>ERZ869921.180-NODE-180-length-40818-cov-7.081545_pt1 | contig 40818 bp, 41 predicted proteins | sample MGYA00579310_ERZ869921 | MGnify/ENA primary metagenome ERZ869921 (study PRJEB32216, sample SAMN09231816) | wastewater metagenome | place: USA: Maryland | collected 2016-06-21 | study: EMG produced TPA metagenomics assembly of the PRJNA472060 data set (Reclaimed... | reverse complement strand
GCAGCCACTTAGCATAATGCGCCAGCCCCTCCCCTGAGTTTTCATAGAAGTCGATGATTCGCACCTCGTTCCCGATCGCCTGGTAGCACCATATCGACATGCTGTCGTTGATCCCCAGGTCCCATGCCGTGTCAACCGGAACCTCAGGAGCCCAGGGTACTGACGTGACCCGGTTTGTCGCCATCACGTCGGCCATCTGCTTACCGTAATATGACCCGACTAGAGGTGCCTCGGCCGAGCAGTAGAACTCCTGCTGAATCAGTTCCTCGCTCATTCCCGCCCGTCGCTCATCCTCGATGATCGCATCTGAGATGACCGGACGTCCGTCCTCACGCCGCGTCCCATGGTCTCCCGCCACGAGGGTCTGCGCAAACCACGTGGGGTTTTTCTTCGCCATCTCCAGCATCTTATACCCGTGGTTCTTGCCGCGCATGGTATAGATGAACACGGCCCATCCACCGTTCTCGGCTAAGATCGGCCGGATGTAGTCCCACGCCGCTGGGTCCTGCAGGCTAAACTCAGAGAAGATACACCCCACGGGATTGGTGCCGACAAGAGAGTCAACGTCATCTGTTCCAACAACCTGATAGATCGCACCGTTGTTGAACGTCACCTTCATCTCCGCCTGGTTCTCGGCCGTGACTAACTCCCCTGGGAAGTGCGATCGAAACTTCCGACCGTCGCGAGTGAACCCATCCCACACGATCTTCCTCCCCTGCTTGTACGTCGGCAGGATGTGCCAGTACGTCCCCACCCGCTCATGCGCCTTAACCGCGCAGAGATTGATCCCCCATAGATCCTTCCCTGCGCGGCGATGCCAGACCAGTACTGCCCGTTTGCCCTCCTCATTTCCCTCCATGTATGTCCACGCAGGGAGCTGATACGATCGAGGCTTCCAGCCGAACGGCAGTATGATCTGGCCCTCGCTCATTCTGTGCTCGGGTACATGAGCGGCGTGTCCGTCTTCTCGAGCACGTAGCTCAGGTCCGGCTGATATTGCGGCTCACCTGGCTTCCTCTTCGTGAACCCGCGTCTGTACAGCGGACCGCTACTACGGCCGTTGCCTAGGTCCTTGTACCGTTGTTCGCGGTAGTACTTCGTCACGATCTTCTTTCCATTCACCACGACCGTGATGAATATCTTCAGCGGTTCTCTCATAGTACTTCCTTATGTTCGATCACGTATCTATCACTTGGATCGGTTTCATCTGCGCATCGCCAAAACGAACGATCACCACTTGGTGGTTCACGTCCATCTTGCCGTTGATCTCCATGCCCCTGAGTTTGGGCATCCGGAACTCCATCAACTTCAAAAGGATGGTAGATCTTAGCTCATCGTCCAATCGATGGCGCATCCTCGGTTTGCCCTCTTCATCCAGGATGACATTCCCTTCACGATCTAACAAAGGTGTTTGTTCCGTCACCATCCTGAGCAATTCATCCGCGGGCTCACATGCATACTTCTTGATCACCGCGTCCAACATCCCGCGCATCTGCGTGGGGTCGACCTTCTTGCGGTCCTTCAGTTTCGCGTTCTCGGTCCTGAGCGTGTCCATCTGCCCAGCCATCTCCATCATCTTCGCTTCGACCTTGATCAACGCGTCTGATTTCTTCGCCGCATCGCCAGTCGCCGCATCGATCTGCTTCTGTACGACATCTGCCTTCCGCTTTTTCTCCGCGAGCAACTCACGTATCTGCTCGGCTGTTGGTACATGCACGCTGGCCATCAGATCGATGGTACCGTGGGTGATTGCGATCGTAAACGGAATTGTGGCTCAGGGTGCAAGGGCCAGGGTCTGAAGAACCCTTCTCCTGTCTTTTGTTCGAATGCCTCTAACTCTTCTCCTATACCCTATAGGTGTAAAGAAAGGTAACACGGTATTACCAAAATTAATCTATGCCCTGTCACAGTAATCACGTCTTACAATCTTTTTTTCTTGTTCGCTGCCGTACAATACTCGTAATAACATGTTGATTACCAATGACTTAGGGGAATAGATCCTAGTGGCTAGCGCACCCGGACAGACGTAGTGGAATACACACGCTGCACATAATCTTCTTTCATTGAGTAGTAAATAATGTCGTTCTTGTTACGCGGTTTTCATGCCTCACAAAAATTTATTTTTTTGTATTGTGTCCTAAAAGGACCGCGCACAGTGAACTAATTTACTATTTAATGATGTTTTCTATAGGAGTGAAGTGTTACTCATCACTGACATGATTTCGTAACATGGCTGGTGAACTATTTGCCTATGACATTGGCTATCAATGGGTTGAACCTGTCAAAAAATACTGGTGCTAAATTTGCTTGCAGGAGAATTTGTGTTATCGCAAGGTGCATTTTGATTAGCTTGCTTTAGATGTTGTTGCATTGCTCGTGGCGGCAAAGCCGTAGGGTGGCCGGTGGGACCTAGCGCACGGTGACCCTATTCTTCTGAAACAAAAAGGCCCCCAGTACCCACTTCCGTTCCACATTTTTTCGTCGTAGTGAGAATCATTAATGCCGTTAGCACGTGTATCGGTACACGTGTATCCATGCGCGTGCGTATTCGATTACGCTCCGATGTACGTGTACCGATCATTAATGAGAACGACACGTGTATTGAGGCTTAATGATTTCAGTACACGGTGATTCGACTAAGCACATTATCCACCTCTATCCTCCACAGACATCAAACCCAGTAATCAAATCCACTAGTCCGCCATCATTAAGCAACCAACCCAGCTTCTAGAAGTCTTAATCGTAATCATTACTCCATCCGCGACTAGTATATCTAGACGATGATCGAATCTAGTAACAACAACGCATAATAAATCAACACAGCTGCGTGATTCATTAATTGTCGATACACGTGTCTCCGTCAACGATGTACGTACAACGATATTCCGAACTAGATATTTCTAACTAATGATTTCTGCTACTCTTATTCTCCTGCTGTATTCATTAATGCAAGTTACCGTAATGAATATCATCGTCTACGAACCACCGTCTAACGAAACTATATACAAACAAATTCGATCGATCTAGTATAGAATCGTAATTGCGAATAATAAATCGCATTACACAAACAGAAACAACAACATTAATCAAAATCATTATGACAAACATCAGCTACTACAATACACAGGGACCTCTGAATAATAAGACCACACCGCAGATCAATTCATTAATCAAAACACTACGTGCTAAATTCGCAAATAATGAATTCACACTGAAGGATGTAGAAGCTACTATTACACCTAATGAGATCGGCACGCGTCAGAATGTTAGTCGCATCTTCGCATATTATCAAACAAATATGCTCGATGAGAAATTGCTAGTGAAACGCATTACTGAGACAACGACTAGTACGAAAGAGATGAGCAAAAAGGCAGCTGCAAAATCATTAGCGATTAACGCATGTGCGAAGATCACTGATGAGAAGACACGTGCTGAAATCATCGCGCTGATCGAGAACATCTAAGATCATTAGACGATCTACACGTGATGAATGCGCAGTAATAGATTGTGTTACTGCGCATTCTCTTAATGAGATCTACTACTCGCTTTTACTTTAACCGTAATCATTACCTGCTCGTAACGACACCCCGCAACTAACTCGGACACTATCACAACATGATTCAAAAGGTCAATATCATCCGTGCGGCCACTATTCGCGAGATCACTAATCCGCGCCTGTGCGTCGCGACTATCTTCAACGCAGAGACATCACGGCCTCGTATACACATCTTCAACAGTACCGCGCAACTCGACAAACGCACTATTAAGCTGCTCACTGATGCGATCAAGCGGCAGCATACTATCTCGAACGGACAGCCGTTCAACGTGTACTCTCATGAGATCGGATACGCCTTCGAAGCGACATGGTTCTAACTAGCCCGTAACTTGCAAAATTAGTTGTTATCCGTGAATACCTCATTATAGAATCTAGCTACAGTATGACGCTTCTATTACAATTAAACGCTCTGTTCGACGAGATCTGTTCATCTGAAGACGATTACATCACGATCCGCTTGCAGGAAGAATTCGCCGCGGTCGACATCCGCATAGGTGACAAATACTACAGCGTAGGCATCTGCGTCGACGACCCTGACGACTCGATCGTATCTGCCGTGCGCGAAGCGCTCGCTCTAACGCCGCATGTAGATGCCGCGGTGCAAAACCTCTTAAATAACGCGTAGATCATCCTCCCTGCTGTCACGGACACGTCGACAGCAGCGGGGAGCGATCATGCTCCTACTAACATGCCTATAACACTCAAACGGTGGTCCGATATCTGCAACGACATCAAGGTCACGTACGCTGCCGCGCAACTCGGCGAGGACGAAGAGACCTTCATCCACGTGCTCCACAACGACGAAGCGTACATGCATGTCGCTGTCTCGCAACAAGTCGGCTATGACGAGGACTCTGACCTATACGTCCAGCTCATCGAGAAGCCGAGTTTCCGCGGCGGTGACCGCAAGATGCTCTGTGTGCCGGAGTACGCGGACATCCTCGATGCTCTGCCGAGCGATTTTGATCTACTGGTCAAAGAGTAGCGCCACGGCATCTTGCAAAATTAGTTGTTCATCGTTCAATCCACATATTAAGATCAGCTTGCAATATGAAAACCTCACGATATCCGACTACTGAGCGCCATACGACCCCTAACTTCCTCATGCGGGTGCCTGCTCCTGCCGCGAAGATCGCTGCCGCGGTGCTACAGGACTTCCTTCACTGCAAGGTCAAGATCGTCTACCGCGACAAATCCACGGACCGCCCGCGACGGTATATGCGGTCGCGAGCATGGGAGCATCTCGGAGTAGTCAACACGAACGGCTTCTGCCTCAAGAAAGACGCCACGCACGCGGATCTCTACTCGCAAGGCGAGCGCGGTACCTGGCGCGACCACAAGGACGCTATGACGGGTATCCACATGGCACGGGAGCAGCTCTTCCTCGCTAACAAGATCTAACGCAGCACCCTGGTCATCCTCCCTGCTCTCGCCTCACGGTGGAGAGCAGCGGGGAGCGATCATGCTCCGCTAACACATAACCTCACATATATGTCAAGCAAGACACGCAGCAAGAACAAGCCAGTCGAACTCCGCAAGGACGGCATCCCCGCCTTGGACATCTACAAGGACGTTCCTATCGACAACGCGAGCCAGAACCACTGCCTCGTACAGGACAAGCACGGCCAGACGTTTGTCTTCAAGACGAAGTCACACTGCACGATCGTCGCTACCGGGATCGACCGCATCTACGACAACTTCAACGACTTCTCTGATCGCGAGATCGCGCTCGACGTCATCGACTCGCACAACAAGCTCTTCAACGTGCAGGGGATCCACAAGACCCTCGAGGACAAGGACAGCGGCTACATCCTCCTCAAGCTGCTCGTCTGGAAGACGCTGTGCGCTCGAGCGAACCAACGCCTTGAGAAGCCCGTCAAGATCGATGAGACCACGAAGCAGCCCGTCGGCCGCAAGCTCGCGAATCGCTCTTACATCCTCGTCAAGGACGACTGGACCGGAGTGACCATCCCGCAGGCCATCGCATGCTTGCGGATAGTCAAGGACAACGTGATCGAAGAGGGCGGCGTGCGGTCCGTGAAAGAGGATCTTCTCAAGGTGGAGATCACGAAACGCGCCGGGGAGCTCAAGACGCGACAGGAACCCTGGCGGATCTTCCAGTACTACCGTCCGTCGCTCATCGCTGCTGGACTTCTACGCCTTGTCTAACATGAACCAAGAACTACACAACGTCCTCGTACAAGCCTCTGGACTGATCGCCGGAGCGACTCGCGTGGAGCTCATCGTCGAGGACGGACGACCTGCACGACTTATCACGGAGTTCCGTCATAACGAATGCTCGTTAACTATACGGGTGTACCGGCAGAATGCGGCACTGTCCGAGTTTAATCAAATCGGTGGTTGGGTCGAGTGATCCTCGGTCTCGTGGCTCACCTGCTCTACACAAGCGGGTCGAGCCACGCGGCCGCGGATAACCCGCGGAGAAAGCAGAACCTCACAGTGCTAAATCCAGATAAAGAAGAGTGCACGTACCTCGATTGCTTCAACCAAGCGATGGGCGCGGTTCAAGGCAAGCCGTACTGCTCGGAGCATATCCAAGCGCGTCTCGCAGAGCTGAGAATAGACGCTACAAAGATGGAGACCCGTCCCATCAAGTCCGACCTTACCCAGATCGTCGAGATGCTGCACGACGAGGTCAAGAAGCTCGACGGCGTGGGCATGATCAGCTTCTCATTCAGCGATACGTATATAACGATCTGCGTGCACAACACCAAATGCGACGCATGCCGCTGTGACCACATCGATTACGACAAGTTCACCCAGTATGGTGTCGACCAGTTCCACCGCATGGTGATCAAGCTCCAGAAAGACCTCCTTTCGGTATCTTCACAATAATCGTTTACAAACTTGAGACAACAACGTAAGATCTAACCATCGTATGAACGATACATTGAACCACGAGAATAACATCGGTGCGATCACCAACTTGTACGACCCGCGCGGTCTGCGGTTGGAGGTGCTTGAGCGGGCCTGCCCCGCGATCTTTGCCTCGGAACCTGATAGTTGCGTCTCCGCGAACTATTCCTTCATCCCCACGAAGCCGATCCTCGAGGCGATCGTGGCGGACGGTTGGGTGCTCACGGGAGCGTCGAACCAACTCAAGGGCCGGGGTTCAAGTGCGCGGGTAAAGCCACATGGGGCGCACTTGCTTCGCTTCCGTCGGGAGGACACGGACATCACGGCAAGCAAGGACGGGTTCTTCGAGATCGTCCTCATGAACAGCCACGACCGCACAAAGCGGTACACCCTCCAAGCAGGCATCTTCCGGATGATCTGCACGAACGGCCTCATCGTAGGGAACCACGCGCTCACCCCGACGAAGATCACGCATTACAACATCCGGCAGACGCAAGACGATCTGGTCACGGGAGCCAGGGCGCTGGCCGCATGCTCCAGTCAACTGTCCGAGCTCATGGACAGACTGCGCCAGCGCATGACCACGAAGGAGGAGCAGATCGCCTTCGCGAGCAAGGCCATCGAGACTCGATACCGGGGCAGCGAGACCTCTCTCAGCGCAGCCACGGTCCTCCTTCCGCGGCGTCCGGAGGATGAGGGCGACAGCCTCTGGTCGGTGTTCAATCGTGTCCAAGAGAACCTGATCGTGGGTGGGATGAACACGGGACGTGGTCACACGCGGCCGGTAGTGAGCCTCTTCGAGAGCACGATGCTCAACGTCAAGCTCTGGCAGCAGATGGAAGCGCTCGCCGACGCTCCTCAACTCGCCCTCAACTAATCACGCGGTACGCGGGCCACGGTCGAGAGGCCGTGGCCCGTTCTCTCATTATGGACCACATCGTCGTCATCGCCAAGTTCCTTGAGGCAAACCAGCAGCTGCTGATGGAGCGTTACGGAGAGAAAAAAGCGGTTGAGTTTATGATGCGAATCTCAGACGGGATGCTTGAATCGGACGCTTCGATCAAGACTGTCGAGGAGCTGGGTACCGGCAAACGCTGCCTCATCATTAGCGAACGACCTGACGGTCACGTCGTGATCTTCTCAAACATAACGGGACATTAACAGGACAAATTAGACATGACATTTCATGCATTATCATATGCCTGTTCAATCGGCGTGTCACTCGGAGTGATCTTCGTGACAACGATAGCCACTATTGGGGTGGTTATATCGTGGGCATTTGCCGTTGGATACTTCATTTTAGTCGTTTACAAGAGGGCTTCTGCTTACTATATTGATCTCACGAACGCCCAATCAAGGGTAACGAAAGAATAAAAACATGAGTGATACTGCAACGGCCGCGCCGAAGGCCAAGAAAACCAAGACCCCAAAGACGGTGACTGCCGCGACCCCTCCCTCGGCCTCTGAGGCCCCGAAGAAGGACATCGGCGCCATCGCAAGGGAGAACGCGGAGAAGCGCAAGAGCATCGCCCAGGGTGACGTCTTCGTCTTCGTGAAGACCCCGGAGAAGCCCATCGCGCCGCAAGCCAACGTGATCGTGGAGACGATCAAGGCCGCCGGTGATGAGGGACTCAAGCGCGATGCGCTGGTCGCGAACCTCAAGGGGGTGCTCAAGACCCGCCAGCCCGAAGAGCGCATCCTCACCTACTACCAGGCCTCGCTGATCGACGCCGGTATCATCAAGATCGTCAACCCGGAACGCGACGCCGCGGCCGCGGCCAAGGATAAGCCCACACCGAAGGAAGTCGAGACCGACCCGGCGCCCAACGAATCTGCCGAAGAAACCCCTGCCTAGCATCATGGGTCCGAGGCGAGGGGCAGTAGGACGTGAGGCCTACTGCCCCTTCTTAATGGTCAACTACAAGTAAGTGATGAGCACTGCGCACGTTGTACATTTCTTCCCCGGCTACCTGAAACCGTTTCAGGTGATGCTCGCGGCGAAGGTAGCCCGTGAGGAGCTACACCTATTGCGTCTGCCTCTATGGGAGACGCCCAAGATCGATGGTATCCGCTGTGTGACCATCGATATGCCTGGAGACAAGGCGAACTGGTACTCGCTGCCTCTGACACGGCACATGAAGCGGATCCCTAATCGCTTTGTGGCTAACGCGATCGGGGAGTCATGCCCTGCAGGTCTTGATGGTGAGATCGTGTCACTCCACTCGACAGAGCCGGGAGAGCCTTGTGACATCAAGGACTACTACGAGACGTCCTCGGATATCCTCTCGTTCGCAGGAACTCCGCTGTTCAAGTTCATGGTCTTCGACTACATCCGTCCGGAGACCAGGGAGCTGGGCTACCTCAAGCGGCTTGACGAGCTGAGGAAGCTTCGACTGCCCGCCTTCTGCGAGATCCTCGAGCCGAAGCAAGTCACGACCTTGGATGAGCTCAGCGCCCTGGTCAACCAGCGTATGGATGAGGGCTTTGAGGGGTCATGTCTACGCACTGGGATCCACGAGTACAAGTTCGGTCGATCCTCATTGCGACAACAAGGGCTGGTCGCCGTGAAGCTGTTCGAGCAGTCTGAGGCTCGGGCGGAGACCTTCGAGAACCTGCAGCGCAACATCGGTACGCCGTACGTCAACCCTCAGGGTCAGATGTACCGACGTCGGACCAAGGAGAACTTGATCGATGACCTTGACTACCTCGGTAAGATCCATGGCACGGACATCGTGACCGGTCAGAAGGTCACGGTCGGTACCGGGTTCTCAAGCTCTCAGCGCCGAGACTTCTGGCTCAATAAGCAGAAGCTCGTTGGTCGTGTGTTCCGATACAAACATCAACCGTACGGAGCCGTTGAGGGTGGGAAGCCACGGGCGCCGATCTTCCAAGGCTTTAGAGAGGAGGGGCAGTGAGCAAGCTACTCTGTATTGGCGGATCTAATGACGGACACCGCGTTGATGTCCCAGATCATGCGAGCAACGTGAAGATGCTCCATCGCGATGAGCTAGCGGCTCCGTCACCGGAACAGTTGGCTCGTACGCTGGAAGAAGTTAAGGTCGAGGACTATCGACGATGCTCGCTCTCTTTTACCGGTCGTGCAGATGTTGCTTGGCTAGTGCACTGCTCGTTAACTGATTGGGAGGCAGTACATCAACTGACGTTGCATTATCATCCGGGTCCAAAAGATCTGCCGATATGCAATATCTGCGGCGGTGGTCCCGGTAATGCGGGTGTTTGCCTGTGTGGTCACAAAGCCTATGCCAAGCCTTAATCCACAAGACGTCGTCGCGTTCCTCCAGAACCCATGGTTCAAGGAGGGCACGAAGCAGGAGACGATCGACAAGTACCGCACAGACGCAGACTTTCGGCGTCGACTTCTCGCTATGTCTCCAACCGGTGAGCGACTTTGTACCGCGTTTGGCGATGACTGGTTCCGCGGGATCCACTGGGATAACGCGAACACGAAACACGGCAGTCACTACTCTGCCCAGTACCAAGCAGACATCGAGCACATGGCCGGTGTCATCGCGGCGAAGACCCCTCTCATGGTGGTCACCTTCGGGGCGATCTCAACGAGGGGCTGGCAGCGCTTGGTGAACATCCCAGGGGCTGGTAACTACTACAAGAGCCTCGCACACATGTCGTTCCGTCATCCGATGGCGTACGGCGTGTCTTTGGACATGTTGATGGAGTTTGCTGCAAGAATCCAGTTCGCTACAACGTAGTATGAAAGAAGCTTGGCCATCTGTTCACGAGTACCTCGCTTGGCGTGACGCCGTCGAAAAGCGCTCTTGGACATATCCAGTAGACGGAGCCTTACTTCGTTGCGAGACGTGCGATGGAGAGTACTCTGGTCCAAGCGATAGTACGCTATGCAGAGACTGCTCGCTTGATTATAAATCTAGTTCCCTTCAATCCAACCCAGTGATACATTAAACGCGATGGCTAACAAACGTAAATTGACGATCGACAAGACGTTCTTGTCGCTGGATAATGCCGAGGAGCGCGGCTTCATCCATCGAGACTATATCGCTCATTGTCTGCGGTGGACCCACGTCTGCAAGCGACTGATGAAGCAGCACGTCTTCAAGACGACGAAGATGCTGGACGTCGGTTGCGGACGTGAGCTACCACTTGCCCGCACCCTCTACTCGGCCCGGTTGATCCCGATCGAGTATGTCGCCGTGGACGTTGGTCCGATCGAGGACGAGTCCTTGTCCATGGTCGCAAAGTCCGGGAAGTTCCCGATCAGGGCGTACGAGAAGACGGACCTCTGCGAAGAGGGCTTCTTGGAAGAGGAGAAGGGCTCCTACGACATGATCACATGCTTCGAGGTGCTCGAGCACGTCGAGCCTGACCACATGCTCAATATGCTGGAGAAGATGCATCGGTTGTTGAAGCAAGATGGCGAAGCGGTCATCTCAACGCCGGTGTGGAACGGTGTCGACACAGCGAACAACCACGTCGACGAGATCAGGTATGACATCTTCGGTTCATGCCTTGAGCTCTGCGGGTTCAAGATCAAGGAGCAGTACGGGACGTTCGCGTCTCAGTCGGAGTACAAGCAGCACTTTACCGGCCCGGAGCTTGCACTCTTCAACAAGTTGCAGGCGTACTATGATAGCAACTTCCTATCATGTGTTTTTGCCCCGTTGTTCCCGGCACAGTCGAGGAATTGCCTGTGGGTGGTCTCGCCAGCATCTGACGACACAGTCAAGCGGTTTGCTCCGCTCGCACTGCTAAGCGCTGAGAAAGGTGGCAGCTCCTGTCGGTGGGGAACCCTTGTCCGCGAGGGTTGGCTGGCGAAGTTCATCTCTGATCGGCAATAACATGGAGAACCCATTCGTAAATAGCATGGAGAACCCATTCGTAAATATCGCGTCGTCTTCACCATCGAACGCCGGTGAGGACATCATTGCGTTCCATGAGAAGTTTGGTCTTGCCTATGATGGGCCACCTCGCGATCTTCGGTACACTGAGCCAGACGGGGCGAAACTGCAAGAGTTCCGCCGCAAGTTCATCACGGAAGAGTTCATCGAGTTTCTTCGTGCTGAGGCCAAGGAGTGCGCGGAAGAGGAGCTTGACGCTTGCGTGGACATGGTCTACGTGATCCTCGGTTACTGCTATTTGCGAGGATGGGACTTCGCAACGGCATGGGATCGGGTGCATGCTGCGAACATGACCAAGGAGCGGGTTCTACCGGGTGATCCTCGTGCTCGTTCGCCGTGGGACGTCTGCAAGCCGCCCGGGTTCGTCCCACCCAACCTAATCGACCTTGTCTGATGAACAAGCCTCCAATCATCGTCCTTGAAGGACCGGACGCGGCAGGCAAGACCACGCTTGCCAGCTACCTGGTTCGCGCGTTCAACGCGAATAGGTTCCGCGCGACGTGGACGCCATCACTTAACGTTGCGATGGCGGACTACCAGCGATCGATACTTGACAACGTTCTCGAGCATATCAAATATGTCGGTACGCCGTTCATCCTCGATCGTCACTGGCCCTCTGAGTGGGTCTACGGGCAGATCTTCCGTACGCTGACACCGGACCACTACAAGTTCATGTCTGAGTTCGACGAGATCATCAAGTCGAATGGCGGCGTGTACATCATGTGCGGCGATGACGTTGTCACGCAAGTCAAGCGGCACAAGGAGAACCAAGATCCGAAGCATCCGTACAACGAGTACCACTACATGTCCATCCTTAGCCGCTACTACACGTGGTGGAAGATGATGGACAAGATCAGCCCGATCGTTCGTTACCGCCTGTGTATTGACGGTGACCGCGTGGGCAACTTCTGTCATGACCTCGTGTCCGATTATGGCGATCGGATACTCCACAAGAACAAGCAGATTAGACCAATCACCCCCGATGAACTTGCCGGTATCAACAAATAAGCGGTGGCTCTCGCTGCTCGAGCTGTTCTCAGATCCGTCTCGCGTTCGCCAGGTCGCCCCACGAGGGAACCTGACCTACGAGCTGATCGGACCGCATGTACTTGGTCCGATCAGTCTTAACGATCCGGTGATCACGCTTCCTGCGAGGAAGCTTAACTACGCCTTCATGTGTGCGGAGGCGGCATGGATCCTATCCGGATCAAATCAATTGGACTACTTGACGAGGTTCTGCGAGAAGATGGCGAACTACTCGGACGACGGTCGCACGTTGTCTGGAGCGTACGGTCCTCGGTTCAAGGAGCAGTACGCGCATATCATGGAGAAGCTGCTTGATGAGGAGATCACTCGCCAAGCGGTGATGACCTTCTGGCAACCGAACCCCGCGCCTTCGAAGGACATCCCATGCACCATCTCACTGCAGTTCCTTATACGGGACAACAAGCTGGATCTGTACATCTACATGCGGTCAAGCGACGCGTGGCTCGGTGTGCCGTACGACATCTTCTCGTTCTCGATGATCGCGTGGGCGGTCATCGGAGGCCTTAACCGCTGGCGCACTAACCACCATGTAGTTCCTGGCGATCTGTGGATGTTCACTGGGTCACGACACCTGTACGCTGACAACATGCAGGCGGCGATGCTGGTGTTGGCAGCTGGTGATGACGGGGCGTTCCATCATATAGACGAACCTGACCCCGGCCTGTTGTACACCGAGTGCAGCATGCTGCAGCACCACCTCTTGAATCAGGCGGTCATGATCAAAAACGGCGTGGTCAAGATGCCATGAACCTACAGCTACCACTATTTGAGCCGACGAGTGAGTGGCGGCTACCAGACGACTTCCCGGACTTGGATAGTCACAGCATCATCGGACTTGATACTGAGACACGAGATCCTAATCTCTTAACGCTGGGTCCGGGGAGTCTTCGTAAGGATGGACAACTAGTAGGCATATCGATCGGATACATTGAGGACACGCCCAAGAGCCTCTACTTCCCGATCGCGCATGCGAACGGTGAGAACTGTAACAAAGATGCCGTGCTCGATTGGCTACGCGGCCAGTTGCGCAGGAAGGATTTAACAGTAGTAGGCACGAACATCCTCTATGACGTTGAGTGGCTCGCGTCAGAGGGCGTTGAGATCGGGGGCAGACTGATTGACATCTCCATGATGGAGGCGTTGATCGAGGAAGAAGCAGGAGAAGGCTTTAGTCTAAAAGCCATAAGCAAAAAGTACCTGGGGAAGGCCAAGGACGAAGCCCTGTTGATAGAGGCAGCACGGGCGTACGGCGTTGATCCGAAGTCTGGGATGTGGAAGCTTCCGCCGAAGTACGTCGGGGCATACGCAGAGTGGGACGCCCTCGGGGCGTTGCTTGCTTATGAGAAGCAGGAGATCGAGCTCGCGAAGCAGGGATTGAACAACATCGCTAAGCTTGAGACCGACCTGACTCCATTGATCTGGAAGATGCGCCGTAACGGCTGCCGCGTAGACATTGAGCAAGGGGCGCGACTAGGTGTGAAGCTCGGTATTGAGGAAGAGAAGCTGCGGGTAGAGTTGAAGAAGCAAGCAGGCAAGAACATCGACGTCTGGTCCAGCAAGCAACTGTCGATGCTGTGTCAGTCGTTAAACATCGATTTCCCACGCACAGGTAAAGGTAACCCATCGTTCACCAAAGAGTTCATCGAACATCATGAGCATCCGATTCTGGGAGTTGTCAAGGATATCCGCGAGATTAACCGTCTCCGCGAAGTATTCGTGGAAGACTGGATCGACAAGTATGTCCATAACGGCAGGGTATACCCCTCATGGAGGCAACTTGCATCGGATGATGGGGGAACACGCACGGGCCGTATGGCGTCGGCAAACCCAAACATGCAACAGATTCCATCACGCGCAGATATCGCCAGGGAGATACGCGCCCTTTTTCTACCAGAGGTGGGAGAAGACTGGTGCAAAGCGGATTACTCTCAACAGGAACCTCGAATTCTTGTTCACTTTGCCACCGTGATGGACCTCACAGGTGCGAGCCTCGTCGCACGACAGTACTGCGACAACCCCTTGATGGACATCTATGGGTTCCTCGGGGAGATGGGCAAGATCACTCGCAAGAAGGCGAAGGGCGCGACGCTCGGTCGAATGTATGGCATGGGCGCCGCGAAGTACGCCCTACAACAGGGCGTGTCGAAGCAGGAAGGAGAGCAGATACTCAAGTCCTTTGACGAGAATGTCCCGTTCGTTCGTGAACTGGCCGACAAGTGCGCCTCACTTGCAGATATGCGAGGCTACATCAGAACCCTGGCTGGTCGACGTCGGCACTTCAATCTTTGGGAACCGCGTGAGTACGAGAACGTTGAGTTCGCTCTGCCGTATGACAAGGCGAAGGCACGTTGGCCCGATAAGGCACTTCGCCGGGCAGGTACTCGTAAGGCCCTCAATGCGTTGATCCAGGGCTCTGCCGCTGACATGACCAAGCGGGCGATCGTCGAGATCTACGATAACCTCAAACTGATTCCACTGCTCACGGTGCACGACGAGTTGGACATATCGATCGGGTATGAGAAGCAGGCGAAGCAGTGTAAGGAGATAATGGAACACGTCTATCAGTTGCGGGTACCTATCATCGCAGAAGTAGAGATCGGAAAACACTGGAAATGAAACCTGAAGCAGCACTCTATCGTTGGTTCAAGGACCACTGCCATGGCGCTTGGCACCGCATTGAGAATGCCATCTCATCGGGCATGCCGGACGTCGCGGTGTTGTACGAGGGCAAGACGCAGTGGATCGAGCTCAAGGTTGGTGAGACGGCCTTGCTACGACCTGCGCAACACGTTTGGCAGATGAACGCCGAATTGCAGGGAGTCAAGACGCTCGTGATCCTGCAGCACACCAATAACGGTTCCCTGTTCTTCTACCGCCGACCGTTCCACTGCAACTTCGATGGCAAGTACTGGGAGATCGCTGGGTTTGCCCCAACTCTCTGGTGCCCACGTACCATCGCCAATGCGCCCAAGATTCATGATGTTCTATTTTCTAGTTCTCCGTAGAAACAATCATTGCTATTATATTCACGATGAAAGCGACGAAGTTGCCTGCAACAATCATTGCTGAGAGCGGGCCTCAGCCGACGATGGAAGAGCTTGGTGAGATTTCCAAACTGATCACGGAAGCTTGGATGATCGAGGAGCGCATTGAGAAAGGTAAAGCGCTCCTTGAGAAGCTCACTGGCATGGTGAACTTGATCAAGACCAAGCAGCTTCCGGACCTCATGGCCAAGTTCAACATGGCCGAGTTCAAGACGACGGACGGTATCAGTGTCAAGGTCAAGCCGTTCTACAGTGGTAAGATCCTCTCCCCCGCCGCGTACGACTGGCTGAATGCTAATGGACACGGCGGTGCGATCAAGACTGAAGTCGTGGTTCCGCTGGTAAAGGGCCAGATGGAACTCGGCAAAGAGATCGTCAAGTACCTCGCCGATAAGCAATACACCGGACTCCTCAATACCGAGGTGCATCACCAGACCCTTAATGCTCTCGTGAAAGAGATCATGGAGAACGGCAAAACTCTTCCTGAAGACCTGTTCTCGACGTACACTGGTCGCGTCGCCAAGGTCTCACGTAAATAATCTCAGGCATCCGCCTGGGTCAACAACAAAACGCAGATAGTATGGCTGAAAAACCGAAAGCAACGAAAGTGGCCACTGTTCCTGCCACACCTAAAGTGGAACAAACTGCAGTGGTTGCTCTGGATTGGAGTGCGGCAGGTGTCACCGGGTTTGAGAACGTTCAAGCTCGCGACCTTGGTATTCCGTTCTTGATCATCGTGCAGTCTGGTTCGCCCGAGATCAAGGTCGGAGATCCGCGACACGCGCAGATGAAGATCCCCGGAGCGGTCGAGGGATCCGTGATCAACACCGTGTCCCGGAAGATCCTGCATCAACCGGGTGGTCCTCCGCTGGAAGTGATCCCGCTCTACTGGGACAAGCTCTACGTCGAGTGGAAGCCTCGGCAGGGCACGAGTGGCGGCGGTCTGGTCGCCTCACATCGGGATGAGTCTCTTCTCGGCAAGTGCCACAAGAACGAGAAGGGGCTGGACGTGCTTCCGAATGGCAACATCCTCGTCACCACGGCGTACTTCTACGTCCTGTATGATGATGGTGGTGGCGACGGGTTCAAGCAGGCGATCATCGGCATGTCTAGCACGCAATTGCGGGCGAGCCGTAGCTGGTTGAACATCAGTCAATCCATCAAGGTGCAGCTGCCTGATGGACGCAAGGTCACACCACCGTTGTTCTCGCATCGATACCTCCTGACCTCGACCCCTCAGAACAACGACAAGGGATCGTGGATGGGATGGAAGATCGAAGTCGGCGAAGTCCTCAGTGACCCGAACGAAGCGGACGACGTCATCATGCAGGTCAAGCAGGCGAAGGAGTTCGCCATGCTCAACGCGCCGATCGATCGGTCTGCCGAGCCCAGTGACGAAGTGATCTAACCAAGCGGCTAGTACGCAATGGGCGCTAGCGCAAGTTAGCGCCCATCTTTTTCAATGCATCCGAACACCCATGACATGATGCGGCTCTTCAGTGGGCTGCAATCCGCGTACGGCGTCTACAAGGTAAGCCAGCAGCTAACGCCAGCTGGAAAGGTGAAAGGAACAGCGAAGACAGTAAACGGGCCGATCACAGTAGAGTTATGGGCAGCGCACCTTAGCGGTCAGCAGGCACTGGGCGTCGTGCCAATCACTGAGAAGGGTACTTGCCGATTTGGCGCCATCGACGTGGACATCTATCCGTTGAACATAAAGGAGCTCAATGTCAAGATCCAATTACGAAAGCTACCACTTGTCCTATGCCGGACGAAAAGTGGAGGAGCTCACTTGTATCTGTTTCTTTCTGAGGACACTACGGCCGAGCTCGTCATTAAGCGGCTTAAGGAGATGGCTGCGGTCCTCGGTTATGGGAAGTCCGAGGTTTTCCCTAAGCAAGCTCAACTACTGGTTGAGCGAGGAGATGTTGGTTCCTGGATCAATATGCCATATCTGGGATCGGATAAGACTACCAGATATGCCCTTGATGACTGTGGGGTGCAGCTATCGCTTGCTGATTTTGTTGCGTACGCCACCTCTAGATTACTGTCCCCTGGAGCACTGGACAGCCTATCATTATCTGAGGAGGAACCTCTCGTCGATGGACCCCCGTGCCTGCAACACCTTTGCAAGGAAGGATTTCCTGAAGGCACAAGAAACAGCGGGCTTTTCAATCTAGGTATCTACGCTAGGAAAGCGAACCCCGACAGCTGGAAGGCGAAACTGGAGGACCTAAACAATCGGTTCATGTCGCCACCTCTAGGAGCAACGGAGGTTCTTGGCGTGATCAAGTCTCTTGAGAAGCACGACTACAACTACACGTGCAAGACACAGCCGATAGAAGCCCACTGTAACGCGGACAAGTGTCGCCGCTGTAAGTTCGGTGTAGGTAAGGGCGATTTCGGTATGCCCAAGTTCGGTAGCCTCACGAAGCTCGAGACTAAGCCGCCGATCTGGTTCATTGATATTGAGGGTGGTCATCGGTTGGAACTATCCACCGAGGAGCTGCAATCTCCAGTTCGCTTCCAAGCTAAGTGTATGGAGGTTCTCAACGTGGTCTCGGGTATACCGAAGCGTGAGGAGTGGTGCGACATCCTGCAGACCCTGTTCGAAAACGTAAACGTTGTAGAAGTTCCTCAGCATGCTACCCCACGCGGGCATCTACTCGCTTTGTTCGAGGAGTTTATCTGCAGTCGAGTGCAGGCTCGTACGAAAGAGGAGATCATCTTAGGTAAGCCTCTGACATCAGAGGGGTTTACGTACTTCAGGATGAAGGACCTGATACGCTTTCTAGATCGCCAGCGGTTCACGATGTTCGGTCTCAGTGAGATCATCTCAATCCTACGAGATGAGCATGGTATACGGGACCATCGGTTCCGTATAGCAGGTAAGGTAGTCGCATGCATGAAGGTCACGGCGGCAACGACAGCAGAGATTGAGGCGAAGGACCTACCCGGTCTTCCAGAAGAAACAGACGCGGTATGAAGACGATCATTTTCGGACCACCAGGCACGGGAAAGACCACGACGCTGCTTAACATCATTGACAAGCGGCTATCGGAAGGTCAGTCACCACGAGACATCGCGTTCGTCGCGTTCACTCGCAAGGCGTCAAATGAAGCGAAGACCAGGGCTCTGACTCGGTTCGGCTTCAACGACTCTGACATGCCATGGTACCGTACCCTGCACAGCTGCGCGTTTCGCCTGCTTGGTATGAACCGGTCGCAGGTCATGACGACCTCAGACTACTTCACGGTATGCAAGCATCTCGGGTTGTACATCACCGTGCAGCGCGCTGATGAGGATGGAACGACGGGCGGTCTCACGAAGGGTGACCGCTTGTTCTTCACTGAGAACATGTCTCGCATCCGTGGTCAGACGCTTAAGGAGACGTGGGAAGCACTGCCTGACGAAGACCTCGACTGGTTAGAGCTATCACGGCTACGCCTTACCCTTGAAGAGTACAAGACGAGGTACGGCAAGCGCGATTTCACTGACATGGTAGAGTGCGTCGTGAAAGACAAGCTCGTCATGCCTGTATCCCTCGCGGTGGTTGACGAGGCGCAGGACCTATCGCCGCTGCAGTGGGCGGCGGTAGACGGGTTGTTCTCGCAGGCTGACGACCTCTATATCTCGGGTGACGATGATCAGGCGATCTTCCGGTGGGCGGGTGCAGATCCTACACGGCTGTTGACGGATACTGGTGAGCGGCAAGTACTGCCGCAGTCATACCGTGTTCCTATTAAGATCCAAGAGCTTGCGCAGAGTGTCATCGCGCATGTGGACGAGCGCGTGCCTAAGGTGTGGTCTCCGACGAGTGAGCAGGGCACGATACGCTACTGCAACTCGCTCGAGCAGATACCCATGGGCGAAGGAACATGGCTGCTGCTTGGTAGGAACGTCGTCCACCTGCGGCAGTACATCGACTACTGCCTAACAGCTGGTTACGTCTTCGACAGCACGATCGACTGCCCGCTAAAAGGAGAGTCTCTAAAGGGCATCGTCACGTGGGAGAAACTGCGCAAGGGCGAGAATGTCCCAGCTGCGGAGGCGTTGAAGGTGTACGATCTGATCAGTGCAAGTGTCGGCGTTACGTATGGCAAGAAGGGTCTCCTTGAGAAGAAGTGCAAGCCGGACGAGCTGGTTAACATGAAGCGACTGCGTGACGAGTTCGGACTGATCACTGATAGGATCTGGCATTGCGCCTTGGACCGCATACCGGGTGTGGAGAAGGAGTACTTCTTGAACGCGTTGCGGCAAGGTGAGAAGCTTCTTAGAGAACCACGGATCAAGATCACCACGATACACGGTGCTAAGGGTGGTGAAGCAGACAACGTCGTGATCTGCCCGGACATGGCACGGCGTACATGGCAAGAGTTTGAGACGAACCCGCAAGACGAATGCCGCGTGTGGTATGTTGCAGCCACCAGAGCGAAGAAGAATCTGTTCATCCTTGAGCCTTTCAGTGACCGCTGCTTCACATTTTAGGACTACGTAAGACATAACAGGACATAACAGGACAAATAAAATGATAACTAGACCAGTCCCAAATCCCTCGTTCATTGAACGAAGCCCCGGTTACGCCCATCAAGTGGACGCCCTCAACACCGGGTGGCGGCGCCCGTACTTCGCCTTGTTCTGGGAGCAAGGTCTCGGCAAGACGAAGACGATGATCGAACAGGCCGTGATGCTGTACCTTGCAGGTGAGATCGACGGTGTGTTGATCATGGCGCCGAAGGGCGCGTTCCTCAATTGGGTTCTTGAAGAGATACCGAAGCACATACCTGCGGATATCAAGTATCGCGTCGCGTTCTACTCGTCTGGTGCTCGTACGCGAGACAAGAAGAAGGCGGACGTGGTATCCGGTTCTGCGCAAGACGACGTGCTGGACTTCTTTGCCGTCAACATCGAAGCACTCAGCACAACCCTGGGCTTCACGATGTCGGTCAACTTCTGCCGATCGCACTACGTCTTGGGGATCGTCGACGAGTCCACGTTCATCAAGTCGCCGAACGCGAAACGCACAAAGTCGACGACGCAGGTTGGCCGGCTGTGCGATTACCGACGGATACTTAGCGGCACGCCGATGACACAAGGACCGCTGGACCTCTACTCACAGATGGAGTTCCTCGCGCCCGGTCTTAGCGGCCACAAGTCATACACTTCGTTCCGTAACGAGTATGCACAGATCGTCACGATGACCATGGGAACACGGGCGTTCCCAAAGGTCGTCGGCTACAGGAACCAAGCAGAGCTCTCGAGGAAGCTGCTAACGTTCTCAGACAGAAAGACTAAGGCAGAATGCCTCGATCTACCGGATAAGGTCTTTGAGATGGCCATGGTAGAATGGACGCCAGAACAGGAACGCGTGTACAGGGCTCTGCGTGATTCCGCTGTTGCTGAGCTTGATGCAGGACTGGCGACAACCACCAGCGCCCTGACCACCCTCACTCGGCTTCATCAGATCAACTGCGGGTACCTACCGCTTGACGACAATGGCGGGATCGCAGAGATACCGAACAACCGGTTGAGCACGCTGATGGATCACATTGAGACGACCGACGGCAAGATCATTATCTGGGCACGGTTCCGGCAGGACATCGCTACGATCTGTAAGGCGTTGAGTGATGCGTACGGTGAACGATCTGTTGTCCATTACTATGGGGCAACGTCAATGGTACATCGTGTGGAGAATCTTGAGCGATTCAAGAACGATCCGGACTGTCGGTTCTTCGTAGCGAACGCGCAGAGCGCGGGACGATCCCTCACGCTGGTGCATGCCAAGATGGCGATCTACTACTCACTGTCATACTCGCTAGAAGAGTGGCTGCAGTCGCAAGACAGAAACCACCGTATCGGACAGACTGAGAAGGTGACCTACGTCACTCTCGCTGTCCCGAATACGGTGGATACGAAGTTGATCAAGGCTCTGCAGAGCAAGTCCGACGTGGCTACGTCGATCCTTGATAACTACCGGCAGATGCTTGAGATCGACTAGATAAGTCGACGGGCTACGTAGTAAGTCATGCCACCTACTGCTGTTGCCGTGACTGTCCCATCACCGCTGGCGAAACGCAGTTGTACGGTCCCAGACGTTGATCCAGTTTGGACCATAGCCGAGATCCAGACGGCGCCAGTTGAGTTGCCCATTACGTTGGCGGTTAACGTGTTGATCGCGGTGATCTGTACCGGTGAGGCGGATGTGCCGCGTAAAGAGGCTCCGACAGTTGCCCCTGATGGCGCGTTGATGGCAACTTTCAGGCCGTTGGCGCCAGAGGCGTTCGCGCCAAGGTAAAACTCAACAGCCCATATCTCGTTAGTTCCGACAGCAAAGCCCATGTTGGTTACATCTACGGCAGTGGCACTAGTCGTTGTCTGATTTGAGGTGATATAACCTGTAAGTAGCCCAAGCGTTGTTCGTTGCGCGAATATCGTTGAATCATCGAGCAGCGCCTTACCTGCCGTCGTAACATCACCACCAAGCTTCGTCGTGGTGACCACGCCTGAGTCAACAGTAAACGTTGCGCCAGAACTGCTTACAGTAACATCACCCTTATCACCGTCAGTTACTCCACCGCTTCCACTTCCTACCTTCGACATGATGTAACCGAAGGTCTTCATCGTCGCTACCCGTGAGCTATCGATCATCGTGATCGACATTGAGAAGGTAACGGTGTCATCGGCAAATGTGTCCGTTCCTTGCAGCATCATGTACCGTACACGAGTGTCGTTGACGAAGTTAGTCGGATTCGTCTCATTGTGCTGATGCCCGACGCTATGAAAAGCAGAGATAAAGGCCTCATTAGTCGAAATTCGCTTAATGCGAAAGAGCCAATCTGGAGAGAAGGTGGACGATGACGAAGGAAACATGTTCGTCTCATACGTCGCTACGATCATGTTGTCGAAAGCGTCATCGTCGTACTGCAGCCGATAAATGTATCCGTTCGGACCACCGCTTGTGTACGGGGTCCACTGCCCAGCGACATGGATCTCTACCTCATCCCCGTCAACGCCGAGCGTGTTTGCAGGGATCGCGAACGTGGCATGGGTTATCTCACCGCTGGTCTCTGTGTTCGTAACACGAATCGCGTCACGAGACACGAATCCCAGATTGTTCGTAGATATCGTGAACGCTCCGCCTCCAGTCGATGCGATCGTTACTCGCCCAGCGTTCGTCGTGAGTGTCACATTTGCTCCAGCCGCAAGGTTACCATGCACAACGCCAGACACGTTCGTGACGCCGTTCGTGAACGTGTACGTCGTTCCACCAGACGCGGCGGCGATGCTCACTTGACCGTTGTTTGTGGTTAACGTGACGTTGGCACCTGCCACGTAGTTACCATGGATAACGCCTGCCGAGTTGGTGACACCGTTCGTGAACGACAAAGCAGACTGTAAGGCCTGCAACGCGGCCACCAACCCTGGTATCATGTTGGTCGTGATCTGCTTGTATACGAAGTCGCCCGCAAGAAAGTTTGTGCTGTTCAACGTACCAGTCGCTGACAGCTTGTCTTGCGTCACGTTGCCCGTTGCGAGATAGTTCGACGTGATCGTGCCGGCGACAAGGTCGAACTGCACGTTCGTGCCTGTTAACGTGGCTACGATGCGAGAGCCGTCGGCAAAGTTCGCGATTGTCAGTGACGTACCGCCATCAACAGATACCACGGTGCCAGAGTTTGTGGATAGCGTTACGCCGATAACGACTGAGTTCTGATTTGAGGTCAACGTGACATTCGCGCCGGCAGCGAGATTCCTGAACTGCAGGTCAACACCAACCTTCGACTTGAACAACGGCTGATTGGTTGACGAGGCAGTGTCAAGATTCGATGCCGTGTTCACCTCTCCTCCGCTGCCGCTGGCCGCGGCGATCGTGATCTTACCCGATCCGTTCGTCGTGAGAGTCACGTTTGCGCCAGCCTCCAACTTCGTGTGCACGATGTTTCCGACCTTCTCAACGCCGTTCGTGAACTGTAGTGGAACCAGCAACGTGCGGATATCGCCTGTCAACAGGTTCGTGTTGATCGAGTCTGCCTTGACGTCGAACGACACACTTGATCCAGACGAGCTGACATTGATCGTCGATGTGTCGATCAGATCTGGTTCAAGTACGGTGATACCATCGACCTTGATCGACCAGGTGTTCGTACCGGATGAAACGATCGCAGAGAGGGTATCACCGGTCATGACCAAGTTAGCCCCAACTTGGATCACACTTACAGGCACCTGCGATACGCCACCCTCAACGCCACCGAGCAGCGTACCAGGGTCCGTGGACTGAATCTTATCGAACGTGACCGTACTCCCATGGAGTGTTCCAATAACGTTCGTACCGTCTGACGCAACCGTCCAACTGATATCCGATCCATAGACTTGGCCACTTTGAAGAAGACCGTTCGTCACGTAGTCTGCATCAACGCGCAAGATGATCTCACCGCCTCCTGTCCCAGTGAACGAGAACGGACGAATCACCCAGCGACCACTTGCAATGACGTTCGTGAAGATCGATAGGTCGTCGGCAGCGAGCGAGTTCGTCGGGTCGTAATCGACTATAAGAACCTCCTGATCCGTGACGTTCGTCCGACCCATCACGAGATAAGCGACCTTGCCCACGGCCACCTTCGTCGGATCGATGGCCAGAACTTGCTGGAGAGTGTCAGCACGGCGAACAGGGCCCTGGGCTTGGGCCATGATCGAGAACAGGAGAAACCCGAGTGTGAATATCAGCGTCTTCATTTGTCCAGTTTGGCTAGGGCTTCGGTGAAGGTGTTTATCGCAGACCGAAATAGCTCTCGGTCTACCTTCGCCTCTTCCTTCTCTTCTTGCAGCAGTCGAGTAAGTTGTGTGTTATGCGCCTCGTAGATCGTTTTTACTGAGGCGATGTGTAAGTCTCTCGCGACGTTCTGCGCGGTCTCCGCCTCTCGTTGGCGGAGCGTGGTGTATCGCAGACCGATACCCATTGCCACGATGACGCCACCTTGGCCAAGCAGGCTGGTCCAGGGTATCGCCTCAGGTACCGGTGGCACCTGAGACAGCATTACGACTGCACTTCCGATAGTTCCGGCCGCGAGGGTGATAAGCGTTTCAGGTGTCATGTTAATCAGTATAGAGAGCGCGTCCAACGCCGCCAGGGCCTGTGCCGTTTGTTCCCTGCTTCACTTGACGTAGCACGCCGGCGTCATCCTCAATTCGTAGTCCAGTTGCACCAGTACCCGTCGTAAGCGACGCCCTAAAGACTTCCCGAAACGACTGGGCGGTTGTGCCCGACGCGCCGGCTACTGGTGCAAACACGCTCAACCAGTTAGTTGCAGTCGATCCAGCGCCTGTTCCATTTGGAAGATAGACAAAGATGCGTTCTCCACCTTGATCTGTCCCCGTGGACTGCTCGCCAAGAATATATGCTGGACGGCTGGCCACACGACTATGCGCGGCTGGATTATACGCGCTACCACCAAGCCTCCAGTTGACAGAGGATTGGAACGATTGAAGTCCCGCTGTAACCCAGTTCGATGAAAGATTCTGTACGATCAATCCATCAGAACTTGCAAAACCAACTTGATGAACTGTCGACACGTTCGTCCGGGTAAGCTTCAGGAGTGCTGCTCCGGAAGCTCCACCGCGTATCTCCAGGGCGTTTACTGAATTGTGCTGGCCGATCACTGCACTCTGTTCTGCCGTAAGCGTCGACTGCACGGTCAACGCTCCTCGGACAGTTTCATTCGTGCTCCCCGTGAACGTTCCTCGATTACCCCACGAAGACACCTGCACGATGTTTGTGATCGAAGTAGGAAATGGTGCGTTGAACAGGGTGTTATTGTACATGATTGAGGCAGGCGCACCGCTTTGCGCGTAGATACCTTGTGATAGACTGTCGATCACGCTAGCATTGACCAAGACGTATGCACCAGGGGCTACTGTGCCGTTTGTTTGGCAGGATATCGCTGCTCCCGCCGTTGTTCTATTCGAGATGTATGTTCCGTAAAACTCAGCCTTGTCCACGCCGTTCAACAAGATTGTGCTAAACCCGTTTGTGAACGTGTTTCTGTAGCCTCCTCCTCGGAAAATGATCTTTCTTACGTCCTCCGCCCTAATTGTCGTGTTGTAGAAAGAGGCATACTCTGCGCCGTAAGCAAAGCAGTTATTGACGTGAACGTCATCACTCTGCATAATACGGATCGCCTCATAGAACGTTGGTCCTATCGTAACGTTATTAAGTGTAAGTCCTTGACAATGGTCCGCGTAAATACCAAAACCGCCAAGATTCGGGTTGTTGCCGTGATCAGCAACGCTGCCCATCTGTAGATCCCCGCCTGTGATACTAACGTCCTTGAACGCGTACGTAAGATTCGTTGATACGCTAGATATTCGAACGATTCCGTTCTGGAATTTACCACCCAATCCGAAGTTGTTGACCCATCGAATACCTTGATACTGGTTAGTCGCCGACGCGTTCTCTTGCATCATCCGCATGATGTGGCCATGCGATGAGTATAGGTAGTTATCGGATATAAGCCAGTTGCTAATAATCGTGTCCGTTGCCCATGCTGTCGAAAGCGCAACACTATCGTCACCAGTTAAGAAGAAGTTACGAGATATTATACCATCGACGCCCGCTACAACGTGAACCCCGTCTTGGTAAATTCGCCCAATGTTGTTTATCCGACAATCCACAACCTTAAGTCTATTTCCGTGGAGTGTGATCGCCCAGTGATTTGTCACACCATAGACCTCAACACGCTGGACGGTGAAGTCCTCTGCCGCCATGATTGCGATGGGAAAACCGCTGTAGCTACCAACGGCATCGGATATCGATAGATCCTCAATTGTTCCCTTTGTCGACGAAGCAGTGATATAAGGACCGTGACCACCGTTCGTCAAGTACGGATTAAACACCCCTGGGGTCTGAAACGTGGAATGAACATGCGTGTTCGTCTGCGAGGCAACTGCCGAGTTGCGCAAGATAATAGTCTTCCCCATGCCTTTTCCACGAATGTGCGTTCCAGAAACCAGACTAACCCAAGTTGCTACCTTGAGAGAACCTTCTGGAAGAAGCAAGGGTATACCTGCTAAGATCGCGTTAGTGTTAGCCCGATTTATCGCAGGTCCGTTATCTAATAGACTAGGGCGTACGCCAAAGATACCCGCATCACCATCCCAATCATGTACCCGTCGTCCGATGCCACTTGGCACGGCTCGTATAAAATCGCTAATTGGCAAGGCGTTTGTCGGGTCGTATCGAAATGACACTACCCGTCGCACATCACCAACTCGCTCTAGTCCAAGAACAAACTCCATCGGCGCATTCTTGCTCGGCGACACGACGTCCATGTCGGCCAACGTTAGATGCACACGTGGGGCCAGGTATACGGTGGTGAGTGCAGCCCCAAGAAGAACGAAGACTGATATACCAAGTAAGAATCCCTTTACCGTTTTCATCGTGTGTTGTAATGAATGCCCACCGAGTTCTTGAACCAGTCAACGCCCTCGACCCCAGACTCATCGTCAGTGGTATCCTTCTTGAAGATTCGATGTTCACCAGAGGCGTTCGTCACAAGCACATACGTAACGTCCACGTTTGACGCTTGCGCATCGCCAAGAGTCGGAAATGGCTGCATCGTACTAACCGCGTAGGTGACCGTGCCCGAGCTCACCACGATCGTCGGCTCGAGGTATTCTCGCACAGTAAGCCGCATCACTTTAAGACCGCCTGCAGTCACCAAGACGTCTGATCCATTAACTGCAAGCGTGCTTGTTATCGGCAACTTGACCCAGGTCGTAACGTATTTGTCGCCCGCGTTCGCGTTGTTGCAGATCGCGTTCGTCCAAGAAGCCGTGGATGCAAGCATATCCGCCTGCGTCTCAAACTCATAGTAGAAGAAGTTACCTGCGCGGATGATCGAGTTGAGGAAACCGTCACGCGGAATATCTAGAACGATCTTACGGCCAGACGCAACGTGCGTCATCTCAACGACCGTTGGGAACTGAAGATCATCCTCCTCTAAACGAACGAGAAGACCGGGAGACTCATCAGGCCAAAAGAAGCTCGAAGCGTATGGAAACGCGTGGCCATCGTCAATCACGGTGGCCATTGGCGCAAAGAACAGCGCCGTACCGGCGTATACCTTTAGATCCGCTTCAGTTAATACGCCTCTCATTTTGTGGTGTCACTCGGTCGAAGAAAGAATCCTTGCTGGTTGACGTCTTCAACCCGCCTCTCAGATCGAGCCAACGATCCAGGATTCATTGCCTCTTGCAAGTTCCAGAGCACAAAATAATCAAGAACTGGTTTGATGTAAAACAAATTGACATACGGTGTGTTATTCTGGACGAATTTCGCTGTTTCCGCAGAGACGTTCTCGCCAGCACGAGCCTTGCTAACAATCTCTGCAAGCGGATCCAACTGTCCAGCAACAGGTCCAGCCGCCACGCCAAGGAAGCTTCGATATTGGCGATCATACTCTGCGAACAGTAGATCGCCCATGATCCCCAGTCCACCACCACGCAACGCCGCGTCATTCAGCGTGGCAGTAACGATCTTACCATCCTTGATTAGCGGCTTAGGAGTACGACCTTTGAGGGCGTCCTTCACCACACCAGACAAGTACCCACCGATCGTGGCTAAGGCGATCGTCTGGGCAAGCTGGAACTTTCCTTTGTGATCGTGCAACAACCACTCCTTCATCGTCATCGCGCCACGGCCGTATATCTCACGACCAAATGTCTTCTGAAGAATCGTGATCGGAAACGACTTAAACATCATGATCGTGCGAACCGCCTCACCAAGGGGTGTTCCTGCACGACTGTTCATGTTCACCAATCGAGTCTCAGCAACTCCCGGAGACGGCACCGCATAATCTACACGATCTGCCAAGTATGTGCGAAGCTTCGTCTCAATCTCAGTCATCAGACGAACCTGATTAAAGGTCGTGTTAGGGCGTTTTTGGGCAGCCAGGGCCCTGGCTATGTCCTCGGTCGACGCGTTCTTGATGTTGTCCGGGGTCAAGAACCGATTACCTTCTTCAGTGGACCACGCCGTGTTTCGGATGATGTCCCACTCTACGTCATTGATCCCATAGAGGTTCAACACGCGAGACAGCTCAGTAGGCAGTGTTTGATAGGCGTCGTCGGCATGGCCCGCAAGGTGGGCGGACATCAACTCAGCGGCACCCGCCTTGTTAGCGTCGTTCCACCAGTTCATGAAGTTCATGTCAAAGAACCTCTTCTGCGCCCAGTGCAACTTGCCACTCGCTGCATGCAACGGACTATACCGTCCCATGACATTGCCTAAGATACCGTCAAGTGCGACGCCCATCAGACGCAGGTGTCGTTCACGATCAGCACCCCTAGGGAACAACGTGGTGATTTGTTTGCCCAGTGTTTCAAGGCCAGAAATCCCCTGGTACGCCGATTCCGCCTGGATGAACGCCTTATCACCGAACGAGCTGAGAACCACACCGCCCATCTTGCTCATCATCGCGACCATGCGGACGTTGTTCATATACCGCGACAAGGTGTGGTTTACCGGGTGGTCGTTATGCCCGGACAGTTCGTTGAACGACGCCTCGATCTTCCATGAGGCAAGACTATCAACTTGTTTAGCAGCATCTTCTTGGTTGCGTGCCTCAGCATGCAGTTCACCACGAACCACGTCGAACAGTTGCTTTGGCGATGGACCGAAGGTCTCCATCATTGATATCGACCGTGCACGAAAGCGAATATCTGCAGTGATTTGATCACGCAGCGACTTCATCCCAAATTGCTGATTGTAGGTGTACGCGGAGTCGGCATCCTTGAAGTGTAGGACACGCTCTCTTGATACCTTGGACGCGTGACTTCCACGATATGGCAACGCGGCCACATTCGTGACGTCAGGATCTGGACCATGGAACCCAGAGTAGATCCCTTGATGGATGTTCCGCAATACGAACTCGGGATCAAGTCCCTCGAACGTCGCGTTGTGGTCAAGTAGCGGAGTGATGAAGTCTCGCCACTGCACGTAAGATGCCGTTTGAGACTCATCAGATGTTCCGGCACCGCCAAGCTTACGGATGGCATCGATGTCATGGGTTTGTCGCATGACATACCCAGGTAACAACCGGATGTACGCTCCAGCTTGATTCTGACGAGCGACCATCTCACGGCCAACTTCATGAATCGCCTTCGCAATTCGTTGAGCTGGAACGTTGCCCGTCTTGCCCGGGCTTCCACCATCCTTGCCAAGTTCCCACAGTTCACGGAAGACGTCTTGTTGATGCTTGTTACCAAGAAAGTCCTTGGTCACGCCGCCCTCATCCAACGTTGCGATAAACCTGCCAAAATACTTACCAAAGTTAGCTCGATTCTGATAATCGACAGAGAATCGAGAACCAGCGATCGTCTTGCTGGACCCCTCCATCAAGGCAAGGAGACCTTCACCGACAGTAGGGAATTTACGGACGAAGAGCTTAATCGAGCGTTTAGCCTGTAGTGCGAGCAATCGATTGCGCTCACCAACAAGCTCCATTGCACGAGCCTCAGTCTTGAGTTGATTCTGGACCTTAAGTAAGGCCATATCTGCACTCTCACCAGACTCGCGTTCCCGCTCATAGAGTCGACGAGCACGCTTAAGCAGTTGGTCCGCCTCATCTGCGTTTACTGCATCTTGTGACGCCGCCGCGGTATTTTTTCCGCAAGGTGTGCTCATTTTGTGATACAACCACGGAGGTTGTCTAACAGAAGTTGGTCCTCAAACACGGCGGACAGTTCTTTTCCTGCAGGGACAAGCAAGTCACCAGCCTCAACGTAGTGGCCTGGGACAGGGAGCAAGTAGTCTTTCACTGCCTGCTTCGATACTGGTTGGTTATTGTCCAACGCACGATTTATCTCCGCGGCATGCCAAAACTCGAAACCATCTTTGCTGTTGTCAAACTTGTCAAGTAGATCAAGTGTGACCATTGATCGCTTGCCATCAGCGACCTCTTCAGCAACCTTCTTCGCACCGTGCTTTTCACGGTACTCAACTGCCTCTTTCAGAATCTGCATGAACTGCGACTCCCATTCGCCGCTTAACGCGCTTGCTTCCTCACGTGAGACCATGCGGTGGGTTTTCGTGATGAATCCTAGCGTATCCGCCATAATGTTGTAATCCTGCTCAGTCGCACCGCGATCAGGCACCAGTTCACCATGCCACATGCCAGTGTACACCCGCCGTGTGTCACGTCCCGCGGCCTTAATCATCGGCCCAAGGTCCTTGCGAAGCTCATCTGCAGTCATCATTGCCGCAGGACGAAACTCGGCAATGCGGTCATATAGGCGGGCACGTGCTTCAGACTTGTCTGTCATTCCCAGCTTCTTCAGCGCCTCGTCTACCGCAGCATACAACCTTCCGCCCAGCTTCACTCCCTCTATCACCAGATCAATCAACGTGTTCCACGTCTCCGGCGGCACACCAGAGTAGCGTACGTCATCGCCGCCGGTCTTGATCTTGAGACCCTCAAGCGACCTCACGATGTGTTCGATCGCACCGGTCGTTCCACCTTTCTCCATCTTCTTCTCAAGGGCGTCGGCGAACTCACGAAGATCTGCATCGTCATCCTTGATGTCAAGAGACTTCTTTAGGTTCTCAACATCCTTTTCAAGAACCGCGACGTCTTGTTCTGTGATGTTGGCGGACTGCTTGTACTTTTCGACCTGCTCATTTGAGAGCACTTTTCCAAGACGCTGCTGCTCGAGTACCTGGTCATTGACCTTTTTGCGGGTCTCTTGCTCCGGATCGAACTTCTTGCGGAGGTCTTCGACATACTCCTTGATCCTTCGATTTTTCTCTTCTCGAACAAGTTTATCGATCTTGTCCTTGTTTTTTGCGGATACCTCAGCCGCTTGCTGACGTCGTTGAGCGTTGGTTATACGCGCCGTCGTGTCGAGTTCGCTCTCGTCAATGCCCGCCACCTGTCGAAGTCGTGCTTGCTGCTTGCTATCGGCAAGATAGTACTGCGATGGGATTCTACGCTCAAGCGGATCAAACTTGAGGTTGAACTGACTTGCAAGGTTCTCAAGGTTCGTAATTGTGGGGTCATTCTTCGCAAGATCCAGCAGCTTGCTTACGATCTCAACGCCCTTGCCCTGCGTCTTCCAGATCGGTATCCACTCCTCTGCGATCTTGAGCAAGTTCGGTTGATCCACTCCTCCAAGGTGACCTTCAACGTCCAATTGCGCCTCAGCCCACTTGCGCAACTCACCTTCGTTGCTTACAGCATCTCGCGCGGCCTTTTTCGCCGCGACAATGTCAAACGTGACCTTTTCCCTAATGACATTGTCGTCCAATTTCACCAAGTTACGGACGTCAACGTCATCGCCAAGAAGAAAATCTGCAAGACCCTTCTGAGCGAGCGCCGCCTTGGTCTCAGGCATCAGCTTACCGACAATACGACCCGCACCACTGATCGCCAACCGCAAGGCACCGGCAAATGCACCACCCATCGCAATATTCGTCAATGAATCCATCACCGTGTACGGTGTTTGATCCATCCGATTTGAGATGTACAGCGGCACCTCAGCAATTGCCTGTCCAACCGTACCCTCAATAATCGCGGCAACAACCCATGGTGCAGGTACAACAGCGCGCAACCGCTCTTCAGTCACCAATCCTCGCGCCAGGGCTTGTCGAACAGGGCTAAGACCCATCGTTGCAAGCTTTGCTCCTAGCGCCTCGCTCCCCACGATCGGAACGAACATTGTCGTAAAGTCAACAGGGCTAGCAAGACTAGCAAGCATGCCGACTCCAAAACTTGCCGCCATGCGACCAACACCAGTGCCGCCTGTAGAAAGAATAAAGTTCCGAGTATCATTCTCATCATGACGACTCCTCATTAACTCCGCAACACCCTCATATACAGGCTCAGTGAACCGTAGACGTCGTGTGCCAAATCGATCGTTTGCCTCGTTCGGGTCAAGCATTCGACCAGCCTGCTGGTCAAGTGCACCCCACAGACTGATGTCCTTCTGCATCTGCCACTGCTCAGATATCCGATACAGCGACGAACTCATGGAGTCATGGACACCCTGGTCCCACGCGGCGCCAAGGTACCGTGATAAAGGTATCTGAGGAGTTACCTGTCCTTGGTCTCGAGGCTCAATCTGAGAAAACGCGAAAGGCATTATTCGTTCCTAAGCCAACTCGGTTGAATCGGCCAGTAAGATTTGTACTCTGTCGATCCCAGGATGTCTGATCCAGATTTCTGCATCAAATCGTACACCTTACGAGGCATCATTGGCGCCTGACTCGTTGACAAGGACATGTACGGCATTGACGTGGGCGTCTGCACAGTCTGCGATGAAGTAAACAGCGGCAGATCATCGTATAGGATCTTAAACGCCCGACCCTTCTTATCGCGGATCTGCGTTATATCGCCAGAGTCGTCCGCGACATATAGAGTCACCCCTTGTCCATCAGGTAGAGGCTGGAAGAACCCCCGTGATGTGACCTGGTCTCGAAGGATCTGCCAACGTGGGACTCCTTTGACCTCTTCCGGAATTTGAAAGCGCGAGTCGTCGATCTTTGCGGGATCAACGTACGACAAAGAAACAGCGAGTCGTCGCCCAAGGTCTTCAACTTCATCATCAGTCCGTGTGGTCTTGTTGTTTCGCTGACGAGGGATGACCAGGGCTCTGCCATTGACCTCGGTGAATCCGAGTGACTCTCCGATCAGCATGTCGATCGACCGCGTTACCGCTTCCTTCGGGTTTACACCCTTGAGCACCTGCGCTTGGGCGAAGGATAGTACACCTTGTCGAAAGCCGGCAACCTCGTTAGCCCTCTGCATGTTATCGCCGATCATTGATCGCTGGAAGGCGAGCCATGTACCGTTCGCAGCCAACTTGCTCTCAAGGTCCTTCTGTTCCACTCCGCCAAGAGTCTTCACATCGCCACTATGCGATACGGCCGCGATGTAGCTGTCCAACCACCACGCACCGCGGTTCTGCATGGCGAGCTGCAGCTCTTGTTTCACACCTCGATTGCCACGAGGCAGGCGAACCATGTCGTTTAACGCGATCACGCGATGCTGTTCATCCGGAAACTGGGCAAGGAGCTGGTCGAACTGCTTGAGCGCCTCAGATGGGGCACCCTTGTTCACCATCGCGGCGTACTGTTCGGCCTCGTCTGACCCAAGAACAGACCGTTCGTTCTCAGGTAGGTTGAGATAGCGCTGCGACCCCTTTTCCGGGCCATCCTCAGGCGCTGGTCCTTGGAAGCGTAGTAGCGTCGCGGCACGTTCCGACATGAGAGCAGCCCGCTCACTCTCCGTCGACGCTAGGATCTTCTCGTTGAGGCGGCGAACTTCCTCATTATTGGTCGAAAGCCACCCGACCTTGTCACTGTCGAACAGTTGCGCAGAGGCTGAGACCTTCTCTGCCAATTTCTTCACCTTAATGGCATCATCAGCTGTCTCTATCGTCTGCGCTAGTTTAGCAACGTGTTGACTCTGGAAACCAGGGTGTTTATCTTGTATGACAGAGTACTCGTTAAATACCCCGCGCATGACCCCGATGTAATCTTGGTCCTGTTTCTCATACGCCGGAGCATCTTTTCCGTAGATCGCCGCGTACTCTGCGGTCGATGGTGCATCGAATGCCACCCCAAGGTCCGCTCGGGCTCGTGCGTCGTCTCGCTGCTTCTCAAAAGAGTACCTTGCCTCAGCACTTACGGCCTTCTCCGCCGTATCCAGTGTCTTTATCAGCGTACGTCGTTGGCGCTCATCGATCAACGTGCTATGTTCGATCAACCCTCGTGCAATCTCAGGTTCCTCGTCAATCGTCGCGTAGATCAGATCGAGCTCGTACTTGCCTTTAAGGTTCTTAGCAGCCTCAGGTGAGAACTTGCCGATGTGCTTATCGATGTCCTCGTACAGGTTTCCCCAGGCATCATAAGCATCGGCAAATCGACCACCAGCACGTAGTGCAGACAAGGCTGTCGTTGCGCGATTGTCGAAAGATTCACCAAGTCGCGAGAGACTGGCTTTACGACCAAGGCTCACCGCCTCGTCGTACGCGCGAGTCATCGGATTCGCAAGGTTCTGACGAAGTGCCAAACGAGCTCGCTCAGAAGGTGCCCCAGAACTTAGTTCATTGATCCGCGTCTTCGCATAATCAGCGAATCGCCCACTGACCTCTGGATCCGCAGCGTTCTCGTCCTTGGCAAGCCAGTCAATCCAATGGCGTCGCTCCGCCTCCATTGTCTCACCAACCCAGACGGCGTCTTGCTCGGACTTGATCCGCTTCTCCTCATGCATCTGACGAGCGCCAATGGCCGTCACGGCGCCAGTCAAGGCCTCAACGCCTGGTTGTAGCGCCTCCACCCCGGGATTCTTGATGAACATCCCTGGGCTCGCTTGCGGACCAGATCCACCTGTGAGTACGGACTCACTTGTCAAATATGGACGTACTTCAGGCATCAGTATCCACCAATCTTCGGTTCTTTTGTCCCCTTTATCGAGGCGTAAGAGGTTGTTGCGCCAGCCGCCCCAGACAAGATCGACCCAGCGACCATCGGACCGATCGATTTACTGGCGTTCGTCGCAAGCATCCTCTGCAGTCGACCCTCTGCACTGTAGTTCGATCCAGCGACGGCACCCTTGTACTCGATCGAGAGGGCATCTTGCTCGCTCTGGATCGCAGTATCATAGAGCACGTCGATAGCAGAGCCGGAAAGTGAGCCGCCAGACTTGGCGAACTGCGTGCGTTGCGCAGCGATCAATCGACGAGAGCGATTCCTTGCGTTACCGGCGTCAATCTTCGACTGAGCATGGGCCATCGCCGCGTTGTTCTTCGCGACCGCCTCGTTATACTTCGCCGCGGTTGCGGATGCCTCAGCTTGTTGTACAGACGAATACGCGCCAACGCCTGCCCCAATGATCGCCAATGAGGCACCAACGATGGCAAGGGTTGTAGTGGCGATAGCCATTAGAGTGACACTATATAGTGCGTCTCAAGTTTTCTGAAACCGAATCTTTCGTAAATCGTACCAACGTCGCCGAACGCCATGTGCGCCATCGTGACGTGATCGACCTTCAGCTCCTTAGCCACCTCCATGAAGGTCTTCAACAGTCGGATCCCATCCGCGCCGTTTCCTCTATAGAACGGCTTCACGAACCAGAACGCCTCTGACAACAGGATGTCGCCAGTTACCGCCGATTGGCTCAGAACGCCGCCAATAACGCCGGAAACAGCCTTCTCGCGATCAGCATACAGCAACACACCAATGCCAGCAAGAAGATAACTTCGCCAGGCCTCAAAGAACCGCGCGGGGGTAAATTTCCCAGGTAGTTTCGCTTCATGGAAAAAATCGTAAGCTAGTTGTTCAACGTCGTTTCGCCATGCAGGATCTACTAGATCGTCTACTGTGGCTCGATAGATCATTGTTCGTTCGTCTTATGATCGATGGCTAAACCGACCAAGCAAAACGGATAAGGGTCGCCTGATCGTAGCTCAACCACCTGATCGGTTGTGTACGACTCAAACATACGAACTTTCGTTGTCCCAGTAAACAAGGAAGTATACGACGGGGCTAATGAGCCATCATCATACGGATTGTGTCCGACCAACTGGCCACGTTCGTTCAAGTATGAGAAGAAGCAGGATCCTTGAAGAACGACGCCAACCTCGTCGATCCTACCGATACGTCCTCGGCCAGAGCCAGTTGCCGAACCGCCCTCAAGCGGGTTCGACTTGAACTGCCAATTACAAGCGATGCCAACGGTCACTGTACCAGTCAATGGTTCTGGCAGGACGATCTGACCAGCGGCGACAGTATACGACCCGTAGTATACCCCGTCGTGCACAACGTCCGCGACCTGCGTGTTGAGGTGTACCAAGCCCGTCAAGGTACCTGTCGTTCCATCTACATTGATCCATGCGTCAAGAAATGGGTTCTCAACGACGGTGGTCTTATCCGCAATGATCGGAAAGTCGATGTCCAAGTACTCAATGTATCGTGATCCGTTTGGCGACAAGACCACGAGGTAAAGCACCTCGTTCTCACCACGATCACCAGCGGGCACCACGCACATCGACTCCACGATGCCTGAGGCGATCGTATGTATCGACCACGCGATCACCTCTTGATCACGCACATACGTACAACACGCCAGCGCACCCGAAGATAATCGGACCCAGACAAGCTTGTGTGGGTCCTCTTGGTAAGCGATCTCTTCTGCTCCGCCGCCCTCCTTCAGGATATGGTCGGCGAAGATGGTCAAGTCCTTCGTGACGAACGAGTCCTTCTCGAAGGAGTACGTCATCTCATGGGCCGCCGTTCCAGACGCCCCTATGAACAACGTTGCAGAATTGATGAAAGCGGGTCGTTGATACCGCAGAGATCCAATGGATGTCTGTCGCGGCACAACAAGATTTCTGGGGGTAATCGGTTCATTGACCGTTGATGCTGCTCGTGCCTGATACTCGGCGGCAGTTGTGCCCACCAGAAGTGTCTGCCCAGAGACCAACCACTGGATGGTGTTAATCTCGCTAGCAGCAATCGTGTATGTAACGCCGCCAGAATCAACGACCGTTGAATCCAACTCGGTTGGCGCGTGGTTCTCATAATCGTCAACGACGCTAAACCATAGTGTCTGCGGTTGTCGTATTGTCGCCGCAAATACGGCACGCTGCTCAAAGAACGCCACGACACTCGGCCAGCCGGTCGTGAATGACCATGCACCCAAACGAAACTCTGTCGTTGCGCCATCGTCAGATAGCGTGGTCACATCAAAGTGGCTTCTAGGAAATGGGGCGTAAAACTCGGCCGTAACGACCGTCGTGCTCGTGTACGAGGTTATTACGCCCCATGTCCAATCCCCACTAAATAGAAGGCGGATATGTCGACCGACATCGGTCGGAGCAAACTGTGCAACGTTCGCCGTCAGCGTCGCGATGATACGGCGCTCACCCTTAGAGACGGCATGCCGTAGGACCGGTGTGACATTCGACGAGTCGTATGTGGCAGATGTCGGCGCGCCAGTTGCCAACATCAGGTGCCACCGCTTTGGGAACCCGTTATCCCGCGTCTCACGAAGGTAGCTCCCCGCGTTATACGCAGAGAACGCTGCCGGCGTTGATGTTATCGTCCCACCGCTGATGTCAACGAACACGTTCTCACCAACGTCTAAGACGCGGTCGTAGATGTCTCCACCGATCAGCACGTTCTTACTGTCGATGAACGAGGTGATCTGACCGAGGCGCCAGCGGTTATCTTCCTTGAACTCGATGTAGCTCCCGATATCAGCCACACTAAACACGGCCGCCTGCGCGATGATCTGGATCGTATCTGTCGTGATAGTCGCTGTGATCTTGATGTTCTCGTCTGTGTTCGCGTCAAAGTACGGACCATCGACAAAATCCATCTCCTCCAACCGCCAAGAGGTATCAGACAACCGAGACAGCTTCCTGGGCTTGTAGCCCTGGTGCGTGATGATCAGGACGTCTGCCTGCTGTGCGTATACCAACTCGAAGATGTCTTCGATCGCGTACGGCGTGATCAACTCGAGTGGACTACCGCCGCTCAAGATGTACGCCCCGTCCTTGATGAAACGGAAAACACCCTCCGAGACCTCAATCACGATCCGATCAGTCCTCGAGAAGATGAACGGGATCAAACGACTCTGATAGGTGTCGCTGAACGCCGCGCCGACGTGCTTTGTTCCTCGCCGACGAAGAAGAGGACCTTGAGGAAGCGAGAATAGATTGCGGACCTTCTGCGCGCCTGACTGATACCGTGTCAGGTCTATGCGACCCTGTAACCGCGGAGAAACTTCACCTGCCGCGAAACTTGTGATGAATGGTGTTGCACGTGGCATTACGTCCCCGGATCACGAGGGAATGTCCCTCGATTCATCCTCGAGTCTAGATATTGCTCGGCAGTGAGCTGCTTTGCCGGTCCTTCCTTCGAGTTGACCCAGCGAGCGGTCTTCATCACCTTCTCGTAGTCCATCCACATCCGGTCACGAAGTTCGCCGCTCTGCGTCAGCGAGTAAGAGATCGTCCAGCCAAGATAGATGGCCAACGCCTCATTCCAGATTGTGTCGGGGTAGTTCGGGCCTTTGAAATCCCACACATACTTGAGTCGCAGCTCAGAAGAATCCGACAAGATGAAGCCGCCCTCAATCTCGTACTGTTCTTCTCCCTCGTTCAACTCAACCAACCGAATGAAATTGTCAGGTAGCTCAAACGAGTTCGCAAAGCCGAACGCCGGAGCTTCATCAGTTATCGTCAAAACAGCTCGCGTGATCGCGAACTTTGAGGGGTACGAACGAAGCACCGCGGCTCGACATCCGTCAAACGCCTCATTGCACAACCGAGCTTCCTTATTGCCCTCATTTAGAGACAAGACCGTGCGCCCACCGATAAGGATGAGCGCACGGTTTGCAATTTCCAGATTCGTCGCCATTAGTCGACAACGTACAGGATGTGTCCCGTCAGGGTCTGCGCAGCCATGTCGGCTGCCGCTGTGGTCACCGTCACGTACAGCTCTTTCTCCGTGACGTATCCATAGCTCAAAGCCGGGGTCGCCGCGAGAGCGACCTGGGCCGTGGTGGTCTGTGCCGCAGCCGCCTTCAAGATGGCCACGTTGTCGCTGACCGTGCCAGCCACATCGAGAAACCCACTGGCATCACGGGCAGCCAAGCCGTAAGCAAGGGTTGCAGAACCCGTAGTCGCGCTGACACCAGCGACACCGCCAAGGATACGAGCACCCTTGGGTAGGATCGCGAGAGCGACGTCCTCACCGGCCGCCTGAGTGCCAAACAACACGGAGAAGTAGGCACACCGGACACGACCGTGCATGATGTTGGGCGCGATCGGCGCGTACAACGGCGCCAAGTTCGCGGTCAACGCCGCCGAATAACTGTTGATTACTGTTGCAGCCATATCGTTTTGATTCGATGAAAGTTACCTGATGTCGGTTAGACCGTCTCGTCGCACAGGCACTTGATGACCTTCTCCTCCCACATCCGGGTGGCGCCCATGTTCATGCACACGTACACCTGGACACTGTTGCGCTTGTCACGCCGAGGACCGACATCGACCGTGACGTCGTAACCGATCGCAGCCAAGAGACCGCCGCGAGCGAACATCAAGACCGATCGATTGTTGCCGGACTTGGGCAGCCGGTTCATACGAATGAACTTGAAGCCCATGAACGTGTCGACCTTGCCCTCAACCAACGCCTTAACTTGGTTGTAATCCGAGGACGTGATCTCCGTCTGACGGAGAAGCGCTTGGATCTGGGCGGCATGAACCACGCAAACGAGGTCCTCACCGTCTTCCAGCGCCTCGTTGTTGTCGAGCATGAACCGGGCTCGACGCAACTTGCCGATGGTCAGATTCGACGCAGCGGTGGAGCCGGACTCCACATAGTCAGCGGCGATCTGTTGAGTGGACGTCGGGAACACGACCGAGGTCGATCCCGTCTTGCCAGTGTACGCCGTGCCGAAGGCAGCATCGACGATGATGTCGTCCATCTTACGACCCATGGCGAAGACGGCGTTCTGGCTGTAGGACGAGGTCGGATCAGCGAGCATGCGGACCTTGTCCTGTCGGTCAATCATGTCCGCCCAATCAAAGTCGCGCAAACTGACGCGCCTGCGATCATGGGGTGTATTGACGAGCGGGGTATCCGCGTGACGGGTCATGACCTCCACCGCATCGGTCGGACCGATCCGGTCGTAGAAATCAAATTCGGCCTTCTGCGACTCCACTCGCACGTACGGTCGAAGACGAGAGCCTTTCTGCTGGAACTGAATCTCGATGTTGGCCTTGTAGCTCTGCACCAGGGCCGTATCGATTTGGATACTCATGGTATTGTCGATTTCCGACTTACGACGAGAGTTAACCTATCGGGCTCCCATCTACGAAACGCTCGTTGGGCGCAGGTATCTACCTGAGAGTATTGGGCCGGCCAGGTTGTCCAACACGTCATGAACATATGCCTTGGCCGACCCCACGTAAACAGGATTAATCCGCCTGTTTGCCAGGGAACGCGGTCTCATGCAGCTTCTGCCACTTGGCAACCGCCTCAACATGACCGGCGTGGAACTGTGAGGTGAGCGCCTCAAGGAACTTGGCGTCAGTACGAAGTGTACCGATCTCCGCCTTCGCCTGTTCCGCCCCAGAACCAAACCCACCTCCGCCACCACCTCCACGAGACGAATCGTTCGACAGCATCTCGCCAATCTTAATCATCGTGTCGATGAAGACCGGGTCATCACCGGCATGGGTCTTATCCAACCAGGCCTTGAACGGTTCGCCACCGACCTTCTCCACGGCCAACCGACCAGCGGCAAGCTTCTCATTCAGTTTGTCGCCATGCCGGCCCTTGAGCTCGGCCATGGCGGTCTCACGACCAGCAGCCAGGGTTCTGTCTTGCTCCTCGGCT
>ERZ869921.178-NODE-178-length-41012-cov-21.037796_pt1 | contig 41012 bp, 51 predicted proteins | sample MGYA00579310_ERZ869921 | MGnify/ENA primary metagenome ERZ869921 (study PRJEB32216, sample SAMN09231816) | wastewater metagenome | place: USA: Maryland | collected 2016-06-21 | study: EMG produced TPA metagenomics assembly of the PRJNA472060 data set (Reclaimed... | reverse complement strand
TCGCGGACGCCTCGCTGGCGCACGTCGACGCGATCCTGGCCGGCGTGCCCTCGGTTCCAACGCAGGCCGTCGCCGACTCGCGGCGCATCGCCGGCGAGCTCGACGGGACCGCCGACCTCGAGGCCCGCGTCGCCGTCGCCGAGGCGCGGGCGGTCGGCGCCGAGGAGTCGCTGGCGTTCGCCCGCGAGGGCCGCGACAAGGCGCAGAGGGCCCTCCTCGCGCTCGGGTGGGACTACTCGATCGACTCGGGCGAGTGGCTCGCCGGTCGCCTGGACGCCCTGCCCCGCGACCTCGCGCTCGTCGCCGCCGCGGCGGTCCACGAGCTGCGCAACGCGCTCCTGCCGGTGACCCTCGCCGCGACCGCCGAGCAGCTGGCGGAGCGGGCCAAGCCGGCGGCCGATCGCGTCTTGGCCGCGGCCGACGAGCTCGCGCACGTGCTCAAGGGCGCGGCGCCCGACGGCGCCCCGTACGCCGCCGCGCACCTGCGCGGGTGGGCCTCGGGCATGGAGGCCGAGGGCGACGACGCGTGGGCCCTGGAGATCGCCGCCGCGAGGATGCTCGCCGAGCACGTGGCCGGGAACCGCTCGGCGCGGATCCCCGAGGCGCTGGTGCTGGCCGAGGCCGACCGTATCCGCCGGCGCGACGCGGCCGACGCCGCGCTCGAGCGGGCGGCCGTTGACGCGTCCGGCCGCGGGTGCTAGGATCCGCGGATGCAACGAGCAACGAGCCCCGTCCCGCCCTTCCGCCCCGCCCCGCGACCGCCGGGCCTCCCCGACCCGAGCGCCGGCCGGGAGGCCGCGGTCGAGCGCATGACCGCCGGCTTCGAGGCCGCGCAGGAGTCGGCCCTCATGCTGTACCTCCTCGTCGCCCTGCCCGCGGCGGTCGACTCGATCCGCGAGGTCGCCCCGCCCGGCCACCTCGCGTTCGCCCCGCTCCTGGCCCTCGGCCTGCCGCAGCAGGTCCGCGTCGGGCTGGCCACGGCCATCTACGACGGCGCCCGCCGGGCGGTCCGCGACTACCTGGCCGCGTGCCACCTCGCCGGGATCAGCCTGCCGGGCCTGGCCGACGCGCTGGCGCCCGGCGCCGACGCGGTCGACGGCCCCGGCGCGCCCGGCTCGCCGGAGCGGGACGCGCGGCTGCGCGCGGAGGCGCCGTGGCTGTTCGCCGGCGCCGCCGATCCCGTCGCCTCGCGGGCGGCCCTCGGCTTCCCCGTGGCGGGCCCGACCGCGTCCCCGGTCGGGCGCCCCGCCTCGGGTGGGCAGCGCCCGCGGGAGGGCGCCCGCTTCGCGGTGGGGCCCGACGGCGGGGTGGCCGACCTGGGCGCCGCCGCGGTCCCGGGCAGCGCCGCGGGCAGCGGGCCCGGCGATCCGGCTTGACGGGCCCCGCCGGGCGCGCTACGCTGCCCGGCATGACCGAGGACGCCCGACCCATTCCCGACCGACTCGCGCGCGAGCTGCGCGCATTGAACGACCTCGAGCTCGGCGCCCTGATCGCCGACCTCGGGGTGGACCCGCTCGCGCCGCCCGGGGCCAAGCTGCGGGGCGCCCTGGCCGCGATCGCCGAGGACCCGCACCCGTGGTGGGAGGGCACCCTGGCCGGCCACGCGGTCGACCGCCTGGCCAAGGAGCCCCGCAGGGGCCGGATCGCGGGCGGCGGGGCCCTCGACCACGCCCGGCGGACCTGGCACGGCCTGGCCGGGCTCGGGGCCGCCGCGCGCCTGCTGCTGCCCGACCCCGACCTCGCCCCGCTGCTCGACCTCCGCGCCGCGCTCGATCGCCGGCTCGATCCCCGCGAGGGCGAGCGCGCCGGGGTGGCCCTCGATCGACTCACCGCCGTGGTCGTCGACGCCAGCCCCGACCGGGCGGCGATCGGGCGGCTCGCCCGCGACTTCGGGATCTCGGCCGAGCCCCGGGCCCTGCCGGGCGCCGTGGCCGACGCGCTCGCCGGGGTCAAGCGCGAGCGCGACAACCTGCGCCGCGAGGTGCAGCAGAACCGGACCCGCTCGGCCGAGGTGTCGGCCGCCCGCCGGCAGTCGGCCGAGATCAACGATCAGCTCCTCGACGCGCGGGAGGCGCTCGGCGCGTGGCAAGCGTGGGCCGACCGCGAGGCCGCGAGCGCGGGGTACGGCGCAGCCGCCGGCGATCCCGGGCAGTGCAGGCGGGCGATCTCCGGCGCCTTGGGCGCCCTCAGATCGGCGCAGGTCGACCTCTCGGGCTGGCGCTCGTGGGCGGGCCTGGCCGGCCGCCTCCCGCCGGCCGAGCTGCTCGGGATCCGCGGCGACGACGGCAAGCTCCGCGCCGCCGTCGACGTCATGCTGCGGATCGCCTCGGGCGCCGAGGACGCGGCCGCCGAGCTCGCCAAGTCGCAGCGGGCGCGCAAGTCGCTCGAGGGCCGGTTCGCCGCCGCCCACGAGGAGGGCCGCCTCGAGGCGCTGGCCGCGTGCAAGGGCACGCACGACGCCCTCGCCGCGGTGGCGTCCGAGCTGCGGGCGCCGAAAAGCGCCGACCTCGCCGGCATGGTGCGCACGATCCGCGAGGCCGCGGGGCCGACCACCCTGTCGGGGCCGGGCGCCCTGGCCGAGCACGTGGCCAGGCTGCGCGACCTGGCCGGCGCCAGCGCGGCCGACCTCGTCGGGGCCGTCGACGCCCGCGAGGCCCTGCGCGAGATCGCGGCGATCACCTCGGGCGGCTGACACCCGGCGATCCTCGCACCCGGCGCCCGGGCGGTCAAGCGGCCGACCCGGGCGCGATCATGTTCGCTTGACGGCGAGGCCCGGCGCTGCTACCTGGCGGGGACCATGACGCAGACCACCCCGATCGCCACCCGCTCGACGTTTTCCGGCCCGTTCCGGGTCACCCGCCCCGACCACGCGCAGGGCAGCTACGCCCTCGTTAGCTACGGCGCACTCCCCGAGGACGCCCCCGAGTCTGTCGGGATCCGGGCCAGGGCCGCCGAGCTGCGCGAGCGGGCCGCGCTGGCCCTGCGCCAGGCCGCCGACGCAGACGCGTGCGCCGACCTGGCCGAGCGCCAGGAGGCCGAGCTCGCCGAGCGCGCCGCGGCCAAGGCCGCCGACGCCGAGCGCTCGCGCGAGGCCGGCCGCGTGCGCCGCGCCGACCCGTTCGGCTTCGAGCCGTGGGCGTCCGCGACGCAGGTCGAGCTCCGCGACTGCGCCGCCGCGGCCGGGATCCTCGGCGCCGTCAAGGGCCGCACCTACGCCGACGTCCGCTCGGACCTGGCCGGCGGGGATCCCGGCGCCGACCTGCTGCGGATCGCCCGGGAGGCCGAGCCGAGCCGGGCCGCCCCGCGCAGGGTCAACCGCCGCCTGTCCGCGTGAGGTGACGCGCCCCGGGCGGGTGGACCGGCGCCCGCCCGGCTGCTACCATCGCCGCATGACCGAACCGACACCGCAAGAGATCGCCGCGCGCGTGCGCGGCATGGCGCAGGAGCTCGCCGAGGCCCGCGCCGCCCTGCACCTCAAACCCGGCCAGCCGCTCGGCGACCGGATCCGCGGCCTGACCGAGGAGCTCGACGGCCGGGCGACCTCGATCGCGGCCCTGCGCGGCGACCTGGACGCCGTCCGCGCCGCCCTGCACCTCGCCGAGCGCAAGGCCACGGACCGCGCCAGCGAGCGCTCGGCCATGTGGGACGTGCTGCTCGCCGTCCGCGAGGCCAGCGGCGCGGGCGAGGACGACGACCTCCGCGCCGTGGTCGCGTCGCTGCGCGCCGAGGCCGCCCACGCGCTCCCGTCGCGCATGTCCGGCCTGCCGCAGCCGGCCGTGACCGTGACCCCCGACGGCCGGGTCAAGGTCGAGATCCGCCACACGAACGATCTCGCCCTGGAGTACCTGCACGACCGCCCCGAGGCCGCGCGCCTGGTGCACGACCTGTCCCTGGCCGTCGCCCGGCTCACGCCCGGCGGCCCGCGCCTCGGGGTCAACGCCGACCCCGGCGAGGGCGCGACCCTCGGGATCTGCGTCGAGATCGCCGGCGAGGTGCTGCACCTGTCCCCGGCCCTGCGCATGGAGGGCCTCGAGCTCGAGGCCCTGGTGCGCGAGCTGACCGCCGCCCTGCCGCCGGTCAAACACGCCGGCGAGCACCTCGAGCCGCTGCTCGCACCCCTGCGCCCGGCCGGCGTCCTCGGCCGCGGCGAGCTGACCGAGGCCACCCCGGCCCGCGTGATCCAGCTTGTCCTCGAGCGGGTCAACGCCGACCGCCGGGAGATCGAGCGCCTGCGGGCCGCCAACGCCGAGCACGTCGCGCGCCTCGCGTCGGGCACCAGCGGGGCCGGCAAGCGCAAGCGGATCGCCGCCCTCGAGGCGCAGGTCGAGGTCCTCAAGCGCGAGGTCGCGCAGGCCGGCCGGGCCCACGAGCCCCAGCGCCGCACGATCGAGCAGTGGTCCAAGGCCGCCGCCGAGGTGATCGGCCGCGCCGAGGGCCTCGGCCTGCGCATGGCGACGGGCGCCTCGCCCCACGTCTTGCAGGCGGCCGGTCAGGATCTCGCCGCCAAGGCCGCCCGCGTGGCCGGCCTCGAGGACCTGCTGGCGCGCGAGCGGGCCAAGACCCTCGAGGCGCGGGCCGAGCTCGCCACCTACCGCGCCGACTTCGAGCTGCTGCGCTCGGCCGCCCGGACCATGCTCCCCGAGGGGTCGACCCCGAACCCCGCGACCGGGTGGCTCGCCGACGTGATCCGCGGCGCGGCCAAGCGCGCCGAGAACCTGGCCGGGGCCGCGCTGGCCGCGTCCGCCCGCGCCGACGCGCTCGAGGCCGAGGTCGCCCGGCTCACGCAGCCGCCGGCGACGATCGCCCTGCCGCCCGCCCTGCGCCCCGCGCTCGACGCCGTGCAGGACATCGTGACCGGGGTCGAGGCCACCCCCGAGGGCCTCGGCGCCGGGGTGATCGAGCTCGTCGCCGAGCTGCGCAAGGCCCGGCGCGGGTGGGCCGAGGAGTCGGCCGGCGCCGCCCGCGCCCGGACCGAGCTGGCCGAGCGGGAGGAACACGACTCGCGGTACCACGGGCACCTCCCGACCGCCCGCACCATGGGCGCGATTGCCAAGGAGCTTGAACGGATCGCCATGTGCGACGGCAACGAGGGCAACCTGGCGCGCATTTTCGAGGGCGTGCGCGCCACCGTCAACGAGAACCGCCGCCTCGCGGCCGAGCTGTCCAAGCGCGCCGACCCCGAGGCCGTGCGCAAGATCTCCGCGCAGGCCGGCGCCGCCCGGCAGCTCGCCGACGAGGTGCGGTCGTGGGAGTCGTGGGCGACCGAGCAGATCGGCACCTACCCGATCGGCTCCCGCGGCCTGCGCGCGACGCTGGCCGAGCGCCTGGCCAAGGCCCTCGCCGACCGCGACGCCAGCCGCCGCGCGGCCGAGGAGCTGCGCAAGGCGCTCGCCGCCGTCGGCGACCTGACCGCGTGAGCTGACGCCGCGAGGCGCCCCGAGCCCGCCCTCGACCCCGGGGGCGGGCTTTGCTATGAACCCGCCGATGGTCTGATCGGCCGTAAATGAGGCGCTAGCTACCACTGGCGCCTCGTTTGTACGATTCTCGAAAATAAGGCTCGCAGGTCGATTCGCTTGCAGTTATCTTGAATTCAAGATGATCGTCGCAAACAAAACCGAAGTCGCTTTCTTCACTGGCAAGTCTGCTCTGAGCAACGGCGCGACAATGGATCCGCGCTCCGCCGCTATCAATGCGGCCGTTGTCGCACAGTCCGGTGGCAAACTTCCTTGCTACGCCACCCCCGGAAAACGCGCCGTCAAGTGGGTTTCTGTCAATTCTAGTTGCGTCATTTCGCGCGGAGTCGCTCGCGAGTGGCTTTCGCGCTACGGTGTCGATATCGATGCTGTCGAGGTCGTCTAATGACATGGAATTCGCGATATGTAGCTTACGCGCAAGCTCACGGCAGATCGCCGATCGAAATGCTCAAATTCGACCGCGAGCGTTGTCCAGGTGGGCACATGGCCGAATTCATCATCTGGATCGGTCAAAAATGGAGCCTGGCCGCCCGCGAGATCAGGGCCCGCGCCGAGCTGATCGCCGACGCGGCGCCCGGCGTCGCCGCCGAGCTCGAGCGGATCGCCGCCGACCTGGACGGGCCGCCCGTCGACCTCGGGGCCGTCGCCTTGGCCAAGGGCGGGGCGCCGTGACCTCGATCGGCGGCAGGCGCCGCGAGGCCCGGCGCGAGGTGCTCGCCGCGCGCAGGCGCGTCCGCCGGCTCGGGCGCCTCGAGCTTCGGGCCGTCGCGCGCGAACACAGATCGGCGGCCGGCCTTGACAGCCGCGGCGACCCGCCCCACACTGAGATCACAATGACCCACCGTGTCCCCGCCCGCGTGGGCGCCTCGCTGCGCCTCGAGGGCGGGGCCCTAACGGACGCCGAGGACGCCTTGGCCCTCGGCGCCGCGCTCGTGGGCGCCGCCGTCGACGCCCTCGGCGCGGCGCTGCCCGGCAAGCTCGACGCGAGCGAGTGGGACGCCGCCGCGATCACCGCCCTCGCCGAGGCCCTCGAGGCGCTTCGACCGCCCCGCCTGTAACCGACCGAACCGGAGACCACCATGCGCAGACCCTACATGTCCACCCTCGCCCTGCTCGGCGCGCTCCTCGCGTGCGGGCCCGTGCCCGAGATCTCTCCCCCGGACCTCGACCCGCCGCCGCCCGAGCCGCTGACCGACGACGAGGCCGCCGCCCTCGGCGGGCTGCTCGTGGTCGCCAGGGCCGCCGCCGCGCAGCCCGCCCCCGGGGTCGGGGCGCTCGTGTCGGCCGTCGTCCGGTCGCGCGCGAGCTGCGACGAGGCGATCCGCGGGATCACCCGCGCCGACCTGTGGGAGATCCTCCGCTGCGCCAGCGACCCGGCCGAGGCCGAGCTGCGGCTGCTGCGCGCCCGGCCGGACCTCGGGCCCGAGATCCTCGACTGCGCGCGGGCGCTCCGCGACGAGGCGGCCCTGGCGCTCGACCCCGGCCCGGGCGACCCCGAGGCCGCGGGCGGGATCGCGGCCGTCCCCGCCGACCGCGCCCTGCTCGGCGCGCTCGAGCTGCGCCGCGACCACGGGGCGGCCTCGATCGTCGGGTGCGAGCCGGCCGACCCGCCGCGCGCCGCGTTCGTGCGGTTCGGGGGCGGGCGGTGACCGCCGCCGACCGCGAGGAGGTCGGCCGCGAGGCGCTGCGCGCCGCCGTGGCGCGGGCCGTGGACGACTCGGGCGGCGACCTGCTCGACCACCTCGGGACCGCGTACCTCGGCGAGGGCGCCGACGCGCAGGTGATCGCGTTCGCCCTCGAGGCGCTCGGCCGGCGGCTCACGGAGCGGGCCGTGGCCGCGCAGGTCGCCTCGGGCCCGGGCGCGGGCGGCGATCACTACTGCTGCGCGCACATTGCCAGCGGGTGCCAGTGCCCGCGCTGCGCCCCCGACCGGGAGGATCACAAGCGGGCCCGGGCGGCCCGGAGGGCCGCGACGTGAGCGGCGACGCGTGCCCCGGCCCTGCGACGCCCGCGCCCGCGGCGAGCGGTGCGACCGACACCCCGCCTCGGCGGTCACGCGCCCGCTGCTCGAGCGGGCGCGCCGGCGGGCGCGCGGTCCCGGGTCTGGGGCTGACGCTCAATAAATCGACCGGCGGGGCTTGACGCCCGCCGGGACCTCGGTTACCTTCAAAAGACCATGAACGCCGCGACCAAGCCCGCCAAGACCCCCCGCCCCCTGACCGCCGACCAGCGCAGCGACCTGCATTGCGTGTGGACCTGCTGCGTCGCCAACGGCGGCAGCACCCGCCTCGAGACCGAGCCCCGCGCCCTGGTGAACCGCGGCCTCGTCCACGTCACCCGCGGCTCGCGTCACGTGCCGAACCGCTACACGCTGACCCCCGCCGGCCTGGCGCTGGCCAAGGAGGTCGACGCCGAGCGCGAGGCCGAGCGCGCAGCCCGCCGCGAGATCGCCCGGATCAACGCCGCCAACCGCGGCAGCAACGCGGTGATCGGGTGACCCGCGCCGACCGGGCCGGGGCGGCGCTGGCCGCCGGCGTGGCCGAGCTGCGCCGCGAGCTCGACGTCCCCTGGCCCGTCGCCGTGTCGCTCGGCCCCGCCGGCCGGGGCCTGCACGGGTGGGCCTCGACCGGCCCCGACGGCGCCGAGGTGCGGGTCTCGGACCGGGCCGGGCCGCGGTCGGCCCTGGCCACGTTGGCCCACGAGTGGGCGCACCTGCTCGCGTGGGCGGACCCGGCGGCCACCGGCCAGCCCGACCACGGGCCACGCTGGCGCGAGCTGCACGCCGAGGCCCGGCGGGCCCTCGGCCTCAACCGCTGAAAAATCGACGCGCCGGCCTTGACAGCGCGGCGGATCGGTCCCATGCTTGAGGGGTCGCCACATAGCGCCCCGCGGGGCCCGCACCGTCAACCCGGGGCACGGCGCCCCTGCGCGCTCGCCGATCCGGCGCTCGGGGCGCATGCGCGGTCTACGCTGAAAATAAATCGTCCTGAACCCCTTGCACGCCGCCGGGCTTGCCCTCATACTGAAAACACAATGAACGACGTCATTGATTACGCGATTGACCCCGAGTCGTCCGACTCGACCTTCCTGTTCTTCGCCCTCGTCGACGCCGCCCGCGCCGCAAAGGCGCGCTATCAAGTCGCCCTCGACGCCGCCTGCGAGCTCGAGGCCGAGGGCCTGGAGTTTGCCGCCCGCGCCGCCGACGCCTGCGCCGACGCCCTCGAGGCCAAGCTGCGCACGGCCGAGGCCGAGCTGCGCGCCCTGTGCGCCTGGCAGGTGGCCGCGTGATCGCCCGGGACCTCCCTCCCGAGGCCGCGTCCGGCGACCTCGGCCGCGACGCCTGCCTGCCCCCGCGGGGCGAGCCGCTCCCCGCGCCGTGGCCCCGGATGTCCGAGGCCGAGCGCGCCGCGTGGCTGGCCCGCAACCTGACCGACGAGGCCCGGGCGGCCGGCGAACGGGCGCAACGCGAGGCCGAGGCGAACGAAAGCGCGGCCGGCCACCTCGCCGACCTCGGCCGGAACCGGCGGCAGGGCGGGTGGGCGCAACTGCTCTCCGCCGCCGAGTCGGTCCGGTGGTCCCTGCTCGAAGAGCTGCGCGGGATCTCCCGCGGGCCCCGGCTCGAGGCCGACGAGGCCGCGCTCGGCGCGGCTTCCCTTTCCGAGCTGCACGGGGCCGCCCACGACCTGCAAGCGTGGGTCGCCCGCCGCCGCGGGGCCGAGGCCGACGCCGAGGCCGCCGCGGCCGCCAGGGCCGAGGCGTGGGACGCCGCCGCGCCCGCCCGGGCCGCCGACCTGCGGGCGGGCTTCGAAGCAGGGGCCGCCGGCGCCGAGGTGCCCCGGGGCGAGTGGGTTCCGGCCCGCGGGGCCGGCAGCTTCGCCTGGCTGCGCGGCTACGAGGTCGGCGCCGCCCTCGGCGCTGCCCCGAAGACCGCTCGCAAGCGGGCCGCGAAATAAATCGACGAGGGGGCCTTGCGCCCCGGCCCGACCTGCCCCACATTGAAATCACCATGACGCACCTGATCGACCTGTCCGAGCTACCCGACGTCCGCGCCGACCGCTGCCCGCACCGCCACCGCCCGCCGAGTGCCGCGAGGCGCGGCGAGCAGACGCGGCGACCTCGGACCGGCTGGCCGCCGAGGCGCGCGGCCTGCCGCCCGGCGCGCACGATTGAAACCGATTGAATCACGATTGAATCGCGCCCGCCGAAAAATCGACGGACGGGCCTTGACGCGGGGCCGAACCGCGTCCAGTATGTGATCACCATGAACGACCGAGCCACCCGCCCCGCCCGCGAGCCCGCCCACGGCCCCGCCCTCCCCACCGTCGGCGACATGCTGCGCCTGGCCCGCAGCGGGTGGGGGATCGACCTCTCGCTGGCCCACTACCAGGAGCTCGGGCTGCGCTGCCCGTACAGCCGGACCGGCGCGACGTGGGCCACGCTGGCCTGGCACCCGCTTTACCGCGGCCAGGTGCAGGTCGTGATCAGCGGCCCGGGCCCCGAGCGCGTGGCCCTGATCGATGTCCTCGGGGCCTGCGCGATGATCCTCGCGCACCAGCGCAACGCGCGGCACCAGTCGATCGTCAACGGCCAGATCGCCCGCGCCCGCGAGTGGCGCGAGCGCCAGGCCGCCCGCCCGGGCGCCCGCGACGCCGCGTTGCGCTCGGGCCAGCGCCGCACCTCGCGCGAGCCGCACCCCGCGGCGTGGGACGTGCGCGCGTTCTCGGCCTGAAAATAAATCGACGCAGCGGGCTTGCGTCCCGCCGCGTCGTCGCTTATCTTGATTTTACCATGAACGTCGCCACCCGCCCCGCCTGTCCGGTCTGCACCTCCCCCGCCTGCCTCGGCTACACTTGCGAGCCGCTGCCGGTCGAGCGCGCCCTCGAGATCGTCCGCGCCTCGATCGCCGAGCGCGAGGCGCACCTCGAGCTGATCACCCTGCTCGCCCGCGGCGCGCAGGCTCGCCGCGACCTGGCGATCGAGGCGGGCAAGCCGGAGGGCGAGCTGATCACGCTCGACCTCGAAGCCGACCGCGCGTGGGCCGGCGTCGCCCGCGTCCGCGGGTACTGGCAATGCCAGATCGCCAGCCGCGCGCGCCTCGAGCGGATCCCGGCGGGCTCGCTCGTCGACGCCCGCGACCGGGTGGTCGCCGCGTGAATCGGCCTTGACTCCCGGCCCCGCCTCGAGGCCGCGGCGACGCCCGACGCGCTCAAGGTCGAGGAGGGCGCCGAGGCCGACCTCGAGGGCCTCGCGGTCAGCTTGGCCGCCGGCCACCTCACGCGCCGCGAGCTGCCGCGCGAGCGCGCCAGGATCCTGCGCACGCTGGCCGGCAAGCGCGCCCGCGTCGCGGCGCTCGCCGAGCTCGCGGCCGCGGGCAAGGCCGCGACGCGTCCGGCGATCGAGCAGGTCCGCGTCCTGCGGGTGCGCAAGCCCGCCCCCGACCGCTTCCCGTTCCCGGGCAGCTGCACCTCGCCCCGCCGCGCCGAGCTCGCCCTCGAGGCGGCCAGGCGCGCCGAGCGGGTGATCGGGCCGGACGGGATCCACCTCACGACGCGCGGCAAGCTCGAGCGCCGACAGGCGCGCGCGCTGGCCAAGGCCGCCGAGGGTCCGTGGGTCGCGCGCCACGCGTGGGCCACGAGCACGGGCCGGACCTCGCTCGCCGGTCCGCTGGTGCGCAGCAACATGCCGCGCCCCGGTTGACGTGAGCTAACGTGTCCCGAGGCCCGCGGTCGACCCCTTGACCGCGGGCCTCGCCACGTCCACACTCTGATCACCATGACCGACCGCACGCCCGCCCACGCCCCGCCGACCGAGCTCGACCCGTCACTCGACGCCCCGATCACCGCCGAAATGCGGGCTCGGGCCGACGCCGTCGTGGACGCGATGCGCGCCCGGTGGGCCGCGCGGGACGCGGTGACTGACCAAGCAAACCGCGCATTCGACGTCGCGTTTCGCCGGGCCCTGCGCCGGCCGTGAGGAGCCCGCATGCTGATCATGATCCGAACCCTCGACCCGACCACCTGCACCCTGCCGCCGGCGACGCGCGAGCGCCTCACGGAGGCCGTGTGGCGCGCCGCCGTCAAGCTCGACGCCCTGCCCCCCGAGCGGCTCGACGGTGAGGACAACGTCGAGATCCCGACCGGCCTGCTCGTCGCCGTGCCTGGCCCCGGCGACGCCGCCGTGTGGGCCGAGCTGCTCGGCGCCGAGTGCCCGGCGCTGGTGCAGCTCGGCGCCGAGCTGCCCCGGATCGAGCAGTGGGCGCGCGGGCTGCAATCCGAGCGCGCCGAGCCGATCGCGTGGGGCGAGGGCAAGGGCAAGATCTCCCCGCCCGTCGTCCCCGACCCGCCGATCTGGCCGTGGCACACCGGCGACGCGGCGGGGGCCGCCGCGCGCTCGAGGGCGTTGCAATGGTGGGCCGAGGCCCGCGCGCGCCGTCCCCCGTCCGAGGCGCCGTGGCACCGCGTCGGCCTGTACGCCGGGACCGCGTGGGCCTTCCTGTGGCGCGACCCGGGCGCGGGCGACCCCGAAAAGACGGCCGTCCTGCGCGCGGCGCGGCGGGCCGCCGACGCGATCGTCGGCGAGTGGCGCGCCGCAAATAAATCGACGAGCCCCGCTTGACTCCCGTGCTCACCTGCAAGATCCGCGTGATCGCCGACGCGTCGGCCGTCAAGGGGATGGTGGTCGAGGCCGACGCGCTGCGCCGCTGCGCCAAGGGCCTCGTCAACGACCGCCCGTGCGAGCAGCTCGCCGCGCAGGTCGGGGAGGCCGTCGTCGCGCTGCTCGTCGGCGCGACCGGAATCCTCGGCGTCGAGGTGACCCTGACCCACCCGAACGGCGACGCGGTCGAGTGGGCCGCCGAGGCTTACCTCGGGATCGAGATCGAGGACTGACCCGCGCGCCGTGAGGTGACGCGAACCGGGCCCGGTCCCGCGGCGCTTGACCGCCGCGGGCCCGGGCCTTACTCTTGTCGGGCATGGCAAAAACAAAGAACCCCAACACCCTGGCGCTCGACGGCGGCGAGCTCGTGTTCATGGGCCACCGCGCCAAGATCTCCGCGCTGATCGAGCGCGCCGCGCAAGACTCGGCCTGGACGCTGCCCGTCGCGGTCGCCGAGGGCGTGCCCCGGGCGGCCTGGCCGTCGCTGCTGTCCGCCGACGAGGGGGTCGCCGCGGCCGGCGCCGCCGGCGACGTGCAGGCCATGGGCCCCGCGCTCGTCGCCGCGGTGCGCCGGCTCGGCGCCGACGCCTCGCCGGGCGAGCAACGCGAGGCGGCCAGGGCCGCCGGCGAGGCCGCGCGCCTGTCGCTGGCGCCCCGCTACGCCTCGGCCAGGGGCGCGAACCCCGAGCGCCGCGCCCGGCTGCGGGCCGAGCTGTCCCGCCCCGTCGCGGTCGAGGAGACCCCCGCCGGCGCCAGGCTGACCGGGGGAGCGTTCGGGGCCGGGGTCACGCTGCACATGCACGACCGCTCGCGGCTCGCGTGGGCCGGGCGCGCGTGGGCCCTGTCGCTCGCCGCCCACGCGCCGGCGAGGACGCCCGACGCGGCCAAGCGGGAGGGCGGGGGCTCGCGGGCCGAGGACCTGCCGGCGATCGTGATCGTCGACGGCGTGGTCGTCGCGGCCGCCGACTTCGAGGCCGACGCGCTCGGCGACCTGCTCGCGCGGGCCGAGGCCGGCGAGGCCCTGCCGCCGCTCGCCGGCGACGCCGACGCGTTCGCGGCCGAGGCCACGCGCCGGCGCGACGAGGGCGGGCGCCTCGGCGGCGAGCTCGGCGACCTCGAGGAGATCTCGGGCGCCGACGCGTACCTGCCCGACGTGTCGACCGAGGACCGGGCGCTCGCCCGGCGGCTGGCCGGCGAGCTGCGCCACGGGCCCGGCTCGGCGCCGCGGCTGCACGCGATCCGCGAGCGCGTGCGCGAGGCGCTGGCGCCCCCGGCGACTGGCCGCGGGTCCCGGTCGATCCGACACGTGACCGAGCCCGAGCGCCGCGTCGCGTGGGCCAGGGCGCTCGCCGCCGACGCGCGGGCCGAGGCCGAGGCCGCCGCCGACCTCGCCGAGGCCGCGATCGTCGACGCGTGGGCCGCCTCGCCGCCCGGCGCGTGCGGCGTGCTGCTCGCCCCCGGCGCGCCGCACCCGGAGGATCCGTGGCTCGCCGAGGTGGCCCGCACCGCCGCCCGCGCCGAGCTCGACGCCCTGGACGCGCAGCTGACCCGCCCCGCCCCGCGCGCCCGGGCCGCGGCGCTGCGGGAGGCCGCCCTGCCCGACCGCCCCGGGATCGGGGTCGAGGTCCTGGCGCGCGTCGCCGACGCCCGCGACGAGGCCCTCGGCCTGCGGGTCGCGGGCTCGGGCGGCGCGCTGCGCCGCCACCTCGCCGAGGCGCTGCTCGCCGGCCTGTGGGGCAGCGAGGCGGGCCGCGCCGAGCTCGGCCCGGGCGGGGTCGCCGTCGCCGTGCGCCTGCCGGTCGAGCGCGACGCCTGGCGCGTCGTGGCCGGGACGCTGCCGGCCGTTCTCGCCGCGGGGTACGTGGAGATCACCGCGGGACCGAGCGGCCTCCCGTTCGCCGTCGCGGCGCAGTCGGGCTCGGGCGACGACCCCGAGGAGCTGCGCCCCGCCGCGATCGCGTGGGCGATCGGCGCGTGGGCGGCGGCGGGCTGCGCCGGCGAGCCGCCCCCGCTGGCCGAGGCCGTGCGCGCCGCCCTCGCCGCGGCGACCGCCCCGAGGCCGTCGCCCGCCAAGCGCAGCCGCAAGCGATAGTCGTTGACCCGCGCCCCCGCCCCGGGTAACTTTCCCCGCATGACGCAGACAGACACCCCGCGGCGCCTCGCGCTGCTGACCCCGTACGAGGCCGCCCGCCTCGGCCTGATCAAGGCCGGCGAGCTCGCCGACCACGACCGCACCGCCGCCGAGCTCGAGGCGGCCGCGTTCCTGGTGATCGAGGACCCGCCGGGCGGCGACGCCCTGGCCACGGCCGGCGGCCACGTCGGCGCGGCCGGCCTGCGCAGCGCCGTCGCGGCGCAGCTCACGGACCCCGACGGCGAGGGGATCGGCGACCTCACCTGGATCGTGCGGGCGACTTGGAACGGGTCGCCGCCCGCGGCGGTCGCCCCGTGAGCGACCGCGACCTCGTCGCGTGGGCCGCCGAGGTGACCGGCCGGCTCGACGCGCTCGGCGCGTCTTCGCACGAGGTCCACCTGCACAAGGGATCGACCGTGATCAAGATCCGCCGCCTGCGCCTGCTCGGCCGGTGGGACCTGGCCGGCCCCGACGGCCGCGGGCGGGAGATCTTCCCGCCCGAGCTCGACGGGATCCCGGACGGCGAGCACCTCGGGCACGTGCCCGAGCGCGACGCCGCGGTGCTGACCCTGTACCGCTCGGGGACGGCCATGTGGCAGGGCGAGCCCGGCGTCCGCGCGTGGGCGCGGGAGATCTTCCGCGGCCCCGGGCCGGCGTTCGCCGAGGACGCCGCGCTCGGGGCGACCCGCGTCGCCGTCCCTTGACGGCCCGCCCGGCCGCTGCTACCTTGCGTCCACCATGAACGATCGAACCCGCCTCGTCGCCGCCGTCCGCGCGCAGCTCGGCCCGCAGCACCTACGCCCCGACTTCCGCCGGGCCCGCCCGGCCGGCGCCCCGGCGTCGTGGGGCTGCTGCTACGTCGCGGCCGAGGCCGTGTGGCACGCGCTCGGCGGGCCTGCGTCCGGGCTGCGCCCGACGTTCGTTCGCCACGAGGGCGCCCCGCACTGGTACCTCGTCGACCTGGCCACCGGCGCCGCCGTCGACCCGACCGCCGATCAGTTTTCCGCGCCGCCCGACTACGCGCGCGGCGTCGGCAAGGGGTTCCTGACCTCGGCGCCGAGCAGGCGGGCCCGGGCGATCTTAGCCGCGATCTGACCCTTGACAGCCGCGGGGACCGGCGCCACACTCAAGCCATGGAAACGAAACGCGACGACCTCGATTTCTACCCGTTCGGTCCCTCGGACCTCCCGCCCGTCGGCCACGTCCGCGGCCCCGGCCCGGACCGCACCGCCCGCTCGACCTCCCGCGGGCGGGCCAAGGCCGGCCCCAAGGGCACCAGCCGCGACGACGTCGACGTGGCCGAGAACGACAACCGCCGCGCCGCCGGGAGGCGGTGACCCGTGGGCCGCACGCACAAGAAACACCGGCCGCCGGCCGAGCACCGCGCGGCGGCCCCCGGCCGGCGCCTGCGGGGCCCGCGGACCTGGGCCCTCCCGCCCGAGCGCCCCGAGCGGCGCGACCCGCCCCCCGGCCCCGAGCCCGACGAGCAGCCGGAGCCGCGGTGACCGACCGCGACCTCCCCGACCGCGTCCTGTGGCGCGTGCTGCGGGTCTGCGGCCTCGAGCCCGCCGGCGATCGCCGCGGGCTCGCCGACCGACGCGCCGCCCGCGACTGGCGCGACCCCGACGGGCCCGAGCGCCTCGGCCACTCCCGGACGCCCGCCCGACCACCTGGCCCTTGAGACAGCAAAGGAACCCCCGACCATGTCAGCCCCGAACACCGCAACGATCACGATCACCCGCCGCGCCGACGGCCACCTCGAGGCGCGCACCCGCAACGGGGGACAGGACGTCCTCCTCGCCGTCGCCTACCCCGACGAGCTCGGGCTCGCCGAGCCCCGCGTGCTGTTCCGCGGCGGGGCCGCGCTGCGCGAGGCCCTGCCCGGCGTCGACGGCCGGGACCTGCTCGACCTGCTCGGGCGCGGCGTCCTCGGCGATCACGAGGTCGAGGACCGCCGCCCGGTCGCCTTCCCGTCCCGCCGGGACGTCGACTTCGGGGAGGCCGCGTGACCGCCCCGACTCACCGGCAGGTACGCGACGCGCTGCGCACCGTGGGGATCGCGGCGTGGGGCCTCGGCGTCGAGCTCGACCGCCGGCTCGTCCCGGCCGGGATCGCCGTCGACTACCTGTACCCCGAGCCCGTGCCGCTGGTGCGGGCGCTCGGCGCCCCGATCGGGTGCGACCCGCCCGCGTCGCTCGGCGCCCTCGACCCGGTCGAGGCGCTCGGGTGGACCGCCCTCGCCGCGTGGATCGAGGGCGGCGTCCGCCCGATCGAGGTGCAGCGCTGGCCGCGGTTCGTGGAGTACCGCGTGCGCCTGGCCGGTCGCCACCTGTCCTCGGGGCCAGCCTGGATCGTCGGCGACGCCGATCGCCTCGCCGGCTCCCGGCTCGACCACGCCGCGTTCGGGGAGCTCGCGCTGGCCCTGGCCGTGCTGCGCCGGTGGGTCGCGCCGTCCCGCCCGTGGGGCCTGCGCGACATGATCGCCGAGCACCTCGAGCGGGTGGGCCGCGAGGCCACCGCGCGGGCCGCTGGCGCCCGGTGGGTCCCGATCGTCGACCCGATCCCGCCCGGGTACCTGGCCGCGTTCGGCACCGCCGACGAGTGACGCGCTAACCTACCCGGCGGGTGTAGGGTTGTCGTTCGTTCACGCCGCCCCGACCGCATGCCGCGGCCGGGGCTTTTTGCGTCCGCGTAGCCTCGCCGCGTGAAGCTCCGCGCCGAGACCCGCGTCGATCGATCCGCCACCGCGATCACCGTCGAGCGCAACGCCCGCGACGGCGTCGTGCACCTGAGCGTGTCGCCGACGTGGATCGGCGTCCGCACGTACCGCGATCCGATCACCGGCAAGCTGTCCCGCGAGCTGCGTCGCCCCGAGCAGGTCTGGGCCAAGTCCCACATTGACAGCCTAAAGCGGCTCACCGCGACCCACGGCCACCCGACCGAGGTGTGGGACGGCGAGGAGCTGCCGGTCATGCTCGACGCCCGCGCGACGGTCAACGATCCGCCGGGCCCCGACGGGACGCTGCGCCGGCCGCCGGCCGCGTACCAAGTCGGCCAAGTCGGCGACGAGATCGGCAGCGTCGAGATCGACGGCCACAAGCTGCCCCGCGTGGGCGTGGCGATCCACGGCGCCCGCGCCGTGGCCGACGCCGAGGCCGGCAAGACGCAGACCTCGCTCGGGTACGGCTGCCTCGTCGACCGCACGCCGGGCAAGTGGACCGACCCGACCACGGGCAAGGTGTGGGAGTACGACGCCGAGCACGTCCTGGACGCCGAGGATCCTCGCGTGATCGCGGCGGTCGCCGACGGGTTCGATCCGGCGACCCTCGGCGCCAACCACCTCGCCGTGTCGATCGCCCGCGGCCGCGGCGGCGCCATGTCCGAGCTGCTGCCGCGGCTCGACTCGGCGATCGCGTGGGAGTGCGTGGCCGACGGCGTCGTGTGGAACAACGTCGCGCCGTACGCCTCGAGCGAGCCGCCGGCCGACGGGAGCGGGGCGCCCCCCGCCCCCTCCCCGACCGAGGACAAGCTGCGCGCCGCCATGGAGTCGGCCGGGGTCCTCGGCGCGGCCGAGGGCGAGATCCCCGAGGGCCTGGCGACCGCCGAGCTGACCGGGACGTACCCGTGGGGCAGCAAGTGGCGCGGGTGGATCGAGCTCGGCGAGGGGATCGCGTTCGTGGACGCCGAGTCGCGCGGCCTGTGGTGGGCCGCCCGCGCCGCGTCCGGCGCGGTGGTCGGCTCGCCCGTCGCGTTCGCCTGGGTCGGCCCGATCTCGCGGCTGCGCCTGGACGCCGGCCCGCGCGGGGACCTCGGGGAGCCCCGGCTGTTCTCGGCGCTGCGCAACGCGGATGAATCCGGCGTGTCCGGGACCGGGCGCGTCCTGGACGGCGTCCTGTGGCCCGACGGGAGCGTGGCGACCCGCTGGCGCAGCGACACCCCGGGCGGCGAGACCTTCGCCACCTGGACGCACTTCCACGCGGTCCACGTGTGCTCCCACCCGGGCAACGCGACCGAGCTCCCGTTCGCCGACGGCGGCGACCCGCCGACCTGCATCGCCTGCGCCGCGCGCCAGGCCGTCGCCGCGGCGCGCTCGGACGGCGAACCGGGGGCCGCCCCCTATCCTCCCGGCGTGCCCGCTTCCATCCTACTCCCCGCCCGCGCCCGGGCCGTCGCCGACCAGATCGCCGCGAAGCTGCCCGGCAGCAAGATCGCGGCCAAGGCCGACGGCCTCGAGCTGTCCCTTCCCCCCGAGATCGCCGGCCCCGTCGCCGACGCGCTGACCACCGTCGCCGACTACGTCCGCGGCATGGCCGGCGAGCTCGTCGCGGCCGACCAGGCCGCGGGCGAGCAGGCCGCCGCGCTGGCGACCGCCAAGGAGTCGATCGACTCGCTCAAGGCCGACCGCGCGCTCGTCGAGCCGCTGCTCGCGGCCGCGGCCAAGGCCAAGCGCGACGAGCTGATCGCCGAGGCCAAGACGGTCGCCCCGAAGCTCGACGCGATCCCGGACGACGCCGACGCGGCCGCGATCCGCAAGCTCGCGGTGACCGCCCGCCTCGGGACGCTCAAGCGCGACACCGCCGACGCGATCGACGGCGCCTACGACGCCCTGCTCGCGCAGGTCAAGGGCGACACGGCCGGCGGCAAGGATCCGCCCGCCCCGAAGCCGGCGCAGCCCGCCGCGCCGGCGCCCGGCCAGGTGATTCCGCCCCCGGTCCCGCCCCCGACCATGCCGGCCCCGCGGCGCGACGAGGATCGCAGCGACGCCGACGAGGACAAGCTGCCGGCCATGTACCGGACCGACGCCGCCTGACCCGCGGATCGCAGCGCCAACCGCTAACGACGAGCCACAGGAGATCAGACCGTGCCGATCCAGACCCTCTCCCAGTTTCCCCTCCGCGACTACACCGATCCCCTGCGGGCGAACCCCGCCGGGACCCTGTGGGCGCAGTCCCCCGAGATCCCGGCGATCGATTGTTTCGTCGCCGGCGACGCCACCCCGCGGCGCAAGGAGGTCACGGGCACCGTGACCGCTTTCGACGGCGCGGCCGTCGGCTGGACGATCGCCGGGATCAACTACCCGATCACCGGGGCGACCGACGCCCCGTCGTTCGCGGCCCTGTGGAACGCCAGCGCCCCGCACCGGGCGATCGCGTTCGCGTCGGTCCCCGAGGCGGGCAAGGTCAAGATCCAGATCGAGGGCCTGAGCAACCCCGTCGTCGCGTCGTACAACCCGAACGCGGGCAGCTTCGCCGGCCTGGTGATCAATCAGGCGGGCAGCGATCCGAAGTACGTCGCGGCCGGGACGGCCGTCGTCCGCGCCGCGGGCGAGGGCCTGTACGGCCACGGCGTCGAGACCCCCGGGGCCGCGACCACCGGCGATCAGATCGTCGGCGTGGCGCTGCGCGACAACCTGCGGACCGACCTCGAGATCGAGCTCGAGGGGTGGGAGCCCGGCCGCGGCGCGCCGCCGGCCCACCACGTCCGCGTGATCCCGGGCGGCTACCCCAAGGTGCTGATCGGCGCGGGCTCCCCCGCGGCCGTCGCCGGCGGCCTCGTGTACGTGATCAAGTCGGGCCTCGACGCCGGCAGGTTCCGCACGAACGCCGGCGGCGCGGTCGGCTCGTGGACGGCCACGTTCTCGGCCGCCAACGGGACCGACGCCGTCGGCGCCTATTTCAACGGGCAGCTCGTCGCGCTCGGCGTCCCGGGCTACCTCGGCTCGGCGGTCGACGCCACGAACGCGACCCGGTTCGCGGCCCGCGTCAACGATGACCCGGTGATCGGCCAGCGCTTCACCGCGACGGCCCTCGGCGCCGTCGTGACGCTGACCCCGAAGGACAGCCTCACGACCTGGACGATCGTCAAGTACAAGCCGGCCACGTCGGATGTCACGATCGCCAACCCGACCCCGCAGGTCGCCCCGATCGCCGTGCTGCTGCCGAACAGCCGGTGGGGCAAGGGCCACGCCGCCGACTCCGAGGTCGGCTACCTCGAGCTCAAGGTCTGAGCTGCCGGCCTGGCGCGGCTAGCCTAGCCGCGCAAGGCCACACACCCCGACGCCTTCCACAGGAGATCCGACCGTGACCCGACCCGACCTGTCCACCGCTTCCCCCCTCGGCCTCCGCCGGGACGGCGACCACCTCGCCCCGATCGTTCCCGGCTCGCCGCTGGCGATCCCGGCGCAGCGGTGGTCGACGCACGCCAAGGTCGACGCCAGCGCGCGCGACCTCCCGATCCACCTCACGATCCGCGACTCGCTGACCGATCCCACGGTCGCGGGCGCCATGGCCCGCCACTGCCCGCGCGCCGCGGCGATCCTCGACCGCTTCGCCAACGGCGAGATCAAGAGCCGCGCCGAGGCCCTCAAGGCCGACCAGGAGTACGCCGAGATCCTCGGGAAGTGGCGCGCCGACTTCCTGGGGACGCCCGTCGCCCGCCGGTCGCAGCGGACCGACGCGGACAGCGTGTGGCTTCAGGCCGAGACGGTGTTCTGGATGTCCCGCATCCTGACCGCCCGGTACAACACCCCGACGATCTTCAACGTGATCCCGACCGAGGTCCTCGGGACCTCGCTGCTGTCCTATATCCAGCTGACCGAGGACGAGACCGACGAGGTCGCGGTGATCGGCGACACCTTCGAGCCGATGGCCGTCCCGGTCTCGGACGCCGAGCGCGGCGAGGTGATCCGCAAGCTGATGTTCTACAAGTACGGCGCGTTCTGGACCGACCGCGACCTCGAGATCGAGGCCGAGATCCGGGCGAACGGCCGCGGCCCCGCGTGGTCGCTCGTCGACAAAAAGACCACCGCGGCCCGCCGCGCGATGGACACGCAGCGCGCGTGGATCGCCGCGTACGGCCTGTACGCGTCCAAGGGCCTGCCCGGCCTGCTGTACGGCTCGGCGCCCGCCGACGAGGCCGAGGAGCTCGAGTTCGCGGGGACCGACCCCGAGGCCAACGTCAACAACCTGCTCCAGCTGGTCGCCGACCAGGCCGCCGACGTCAACTGGCGCGAGGATCGCGTCGCCGACACGCTGGCGATCGACCCGGCGAGCTACGGCCACCTGGCCCGGCTGTACTACACGGACGGCATCACGACGCAGCAGGACACGGCGCTCGAGTCGTTCATGAAGCGGGCGCCGAACATCCGCAAGATCGTCGTGGCGTCCGAGTTCCGCAGCCAGGGCGCGCAGGCCGTCGCCAAGCTCCTGCCGAAGCTCGAGGGCAACGCGACCCTCGCCGGCCGCATGTCGGGCGGCATCTACAAGGAGGGCGAGCAGCGCAGCGTCGCCATGGTCTACAAGGCCGACGCCGACGTGTTCGCCCACATGGTCGGCCGGCAGCTCGAGACCAAGACCTGGCCCGATCACTTCGGTCGCCACTCGACCGTCATGCGTGAGAGCTCGGGCGGCGTCGTGTTCTTCGAGCCGAAGGGCGCCCGCATGATCTACCGCCCCGTCGCCGGCGACGCCTCGCTGTAAGGCTGCACCGGCCCTCGGCCGGGAGACCGCCCGACCTCGGAAACGAGGCCGGGCGGTTTCGTTTGTCAAGCGCCCGCGGCGTGAGCTCGCGGCGAGCCGCGGGCCTTGACCGGCCGCCGGCCGCGCCGCACGCTCAAACCCACGATGTCCGAAGCGAGCACGACCACCGCCCCCGCCCCCGCCCTCCCCGTCGTCCTGGTGCGCGTCCCCCCGCCCGGCGGGGCCGGCCGCGACAAGCTGACCCCCGCCGAGCGCTCGGGCGGGCTGCTGCTGACCCTGGACGGGTACTACGGCCGCGACGTGTTCGATCGCTACCGCCGCGTCGCCGGCGAGCTGCGGTTCGTGGCGAACCCGGTCAAGGGCCAGGTCGGCGACGGGCCGGCCTGCGCCCGGGCCTGCGCCGCGCTGCAAGCCGCGGGCTTCGCCGTCCGCGCCGAGAACGCCGACGCCGCCGGGCGGCTCGGCGCCGGGGCCTCGGCCGTCGGCGCGGTCGTGGCCGACGCCGACGCCCTGCTCGTGAGGGTCTGCGCGGCGCTCGCCGCCCGCGGCCTGGTGCCCCGCCCGTATCAGCTCGACGGGATCCGCTGGATCCGCGCGACCGAGGCGGGCGCGCTCCTGGACGAAATGGGCCTCGGCAAGACGATGCAGATCCTCCTCGGGTACGGCGATCGGATCGTGATCTTCTGCCCGGCCAGCGTCAAGGGCGTGTGGGCGCGGGAGGCGGCCATGTGGCGCCCCGACCTGACCCCGGTGATCCTGTCCGGCCGCGGGTCGTTCCGCTGGCCCGAGCAGGGCGAGATCGTGATCGTCAACTACGACGTCGTGTCGCCCGCCGACGTGAAGGCCGCGGGCCCCTGCCCCGCCGGCGTCGACGCGGGGGCCGACGAGGGCCACGTGGTAAAGAACGCCCGCACCGCCCGGGCCAAGGCGATCAAGGCCGCTTTCGCCGCCGTCGCCGCGGCCAAGGGCCGGCGGCTGCTGATCACCGCGACGCCGATCTGCAACCGCCCGCTCGAGCTGCGCGCCGTCCTCGAGGCCGTCGGCGCGTTCAAGGCCGCTTTCTCCTCGTGGACCGCTTTCGAGCGGGCGTTCGGCGGCGCCGTGCGCAGCGCCGAGGCCCTGCCGACGGCCGAGGCCGCCGAGGCGCTGGCCCGGGTCTCGCTGCGCCGGACCAAGGCCGACGTGGCCCGCGACCTCCCGACCCTGACGATCGCCGAGCGGCGGGTCGAGCTCGAGGGCAGGGCCGCCGAGATCGCCGCCGAGATCGCGCGGCGCCTCCGGGCGCAGGTCGAGGCGGCCGTCGTGGCGGCGGGCGGCGACCCCGAGGAGGTCGCCAAGGCGATCGAGGGCGCGCTCCGGGCCGGGAGCGAGATCGGCGAAATGAGCGCCGCCCGCAAGGTCCTGGCGCTGGCGAAGCTGCCGGCCGCGCTCGAGGTGATCGAGGAGTGCGAGGACGCGGGCCGCCCGATCGTGTTCGCCAGCGCCCACCGCGAGGTCTGCGAGCGCGTCGGCTCCCGCCCGGGGTGGGCCTTGATCGCCGGCGGGGTCGAGGCCGACGAGCGGACCCGCATCGTCGCGGCTTTCCAGCGCGGCGAGCTCAAGGGGATCGCGCTCACGATCAAGGCCGGCGGCGTCGGCCTGACCCTGACCGCCGCGGCCGACATGGTCTGCGCGGATCTGGAGTGGAACCCCGCGCTAAACGATCAGCTCTTCGCGCGGATCCACCGGATCGGCCAGGACCGGCCCTGCGTGGTGACCCTGCTGCGCGGCGACGCGTGGATCGAGGATCGCATGGCCGAGCTCCTCGGCCACAAGGCCCGCATGATCTCGGGCACGATCGGCCGCGTCGCCGAGCTCGGCGGGCGCCTGGCCGCCGCGCCGGACATGGGCGCGGTGACCGTCGGGCCGCGCCCCGCGCCCGCCCGCGCCCCGGCCTCGCCGGCGCGGGAGGCCGCCCGCCCGCTGCGCGCCACCTGGATCCGCGATCCCGGCCTCGTCGCCCGGGTCGAGGCCGCCGCGGCGGACCTCCCGGCGAGCCACCTCGCCGCGTTCCTGCGCAAGGTCGCCGGTGAGACCGGCGGCGACCTGCCCGGCAAGGTGCGGGGCCAGGACACGCGCGGCCTCGTCGACGCGTGCGAGGCCGAGGCCGCCGAGGCGCGGCGCAAGGGGAAGATCTCCGCCGAGGCCCGGGCCGCCCGCGCGCGGCCGGCGGCCGACTCCCGCGAGCGCGCCGCGGCGCTCGCCCTGGCCTCGCTCGCCGCGCAGGACGACGACCACGCCAGCGAGCAGAACGGCGTCGGCTTCGCCGCGTCGACGCAGCACGGGCACAGGCTCGCGGCGCACCTCGCCGTCGACGGCCGCCTGACCCCCGAGGAGTGGGCCGAGGCCGCCAAGATCGCCACGCTGCACAAGGGCCAGGTCGGCGAGCTGCCCCCGGCGGGGGAGGGCTGACCGTGGGCCGCTCGGCCTTCCCGGACGGCTCGCCGTACCACGGCGCGGCCTGGTGCTACGCGGGCACCCGCAACGCGGTGTACCTGCGCGACGGCCTGCGCTGCGTCCACTGCGGCCGCGACGCCCGCGGCGTGCTGCGCCGCGGCGGCTTCACGCTCGACCACGTGCGCCCCTGCTCGACGCACGGGATCGACCACTCGCCGGCGAACCTGATCACGAGCTGCCGCCGCTGCAACGTGTCGCGGCAGGCGCGCACGGTCCGCGCGTTCTCGGGGGCCGACGGCGTCCGCCGCGCCCGCAACGCGGTTCGCCGCGTGCTCCCCGCCAAGCGCGAGGGCCTGGCGCTGCACAAGGCCGTCAAGGCGCGCGGCGCGGGCGAGCGCGTCGCCGAGGCCCGGCGCCGCGGGTGGCTCGGGCCCGCGTAGCCTCGCCGCGTGCCAACCGCCGCCGACGTTCGCGCGAAAGCCCTCGATCCCCCGGGCCGGTGGGACCTCACGCCCGACGCCGTGATCGACCCCCTGATCGCGGTCTGCTCGACGCTGCACGCCGAGGTCGAGGGCGAGGCCGAGTGGGAGCCGCTCGTGGCTTACCACGTGGCCCACCTGCTCGCGCTGGCCGGGGTGGGGGGCTCGGGTGGCGGGGGTGGCCAGGGCGCCGTGGCGAGCCACTCGGTCAGCCTGGGGGGCGCCTCGACCACGTACGCCGTGCAGGCCGTCCCGGCCGGCCTGGCCGTCGCCGCGATCGACGGCCGCACCGTCTACGGGATCCTGGCGCTGGCGCTGGACGCCGCCGTGCCCCACCCCGCGACGGCGTAGCCTCGCCGCGTGAGCTTCCTCGACACGCTGCGCAGGATCGCCGAGGCCGACGGCGTCGCCGTCCGGGTCGGGTGGACCGACCCCGAGGTCGCGCGGATCCAGGCGATCAACGAGGCCGGCTCCCGCGACGGCAAGCGGCCGCCGGCCCGGCCCGTGCTGCTGCCCGCGCTCGACGCGTCGGCCGAGCTGATCGCGTCGCTGACCGGGCGCGCCGTCGCCGAGGCGGCCGCCGGCCGCGGGCCCGAGCGCGCGCTCGACGAGCTCGGCCGGCGGCTCGCCGACGAGGTCCGGGCCCGGATCTACTCGGCCGGCCCCGCCAACGCGCCGAGCACGATCGCCCGCAAGGGGTACGACGCCCCGCTGCGCGGCCCACGCGATCGGATCCTGGACGGCGTGACCCACGAGGTCGGGCGCGCGTAACCTCGCGGCGTGCTCCCCCGCGATCCATTCCTGACCCGCCTGCGCCGGACCGGCGCCCTCGCCACCCTGGCGCTGCTCGCCGCGGCCGTCGCCTGCGCCGTGGCCGGCGCGCCCGCCCCGTCCGCGCCGACGCGGTGGATCGCCCCCGAGGCGATCCCGTGCGCGCAGGCCACGGCGACCGCGGCCGCGGCGTGCCCCGCCGGCGCCGCGCCGTCGCCGAGCTGCGCCGCCGCGGCGACCGCGGCCGCGCTGGCCTGCGCCCCGAGGCGCGGCGCCTAGCCTCGCCGCGTGCCGATCTCGCTTACCCCCGAGGGCCTCGCAATCCAAACCGGCGACGAGATCGTCGCCGAGGCCGCGGACGCGGTCGCGGCGCTGATCGGCGCCGACTTCGACGCCTCGGATCTGACCAGCCCCGAGGGCCAGATCTTCCACGTGCTCGCGCTGCGCGAGGTGTGGATCCAGGGCGGGCTCGTCGACGTGGTCGACGCCCTGTCGATCGACCGGGCGCAGGGTCGTCAGCTCGAGGCGATCGGCGCGACGTTCGGCCTGCCGCGCCTCGGCGCGAGCTACGGCGCCGTCGCGGGCACGATCACGGGTACCCCGGGTTTCGACGCGGGAAACCGCCGCTTTGAGCACCTCCCCACCGGGACCCAGTGGCGCTCGCCGAGCCCGTCGATCATCGGACCCGGCGGCTCGGTCACCGTGACGCTCGAGGCGGTCGACCCCGTCGAGGTGACCGTGGCGATCACCGACGCCGACTTCTGGTCGGTCGTGCAGGTCGCCCCGCAGATCACCGGCGTTTACAACGCGACGCCGGGCACGCCCGGCGAGCCCGAGGAGGACCTCGAGACCTACCGCGCCAGGCTCAAGGCCAGCGTGTCCGCCGGCGCGGGGACCGAGCCGGCGATCTTGGCGACGCTGCTGCGGGTGCCCGGCGTGACCGCCGAGACCCGCGTGCTCGTCAACCGCGGCCTCGTCGCCGACGCGAACGGCGTGCCCCCGAAGTCGGTCGAGGCGATCGTGGTCGGCGGCGGCGACGAGGCGATCGCCCGGGCGCTGTACGCCAGCGTGTCGAGCGTCGCCGGGTTCGCCGGGTCGACGATCATCCCGGCGAACACCTACGCCGGCCTGCCGATCGAAATCCGTTTCACGCGGCCGACCGTGGTCGACCTCGAGGCGGAGGTCGAGCTCACGACCACCGGCGCCGAGGTGGCGATGCCGGTCGACTACGTCGATCAGGTGCAGGGCGCCGTCGGGGAGTTCGCGTGGAAGATCGGGCAGAACCCGACCGCGGCCCGCCTGTACAACGCCGTCGGCGCCGTGCTCCCCGAGGACAGCTACGCGTCGATCACAGCGGGTTACAGGCTCGCCGGCAGCGCCGATCCGTTCGTGCCGAACTACGCGATCGGCCCCCGGGCGAGGGCCGCGGTCGCGGCCGGCGACGTCGCCGTGTCGACCGTCTAGCCTCGGGGCGTGCCGCTCCCCGCCCCCCGCGTCCCCGAGCTTGAGATCGACCACGTGCAAGCGGCGTTCGACGGCCTGCCGATCGCGCTGCGCACCCCCCTGATCTCGGCCATCGTCCGCGTGTTCGCGGCGCGGTGGCAAGGGATATGGGACGTGCAGCGGGTGATCCTCCGGGCGTTCGATCTGACCGACCCCGCGTCCGAGCAGTGGCCGCCGGCCCTGCGCGCGTGGGGCGACGCGCTCGGCGTGCAGTGGCGCAAGGCTTGGCCCGCGTCGACCTACCGCCGCGTGCTGCTCGGGGCCCGCGTCGCCCGCGGGTCGACCGGCTCGCGCGAGGAGATCCTCGAGGTGGTCCGGGCGCTCACGCCGACCGGCGCGGCGCAGCCGACCGTCCAGGCCGCGCCGCTGACCGTGTGGGTCCACGCGCCGGGCATCACGGATCCCGACGTGCAGGAGGCCCTCCGCGTGCTGCTGCTGCTGGCGATCCCCGACGTGGCCGACCTGGCCCTCGACTTCGCCGGCGAGGACGTGCTCAAGTTTGACACGATCGGGCTCGGCCTCGATCAAGGTCACTTCGCTTGATCGAACCGCGACGCGCCGAGCAGGCCGGCGCGCTCGCACTCGACCCACAGGCCCGCGTCGTCGGTCACGGCGCAGACCACCGCGCCGATCTCGTCGAGCTCGTCGAGCGTGAGCTCGTCGCGCATCGCCAGGCCGAGCAGGCCGGAGTCGATCGTGGTCGCGTCGCCGCTGCGCCGGACGCAGCGGCGGATCGCCCACTCGCGCCACCACGGGATCCCCTCGACCGCCGCGAGCTCGGCGTCGCCGGCGGCGATCAGCTCGGCGAACCGGGCGGCTTGTCCTGCGCCGACGTGGGGGCCGCCGCTTGCGTCAGACCGAAGATAGGCCCGACGTACGCCCACGCCGCGCCAAAAGGGCGGAACGACTCCGCCAGCATGGCCACGATCAGGCGCAGGATCTCGAGCGGGTCCTCGAGGTAGTACGTGTCGGGGTCGAGGCCCTGCTCGGCCATCTTCTCGCGCGACGCCTCGGACGCCGGCCAGACCGGCGAGAGGGCGCCCTTTTCGCCCTGCCGGTACAGCCCCGACACCTCGTCGGCCTCGGCCATCGACAGGAACGCGTCCCACACGCCGGCCTGTCCGTGCGAGCGCAGCAGGCCCCCGATCGCCGCGCCCGCCTCGGCCGCGCCGATCTTGCCGGTCAGCAGGGCGCGCACGGCCTCGGCCGCGGTCTCGGCCGCGCCCGGGCCGTAGCTCGTCGCCAGCCAGTCGAGGACGCCGAGGGCGCGCTGCGTCCCCCATTTCTTGAACACGTAGGGGCGGCCGAGGCCGTACTTCGCGGGGTCGAGTGTCACGCTGCGGGGCATGCCCGGAGGCTACGTCGCGGTGCCGATCTTGAGCTCGAGCAGCAGCTCGATCAGGGCCGCCTTGTGCTCGGGCGTCCCGTACGCGAGGACGCGGGTCTCGGTCACGACGAGGTCGGCGCCAGCCGCGATCGTCTCGCGCCGCACCGCGGGTTTGCCGATCCGGTTCACCAGCGGCGCCGCGTCGCCCTTGGCGGGCTTGGCCTCGGGCTTGACGAGCAGGACGCCGAGGCGCACGAGCTCGGCGCGCAGCTCGGGCCAGTCCTGGCCGTCCGCGGTCAAGCCGCGCGCGAACCGGCTGATCGCGCTCGACAGGTTGGCGACCGCGAGGGCCTCGGCCGCCGCCGCGATCCAGGCGGCCCGCTTCGGGGCGGCCACGAACGCGGCCACGAACGCGGCCACCTCGATCGGGTGTTTGCCCCACTGCATGCGGCCCCGCGCGTCGCGGGGCAGGGCCTTGATCTTCGCCACTGCGTCGTCGAAACTGGTCATGGCCGCGAGCGTACGCGCCGCGGCGCGCCGCCGTCAAGGTTTTTCGTCGGTCGACGCCGGCAGCTCGACGGCCACCGGCTCGGGGCCGTCGGCGAGGACCGTCCCGCCCGAGACCCACGCGCCGGCCAGCGGGGCGCCGAGCGCCGTGGTCCGCTGGCCTTGCCACGCCAGGAACAGATCGAGCGCCGCGACCTCCTCGACCTCGGGCGGCGCGTCCACGTCGCGCGGGTCGACCTCGACCGCCCTCGATCGGAACGACAGGCCGTAGCGCGCCAGGCGGGCCCGGGTCTCGTCGTCCTCCATCGCCAGGCGCAGGCCGGCGATCCACTCGGTCGGCGACTGCGACCGGGCGCCCATGGCCGCGACGCGCACCCTGGCCGTGAGGTCGAGGGTCACGCGGCGCGACCACGCCGGCGTCACGTCGGCGACGCAGTTGCGCAGCGCGTCGACGCGGCCCACGTCGCCGAGCGCGGCCGGGGTGATCGTGATCCCGCCCTGCCCCGACGCCGTCGCGGCCCACCCGGCGAGGTGCGAGTCGGCCGCGCACTGCTCGATCAGCGCGTCGCGCACGTCGGCGAGCTGCTCGCCCGGCCCGCGCACGTGCGACACGATCCACCCGTCGACCTTGAACCGTGCCGCGTCGCCGACGGCCGGCAGCAGCAGCGTCACCGCGACCGAGGCGGGGGCGGGCCACCGGCGCCGCACGTCGGCCAGGCCGCGCGCCGTCGGGCCCGAGATCCGCTCGAGGGACAGGTACGGGAGCGGCGGCCGGTCGACGCGCTGCTCGGCCCACAGGACGGCGCCGGGCGGCAGGCCGAGGGCCCACGACGCCCACACGCCGAGGCCCTCGCGGACCCTGTCCCACCGGAACGGGGGCGGCTGCGTCGCGGCTGGTGCTGGCACGCGGCGAGGCTACGCCCGGCGCGGGAGCGGGGCGAACATGGGCGGCAGGTCGTCCCACGGGTCGCGCTCGCCGAGGACCTCGAGGATCCGCTCGCGCTGCTCGCCCGTCGCCTCCCGGAAGATCGGCGCCGCGGCCTCGGTCGCGGCCGTGAGGTCGGCGAGCAGGGCCTCGAGGCCGGCGCGCGCAGCAACCTCGGCCGCCGCCACCTGCTCGATCACGCGCACGGCCTCGGGGGACGCCGTCGCCCCGGTCTCGCGCTCGACGGCCGCGACGAGCCGCTGCACCATGGGCGGCATGGCGCGCAGCGCCGCCTCGCCCCTGGCCCGGGCCGCCGCGACCTCGGCGCCCGGGTCGGGGCGCCCGGCGGCCGCGCGCTCGGCCCCGGCCTCGACCTCGGCGAGCGTGCGCGTGCGCGGCCCGAACGCGGCCTCGGCGAGGACCTCGGCCTCGCGCCCCGGGGCGTCCGGCAGCAGGTCGGCGCCGTCCGGCGACTCCGGGTCGCCGGCGATCGTCGCGGCCGCCACGGCGGCGCGCAGGGCCGCGTCGCGCCGCTTGCGGCGGGCCTTGGCCGGCGGGGCGATCGCCGGCGGGGGCGACTCGGGCGCCGCGAACAGGTCCGCGCCGTCGCGCGCGATGTCGGTCGGGATCTCGGGCGCGGCGTTGGCGGGGCCCGGCGCGGCCCCGAGGTGATCCGGGACCGCCGCGATCGTGAGCTCGACGGGCTCGGGGGCGGCGTCTGTCGCGTCGCTGATCAGGGCCTCGACCGCGTGGGCCTCGCGCAACTCGGCGAGGACGTCGACCTTGCGCGGCGGGAGGACGGCGCGGGCGGGAGCCGGCGCGACGCTCGGGTGCCCGGCCGGCGGCGTGAATGAGTCTGACCACTCGGACATGTGCGAAGGAACAGGCGCGACGCGGGCGTCGCCTCCCGTCGCGTCGAGCCACGCGACGCAGGCGGCCCGGCCCTCGGCGCCCCACGCCTTGATCAGGGCGACGCCGGGGGTCTCGGGCCGCGTCGGCCGGGCCTTGGCGCTCCGCTTGCGGGGGACGGCCGCCTCGCGCAGCCTGTCGCGCAGCCGGATCCACCCGAGCGCCTCGGTCGGCGCCAGGCCGGCGCGCAGGCGGGACAGCTCGGCGTACTCGGGATCCCGCTCGATCGCCACGCAAGCGAAGCCCTCGAGCAGGCACGCGCGGGCCGTCGTCCCGCTCCCGCTGAAACAGTCGAGGATCACGCCGTCGTCGGTCCCGACCAAGCGAGCGAGCCACCGGGCGACCGGCAGGGGCTTGACCGTCGGGTGCGTGTTGTGAACGTCGGCGGGGAGGCCGTCGTCGCGGTCCGAGGGGTGCGCCTTGGCGGCGTATTTGAACCCGTCCAGGTCGGCCTCCTCGGCGTGCGGGCCGACCCAAAAGAACCGCGACGCGCCGCCCTCGGACGCGACGATCAGGCCGTCGTCCTCGGGCGTCCCGGCGAACCCGACGGCCCTGGCGCGGGCGTCGTCGGCCGCGCCGCGCGACGCCTTGCGCATGGCGCCCGACTTGCGGATCCCCGACTGCGCGTCGAGCAGCGCGACCGGGCACCACTCGACGCAGGCGGTTGGGTCGCACTCGGGCGAGTGGGTCAGCATGACGTCGGGTGGCCAGCGGCCGACGTTCGGATCCCACCCCTGATCGTTCTCGGGGTCGGCCTCGCCGATCTCACCGTGACAACGGTCCCCGCGGTTCGCGGACGGCTTGCCCCCCGGGACGCGCTTCGAGTCGCCGATCAGGCAGGCCGACACGTGGAAGGCCCCCGTCCCGTGCTGGCGCAGGTTGGCGACGATCGTCCCCCGCGGCGGCTTGCGGTACACGCCGATCGGTTCGTTCGCCGGTTTGATCGCCGTGCTCCACCCGGTCCACCTCGCCGACTCCTCGGTCGCGGGTAAGCTCGTGGTCCTGATCTCGCGCGCGCGAGCACAGAAATCTGTATTTCCAGCTCGTGGTCGCTCCGTCCTAGAGGACGTAATCACACGTGCATTGCCGGCTTGACGATCGATCGCCTTCCCGAGGTCGCCGCCCTTGGGCCAGCCCTGGCCGTTTAACCAGGCGATCGTGTCGATCTTTTTGAACCCCGCGAGGGCGATCGCCGTGCCCATGAAGTGATCGGTCCGCGTCGCCGCGAACGCGAGCAGGATCCCGCCCGGCTTGAGCACGCGGTACACCTCGCGCCACAGCTCGGGGCCGGGGACGAAACTGTCCCAGGTCGCCGACATGAAGCCCGATTTTTTCCCAAGGTACGGGCGACCGGCCAGCCACTCGGTCAGCACCTCGGCGAGGTCTGGCGGCTCGGACAAGCCGTAGGGCGGATCGGTCACGACCGCGTGGAAGCTCTCGTCGGGCATGGCTCGCAACGCGTCGAGCGCGTCGGCCTCGATCACGCGGATCCGCTCGGGGGTCTCGGTTCGCTCGGTCATTCGACCGAGGATCCTACGCCCCCGCGGGCGCCCGCGTCAAGGCTCGCCCTCGGGCTCGTCGGCGAGGTAAAAGGTCGCCGTGTAGTAGTTGCTCCCGCGCAGCCAGTCGGCCGCCGAGTGCGCGACCCACCACCGGCCGTCGCGCAGCAGCCGATCGGGCTTCCCGAGCGGGACGGCCCCCGCGACGTGGACGCGGGTCCGGCAGATCAGGCCGCACGCCTCGACCTTGCGCGTCCCGGTCCCGCGGCGCGAGCGCTCGATCGGCTTGGCCGGCAGGACCACGTAGGGTCGCGGGACCTCGACCGGGACCCACGCGCCGTCCAGGACGCGGCCGCCGGGCGAGGTCCCGCCGGGCGCGTAGCGGTGCAGCTCGATCGGGTCCACGTCCGAGGTGTCGTTCGCGGCGATCGCCTCGTCAAAGTCGAGCTGCGGCACGCCCGGAGGCTACGCCGGCAGGCCGATCGTCAGCTCGCCGCCGTGGTCGCCGAGCAGCAGGACCTCCGTGTGCGTGAGCCGGCCGGGGTTTTCCTTCCACTGCGCGAGCACGCCGAGCTCCTCGGCGCGCTGCGCCGTCTCGATCACCTCGGTCTCGCAGCCGAGCACGCGGGCGATCCCGGTGGCGCGCAGGACGGCGCGCTCGACCTCGAGGGTCACCGGGACGGGCGAGTCGCTGGCGCCCACGATCGACGCGTCGAGCCCGAGCGACAGGTCGAACGGGCACTCCCCGAGCCGCACCCGCAGGGCGATCTCGGCGTGCACCCGCTCGGCCTCGGCGCCGCTGCACACGATCAGGTGGCCGCGCTCGTCGCGGGCCAGGTCGCCGTCGGGGGTGGTCTTGAGCGTCCGCACGCCCCGAGGCTAGCGGTCACCAGCGGGCGCCGAGGCCGACGGCGCCGTGCGCGTCGACGGGCCCCACCGCGTCGCGCTCGGCGCGGATCTCGGCGAGGCGCCGGGCCCACGCGCCCTCGTCGGTCGGCGGCCCGAACCGCCGGCCGAGCAGCGAGCGCGGCCGGCCGTTGCGCGAGAACCTGCCCGGCCGCGGGTCGCCGTCGCGGTAGTGGTCCGCCGCCGCGGTCTGGTCGGCGGCGATCACTGCCGCACCTCCTCGCCGTCGACGGCGTCCGGGTCGAGGCCGAGGGCCTCGGCCTCCTCGCGCTCGAGGCGGCCGTCGTCTTTCACCAGGCCCTCGAGGACCCGGAACAAAAAGCCCTTGGCTTTCATCGCGCGGCCGACCTGGCCGGCGCCGCCCACGTCGACGGTCCCCGCGCCGGCGGCGTTGGCCCACGCCGGGATCTCCCACCGGACGCACACGCCCTCCCGCGGGTGGCTCGCGTCGAGCGGATCGGGGAGGTGGCCCGTTGCACCCTCGGCGAGCTGCCGGGCCCGGTCGCGGGTGTCGTCGGCGCCGGTGTGCTCCCACCGCCCGAGCTCGAGGACCGGCTCGATCAGCAGCTCGGCGCAGCGGCTCACGATCTCGGCGCGCGTGAGCTCGCGGGGGCGGCCGTCCTCGAGGACGGTGATCCGGTAGATCATCGGCCGCCAGCGGTCGCCCGGGCGGTACCCCGCCCCGTCGGGCGTCGGCCCGACGGCGGCGCAGCCGTACGAGAACGTCACGCGGGCGCCGTACGGGTGGCCCTTGGCGCGGTCGCCCGGGGCGACCTTCATCACGGGCGCGCCGGTGGGGCGGAACCCGAGGATCTCGCCGTACAGGACCTCGCCCTCGCGCAGGCGCGGGCCGAACGCGTCGCGCAGCGTGGTCAGGTACCCGAGCGGCCCCGCCGGATCCGGCAGGTCGTCGGCGGGACCGAAGTCCATGCGGCGGGTCCCGACCCACAGACCCGGGGTCGCCGCGTCCTCGGCGGGGCGCAGCTCGGCGCCGGGGTCCACGAGGCCGAGGCGGAAACTCTCGCCGTGGGCCTTGAGCGTGGCGACGCAGGTCGAGCCGATCGGGATCTCGCCGGCGTCGCGGAACAGGGCCTCGGTCTCGTACAGCTCGGGGAACACCGCGACGACCCGCGGATCCTTGACCTTGCGCGGGCGGGCGACCGACCACGCCGCGTCGATCGCGGCGCCCTCGCTGGCGTACGGGTGCAGCTCGCAGGTCGAGCCCTCGAGGGTCCACCCCCACCCGTCGCCCGACTGCTCGACGCGGTACCCGCGGGGCGGCCTGGCGCCGCGGCGCGCGGGGGCCGGGACGTACTTCTCGTAAAGCGGGCCGCGGCCCGGGCCGCCGTCGAGCAGCAGCGGGCCGGGGACCACCTCGGCGAGGTCGACCTCCGGGCACCAGGCGGTCAGCGCGGCGGCGGCGTCGGCCCACGGGATCCACACGCCCTCGGACCGGACGCCGCGCAGCGTGATCTCCTTGACGCGCCCCTTGTGCAGGTGCGCGAGGTCGGCGAGCGCGGCGAAGCCCGGGGCCACGACGCCGCCGGCCGGGAGCAGCACGCCGAGATCGCCGTCGGTCCGGTCGGCGCCGACCACTACGACGAAACCGGACGCCTCGGCGCGCTTGATCTTTTGCGCGCCGGGGATGTCGGTCACGCGGGACAGGTTGCAGACGATCGCTGTGAGCATGCCGGCAAGCCTGACGCGGCCGAGCCCCCGCGTCAAGCCCTATTTCACGAGGGCGGGATCTTCACGTGCGACGAGCTGACCGTCGGGGCCGCGAACGCGGCGATCGCACCCTTGATCGCGTTCAAGGCCAGGTCGGCGATCGGGTTGCCGGTCGACGCGAGCGCGAACACCTTGGCCTTGAGGTCGGCGAGCGCGGCGTCCACCTTCTCGGCGATCGCCGCGGTCGCGCTGGCGCCGTTCCCGAGCTCGACGTTCGGGGCGATCAGCTTGGCCGCCCCGGCGGCGCCGGGGTCGTAGGTGAGGCCGATCGTCCCGTCGTCGGACCACAGGCCGGCGGTCTTCTCGTCGAGCACCTCGGCCGGTCCCTCGCGCGCGTCGGCCAGGAAAAACACGTCCGAGATCTCGTGCGTGTGCGTGAACACGGGATCGACCTGGCCCGAGCGGGTGGCCCACCTGTCGAGCGACCGGGCGGACACGAACGCGACCCCGCAGGTCCCGACGGCGACGGGCCCGCGCAGCCGCATGGTCGAGTCGCCGGCGCTCGGGCGCATCACGACGGCGCGCAGGATCGGCGGGTAGTCGCCGAGCGCGATCAGCCGGTCCGGCTCCTCGTCGCCGACGGCCTGCTCGAGCTCCCACCCCGGCTTGAGGTCCTCGACCTTGTCCAGGACGATCCGCCGCTTGAGCGAGATCAGCAGGTCGACCCGGGCGGGTTGCTTGCCCTCGCCGACGGCGTCGGGGCCCGGCTCGTGGTACGCGGTGACCCGGGCCGGGAGGCAGGTGTACACCTTGAGCATCGTCTCGCGCTGGATCGCCAGCGCCAGGTCGGCGAGGGTCGGCTCCGGGATCTCCTCGTCGGCTTGCACGCGGCGAGGCTAGGCCCTGCCGGCCCGGCCCTCGAGGGCGTCGAGCTCGGCCCGCAGCTCGGCGGCGCGGCGGGCCGCGTCGGCGACCTGCGCGCGCGCGAGGCGGGCGCCATTTCGGCGAGGTCGGCGTCGGTCACCATGTCGGCGAGCGCGGCGTCGCTGGCGAGCGCGGTTTGCCACAAAAACGCGCGCTCGGCGGTCGCCGACTCCGCGCGAGTCAGGTGGCGGGCGCCGTGGAAGTCGAGCCCGGCGCGGTCGCGGCGAACGGCGAGCGGGAGCCCGGCCGGCAGCTCGACCCACGCGAGGCGGCCGACCTGCGGGTTGCCCGCGCGGTCGGCGGCGTCGATCGTGTCGATCCGCTCGAGGTGCCAGGTGTGGCCCTCGGCCGGCTCGGGCGGGCGCGTCGGATCGGAGAACACCAGGACCGGGAGGGCGCGCACGTCCTCGCGGGTGATCGTGATGTCGGGGGGCGGGGGAAGCGGGGCGCGGGTCTCCATGGCCGGATCCTACCCCGCCGCCGCGCCGGCGTCAAACCGGCGGGAGCGGCGTCGTCGGGCGCAGCGCCAGGTGGTCGTACCACGCCGCGTCCCACGTCGAAAAAATCCGCTTGACGCTGTCGGCCCTGTGGGCCCGCGCGCCGATCGGTCGGCCGTCGTCCTCGGTCAGCAAGATCTGGCGGCCCGGCGACGTGCGGTGATCGAGCAACGCGATCGCGTTGCGGTAGCCCCGCTCGACCTCGGTCTCGTGCAGCAGCGTGTCGCCCCGCACCAGGACAACGGCCCGATCGCGGGTCGACCTGCCCCGAGGGACATACATAAAGCGACCGTGAAGCCAGAACGGCTCGAGGTGCAGCGCGTCGCACAAGCGCTGATTCTGCTCGATGCTGTTCCCCATGAGGGCGAAGCCCTGCTCGTACCCCCCGAGCGACTTTTGCTCGAGCAAGCCCTTGAACTGCCCGGCGAACGCCTCGAAAGGTTCCTTTCCGAGGAGGGCCTCCTCGGACGCCCGCAGCACGGCCTCGAAGTCGGCGAGCGCCACGCCCGGCGCGACCGACTCGGACACGCGGGCGTTGGCCCACTCGAGCCGCCCGTCCTGCGCCGTGATCGTGGTGCGCCAGTCGGCCCCGTCCGGGTTGTGCTCGATCCGCATGATCATCCCGGCGAACACGACCCCGAACGCGCCGACGCGGCCTGCCTCGACCCGCAGCCGCCCGATCCTCCGGGTCTTGCGCGTGAGCCAAGCCGTGTTCATGGCCTGTTTTTGCTTCGCGGTCAGGAGCTCGCGCCGCTCCTCGGACAGCCCCCACACCTCGATCCGGCAGGGCTGCGGGGCCAGCTGCGTATTCAGCTCGATCTCGGCGCTGACGTGCAGCCCGTCGTCGCGGTCCGGGTAGTGGTCGGCGATCAGGACGCCGGCCTCGCCGTCGTCCAGCGTCACGCGGACGCGGCGGCCCCACTGCACCAGCGACGACGGCCCGGCCGGGACCTCGGCCGCGATCGCGGCCGTGGCCAGGTCGAGCGGGCCGTCGTACGGGCGCGGGTCAGCCACCGGCCGGCCTCGCGTCGACCTCGATCACGACGGCCCCGGTCCCGAGGTCGCGCAGGCCGGGATCGACCCCCCGCAGGTTGACGGTCACGAGCTCGCCGCGGACCTCGATCACGCGCTCGACCTCGGCGCGGCGGACCCGGAACACGCGATCGGCTGGCACGTCGGCGGCGGGTACGTGGTGCGCCCCGAGCATGTCGGGGCCGAGGGTCACCCGAACGGACAGCAGGAGCGGCGAGCCGCCGGGCGTGTGGAAGTCGGCGAGCCACGCCCCGCGCCCCCCGTTGCACCCGGGTTGCCAGCGCAGGCGCATGCGCAGCTCGGGCGTGGTCTCGATCGTCCCCGCGATCGCGGGCGGGCGCTCGCCGCCGAGGGCGGACAGGTCGAGGGTCGAGGGCAGCGGCACGCGGCGAGGCTAGACCGCCGTCGCGGCGGCCCGGGCCACGTCGGCCCACGCCTCGCCCGCGGGGCCCCCGATCGCGTTGACCCGGGACCCGAGGTCGCCGCCGACGAACGGGCGCCCGAGCTTGACCGCGGCCACCGCGACGGTCCCCGAACCCACGAACGGATCGCACACCAACCCCGCGCCGCCGTACGAGCGCACGAAAAACCCCGTCGAGCCCGCGGCCTGCAACCTACCGGCCTGCCGGGCTGGCCGCGTCACCCCGCGGGCGTCGAAAACGGGCGCCGCGCCGGGCCGCGCGAACACGTGGACCGGCTCGAGGCCGCTGCGGTGGCGGGGCCCGAACAGGCCCGGCAGACCCTCGCGGGCGTACCCGTAAAACTCCAAATAACGCAGTCCGAGATCTTGCCAGTCGAGGGCGAGGCGCATCCACGCTGTCGAGCGCTCGGATTCAAAACCCCTGCGCCACCGCTTGACCCTCCCGAACACGTTTACGGCGCACACGCCACCCGGGGCCAGCCCGGCGAGCACCGCCGCCCCGAGCTCGCGGTTGTCGGCCTCACGCCAGGCGGGCACGTCGGCACCGTACTGACCGTCGCGGGATCCCGGATACGGTGGCGAGGTCACGATCAGCGACGCGCCGCCGAGCTGCCGGGCGCGGTCCAGGGTCGCGCGGTAGTCCCTCTTCTCTATTTCGATTAGCATGTGGGAATGGTATCGTGAGGGGCCCCGGAGATCAACCGCCGCCGAACACGCCCACCTCGACGAAAGTCGAGCCCGACGCGCCGCCGCCCCCGAAGCCCGCCGCGGCCAGGTCAGCGTCGGGGATCTGCTGCGCCGTCCGCAGGGTCACGATCCGAAGCTCCTCAAACTGAACGTCGACGAGCAGGCCGACGCCGTTCGGGTGCGGCCGGTCGCGCACCGTGCCGATCGCCATGCGGCGCCGCGACTTGCCCGGGACCGAGACCGTGACCGGGTCGTTCGCCGCCGCGAACCGCTCGAAGTCGGCGAACCGCCGCACGCACCGATCGGGCGCCGTGAACGGCTTTGCGATCGGCAGGTACGGCGACTCGGCCTCGGGCGTGTCGGTCAGCAGGAAGGTCGCTTGCATGCGCCGCGGGTCGGCCTTGAGCCGCGCGTCGGTCACGGCCCTTTTGCCGCGCTCGACCGGGTGGCGCGCGACCGTCGTCGGGTCCTCGGCCGACCAGTCGATCACGCCGTCGAATGAGAACGTCCGATCCGGGCGGTACACGCCGGTCAGCAGGTCCTCGGGGATGATCAGCCCGAGCCGCGACGGGTGGAAGGGTAGGAAGCTCACGCGGCGAGGCTAGCCCTTGACGCCGCTCGTCACCCTGCGGATCGCGTCGCGGGTCTCCTCGACCATGACGCCCTTGACCACGCGCCGGACCTCGATCCCGATCTGCCTGGCGTCCGCGTTGATCGTGTTGCCCGTGACCTCGACGGGCACGTTGACCGTGACCGGGCCGACGTTGGTCACCGCGATCGGCGGCGGCGTGCCGCGGCTCGCCACGTCCTCGACCCGCGCGAGCGCGAGGACGTTGGCGTTGATCTGGCCGGGCAGCAGCTTGCCCTCGTCGACCTGCGTCCGCAGCCGGCCGGTGACTTCCTTTTCCGTGCGCAGGGCGATCGCCGACGCCTCCTTGCGGCCCGAGCCCTCGCGCAGCGCCCGGAGGCCCGCGACCTCGCCGGCGGCCTGCGCCCGTTGCTTGATCTCGGCGTCGATCTTCCCCTCGAGCGCGGAGTGTTCGGCCTTCCCCGCCTTGGGGATCGATTTGTCTAGTTTCTTGGACAGCTCGCCGAGCCTTTTCTTTTGGCTCGGGGTCTTGTTTTTCTTGCGCGACAGGTACGCAAACTCCTCCGTGTCGCTGATCTTCTCCGACTCGGCGTTCGCCGCCGCGATCTCGTCGGCCTTGGCCTTGTCGGCGGCGTCGTCGATCGCCTTTTGGGCGTCGCGCTTTTTCTTGGCGATCTTCCCCTCGGCCTCGGCGATCGCGGCCTCCTGCGCGGCGATCTCCACCTCGTCGGCCTTGCGCTTTTCGGCGTCGCGCTTGATCGACTCGGGGGTCAGGCTGCGCGAGCCGCTGCGCTTGTTGGCGTTCTTTCGATCTTGCAGGCCCTTGCGCAGGCGGGCCACGTTCTCCTCGTCCTCGCCGAGGTCGCCGGTCAGTTGCTTTTTGACGATCTCGGTCTGCGCGACGCGGGCCGTCTGCTCGGCGAGCTTGCGCGCCTCGGCCGTCGTGTCGCGCAGGGCGTCGGCGATCGTCGAGATTGCGATCACGGCCGCGGCCGCGGCGGCACCCCACGGCCCCAGCGCCATGAGGCCCGCGGCGCCGAGCGCCACGAATGCCGTGTTGGTGGTCCCGAGGGTCTCGACCACGGACCCGAGCACGCCGACGATCTTGAGGGCCACCTCGGCGAAGTCGGCGGCCGCCTTGATCACCTTGCCGATCTTCTCGGGCAGCTCGTGGACCGGACCGATCAGCTCCTTGATCCGCTCCCACAGGCGCCGCACCGCGTCGCCGAGCACCTGGCCGAGGCCCTTCGCCCCCTCGCCGCTGATCTCGAAGTACCCGCCGATGTCGGCGACGACGGCCTTGATCGCGTCGCCGAGGCCCGAGTCGTAGATCGCCGAGGCCGCCTGCGTGATCTTGTCTTGCAGCTTCTCGAGCGTGCCCGCGAGGCTGTTCGCCTTGAGCTCGAGCGCGTCGCTAAGTTTCGCCTCGGCGATCCGCGTGAAGTAGGCTTGAAAGGCCGCGGCGCCCTTGTCGATCTGCTCGGTCACGCCGCGGAACGTCACCGCGACCTTGTCGCCCTCGACCTTGGCCTTGAACCCCAGCTCCTTGAGCCGCTCAAACTCGCCGGTGCCCGCGTCGGCCAGCGCCTCGGCCGCGTCGGTCGCACCCTTGCCGGGGGTGTTCGCGCCGATCGCCGACAGGGCCTTGACGCTGCGCACGCTGGAGTCGAGGCCGAGGCCCTCGAGGCGGTTCGTGACCGCGATCCCCTCGCCGGTGCTGACCCCCCGGGTCGCGCGCAGCTCGGCGATCCTCTCGTCGGCCGCCTGGCGCCCGCCGAGGCGGTTCGCCAGCGTCGCGCGCTGCGCCTCAAACTCCGCGCCGCGGTGGACGATCTCGCCGAGCGCCCCGCCGCCGATCGCCAGGCCGCCGGCGACCGCCGCGGTCGCGGCCCCGCCGAGCGCCCGCGCCGCGCCCCCGAGCGCCCCGATCCCGGCGGCCCGCCCGATCGACAGGGCCTTGCCCCGCCACGCCCCCTGCGCGGCGGACAGCGCCTCGGCCTGCGCGCGCGCCTCGGCGAGCGCGCGGGCGTATTTCTTGGCGTCGTCCACCCGGTCGGCCATCGCCGCGCGGGCCGACTCGCTGGCCTCGCGCTCGGCCCTCGCCCGCTCGCGGGCCCCCTTGACGGCCTCGCGGGTCCTGGCCCGCTCGGCGTCGGTCGCCGCCTTGGTCTCGGCGCGGGCGCGCTGCGCCTCGG
>ERZ869921.176-NODE-176-length-41059-cov-26.183055_pt1 | contig 41059 bp, 55 predicted proteins | sample MGYA00579310_ERZ869921 | MGnify/ENA primary metagenome ERZ869921 (study PRJEB32216, sample SAMN09231816) | wastewater metagenome | place: USA: Maryland | collected 2016-06-21 | study: EMG produced TPA metagenomics assembly of the PRJNA472060 data set (Reclaimed... | reverse complement strand
TAGACACCTCTAACGAATACGATGCGCAGGTAGACACCTCTAACGAATACGATGCTTAAATATGAGCGAACTCAATAAATGGTGCGGCATTCTCGAGGAGCTTACAGGCGTGAACGACAACGGGCAGACCGTCCTCATTGGTCCCTACGACGAAGACGAATTGATCCAGGAAGCCGAGCGGCGCGGTGCTGTAAAAGCCTTGCGCGAGCAGAAAGCCCACATTCTCAAGATGAGCATTCAGGCAAGCAAGGAATACGGACCAGACGACCGAGCCGATTCCTGGAAAATATCCGTCGGGTTCAATCAAGCCATGGCCGCGCTAGACGCCGCCCTCTCCGCATTGCGGGCTCACGAGTATGAAGAGCAAGAGGAAATAGAGTCATTCGGATTTACCGAAGAGGACTGGCATTGATCCTATGAAATCCACCATCCTCCCGAGAGAGAAGATTGTGCAGATCGTAAAGTCCAGGGGTGCGCTCAGCGTCTCGTGGCGCTACCGCTATGACGGGTTACGCACACAATGCGTGGCTCTAGCGCGGCGCGGTATCCTGAAACGCGACTGGAAGAACTACCACCCAGGCAGCGACCGATTTATTGCAGGCCCGAATATTAATTCCCTATTAGAAGCAAAGAAAATATGACCCTCGAATCACAAGTCGTCTCCCTCGAGCTTTCCAAGCGTTTGAAGGAGTTGGGTGTGAAGCAAGAAAGTTTGTTCTTTTACCTCCCCGGAGGGATCCGGTTGATCATTCCCTCTAATGGCCCTGCGGCGATGAAACTTCTTGACGGGGAGTTCAGTGCGGCGATCAAGGAGCTAAATAGAATTGGCGCAGAATGCGAAAAAGAAGAAGGATCTAATAAAGATAGATAACCCTATGTCCCAAAAATATCCCGAAGGAGCGATTATTGTGAAAGAAGATACGAAACGTAAAGTCCTTGGTTGTTGCGGAGAAGTGCGTTTTCTTAGTGCAGATTATCAATCAACTACATACTCCATAACTTGTACAGTCGCTGACTTAGAGGGAGAAGGCTGGACCGTCGAAGAGACGCCGTGGGTGCCGAAGGAGGGGGAACAATATTATGCTGTATGTGGTGACGCTGCTATAGACGCCTTGGAGTGGTGTAATGATAGCCTCGATACAAGGTATAAGCGGGTCGGAAACCTGTACCGCACACGTGAAGAAGCCCAAGCCGCCGCCGAAAGAGTCAGGAAGGCTTATAAGGGGGAGAAATAGTATGCCTGTAACACATTTATACCGAGGCTTGGTAGGTGGTGGACGATTCGCTATTACCGCATGTTCTGAACCAGAGCTATTTAAGAAATACGCATACACCACTAGATATATTAACGACGTCAGTTGCAAGCGTTGTCTCAAGCGTATTGATACGAATGGAATAACTCAAAGAAACCAGGACGATCTCCCAGGAGACGAGAAATAATATGCACCTATCCCTTATTCAAGAAGGCGAGGAGTTGGAGAAGAAGGCGACACGAGGGCCATGGTCCTTTGAGAGGAACGTGAGGATGGAAACTTACAATATCGAAAGCGCTGTGCCGAGTGAATATGTCGTCTGGAAAGGCTATGAGAGCGACGGAGGCGTTTGTTTCAAAGAAGACGCGGAGTTTATTGTTTGGCTAAAGAACAACGCCAAAGAACTCCTAGAAGCCGCTAAACAGGTCGAGACACTAAAGGAAGAGAATAGAGAGCTTAAAGAACAGTTAGCGTTTTATGGAGTATGACCCCAATAATATGAAACTACATAAAATAGAACTATACGTTGCTGATTTGAATAACGACAGCAGTCTAGAGGATGTGAAAGATGAACTTGATAACAGAATCAGTGAGTACTTCACCGTCTGGATTGGTAAGTGCAAGTCCAAGAGTATCGGTGAGTGGAGTGATAATCATCCTTTGAACGACACGCGCATAAATATTAATAAGTGGTGGGACAATAAATAATATGACCCAAAAAGAACGACACTTTGAGTTTATGAAGGCAGCGATGACAGGATCAACTGCTATAGTAGGAAAATCTGAAATCGTGGCACATAACGCTTTGCAAGATGCCGACGCCGCCCTCGCAGAATTTAATAAGCGCTGGCCGGAAGGAAAGGAATATGAGCATCTCTCATGACGAAATAAGCTCCTACGTTTATGAGGAGATGGAACGCCGGTACGAATTTATCAATAAATTCTTTATCGAAACCGTTCCACCGCATCACCTCAAGATATTAAAACGATTCCCAATCTTGAAACACCTTTTTGGCTATACCGTCGCTTTTCATCAAGATGATCGCGATAGAATAACCATTCTTAGATACGGAAAAAGACTAGCTACGAGCTGGTACAGACGAACTTAAAAACAAGATCCCCTAAACAGGGGATTTTGCTTTTTCCCCACAGATCCTATAGGTTGACAAACTGTCAATGTCGTGGTATGCTCCGATTATCTCAAAACGCGTCGGTACGTCCTCCGCGTTTCGGGCTTAATCCACGTTCCCCTTCCTACGTATGCCGTCGATGCCAACCGGCAACGGCGTATCGTATCCCGCGCCCATTCCAGAGACTGATCCATCGTGGGGTCCGGTACAGTCGTTTCTTCGCTATTTTCACGGGAGCATTCTTTGCTACATCCCCGACGCAGAGTCAGTAAAATCGCTTCCGATTATCCATTCGGATGTCCTGGACCTCGATCATCAAAGCGAGGGCTACGGCGTTTTCTATTCCGTGAATGGGTTCAAATCAGCCAACAACAGAACAGAGGATAATCTTCTCTGTATCAATGCCTTTTACGTGGACATCGATTGGCCAAAGGAGCGCTTAGGCCCTCCGTCTCCGAAGGCTCTTGCAGAGTTTAAACGGGACGCCCTAGCGACCCTCTCCGACCTCGCAATGAGTGGGATGATCCCAACGCTCATCACGGAAACGAAAAACGGCTACCATGCCATATGGAGCCTTGAGGAGCCTATTATCATCGACAACTTACCTGATGAAAAGCGTATTCAGCTTTTTAAATCTTATCGAGAGACCTTGATCGCGATTCTTGAACGCTTGCAGGGAGACCCTCGCGCGAAAGACCTTGTACGCGTATTGCGCCTTCCTAATACCTACCACTTAAAAGATCCGGCTTTCCCCTATCTCATAAAGATCGCGCACATGAGCGGGGAGCGTTACACATTTAAACAAGTCCGTCAGTTCTTTTGTAACGTACCTCAACGCGGGGAGACTGAGACCGGGGGGCTCACCTGGAAAGAGGCTGGAAGTGGGAATGAGCCCATTCCCCCATCTGTCCTCAAGGAGCTAAATCGCGTGTATCCAAAATCAGAACGCCCTTCTATAAAAGCGCTTATGCAGCTCGACGGCTTACGAGAAGGGAGCCGGAACGAATCTCTCTTTGTGGCCGTGTCCGCTCTCCGTGAGTCTGGCTGGTCCGAAGCGCAGTGTTTGGGCCACTTCACCCACTACAACGGGTTATCGGTCTACGAGATCGGATCCGTGATTAAGAGTGCCTACGCTCGCGCGACGCCCTATGAAACAGGCTGGAATCATCCACTCGTGGCCCAAGGCATGACAGAAGTCGAGCGCGCGAAGGTTACAAGCGTTATTTCTTCCTCCCTCGCCGCTCATAGGACCCAGAAGCGCGCGGAACGGAAACCAAAAGAGATCATCGACGAGAGCAAGCGAACCGTTGAGATTGTGGTAGCGGACCCCCGCGCCAAGGATGAAAAGACCGCCGAGCTCGCAAAAGCGCAGATCGAGCGGGAAGAAAAGAAGGATCAAGCGATGGCGAAGGCGTACCAGAAAAAGCTTTATGAACGCTACGAGCACGTCATCTTAGAACGCTATCCAAGCCTCCGCTACGTCGTCGCAAACTCCTTTTACAACTACGAGAACGGGGCTTATATCCCCATCGACATGAAGACGATGCAGGCGATGATCCTAAACGAGATGGAAGCGGACGGGCTCTCTTCCTACCGCACGAAGACGCACGTCGATAACAAGATTCTCTGTTTGCAGGCGCAAGAAGGCATCGTGATCGATCCAAAGGATGTTGACCCTGACCCGAGCGTTATCAACGTCTGTAATGGCCTCGTGAACCTCGATACAGGGGAATTGAAGCCACACGATCCGAAATACTTCTCTACCAACCAGCTCGCGGAAGTGACATACCAACCGGATAAGACGTACGAGGAGCTCGCGCCACGCTGGACTCGGTTTCTCACAGAGATCACGGAGAAGGACGAGGGGAAAGCGGCACTCCTCCAGGAAATGGCGGGGTACTGCTTCACCCGCACAGTCGCCTTCCAACGTGCCTTTATCCTCTTCGGTAGCGGTGCTAACGGAAAATCAACCTTCGTGGACATCCTCGCGAAGATCCTAGGGCGTCGGAACTCCTCCTCTCTCACCCTGAAAGACCTTCACGAGCAGTTCGGACCGGCGAAGCTCTTCGGAAAAACCCTCAACATCGTCGAGGAAATCAACAACAACTACGTCGAATCGGACTACATCAAGAAAGTCATCACAGGCGCGGAGATCACAGCAGATCGTAAATTCATCCAGGATCCTCTCGTCTTCCGCCCTTATGCCAAGTTCGTCTTTGCGGTGAACTCTCTCCCAAAGATCAACGATACATCGATGGGACTCTATCGCCGCTTCACCATCATCGAATTCGGTGCGCGGTTCAGCCCAAACAGCGAGCCCCACCTACATGACAAGCTCTGGGCGGAACGCGATGGGGTGTTTCTCTGGGCGATGGAAGGCTGGAAGCGGTTGAAAGCAAAAGGAGTGTTCACCATGACGGAAGCAGTGCTCGCCGCGTCTGAGCACTTCAAAGAAGCTAACTCCCCACTCGTCGAATTCATGCTTGCGAACTATGCGCCGGCTCCGGTTGGGCGCGAGGACAAGTACATGATCCCGCTCCGAAAGGTGTTCGACGCCTACCAGAAGGGGACGCGCGAGCTCGGGTATCAGCCAAAGAATTATCAGAACTTCGTGAAGGAAGTCGGAAGTCTAAACCACGGTCGCCTCTCGACCATCGCAATCACAGAGGTCGGTGAAGTGAAATACATCATCGGTATCCAATTCAAGACTAAACCCAACCTATGAACCTCCCCAAAAACCCCTTCCTCGTGAGCCTCTCACCTGGGCAACTGCTCAATATGATCGAGATCATGCAGGATGGAATACGCAAGAAGACGATCCCCGCAACGACACGCGGCAAGAAGAAATTTGAGCTGATGGAGCTACAGGACACCCTCAAATGGCAGGTAGAGCGAGTAAAGACCTCGGAAGACGTCGAATTGTGGGGGAAAATGATCGGGCTTCCGGTCATGATTCTCCCACGCGACGAGATGGGGACGATTACCGGACCGAAGGACGGGCTCACGGTCAACGTCGAATGGGGTACGAGCGGCCAGGAAGATGACTTCTACCCAAGCGAGTTAGATACACGGATCCCTTCGTATATCTGGCAGATCCCTTAGTCCACCATTCAAGAGAGGAGCCTCGGAGTGGCGCTATTCGGTGCCAGTTACCTTGGAAGGGGAGCGTGGGCCGTCTGGCTTTACCCGCTCCGAGACTCCTCTCTTGAAACGACTATGTACAAACTAGAGCGCGTCGACCCGATCCCGCCAGACGCAACCTCCTTTTCTCAGTTCATCGCACTCTATGCAGCGGCGAACCAATTGAACGAAGAGCAGCGAAGGTGGCTCATCTATGCCGTCAAAGAGCACATCCCTTTCTGGATCGTGGCTCTCTGGGAGGGATTCCCTGAATGGGACTATCTCAATCAAGTTCTGAACGAGTCACAAATTCAATTCATCGTCGGGCCTAACCAAGCGAGAGGCGGCGCGCGTATCATGCGCCTCGCTATGCACGGAAAGGTTCTCGCCGAAGCCTACATATGATGATTCACTCCAATCTCATTATCACCCTCGACGACAAACGAACGGAGGACGTGGAGCGCCTCATCGAAGCCCTGACTCATGTGAATCCCAAGAGAATTCAGACTGAGAAACTAGGGCTCTACGCTGAGAATATCCCTCGCACGATCCAAACGTTCAAGATTAGCTTCAATAAGCGTGGCGGTCGAATTATGACCATTCCTCGTGGGTGCTATGTTACGGTGCGTAACATCTTCCCCGACGAAACGCTTATTGATAAGACAGAAGATTGTTTTGAGCGAACCGGCATCGTGTACCGAAACGAGGATTTTGCTCTCGACGAGCGGCAGCGCCGATGTGTCGAAGCAATGGTAAAGAAAAAGCAGGGCATCATTCACGCAGCAACGTCCGCTGGAAAGAGCGCGATCATCATGGCCGCGATTGCCGAGATCGAGCTCCCAACCTTAATCATTGTTCATCGAAAACTTTTACTCACACAGCTTTATGCAGACGCGAAAAAGTGGCTCCACGAGAGCCGTCCGAATAGCTCGTTGGAACAGGATGGTGAGGAGATGGAGGGATCAGGAATGTCGATCTGCAATCAAAGCAGGGACGAGTGTCCACTACACGCCCGTTCAAAGATACTACGACAAAATCATGATGGAGAAAGCCTTGAAGGCTCCGATCTTCCCCTCTTCGGCTTCATCGGTTCGGGAAAGAACGTGGTGGGAAAAGTTACGTTCGCGATTGATAAATCTTTGGAACTCGCTCTGGGAAAAGATCCATCCCTCGGACGAAGATTTGGACTGGTAATTCAGGACGAATGTCACCTATGTCCCTGTTCGACCTTTCAACGGATCATGAGTCAGCTACCTGCACAGAAGAGGTTCGGACTCACTGGAACACTCAAACGCAAGGATGGAATGGAATTCTTGATCCACGCAACCTACGGCAAGGTTATTGCGACTGTGACGAAGGACGAGCTTCTGGAAGCCAACCGAGTGTCTCCCGTCTACACCAAAGTCATCCAAAGCGAAGCCGAAGTACCAGCGGAACTGTTTGAACTGCCGATCACAAAGAAGATGCAGGCGATCGACAAAAGCCTGCACGAGAACGAAGAACGCTTAAATCTTATTGTGGAGTATGCCAAAAACCTTATTGATTCATCCCCGGAGAGCAGGGTTATCATCGCGAGCCGCTATGTTGACCCATGCTACGAAATTGCAAAGCGTCTCGATCACGCTGGAATCCCTTGCGCCACAATTACAGGGCGTGACCGTGACAGCGAAGATGTTTGCAGACGGCTCCGTTCAGGTGAGCTCAGATCCGCGGCTGCCACTCTCGGATGTTTCTCTACAGGCGTCAACATACCGGAACTTACTGACATTATCCTCATCTCTCCGTGCTTTTCTAACGAGCTACTTATCCACCAACTCAGAGGACGTTTGTACCGAAAAGCCGAAGGGAAGACCCACGGAACCCTCCACCTAGTGTGGGACGACTACGTGTTTCCAAGCTTTAAACTAAAAAGATTCTTATCCATCATGAAGAAATAACCTATGACAATTGTTATCAGAACGACGGGAGGAAAGACGGAGGTTGAGTGCACCGAAGAAGAAGCAAAAGTGATTATGAACACGCTGGGTGATTTGGAAGGTGGAAACCTACGAATCAGCCTCAGCAATGGGAAGAAAGATATCGTTATAAATCATCGACATTTCGTCGAAGCATACGCAAATTACGAACCTGACGTAAAACCTGAATAACCATATGGCACAACAAGAAATTTTCTACTCGGATCTTGCGGATCGTCTCGTTTCGCTTGGCTACAACGTAAAGAGATTCACGGAGTATCAATTCAGAGTGAACGATAGAGTGGATGTGTACCCCGTGAATCGTCGCTGGCACGATATCAAAGAGAATAAGCGCGGCGATTACGAAGATATTTTTGCTTTTTGTGAGAAGTTCTTCAAAGAGAACAGCACGATGCCTGTGATGATCCTTGATCTCAAAAAGGAGATGAAGGACATGCCTAAAAATACTCCCATCATTCGTAGATATGAGCGTCCACATTTATCTTCGATGATTCTTTCGGAAGGTGAAGCAAGAGCTATCAACGAGGCTCTTACTGAGCAGCATATCCTTGCTACCAGACATGCTCAGGAAAATATGTGGACGAAGATCCAAGAGATAAAGAATTTGCCTTGGTGGAAGCGCTTATTTAAGCAGTTCTAAGAGTGGATAAGTAGTGTTGACAAACTGTAATCTTTCTGTCATCATTATAAGTAAGAACAGCCATCGCGCTGCTCGCCCCGAAGACTCACGAAACGGTGGATCCGTCTGCCTCCCTCGTGAGCCTTCTCTCATTCACCTTCGAACCTTATGTGTGTAGATTACTGTTCTATATCATAACAATCACTTTACTCATATTCATTTCAGCTTTTCTGTTCGTTTATCAAGCTGGTTCTGAACAACCCCTATGGACAACCCAAAGATGGACTCAATCTCTTCAGCTATAGAAGAGGTCGCAGAGTACATTGAAGAGCTAAGAACACGCATAGCGGATCTGGAAGACGAAGTTGACGAGCTCAAGAATGAGCTAGATGTAGCGAATAACAAGTAGCGAAAGTAGATACCATGTGTTATCGTGTATCTATATGGATGTTCAACACGTACCATACTCTCACAATGGCAAAATCTTGAAGAGGATCTATTGCAAAGTACATTGTACAAACTGCAATAAAACTATTCTTAGAGAGAAAAGTGCTGTTACGAAGAGTAAGACTCAAATATTCTCTTGCTCTAAAGAGTGTTTAAAGGCAATGCGCTGCGGGCCGAAGAATAGTAGGTTCATAGAGCGAAAGTACAAAAGAGGTACCCCAGGTAGCTACATATTACTTTGGCGACCTGAGCACCCAAACGCTCGCCTAGGTCGAGTGTCAGAGCATCGTCTCGTGATAGAAGAGCATCTTGGAAGATTCCTGAGAGATGATGAATTCATTCACCATATCAACTGCCGCAAAGACGACAACAGGCTAGAGAATCTAATCGTATGCTCAAACTTCCAACATAATAGAGCTCATGGAAGCTTGGAGGAAGTAGTTAAAGAGCTGATAGATACGGGCCGGCTGTCGTTCAACAGAGAAGCTATGAAATATGAATGCGCAAACGGATAACCCGCGCGTTATCGGTATAGATCCAGGGCTCGATGGAGGTATAACATGCGTAGAATCAGGGCATATAGTCTCCTCTATAGCGATGCCAACGGTGGCTCTCGGTAAGAAAAGGATTATAGACGGTGTCGCGGTGTGTCGCTTTATAAGATCTATGAATCCTTCAAAGATCACTATGGAACGAGTTCACTCGATGCCAAAGCAAGGCATATCTAGCACGTTTTCATTCGGTCACGGATTCGGCTTGTTAGAGGGGATCATCGTAGCTATGGAGATCCCCTATCAGCTCGTCATCCCGCAAACGTGGATGAAGAAGGTTTTAACGGGGCTACCTAAGGACGAAAAATCCAAAAGCTCCGTCGTGTATTGTCAGCGTTTATTCCCTACAATCGATTGGCGACGAACAGACAGATGCAAGGTCCCCCATGATGGGAAGACCGACTCCTGCTGCATCGCCATCTTTACTCTTGAAAACTAACTATGAGCACCAGAGCAAGCCGAGCCAAGAAACCACAGACCGCACCGAAGGTTATCGAAAAATCACCATACGCAACGGTTGAGCAGTTGCACGGCGCGATGAACGAAGTATCGCAAGATGTAGCTAAGCAGCTTGAGCATTACTCTTCAAAAATTCAAGAAGAGCATGCGCATAGCCGTAATCATACAGAAGCCTTGCATGTTGCATCGCTGGAAGAGTTTAAGGCTCGACAGGCAGAAGGTATGGCTATCTCAGCCAAGCAAGTCAATACACTCATCGGCATGAACTGTGCCATAACGGGCACGATGAACGTAATGCAGCGCCTCCCAGCTCTCATGGTAGATCAGACACGAGCTACTCGCTCGGTTGCGTCCGCCATAGGAACGGTTGCCTTCATTCTCCTCGCGACAGAAGTGGTTATCGCGATCGTCGCGTTCGCCTTTACTCACCTCAAATAGCCTCCTATGGCATCCCCTAATACATTGATCTTGAAACGGAACGCGATGCTCGCGCGCATCCTCACCGTGGAAGATGTGACTCCACCTTCACACAGTGGCCCTAACCGCGCTCACCGTCGCAAGCAGCTCCAGAACTGGTGCCGAGCCTCAGGGGTGCCATACTCCGAAGCTCGCGCCGATATCCGTAAAGAAGAAGCTAGGATGCGCGCCGCCGGCATCGATCCATGGGCTCCCAAGAAACATCTAATGACGACGCCTACCGGACCCGCCGTCCTAAGCCAAGCTGATTCAGAAGAGATTCTGGAAGAAGCAAAGGACAAAGGAGTCGAGGTACCGGACGAGCTCGCTCCTGAAAACCTATGATTATCCTTTCCAAAGTCCTCCACACGTCACGCCCAATCGAGATTGAAGATACCAAAGAGAGCCTCGCTCGCAGCTTCCAGAAGGTTCTCGGGATCAACCACGTGGATATTCAACTCACGGAAGGGACGAATGAGGATGGGAGTGTCGCCTTCACTTCTTGCGAGACGCGCGAGACTCCTCACGTCCACTACGCCGTGACCGTGAGTTACGACGAAACGGATAAGGTGAAAGCCATTCTGGACGACACGGACAGCCTCACGGACGCAGTTGACAAAACGTAATCAATCTGTCATCCTAATGAAGCAGCGAACAGCTTGATCTACCTAATTCATACGCTCCGCTCACCTATGTGAAAGACATCTCAAAACTCTCTGTAACTCCTCGCGACATTCGCGTCTACGAGTTCATCGAAAAGTACAACGAGAAGCACGAGTACGCTCCCACTCTCTCTGAGATTGCGGACGAGCTCGAGTCCAGCCGGCAAAGCATCCACCGCACCGTTAGCCGGCTCGTACAAATGGGCTGCCTCATGCGGGAGAAGAAGCAGCTCCGTGGGATTCTCCTGATTAAATCACCGAAGTCTATTATCTAAATGTATGTCCGAACTCAATTTCAAATCTGCAAAGAAGCCACTTGGTATCACCGTTGTATGGGAAGAGTCTGATGCTGATGCCAATCACCTTTATCTTGGCGATACCGTCCAAGGTGAACTCACCGGGATCGATCAAGATGTTGGTCCAAACAACTCCAACGCCTACAAGATCAAGCTCGACGATGGGAAGATCGTGAGCGTCTGGGGTACGACCGTACTCGACGACTTCATGCTTGAAGGTAATGAAGGCGAAGCTATTCCAGTTGGTGCGATCGTCCGTATCGAATGTCTCGGTAAGAAGCAGGGCCTCACTGGACCTTCTAAACAGGCCGGTAAGGGCTACTGGACGTTCGATGTGCAGTTCGCTATCCCATCGCCAGCGTTCAAGACCGCAGCGAAGGCGGGCACCGTAAAGACAACGGCTGATGAAGAGATCGTAACGAAGGGCCAGAAAGCAGCTAAGCCAGTCTCCGCAGAAGACGAAGAAGAATACGCATAACCTATCCCTATGACCATCACTAAAGTCGTCAGAACATACTCACGTTCAATCAATCTCAAGAAACCAGACGGAGGTGAGATGTGGATCCGCCACGAGGCAACCGTAGAAGCGATGCTCGATGAGAACGATTCACAGTCCCAATTTCCAACTCAGACCGTCAATGAGAAGGTCCTGACCCTCGAAGCGATGGTCCGAAAGGAAGTCACGTCTTCGCTCAAGAGCGAACGCGAAGGGTTGGAAAAGATGTGGGCGAAAGAAGCAGGGAACACAGATGAACCATTCGCAGGGAAGACGCCAAGCGTCGCCTCGATGCCAAAGCTATAGTATGAAAACGATTCCATTGAGCCGAGGGCTCGTATGCCTAGTCGATGATAGTGACTACGAATACCTGGCTCAATGGAGCTGGCACGCGGTCATAAGAGGGAGTCATTCTAAAAAGTGGTATGCAACATCATGGTTAGATTCCAGAACGAAAGTATATATGCACCGCTTTCTGATGGATGCTCCACACAAACAACCTGTAGACCATATAGATGGAGACGGCTTAAATAATCAGCGCTCGAATCTGCGTGTCGTGACTGGTTCATTGAATGGCCATAACCGATCAAAGCATCATCCACAGAATAAGAGCGGAGTGCGTGGTGTCTACTGGAACAGTCGAAGAAACAAGTGGCAAGCTCAAATTGGGTTGAACATGAAAGTGATCTATATAGGGTTGTTCCCGAAGATAGAAGATGCTGCTAAGGCTAGAAAAGAGTTTGAAATAGCTCATAATTTAACTATATGATTTTAACTGAAAAAGATTATCGTCAAGATTTAAGCTACACAAACTACTCTGCCTTACGCACGTTCAACATTTGTCCCAATCTGTACCGCGAGCAATACATCACGAAAGAATATAAGGAGCCGGACAAGGACTACTTCCTCTACGGCTCCCTCGTGGACTGTATTCTCACTTGTCCAGAAGAGCTTGAGAAGAAATACGTGCGCGTCGATTCAAAAGTAGATGCTTCTAACGCTCTGAAATACGAGCAAAGAATTAAAGAGCTTGAGCTTGAGATGGAGACTCCTGATAAGAAGGGGCTCACCATGAAGCAGAAAGCAGAAAGCGACAACAAGACCGCCCAGTCGGGCATCGCAAGTCGCATCGCAAAGATCGAAGAGCTCCGAGAGAAACTGCACGCAATCAAGCAACTTGGCACTAAACGCCAGGTGACAGGAGGAATGTGGCAAGACGCTCAGGAAACTGCTGAGGCAATCCGTAACAACCCAACGTTTAAAATGATGACCTTCAACGAGTTCACCTCTCAACAGATCTTCGTCGATCAAGAGGCAAACCGCAAAGGAATCTTGGACCACGTTACGTTCGCCCCTGGCATCCAGAAGCTCTACGCTGCCCTCAAAGCAGGCATGATGGATGATGCTGAGTTCCGCGCCGCGATCGCAGAGATCGAGCCAGAACACCACGGAGGCATCATCACAGACATCAAGACGACCTATCTCTTGTCCGAATTCGAGCCAATGCAGTACGCGGGGCAACTCGCTGTTTACCAGCAGCTCGTTTACGCAGCGACGGGCATCTGGTGTCGGTGTCGAATCATCGCCGGGGACAAAGACCCAAACATCAAACGCGCACAGGATTACGAATTATCACAGCCTCTTCTGGACGCAGCCTATGCTCGCTTCCTAGAAGTCGAACGCTACTTTACCTCGTGCAAGCGCGACAGTTGGTTCCCTTCGGCAAAAGAATTGTGGGGTCCGAAACAGAAATGCTTCCGGTGCTCCGTCTGTAAGGATCGTCCATTCTCCTTTACAGGTCCGCTGATGGTGAATGGCAACATTCTCAAGTAATTACTCATCTCATTGCTCATTATGAAAAAATCTCCAGTCAAGAAAGTCGCTAAGAAAGCCAAGAAAGAAGCAGTCCTCGCCGTTCTCACGATCCATGACGGGGCTAAGATGTCAGACATCCGTCGCAAGGAGGTAGGTAACTGGTTGCGTCGCCAAGCCGCGTTCCTCTTGAAGAGCAACAAGGAACTAGCGCCTCGCTTCACAGCTCGCTTCCTCGTTTAATTACAACCTATGAGAATCCTTCTGCTCTCGCTCTTGCTCCTTTCGTTCGCGCTCCCCGTGTGTGCATCCCCTATCAAGGGAATCACGGTGTTCCAAGCAATCAACGACGAGCGGAAGGGTTCTCACCTGAGGCCACTCGCTCCCGACGCAACGCTTGTAAGGCTCGCCCAGCAAAAAGCTGACGACATGGAGAACCGTAGATACTTTGCGCATAGTGACCCGAATGGTCGGAGCATCATGCGTTCCTACTTCTACTCAGGTCAGAGATTATTCAAAGACATGGGTGAGAATCTTGCTTGGCACTACAGCTCAACGGAAAACTTAACAGCCGCCTGGATGAAGAGCCCGACACACAGAGGCAACATCATCGAGAGCAGCTACACAAAGACGGGGATTGGAATATCGAAGAGCGGGGAGTATATTGTTCAGTACTTCGGGCGATAAGCATCGCCCCTCGCCGCATGTACATGCTTGGTAATCCAGTGCACTGGAACCCAAGAGACGGGGTAGATCATCTCAAACCCGCAGTGGTGCAAATCCACTCGTGTACCTACGGTGGGAATAACCACAATAAAGCCACATATGGAACAAGAATCATCTACATTATCGTTCGGTCAGAAAGCGGTTGGTATTTCATTTAACCCATCCGGTGATAAAATGGTAGAAGCAATTAAACTAGCTTCCGCTCATTTGATTGATCTCTGTAATGGATTGAGAGAACAGTCAGAATCTTCTGATGTGAAACGTATGTTCTCTGTCGCTATTACCGAAGCGCAGACAGCTCAAATGTGGGCAGTGAAGGCTGCTACTTGGAAAGACTGATATGGATTTTTCAAAAGCATTCACCCATCTCAAATCGGGTAGAAAGATTAAACGTCCTGAATGGAAAGGCTACCTGGTTCTACAGGTGCCAGATGAGCATAGCAAGATGAATCGCCCCTACATCTACGCCGTGTGTGGTGGTGGGGAAGTGGTTCCGGCTGTTCTGAATAACCTAGATATCCTTGCCGAAGATTGGCAATACGCTGAATAGAGAACATAAAAAAGAAGCCCTTGATGATAGGGCTTCTTTTTTGTTACTTACCCGACGCTTTTTTGATCTTATCCGCTTGGCGTTTCTGCGCGGCGTCGAACTTGGCGGAAGGTGTTTTCTTATTGGCTGCTTTGGCCTCCGTATTTCCGCGGGAAACTACAGAGAGGAACATCCCCATAAGATCCATTGGGTCAGGAATGCCGGCAGCGCGGCTAGCGGATCGTACTGTAATGATGCCTGCCTCATCTAGGTCACCAGATGCCCATTGTGTCGCTACCTGATTCAGGTCCTTGTAAAGCGTTTGGAGTACCCCCGGTCGGATCTCGTAGTTTTTACCGAAGAATACGTTATTGATAATAACTTCTCCTATATCCCCTAAGATGAATGATCCTGTAAGCCCTGTATTCAAGATGGCAGCCATAGAGTTCTTCATCAAATCCTCATTCTTGAACTTTTTGAATTGCTCATCAGCAGCTTCATCCGCACCCACGGCAGACAGCCCTACTCCCAAGAGCCCACTCGTAGCGAGCCCCGCCCCAAAACGAAGCGTTCCGTATGCGATAGGTTGAACGATGTTATTCCAATAGATATAAGTGGCGAACTCCTTGCTCGTCATATCCCCCTTTTTGAAGCGCTCAATAGCTATCTTGTTTCCGTGGATCACTTTGTTTGGCTGATTGCGGAGGTTCGTGAACCCCTGCAAGGGAGACGGTTGAAGTTCGAGCTGCGACTTGCCTGAAATATCCGATGTTGATTGTGTTTCAACGATAAAATTATCTACATCCTCGCCGGCTTTAATACGCGAGTTCTCTAAGGATATGCCCTTCTTTTGGTAGAACTCTACACGGTCATTGAAGATCCCGGCGGACCCCCGAAGCGTGGTCCAGTTATCCGCCCCCTCAATTTGACGTCCTCCAAAAATATTTTGGATTTTATTAAGCATTCGCCCGGCAGACGTCGCCCGCCCTGTCGCATCCTTAGTAACACGCATAGCCCCACCTTCTGCACGGATACGCACCCCAGGAGCGTACTTGTAAAGCGTTTCCTTCATCTCCTTTGCTTTTGAAACCCCTCGCCAAAAAGCCCACCCATTCTTCGCGACTGCACGAGCTTGTGTGAGGGAGGCATACTGACCAGCGATAACTTTTGGTTTTCTGACCAAGACCCCACTCACATTCCCCGCTAGGGAAACGGCTCCTTTCACAGCAAAATTAGTATCTACATTCTCAATCCCTCCACGCAACTGATTCTTCACATGATACTCGAACGAGTCCCATGCTGACTTACCGTACTTCTCAATGATCGAATCTTTCACCGTTTTATCGTTCAAGATTGCGTTCCAACGTGGCGACAGGTCCGACATCTCTGTGTAATGCCCTGCCTTGTCCGCATAGTTGATGAAGTCGTTTATCGGATTCTCAGAAAGTTTGAGAGTCCGTTGCACGCCATCTACACGGCTCTTTGTAAATTCAGGAGAGCCCACGCGCTTCCGGTTCGACACATCCATGAGCGCTTGATCGAGGAAAGTATTTGCTTCCGGGTCTCCTTCGTAGCGAAGATGTCCACTGTAACGATCGGTCTTACCGAACGGCACGCCTCGCGTGTACTCGTAGGCGTTTGCAAGACCCTCGTGGAAGGGCGCGTATCCTTTTTCGATCAGGTAGTCACCCAGCTTCTTATCGGCGTCTGTGAGCAATCCTAGTGACTTTTGGAGCATCTCAGGCGTGAAGCCGTTGTTCTCGACGATCGCTTTGCGGGCCTTCGAATCCTGCATCTTCATGTACAGATCAAGCGCCTGACCTTTTGTAAGGATGAGCTTTGTCTTTCCACCGTTGCCGTTTGTGAATTCACCAAGATCCGATTGCTTCGCGAACTCCGAAGTTAGAAGCCCCGCATTATCTCCATAAGTTTCTACTAAAAACTTCTTGAGATTTTGTGCTGCATTGAGAGCTCTTATTTGACCTCTGTTTTTTGCGGAAACAGTCTTATTCACAAGGGCCTCAACCTTTGGACCGAGCTTCATAGACAACTCCTTTAAGACCGCGCCTGAGCGCCAGAAAGCTTGCGCCCCGTGCTTAGCGCTCTGCACAATTGATTTGTTTTCAACGATACCCGTTCGAGTTACTTCTGCCTTTGAGCCATTGATGTACTCACGAGCACCCTCAACGAGATCCTGGCTCTTCGCTTTTTCCATCTCAAGCTGGGCGGTACGCTCTGACTTACCACGCTCCACCAGGTTCTCGATGTAGTCGCGAGTTGCTTCAAGCTGTTGGAGGGTCTGCTCCTTCAATCCGCCGAGCTCAAGGATCTTCATCTTAGCGGCGAGATCATCTGGAAGAGCGATCGTATCAGGGTTCTTAGAACGGAAGTCATCTACGATTTGAACAATCTGTTGATTCAATTCATTCCTATTGAGCTTGGATACTTCTTCGATACGGTTTAATTCACGCTGAGCTTCGGCTGTCATCTTTCCCACCTTCAATCCACTCTTATTGATCTCAGGAGAATTCTCTTTGAAGATATCTCGGATGTCGCGGATGTTCTGCTTACGATCAAACTCGTTCCAATTTTTCCGCATCTCCTGAACGACAGCAAGCACGTCTGCGGGGTTCTTCGCGTTCTTGAGGCCAGTGATAGCCTGCACGCGGACCTCTTTAGGGACACGATTCTGACGCATGAAATCCACGATGAGCTGCTGAGCTTCTCGCTTCGTCTGTGCCTTGGTACGAAGTTCCTGCTTCTGGCCTTCCATCTTCTCACGCAAAACATCACGCTTCATGCGCCCCGCGACACGCTCTTTGAATACCTTACCCTCAAGTTTGCTGATCTTTGTCTGAGCTTTCTCTTTGAGATTGACCTTCTCCCCTTGGAGTTTTTTCTCGACCTCGGCGAAACGATCGTTCATCACCTTCTTCTCGAGGCGACGACTGATACGCTCACGTAACTTACCCATTTCAAGCGTGCGGTTCTCACCGACAATCTTCTGTTTTGCCGCTTCTGATTTGATCTCGCGACGAATGAATTCGCGTGTAGCCGCGTCTTTTTCGGTTGGTTTCAAGTTTAATTGAGCCTGTGCTTCGCGCGTCTTTTTGTAGTCGCTAAGGATACGCTCTTCGCTTACGCGGCGTTTCTGAAACTCTTTCAAAAGACCATCGAAAGAATCAGGTCCGAGTTGGTCTTGCTTCGCGAGAGCATCTTCAAAGATTTTGTTTACGGCACCTGCCTCTTTGAATGCGGGACGCTTCTCGAGGGCCGCTTTCAACTGATCGAAATCACTGGTCTTGAGATCCGGGCTGTTCTTTACAATCTTCTTCCAACGATCATAGGAAGTTTCCATCTCCGAAGATGCATACTTCATGCTATCGAGCTGAGCACGCGTCTCCTTGTAGGTCTGATATTCCTTCACCCCCTGATCAACTGCGGCGTTCATGCTATCCGAGAGATTGTTTCCCTGTTCAATCGTGAACTGGCTAGCCTTCTCCTCTAAGTCGGCGCGGAGTTGCGCCTCAAGCTTCTTATTCCCAGTCGCGATCGCTGCGCGTAACCGTGCAGCGTCTTCGGGGGTAACGGTCTTTGCGTGGGCAATCTCATGTTTCAGAAGCGTCTGCTCGTACCGCGTCTTCATCGCTTCGTAGCTCTCACCCTTTAACTTACGGAAGATCGTCGTGAGTTTCCCCTCACCGACACGGATAACCTTGTCATTCCAAACAGCATCGAGCGTGTGACGGATCATCGGTTCATTCAAGGAGATCTTCCCTGTCTGCGTGTCGTAATGAGCAGGGCGCGTATCAAAAGGATCTTCGATGCGATCGAAGCTGTAGCCACTCTCATCCGCCGCTTTGCTGAGCTTCGGATCATTCTCCGCATTCATGTCCACAAGCTCCTGTTCAAACGCAAGCTTCTCGCGATCTGAGAGATTGCGAGCTTCACGATAACTTTCTTTGGTGGCCGGCTCCGTGAATACCTTGTTCACGTTCTCCGCGTCTTTTGTGACCGTCGCATCGTCTAGCTTTGCTTCTACGTTTGTATTGATGCGATCAGCAAGAACGGAGCCTTGTTCAAAAATAGGCTGCCACTTCTCAATAAACTTCTGGTGTCCGAGAGCGCGATAGTCATCCGCCATTCGTTTCGCGGAATCATATGCGTCCATCTTTACCTTCATATTCGGACCACCGTCTGCCGCTGCCTGCTCAAGAGACTTTTTATAAGCTCGGTTAATTGTGGCCTCGTCAGGAAGGATTGGAAGACCGTTTGAATCTGTCTTCAATTTCACGCCCAACGTTTCAATGGTTGGATGCACCAAGTCCCCCGCATCACGGAGTCCCTCGATGCGTGCGTTCCGAAATTCCCCCACCTTACCCACAGCATGGAAGCCAACGATCATGACCCCTGCTGTCGTCGCGCTTCGAATCTGCTCTTGAGCTTCTGGAGTAGCCTCTCCAAATATTTTTTCATAAGCTTTTACGCCAATTCCACCCACCATATCGTGCATGAACGTACCGAAGATAGCCTCCATTCCTTTCTGCACGCCACCCTGAACAGCGTCACGGACCTTAGTTCCATTCACCAGGATACCCACAAGAGGAATCTTCTTAACGAATGTCTCCGCCAGACCACCGGCTAACTCTGGTGCGGCTTGCGGGATGAAGTCGGTGAGTCCGAGCGTTGCCCCATTGATACCGTAATCCAAAAGAGCGGGAGCGGTAGGTTTTCGCGCTGCCGTGTCGAGCTGCTTTACCATGTCCTTTCCGATCGTGATAACGGAATCTGCAAGTGCACCCAAGAAACGCGTTTCTGTATTCTGGCTCGCACGCATTTCTTTCGCTTTCGCTGCCACTGTCTTCGCGCCGGCTACCACTGGATCGATCACCTTCTGGACCGTATCTACTTGCTGCTGATTCGGGAGCATCATCGTGCTACCACTCGAACTAAACCCTAAGTCGATCTTAGGGGTGAAGAGTGGGTTTGAAGGTGTAACAGGAGCCGTTGCCTGTGGATCAGGTTCTTTTGGTTTGGCCTTCTCTTCCACTTTTTTAGGAGCGTTCTTCGCTTTACGAGCCGCTACGAGTTCATCGTAGCTGGGCTGCTTTGGCTGTTTAGCGTTCCGCGCTGCCACGAGTTCTTCGTAGGTTGCCATAGGTATTATTTGCTGATGCCTGTCCAATTCTTGAAGCGACCCCACCAACCGAGTTTATTGAGCTCCTCCTGTTTCTTTGCCTCGGCTGCTTTTTCATCGATCTTGATTTGAGCGATCTCCTCGAGTGTCTTCCCAACGAGCTCAGGACGATCCGCTGGATTCAATCCGAGGTCTACAATCTCAGAAGTAGTAGCTGGCTTCACCGATTTGCCTTGGCTTGACCAGAAATCTTGGAGTGAGTTGAGTTGTTTTGCACTGAAAGCGGATGGTCCGCCAATATCATTGATGATCGTTTGGAGAGGTTTCCCTGCGGCGAATCCGGCATTGATGATCGCTTGGTCATCAGCGGAGAAGAGAGAAAGGCCCGTAGCAGCACCGGCGGCGCCACCGCTACCTGTGCCCGTTCGATTCGTTTTAGCGATATCCGCTTTCGTCTTTGCGATATCTAAACGCTTCTGTTCGAGCTCGAGCTTCTGTTCTTCTGACATGAAGCTCGCCATCTTCGCGATCGCTTGTTCTGGGGTATCTGTAAGCAAAACAGAACCTTGGGTGAAGGCAAGAGGATACTTTGTTGCGAGCTCCATGATGTCATCTTTCTGTTTATCCAAACGAGCTGACTCATTCTCGAGTAGCTTCATGCGACTATCAATCGTATCTTTTTCCTCTTTTGTGAGGGATACTAGATTGTCGTTATCCATGTTCAAAAGCGTCGTGAGCGCTGTGCGACGTTGATCGTTATCCTGTTTGATTGCTGCGATCGAATCGGTTGCGTACGCTTGCGCGAGCTCGATATTCCCTTTCAGGATTTCCGAGGTCGCTTGAAGCGCCCCCAGGTGAGCAAGACCTTGTTTCTTGAGTGCGGAAGCCCGCCCTGTGAGAAGTTGCATGCGGACAGGCTGACTTTCTTCGTGGATGATCCCTTGGTCCAAGGCTGCTGTAGCGTCTGCAATGCGAGTACGGACCTCGTTAAGGGCTGTAATGGTCTGCGTTACCTGGAACATGTCACGCGTCGCTTTGAGCGTATCCTGGGCTGCCGTAGAGTCTGCCATCGCGGAGATCTTCCCCTTCGTCGCATCTACCTTTTCCTGAGCTGCGGCTTTCGCTGCCGTTTCCATCGCTTGCTGCTTCGCTAAAATGCCATCCAAGGTGCTTTGGATGCCGGTAAGATAGGTCTTTGCTGCTTCGCTTTGCCCTGCGGCGAACTGATCTTGCGCCGTGACGGGAGTTGGTGTCGTGATCGTTTCGACCGGAGCGCTTGTCGTCGTCTGCAAGTTCGCTGTGGAAGGAGTCGGGGCTACCGTTGGAGCGGCGAACTTCGGAGGGGCGGCTGGAATCTTCGAGATTTCTGCACCCTGCTTCCAGAAGATATTCCCGGTAGCGTCGCGCGTTGTGGCTTGCTCGATCTGGTAAGGCGTGTACTGCTTTTGCAAATTACCAAAGTTCGTCGAACCAATATACAGAGGGTTCGCACGAGCATCCGTAACCGCTTGAGGTTCAACCGGAGCTACGGGAGCGGCTGCGGCACCTGGTGCCATGCCAAAATTTCCCATCGCGTCTGTCTGTACGTTTGGTGTTGCCATAAAGTTATGCGTATTCTATCACGTTTCTAAAATAGACGCTCTAGGTGAGCGTAGCGTATCTCCACGCCTTGTTCGTGACGTCATACACGTACAAACGAAGCGTCCCTCCGCTGCGATAAACTACCACCTGCTCGAAGAGACATGTGGGTATCCAGGCGGGAACGGCGGAAACAGTACGGAGCATCCCTGCGAGGTTCTTGAGTTGAATAGGGCGAGAGTTCGCGCCATCGTGATCGTGCTTACGCACGTCATGCTGAGAACGCTCATCGCGCGTATCTCCACGCGACTGTTTTGTGACATCTTCAATCGCTCCCTCTTGATCAGGGCGGTAATCATTTTCAGGATTTGAGCGAAAAGTCTCAATGACCATTGAAGTATTTTTCTCTTTTCCTGCTTTTGCTACTCGCGAGCTGCGTACTTTCATACCTATTTGTTAGGTTTAAGCTCAGTCGCTTCGTACCATACATGGATTCGGCGGATACCTTTATTTGTCGTGGCGGTAAACGTGATCTTCGGTTGGAAGGTGAACGTTGGAGCGTGATTGAAAAGATCGAACTGGTGCCGTAGTACCGCGCCTAGCGTTGCGAAGTCGTATGAACCTACTGTTTTAGTGGTAGCGGTGTCGTTGATATAGGCAAGATCGATATCGCTTCCCGAGGAAAGTGCTTCGGATTCCACGATGACCGCTCGAATTTTCACGAGACGTCCGAACGCGATGCGGTTCCCGTAGTAAATGTCTCCCGTCTTATCGGATCCGTTCACGTCACTCCACGAACCGGCGGCACTCGCGAGAGAATACACGATCTTTCCTGAACGGTAAGACGTGATCCCGATAAGCGAAGAAGTATGCCTCAAAGGAAAACTGAAAAACTTTGGACGGGACATGACAGGGTTCCCGTAGCAAAGAAGGTTGGTATCTTGAAGCAAATAGAGGCGATCATTCGTGATGGCCCACTGGTATTTATAAACGTTCGTCGTGAGTGGGTAGAGAGGGCTGATCGTCGATCCCGTGAAGTACCCAACGTAACGCTGCGTTGTAACGATCAAGGTTCCACCAAAGACAATCAAGGAATCGATGCGCTCCTGGACGGGGAACTCATCCAAGAAAGAATCGGAGATGCTGTCCCACGTAAAAATGCGACACTGAATCGATTCACCACCGCCAAGCGGGTTGAACTTGGCAGCAGCCATGTAAATCAAATTGTTGTAAACCGTGATATCTGTAATCACGTATCCATCTGGAAGGTCCAAGCAATTGTAGGTTCCCGTTGCACCATCCCAGGAGTGAAGATATTTTCCATCTGTGACGTACCAAAAGGATCCGTACTGAACGAAGTGGTGAGGAACGCCGGCACCAAGAGCTGTCTTGCCGAGCGTCACGGTCCACCAGGTGAAATCATTCACGCCGAATTCGGAATCGCTCTTTCCGATGTTTGTTTGAGATGTTGAAAACTGTTCGTTTGAAGTACCGAAACGAATGACATCCGTTTCGTTTGGCTTGTAGTCGCGACCTGTATCAGACGCCATAAGCGTCGCTGCTCCGCCATCGGATAGCGTGAAGAACTTCCCATCAAAAGAAGCATTGTTCCCGACACCACGACCAATACCGGGGGAGATGTTCGTGTGATGCGTGGACCACGCGAAGATCCCCCCGGTAGAAACGTCGCCGGAGGCGTTTGACGTTGCTTTTCCTGGTAACAACAATCCTGGCGACGCGAAAAGATTGATGCCCTTCGACAACGGTGAAAACCCCCCGTCGGAGAGTTCGTCTGTAGTCGAGACTCCTCTAAAGAAGTCTTTCGCGTCGATGGTCAGGATTGGCATAGGTTATTCAGTAGGAGGTTTCTCTGTTTCTGTCGTCTCAGGCTCACCCTTTATCTCTTCAACGAAGATTTCGCCACCTGGGTAACGCTCTTCATACATTGCTTGACGACGTGCGAGCTCAGTCTTTGTTTTACAGATCGTCGTAATCTCGCGCGGGTTTCCGAGCGTGCTGGTTAAGAGAACTTTGATCCGGTATTCCATATTTAGAATTGTTCTTTTGGAGCTTCTTCCCACATTTCTTTTGGAACGGCTACACCTTGTCCGCTACGCATCATGACCGTCAAACAGAGTTCAGCGGCGCGTTCTTTTGAAGCAACGTGAATCTTTCCATCAATCACGATACCAAATTGACCGTTCCCCTGAACGTCTTGTACGAGCTTGTTTTCATTTTTCTTGAGAAAATCCATAAGTTTTACGTTAGGAGGAATAGTAGAATCTGGCACGAGCACCCACGCGTTAAACACGTACGCGCCTGGCGCTGGACCGACTGCGGTATCAGCGGAGGCTAAGAAGTATTCCTCTGGGATCGCTTGCATCCCCTTCCATCGACCTTCCGGAATTGTGTACCGGCCACCCCAACTGTTCGGCGTGAACAAGCACTTCTTCCCTTGATACATACCATACCCAGCGAGGAAGACACAGTGTCCCCACTTATATTCGCCTGGCTTCGGAGGCTGCACCATTGAGCGTGTCCAACCTGGATTCGTGCCTGTGAAGCCACCTACGAGCCCACACGACGTCTCAATAGCGTGCGCGAATAGATTGATGTTCGTCGTGTATCCAGGGATCACGCGATAATTAAACAGATCAAATGGAAGAGCCTCAGCGTACATGGCTGGCGTGATGTCATTTGATTCATACATGTACTCTTCGCTTGGCGGACGCCCCTGTTGATAGGAAGGCAGTGTCGATTCACGACATGCGCCTTTCGTCGCCACGAGCGCTACCCCGTCACGCAAAGAAGCTCCGCTCCCGAGTCCTGCGGCAATCTGCGGATAGATGAACTTACGGGAAAAATCAACGTCCTCTCCCGTGATTTTTTTGTAGATTCCGCGTAAGTGCATCGCGACACCCTGCGCCACACACGACGAACTTCCATTCTGGTCCTGAACGATGACAGGAATTCCGAGCTCTTCGTAAACGTTATGACCTTTCTCCCAGTCGATAACCGGCTCCGCACCTTGAAGTAAATCTGCGTACTTAAAGTCTCGTGGGTCGATGGTGTCGGGGATCAAACCCGTACCTAGGATTTTGCCGTCTTCGCCTTCCATATTTTTCAGGTAAAGAATTAGTAAGGTAAGGCGGGAAGTTGGGGCCCGCCACCCCGAAGCACCTATGTCTTTCGTCGCTTGTTACAGCGTGGTCGCGAATGAACGCGTTACCAGTGGTTTACCCGCCGAGTTTGGCGAGCTGAGCACGATCCATGTTGGTCGGCTCGGGAGGAGCGAATGACGGACGGAGATCGATGTCCGCGAGTCGCACGCGAAGAAAGCCTACTCCGTTGTGACAGTTCACCGTGAGATCCGGCGCGTGGTACTGGACGAGGCGAAGAGCTGCGAGGCTTGCGGGAGTGAGACCCTCAACCACGAGCTCGCCATGTCCTTTGACCAAGATTCGCACCGGGGGGATGACGCCTGCCACCTATTGCCTCCTCTGAGACTTGTGATAGCGCCGGCGAACTTGCCAGCGCCACACGGAACGAGGGATGAATTGAACCCACCACTTTTTACGATTGACCATGTGCCTCCTGAACGTGGCGCGGATGGAGTCGAACCATCGACCTTGAGCTTGTGAAGCCCCTGCTCTGCCAGACTGAGCTACGCCCACGTAGGAGTGATGAAGCCGAGAGAGTGCACCTCCGAGAGATGCGATTTTCCTCACCACTCCAACGTGAGCGCCCAGTCCTAAGCCGAGTTAGTGGCCACTGATTTCTTTACTTCACTGAGGCTGCATTGCATCGTACTGAATTTTGCATGCAGCTCATCATAATCTTGTTTTTGGCTAATGTATTTCACGTTTAGAGCCATGTGCTCATCCCGTAAAGAGTAATAGTCGTTTCTCCACTTATCGATTTCGGTCCGAAGCTTTGAGACTTCTTCGCGCAATTCTTTGCGGATACTTGTCGCATCATCGAATTGGAGCTTCCCACGGTTCGAGAAGAACGAAAACCCGCCGGGGATCAAAGCCCCGACGATGATTCCAGCGATGCCATAGAATTTCTCGTCCATGTTAGCAAGGCTAAGACTAAACATTCGGATTTTTGAATGTAATATCTTTCTTCTCGAAACGATCTACGAGAAGTTTTACAAGACCAACGACACCAACGAGCGCCGCGACCCCGTTCACGAAGAGTTCTACCTGCTCATTTTGGAGTTGAATACCAAAGAGCGCGAGTAAGGTCACGATTGTTGGAACCGCTGTGAGCAACGTTGCTCGAACCACCTGAGAATTGAGCCACCACTTCTGGCCTTGATCATTCACAGGAACCCCATCTTTCATGTGTTGAGGATGTTTCATAGGAATGTACTAAGTATACTACGAATCGAATTAGCCGCCTAATTTTCGGTATCCATGGAGCTTAGAATCAAGAGCTTTATTGATCGGACGAGCCCCACCGAACGCGGCGAACTTCTTTCCAACGCTCAATCCACCTGCTGCCGCTGCTGTGACAAAGTTCCAACCTGTATTATTTCCGTTGTCAGTACTATTTATAGCCTGGAAGTAAGCGCCACCTGTGGCGATAGAATCCTGGATTGCTACATATCTAGCCTCAACTAACCCAGATGCCACGGAGATAGAGTACTGAGATCCAGGTGTAGAACTTGCGAGTGTGACGAGGTTACCAGCGGTGCCGTTAATGTTCATGCTAATAATGACGTAGGTACGAGCACCTGTAAAGTTCAACGTCTTGGGGCCAGCGCAGTTGAGGGCGGCAATCGTCATCGTCGCGCCGGCTGTAAATACGACTGCTCCTGATCCTCCAGGGGAGACTGTAATAGTCCCATAAGATATGCCCCCAGTGACTACACCTAGCGAGAACGTCTTACTCGAAGATGAGGTATCAGTGACCAGGATCGTGCACGAGCTGGAAGACAAGGTGAGGTTGGTAGATGTGCCAAGGTTGAGCACGATACCCGTACCAGTAAGCGTCCACGTACCCGTGCCCATCGTGATCGTACGCGTATTACTATTTGATGAGTTGAAAGAAGCGCAAGTGATGTTGTGATTTTGGGTATCGAACGCCACTCCACCACTGCTTGAGCTATTGAACATGGTAATCGCTCCGGTCGTAAAAAGATCGTCAGCGAGTAGATAAGTCGTCGCGAAGTTATTCGTACGAAAATCCATGGCGCCTGCGAGAGCTATGCCATTCGTTGTGATTGTGTATGTTCCGGCGATCAAAGACTGAGGGTTGAGCGTTCCGGTATAGCTATTAGTCATCGTTGCCGAAAGGGTAATGTTCTTTCCAACAACGATTGCAGGCGTGGTTGATCCGTGAGTACCGCCAAAACCGGTAAAATCGAGATTACCAGCGATGAAGCTATTAGTTGTATTGCTAAAACTGAACGTATCGGTACCGGCAGAAATCTTGACATTGTTTGGACGTACACCCGAAGCCGCGCCTGAATTGAATAGGCGGGTACCGGTTGCACCTGCATAATTACAATCCCAAGTCGCAGTATTGGCGGTAACGGTTAAGTTGGTACTTGTTGAAGTATCGTAGATTGTTGTTGCATTACCTGTGAGAGTCCACACTCCAGAGCCTGGCGTAAGTGTTCGGATGTTTGCATTAGACGAACTGAAGGACCCACATGTCACATTGAAGCCGTTTGCGTTGAAGGTGCCGTTCGTGAGGGTGAGGGCACGGGTCGTGCCTCCGTTATAAGCATCGGCTAATTGGAACGTCCCGCCCACACCATTGAACGTGAGTGGACGATTTAATGTGACACCATTTGATGTGATTGTTTTTGTCCCAGATGTAGCCGTCATGCTGATGACGCCGGTTTGTGCTGTCACAGTCATTCCCGTTCCAAGCGCAAAATTTCCTTTGACCGTAAGAGTCGTGCTCGTGTTCCAGTTCCCAGTGAATCCAGCAAGATTGAAATTGGCACATGTTAACGTGCTCCCAAGAGCGAGAACGTCAGAGCCCGCTGAAACAGAAAGGTTCGGCATCTCCGCGCCAGCGATAATGGTACGAGTTCCTGTGCTTCCGGCATAGGTAAAGTTAATCGTCGCTGTTCCCACAACCGTTGTAAGGTTCGTAGTCGTCTGAGTTGTCCAGACCGTTGTGTTGTTTCCCGTTACGGTCCAGTTCCCTGAACCATAATTCAAAGTTCTTGTACCTGCGCCGGAGAAACTGAACGTTTGCATCGTTGGATTCGATGTAGAAAAATCAAGCGTTCCAGTAAATGCTCCACCTGTAATGGAGATTACGCTTGGATCATACCCAACCGTCACAGTGCCGCCACCGGAAGAACCGTCGAACGTAGCCGTATCACCGCTTCCAGGGACAGAAGCACCACCGGCTCCACCGCTTGTAGCGGACCAGTTCAGTGTATCAATTGCTGTCCAGATGCCTGTGCCACCTGGTACCCAGAAGCGTGCGGCCATAGAGTGTTCAAACCAACAAAAAGATTAAAACAAGCGAGTAACCGTCACGGAATCACCGGATGCACCAGCAACCCAGATCATGCCAGAGTCTGCTACGTTGAGCTCAATCGTCTCACCAGCGGCGAGAGGAACGCCTGTGTAAGCTGTTACGATCGCCGGAGAAGCGCCAACGCCCACAAGAACAACGTCTGAGTTGTTCGTGGAAGCTCCACCGCTCAAACCCGCGATTACGCGCTTTGCGGAGATGATAACCGATTTAACAGATGCACCATCCAACTGGATTGGGGAAGTGAAGCCCGTGAGAACGACGCGGGAGAGGGAGCCTTGAGTGGGGAACTTGGTCATAGTGGCATGAAAAAGAATTTGTTAAGAGTATAGCACGAATAATCAAGACCACGTAGTTGGGGGTTTTGTTCGATCCGTCCAGATGGAGCTGATAGAAGCACGTCTTCGCCAAAAAGGGATACTAAACTCTATGTGGACAATCGTATCCATCAATGTACGAGCAGTAGATCGGATAATATTGTCCGTTATCGTTAAAGATTCCACCAGATATTTGCTTATTGATAGAATCTTCGTATCCACCAACGTCAAGGTCTCTGTCAGTGTTCTGATTATGAACCTAAGGGCTATAATAGAATCAACGAGACTCAATACTTCTGATAGAGAGCGTGAGATCGAATTGATTCGGATGTCAACGAGAGTCAGTGTTTCTGAAATAATTCTTGAAATAGAAACGATCTTCGCATCGGTAAGGGTTAACGCTTCTGAAATAATTCTTGAAAGAGAAGCGACCTTTGTATCGGTAAGAGTCAATGCTTCTGTCAAAGTCAAAGATACACCTGCGGCAACACAGGTGAATGTCCCACTGGAAGTGAATGTATGGACTGTATTTGCTCCGTCAGTTGTGATCGTCCCACCAGTACAAGACCCGAAGTCGGTTGTAACGTAGCTGATAATGACGACGCCTGAGCCACCGGTTCCTCCGTTCCCAGCTCCTCCACCTGCTGCACGCGCTCCTCCTCCACCTCCACCGGTATTCGCGGTTCCATTTGTTCCATTGCTATTCGCGGTAGCTCCAGCTCCTCCGCCTCCTGCCCCTCCAGCCCCCGCCGTTGTAGTCGCGCCTCCGCCTCCACCACCGGCATACGTCACGGATGCGCCTGTAATTGAGTTGGCGGTACCAGCACCTCCGGCTCCACCCGTAGAAGTTGCGCCTACAGCGGCTGCACCTGCGGCGGTAGCTCCGCCTCCACCGCCTGACGCATCCCCCGACCCATCGTCTCCAGCTCCTCCATCTGATCCTTGTGATTGCGTCCCTCCTGTACCATTCGGCGATCCTCCTCCGCCGCCGGAGCCCCCGTTTGAACCATTTACGTTTGAACTAGAACCTCCGCCACCGCCTCCTGTTGCGGTAATTGAATCAAAGATGGAATCGCTTCCATTGACCCCTTTGTTTGCTGAGTTTGTAGAGCCTGCACCACCGGCTCCCACCGTAACCGAGTATGCCTGGGGAGTGATTGTGAGAGCTGCGTTGTACTGGTAGCCACCAGCACCTCCACCACCTCCGCGACGGCCACCGCCTCCTCCACCGGCCACTACTAAGACTTTTGCTGTTGCCATACTTTTACAGTAAAAATTTAGTAGAAAAAACCACGGTTAAAATCCTATGAGCACTGAACTTTGTATGTAAGGATAAAACTGTCCCCGTTAATAACGTTTACTGCTGAGAATACTTGGCGACAAAGAAGTGTGCCAACGGAGGCCGCATTCAAGATACCCGCTTCTGTAATAGCTTTAGTTCCAGAAACTGAAAAAGTAGTTGCCAACTGAGCTGTATCGTTCGTGACAGTCGTCGTCACGCGCGAGGCGGTTGCGTTCACACGAGCTAACCCCGAATCTGTAATCTCTGTTTCGAGAGTAGTATTTCCAATAGCCGCCGCAGTTGTTCCGACGCCGACACCTAAATATGTAAAAGCTGCTTCTGCTCCCGAACCGTTTAAACGTGAAGCGGCACCAGCTTTGCCCGTCGTCGTGACCAAATTATGTACTACCCTTCCTTCTCGAATACGTCCTTCTTGGGTCCTAATCGCGATATCAAACCAACCCTTGTGAACGTAGTTGTTATGATTATCCTGTTTTTTTAATGTAGTTCCGAATAGTAAAGAGAGAACGTTCATATAATTATAAAGCATTTAATTGATTAAGGACTTCATCTTCCACTTCCATCTCCTCAGCTCTCGCTAATTCGAGCGCAGCATTTCGATCCTCCGCTTCACGAAGAGCGATCCAATCCGCAACGTCCTTCCGCGCCTGTTCAGCCGAAGAGACATTCTCAACAGACAATCGGAATGGATGCTCTGGGTAAGAAGAACACTCGATGCTCGCAATGAACGTCCGTTTACCAACAATTGGAAGCACGTTACGTTCAAACTTGAGGACCTTGTAAGTAGGGAAAGTATTTTTCATAAAAAGAGTATAGCATTATTTGAAGCTCATGCGACGGGGGATGAGTTGGGGACGAACACTCTTATCGTGATTTGCGGAAAGTTCTTCGAGTAAATATTTGAGTCCATCTTTCCCATCACCTCCTGGACGTCCGAAAATTTGGCGTTCAAGGCTCGAGACCTTGTTCCACATCTCTTCCGATTCTGCGTAGTCGCGTGCGGCGCCACACGCAAGAATCTTTTGCGCGACAAGAGGAAGGTTGGGGATATCTCCTCCCGCAGATAGATCCGTGATATCCTCTACTGTCTCAATAGCGAGCCCACCCGATACAGCGGCTGGAGGCTTCGGGTAAATGTAAATCGAGTTATCAAAGACGCGATACACGGGGCTCGATTCCGACCCCATAGGGATCTCATTGTTCTCAAACGCGCTTCTCGTGGACTTATCATCCAAGCGAGTTGCGACAACATAGTTGCCTGTAGAGGTGTATTTCACCGAGACACGGTTCAGATAGATCATGGTCGTCGGAAGAAGATATTCCGTTTGATCCTGTACAAGATCAGTCGTCGATTTTTCACCTTGGTACTCCCAAATTCCAGAGGCACCGATAACCCACCCGGCGCATTGGCGATACCACTCATTCAAGTTCGCGTCGACATCCGTGTTCGGATAATCGCTCGATGTGAGTTGCATCGAGACTTTTCGGAGCGCCGAAGCGCGAAGGGCGGTGAGGTTCATATAGTGAGAGGACGCCGCCCGAGAGACTCAGGCGGCATGACTCTTACAACGTGTTCGCAGCAAGACGCAAGTTTCCTGGCGTGTTGACGTAGACAGCGTTAGGGACAACGGTTGCATCGGTCAAAGCAGTCGTTCCACCAACGAAGTTACCTGTACCCGTTGGGTTGATTTCGACGAAACCAACAGGAGCACAGTTAGCTGGGAGGGCTGGCATGACAACCGCACCGCGTGTAGCACCTTCAGTACCCATCACCATACCGGCAGCACCGGCAGACGTGATGTAGAGCAAGAAGACGTTAAACTTCGCGTTCGTAACGGTTCCAGCGAGCGTCCAGAAGTCATCCGTGACAGCAAGGTTGCCGTACACGTCATTGATGAAGAACTTGGTAGCAGTAGCGGTCTTAACCTTGGTAGTGGTCGTACCGATTGCGATCGCAGCACTTGTGAAGATGCCATTCGCTAATGCCGACTGGATCTTCTCAAGAGTAGCGATTGCACCTTCTTGAGATGTGCGGCTGTTTACAGCAATTGACCTGGCGGGCACAGGGGGTGATTAACGCGCGAACTCTTTCGCGGCGTCTTTGTTGTTAGCAAGATTTAACGGATGATTCGATGCGAGGACCAAATCTTGGCCGTGTGTATCGGAAATCATCTTTGCGATGTCTTGTGGGACATTCACGTACTTGCCCTTTGGAAGACTGAACCCGAATCCGTTGATGTTGAAACCATGGACAGCATCTTTTGACTCAGATGGGTCGCGAGGGATCGTGACCATGATGAGCTTCTGACGTGCCAGGTATTCGCGTGTGCGAACGGCTTTATCGGATAAGGTGAAGCGTCGGTCCTCATTCAAGTCGCCAATGTTGACGCTTGGATCGTACTCGAAATTCGCTTCTTCTTCGGCAAGCAATTTGCGAGCTGCTGCAACTTTCGCTGCGCGATCTGACTTTGCCGCCTTACCCGTTACAGGCTTTTCGACAGGTGCTTCAAGCTCTTCGTCAGAGCTCTCAACGCCTTCTTCCAACTCTTCATCCTTGGATTCATCTTCTACTTCGGGCTTTTTTCCGACGGAACCGACAGATGCTCCTGGCAACGTGGCTTTTTTAAATTCTTGTGTGCTCATAGGATTAATCAGTTAAACGTCCAGGGGTGAGCGTTAGCCTACCCCTGGACCATTGTTCTTTAAGCGGTTACACCGTGCTCAATGCGCAAGACCCAGTTTTCGTTCAAGATCTTAGTGACGAAGTATCCCTTCCAACCGTGCGTCGCACGCTGGTCAAGAGGATCAGTCGAACCACCAGAACCAAGTGGGTGGGTGATCGTCTGCAAAGCGTTCCCAGCGATGCGAGTGATGCCGTAGGCATTCGTCGAAAGGATGAGAGAAGCGTAGACGTCAACACCGGCGGCACCTGCACCTGCGAACACCTTAGCGTTCGTCGTTTCGATACAACGTACTTCGTCGATCGAGCCAACTTCGCCTGGCATTACATCAGACTGGTTTGGGTAATCCTGAACTTTGATAAATTCAGAGTCAGCCTTCAAGTCGAAAGTCGTCTTTGGGTGGACGATCATGATGTAACACGCGTTGATTGGAGTCGTGTGAACGTTTGGATTTGGGTTCACCATCGACGTGATCTTTTGCGCTTCATTGATCTTCAATGTACGCACAGCTTCACGAACTTCGGCAGCCGTCATCTTCATGGCAGCGGAAACGGTCACGCGCGAGACAGCGGTGGAAGCGTACTGAACAGTCGTACCAGCAACGAGGACGTCGCGGCAAAGCTGATCGAACGTGTTTCCGGCTTGCTGACCGAGAATGTCGTTGAGCTCCATCAGAAGAGGATCTTCTGTTTCTGTCTTCAATTCGTCCGTCAAGACGATAAAGTCTCCGTACTGAGCGGCGGTCGCGGAAATATCCGTAACAGACAACTGAGATCCGGTTGGGGTTACACCTTCCGTGAGAGCAGTCGTGGCAGCAGCCAAGAGCGCGTAGCGGCGGAACTTGATGGTATCAGAAGCATTCTGAGGGATGTCGCGGATCTGTCCGAACCATGTGTGAACAAGGTGAGGGCGTGCTTTTTCAAGCATTTGGCGATCGTAGAACGCACGAACGTGAGGTACAACGGTTGTATTGGTATTTGGCATAGGGGTTAAATGAGTCCACTCGTACTAGCCTCTTCCCCGGGCGTAAATCTCTTGTGTCCTTGCAGCAACTTGCTCAGGAGTAGCTTTCGTCCAGTCGATTGGCTTCGTCGTCTGTGGTCCGCGATGCTTGGAACTTGGGGAGGCTTTTGCAAGGCGTGCGCGCGCATCTTTGTCGTTTACAAATTTGCGTACGATTGGCTTTTGCAGGGCTTCTTCCAAAGAAATTCCTTTGGCGCTCGCATAATCTTGAACTTCATCGACCATCTTCGAGGGGATTTCTGGGTGGTCAAGCCGGAAATCATTTCGTTCCGTTAATCTGCGAATTTCCTCAAGTTCAGAACCTTTACCGGCGGGCTTCTTCTTAGGGACGGGAGGTTTATCGGCCTCCTTATCGGCGCCCTTCGCTTTCTCTCGCCAGTGTTTCTTCTGTTTAATGAGGCTCTTCGTCTTCTTGTAAGCTTCGAGGACCTTCGCTTGATTGGCAGGATCGGATAAATCCTCTTCCTCCATTTTCAAGATATCTTCTTCGAGCTCATCGAGGTCATCATCTCCTTCGGCAGCCTCTTCCTCCTCTTCGGAGTCGTCGTCGGCATCAGGAGTTTTATCCTCTTCTTCATCATCTTGATTTTCCGAGGTTGTCTCCTCGTCCTCTTCTTCGGCTAATTCCGAGAGGGACTTTTTGGCTTCATCGGCCATAGGGGTAGTTGGTTTTAAGGTCTTTACTGACCATACAAATTAGGTAAAAACTAACGAGTGACTTTCTTTTGTGCTTTGCCGGACGCTTTCTTGCCAGACATGGTTCCTGTTCGGAGTGTCGTGACCTTGGCGTTCGCGCCAGTACGAGAAGCTGCTTTGCGCATAGAGGAGAAAATAAGGAATTAACGGAACGAAGAGCTTTTCGGGTCCTTCGATATCGGCTCAGCGATATCTAGGTCCGTCAAGATGTCGCTAAGTATATCATACGCATTGGACCGCGCACATGTTTGAAGCCCGACGTTTCCTTTTAAATCGATTTTCTTGATGTCCCTGAGTTCTTCGAGATGGAGAGCGAGGACCTTTAGGACCAAGGCCCACGCTTGTTTATTCGACGCTATGAAACGTCGGATAATTTCACGTTCTTCATCGGAAACTTCTCGTAGATCTTTTTCCATAGATTAGCGTGTAGGTGCAGAGTTAGAAGGTTGAGGCGCAAGTTTTGCGGACGCATCACCAGGATTCGAGGCAAACTTACTCATTGCAGGGGAAGCAGCATCCATGCCAGCCATTTGAGGTTGGACAGGCGCAGACGTGAATCCGACAAGCTTGAGAGGTGAGATGCCCGAGTATTCCATGATACGACCGATGATCATGCGTGCGTTTGGATCCTGGAGGATCGCTGGATTCGAGGTCACGACTTGGAGGATGTTTCCAAGTGTCTCCTTCGTCGCGGCCTGATCCTCCGTTTCTCCGGTTGGGTCAATGGAGAGGCGTGCTTTCTCAAGAAACTCCTCATCCATGAACCCTTTTTCAATTTTAATTTTGCGGTCAGAACTCTTCATCTGTTCAGAAAGAGTCTTCGTCGCGGTATCAAACTCTTCACGAGTAGGAAGATACCCTGTCTTTAGAATGTAATCCTTGAGTTGACCGTAAAGAACGGAATTGCGATATGCCTCATCGAATGCCGTGAGCTCTTCAACGGACCCCATCAAATCGATCATGTGTTCATGGTCTATTTTCTTTCCAATTTCAGGAAGCACCCAGTCGTACATGACGTCCGAAATAAAGATGCCACAGTTCTGACGCACGAAGTCGAAGAGTTTCTTCGCGGAAGCACCGAGCTGTGCGCCCAAACGAAACGGAGTCGCCGCCGGCATGGATTCACCTGTCACGACTTCAAACGTGTTACAGATCTTGTCAGCCAAAGCCTCGATCATCTGGACCTCATTCTGGTACTGATTGAACGCACGAATTTCCGTCGCGACTGGATCGATTGGATGTGTCGTCTCAAGGATGTCGCCGTCAATCGCGTCTTGCAAAAGGTTCTTCAAGTACATCTTCCCGCGCGTCTGGAACAGGTGAAGCGATCCCATGCGGAGCGCCATGAAGAATCGGTTGACCAACTCATTCATGCGGATCTGCAATGGAATGAGCATTTCCGTGTTCCCAAGCCCAAGCCAACGGCCCGGGTTCTTGCGCATGTGGACCTCTTTGTATGGAAAATCCTCAGGATCAGCGAACTCAGCGAACAGAGTTTGGTTCGCGCCTCCTGGTTCAAGGCCAGACACAATCGCCATCACGTACTTGTACTTGGTAGCGTCGAGCTGTGGGGCATCCTCATCACCCTCCTCAGAGTCCCCTATGATCTTCTCCTGCAAGTTTGAGGGAAGAAAGGTCTGTGGGACCCAACCCCATACTTCGTACACCTCATAGGCCGGCAAGGAGTCCGTGAGAGCGTACACACCAGCGGAAGCCGTCGTGACTTCCTGCAAAAAAGCCTCTTTCTTGAACGAGCCGGCGGCGAGCAACGTTTCTACCGCTTCTTCGTCCCAACCATCTTGAACCTTATCGCGAATCTGCTGGCCACTCATGACGATGCGCTCAGCAAAAACCTGAGATCCACGCAAAGAATCCGCAGCCTGATCGTTAATCGCGTCACGCAAATCAACATTTTGGATACAAACAGCTCCATCTTCATCGACGGTTTTCTTCCAGATCACAGAACCGAAGCGAGGAAGATCCTCGGCCATCTGATTCAAAACAGCAGCGAAACGCTCTTCCTTCATCCAGTTCTGCAATTCCATCCGAAGGATCCAGCTCTTCCAATACGAATTTTCAAGGTCAGTCGTCACGCGCATGTCCTTCGTATCGAGATCGATATTCTTGGTCGAGTGCGCGTTCCGATGATTGATGATGTTGTGGAAGAACTTATCGTTTCCGTTTTCATCGACCTCCCCGTTCTCAAATTTGGAATTCAAATAAAAATGAATCGTCTTCAATACCTCGTATTGATTGAACTCCAACCCTTCCATGATAGTAATTTTCTGGGTCAGAAAATTCTTCTTCATCTCTGAAAGAAGGCTGGCAATCGAGTCCGCAGCCGGAGTCGTTGGAGCGACGTGCGTCCCTTGCACGTTTGACCGATACTGAACCCGACTATTTTGTGAGGACATAATTGTTTCTGATGATATCACGTTTTTTCATTTACTTAAAACGTCGAACTCCGGTCTGGGTCCGCTCACGATTTCGCTCTACTCTGGACCGCTGACGAGGATCATCCATTGAGATCGTACAATGCGCACGCATCTCCCACGCGATCGCGGTTGCAATCAACAAATCGAAGTGACGCGTGGTCTTCGCCATCTGGGATTGTGTCACAAGGTTATCCTCTTTTGCGTACATGCGAGCTTCGCGAATGATCGAAGGATCTGGGACGAACAAAGAGTTCTCGTCATCTTCCATAATGTTCTTGAGGGACGCCATCATGCGCGGCTTCGTCGCGTTGTTCGTTGAGAAGCCTAAGCGAGCTGTCGGGCGCGACTCCTTTCCTCCCTTAATCTCAAATTCGTAGATGTTTGGGTACATCTCCTGCAACTTCACACAGACGGTATGCCCCGTGCGCGCGTTCTCAGGCGCAATGATACAGGTCCCATACATGTTTCCGACACGAGCAAGATCAAAGGCGAAGTTCACAGGATCAATCGAGTTGCTCTTATAGGTCGCGACAACACGAGTCGTCGTGAAATCGATGACACACATCGTCGAAGAGTCGAGGCCGACACCATCAGCCACGTCAGCGCCGATCCCATAGGCGTGATTCCGGTGGTAGTGCTCGTACACCATCAAATCGCCGTCGACGTAGAGAGGCTCGCGCACCTCATGCTGCATCTTATAATTCAAAACGTCCGCATTAAACTGCTTATTTCCCGTCGAAAGGAAGGCTTCGTCTGGCGTCGACGGGTACTGCTCACGCATGCGCCCCTTCTGCGTTGCGGCTTTGAGGGCATACCACGTCTTCTGGCCTTTCGTCAGAGTGATCTCAAGCTGTTTCTCGAGATCGTTTAAATACTTCGCGATCGCAATCGGGATCTGGATATCTTCATCAGTCGTGTAGCCTGGATCTTCGTACCACGGGAAGAAGAAGAACTTGTACTGCATCTTTGAGAGCACACGGTTCACCTCAGCCGTATCCGTCGTGGCTTGCACAGCGTTCAACTTCATCTCAAGTTCGATCGCGTCGAGACACATTTGGTGGAAGTCATTCCCTTCACCTTCCGCCGTGGATTCGATAAACACCAAACCACCGTCATCAGGGACGGTCGGCAAAGCGGACTTCTTCACGTCGGACGCCTTCTCAGGGGACGACTGGCACAGAGGGCCGTACTCAGAAATGTGCAAGCACTGGTACGTTCCAGAGTGAAGGGTGGTCCCCACTTTGAAAGACGAGCCATTCTTCCAGGTCATCTCACTCGTCGAGTCGGATTCGGACGTCAAACCTTCGGACTCTTTCAAAGATTTTGGGAACTTCTGCCACGCAAAATCGATCTTGCGGAAAATGTTGATACCGTTTTCCTTTTTATCGGCAACGATCGCCGCCTTCGTGCCGGCCACAAACAAACACTGATCCAAAAACAGGATCGCGATGAAGGTACTCATACCCAACTGGCGCGCCTTCAAGATGATGTTGCGGGTGTGAAGGTTCTTCAAGAGATATCGCTGGACGATATTTGGCTTGAATTTCACGGTGTTCCCATTCTTGTCTTCGATGAAATACAAATTCGAGATCCGCCACAAGAGATCATTCAGGCGGGGATCTTTCTGCTCACGCTTCTTCCACGCGAAGACTTTGATCTGGGTATCAAGCTTTGGGACGATCCCGGGGGCAAGCGTCGTCACCACATCACCCACCTGTTCGTAAATTCTATTCATAGAGAGGGGATTCGGAGTTTTCGATATCGTCTAAAAGAGCATTCATGTCGATCGTACGAACAGTGGATTCTGTTTTCGCTTTCATCCCTGTCTCGTTTGTGAGAACAAAGGTCGCGAACTGCGGATGGTAGGCGGCGTTCAAGCCACCACGCACGACGTTCGTCTTCACCACATCCTTCGCGAACTCGTAGGCGCGTCCCATTGTCTTCGGGTACGCCTGCGCAAGCTGCTTGATCTCGGATTCAGTCAACGCCACCATGTTCGCGAACTCAGCAATGAGAGGCACGGGAGCAACGTAGGGCTTCTCGATCTCTTCCTGCGTCCCGTCGCGGTTGACTCTCACCTCTTTGTACCAACCAGAGAGTGGCCTGCCAAAGTAGGCAACCATGGCCTCAGCAATGCGGAGGGCGTACTCGTCAGAGAGAATTTTTTCGGAAAAAAATTTTTTTGGATTTGGGAGCGTTGGAATGTCACTACGCGGCTCGAGTGGGATACGAGGCGTTAGCATTTGGAAGACGGTTTCTTCGGTTTTTTCCTCCGGTTTTTTTGGAATGATGGGGGTGGCTAGGCGCTTTGATGATGACAGAATGTCTCGGTTACTGGAAGAAGAGGACATTTTGTCCTCCTTTACTAATAAATTGGGACTATTAAATGGAGGGTGTCCTGTCGGAAATTCCCGCGCGCCAGCCGAATCCCGAACATTGGACATAGGGGTATACCCCCGCCCCTCCTCCTCACCTAGCTCCCGCACGCACGCCCCCCCTGCCCTAGTAGCCGAGCCCTCGTGATTCTCTTCAACCCTCATTGTTATTTGTTCTATATACATGAGCCAATGATACCACAGCCCGCGCATGTGTCGTAAAAGAAAGCCTTTAAACATTGTGCGATCCTTGGACCAAGGTCCACTAGTACCCTCCAATATCTCCTAGGCCATTTAAACGCCTCGCTTTTAGCCCGCTCCCCTTCCTCTCCCTCTGTGGATATCTATTATCATGCGTACATATTAACCAATAGAATCAATGGTTTCCATATATGTTGATATGATAAACGAGGCATGTTATTGTAGGGACATGAGAGAGCCTAATCTCTCATAGAACTTTCTCCCCTTCCACTATGAGAAGAATCTATACGCACGTCGGGACCGTCCAGAGTCTCCGCTATGCCTTAAACCTGCAAAGCTCAAAGATGAGCCGCGCAAACTACTGGACCGGATGCGCTCTGTTCTCAGGACTCGGAATCGCTTTAGCCTTAATCGCTTATTTTGCCTAATATGTTGACCTACAAACAAGACACGATCCGCCTCGAAGCTATCACCTACGCTCAGAAAGCAAACAACTGGCTCGATTGCGACGTGGTACACGATGCACAGAAGGAACTCGAGAAGCAGAATCTAGGCTCAGACGTGCAGGACGTTTACGACAGCTTGCACTATCTCACCTCCGCTATCTCATTCCGAGACGCTACACGAGGCCAGGAGGCTCTCAAAATCGCTCAAGCGTTCGGAGACACCATGACCATGCTCGAACACATCCAAGGCAAGAATGGAGACGCGATAGAGCGAATGGAGGCGAAGGCTAAGCAGGGAGAAGTCATCAGAATCATCTAACATCTACCCATATGACAATCGCTCAAGCTCTCGCTAAAAAAGGACACGGCGCAGATACAATAATCTACATCATCGACCTAGCCAAGAAGTCCTCAAACCCCGCCTATATCCTGCACTACTGGGGTATAAACGGGGAGAAGTACGCTAGACAACTCGAAACAGAATAACCTATATGCAAACCTTTCTTTTCTCAGAGCTTAGCCAGCGGGCGCAAGATGCCGCCTGCACGCGCTACGAGGGCGAGCAGATCGTGCAAGAGGCGGCGAATGAGATGATCGACAACGACGAACTGATAAGCATCCCAGGACTCTTTGACGGGCTCGGGTGGAGGTTCACGGAACACGGGGAGCGGATCGGTTAAAGGGGAGGGCTTCGGCCCTCTCTTTTTTTGTTCCTTTTAGTGTCGTAAAACGTTGTTTGGGACTGTCAACAATGGGAGAGAGTGCCGGAGGGGCTCTTATAACGTTACACTGTCAACAAAAGTCAACATGATAATTTAGCAAAATCAAAAATACCGAAAGTCGACACTCTAACTAAAAAATCCCAAAACGTTACAGAGCACACCACACCCCTGTTTTGTTGGGCTTCTTGCAAATACTCAACGTTATTCAAAAGTGCGCCAACTTATATATATAAAATCATTATTTGTTGCATAATAATAGAAACAAAAATCATTATTATACAACTTCTAACAAATCTCATATTTAATAATACCCCCTATATCCTATTTATTAGAAAACAACTACCAAGATAAATCAATCCTATCAACAAACTATTACATCAAACTAACTCCTAAACCAAAAATTCTACTTATATCGTTACATCGTTGACAAAATCCCTTTAATGGACTATAATCAATAAAGATACAACGACCTATCTAATTATCTCTTAAATCGTTACCTCGTTGCATCAACTTTTTATGACTCACAACCCCTTCAATCGCGCGAAGGAATACAGCCCCTATGTGGCCGCCTTCCTCGCCGAAGTTTCGACCGTGAAGCCCGACAATTTCCGCATCGTCCCATCCCGCTACCTCTGCCACATCTATAACCTGTGGTGCGAGCAGCGCGGCGGTTTTGAAGACCAGAAAATGAACCAGCAGCGGTTTAGCTTTGTCCTCTCATCCCTTGGTTACGAGAAGACGCGTAAAACCCGCTCCGGTATTACCTGCTTTAACGTGTGCCTTTTAGCAGAGTCGAATCCGCCGATGTCCTCAACAGAGGAGAGCTTGGGAGCCCGCAACATGGAAATATTCAACTGTCCGCCCGTCTCAGAGATCCCCGCGACAATCCTAAACGAAGTGACCGCCGTGCGGCATACCTCAGAACTATTGGCCCGCGAAGAGTTGGCCGAGCTTGAGCGCTGGACCGATGACGAACGCACGCGCCCCGCTCACGCGATGCTAAACGATATTTTCGAGAAGAAAGCAGAGTCGAGCTCCGAACAACCCGAGGCAGACGATGCGCAGGTAGACACCTCTAACGAATACGATGCGCAGGTAGACACCTCTAA
>ERZ869921.174-NODE-174-length-41134-cov-13.165705_pt1 | contig 41134 bp, 58 predicted proteins | sample MGYA00579310_ERZ869921 | MGnify/ENA primary metagenome ERZ869921 (study PRJEB32216, sample SAMN09231816) | wastewater metagenome | place: USA: Maryland | collected 2016-06-21 | study: EMG produced TPA metagenomics assembly of the PRJNA472060 data set (Reclaimed... | reverse complement strand
CACAGAAATTCTATGATCTATGCGACACCGCGCCAGAATACGCCGAAGATACAGCCCACTTGTTTAGTTGGTGTGAGGGTAATTACGATTTCCCCGCGCCGTCTAGCTTGTTCTTGGATCTAATCGGATACAGCGAAGAAGAACACGGAACAAGGCTAACCGCAGAAAAGTTCCCCGCTCTTGGATACCTAGAGCTTGATCTAATTGCTAAAGCCCTAACTGAATACGCTAGCCGTCCAAATGATGTCTACGCTTTTGTTTCAACCTTGATGAACAACTACACCGAAGAGGAGAACTAATGAGATACGCAACAAAAGATGACCTTTACCAAGTAAGCGTGAACCCTCGCCCGAATGGCTTGGAGGTTCAAGTTAGTTTCTGGGACGGTGAAGATTTCCAAATTCGCTATGAAGAATTTGTGATCGCTGAGAGTTGGTTTGAGGCAATAACAGACGCATTAGTTGAGTCTGGGTTTGATTGGGATGCCGCCGAACAACAAGTGAACCAGTGGGGAATTACCTTGCCGGACGATGAAGAAGAGGAGGATAACTAATGCCTAAAAGCCCTATTTGGCTAACTGATGATGAAATGGAGATCTTGCGGGGATACCTTGGCGAGATCCTGGACAACAGCAACACCCCTAGCGCCGACATTGCGGCGCTAGGTAGCGCCTACAAACAAACACTAGAGGAGGATAACTAATGCCAGTACGATACGAAACCGTTGATCTTCAGTGGCTAGATGACACCAGCCGCACCTTTAGCGCCTTGGTTGGCATTGGTGAGTGGGATCAAGACGAAGAAGATGAGAGGGTTTTTTACTATTTTGAGAGTGAAGAACAATTTGAGTTAGCCAAACAGGCTAACGGAATAGATGACTTTAGAGTCATAGAGGGGGACAACTAATGCCAACTTATGAATTTTGGTACGAAGAGAACAACACTTACAAGGCTTGGATCACTGCCGACACCAAGGAGGCTGCCAAGGCGCTATTGGATCAAGTACAGGAGGGCGAAATTAGCCTGGAGGATCTGCCAGATTTTGAGAATCGTAGCAAGGCTTACGAATTGCTAATTGACACCGTAGAGGAGATCTAATGAACACCGAAATAACCGAACTAACCAGATACACCAATACCCAAATAAACCTAACTTGGGACACCAAACAAACAATGGAACAGTACGCAGAGATCAGGGAGGGAGAACCTTTTGATAGGGACGAATTCTTCGAGTATGTCGCTAGCAATTTCCTTGAATGGCTAAGAAATAGCACTGATAAGGAACTAGCCCGCGAAATCCGGATACTAAATGACGAGGGAGAGGTGCTTGACTAATGGAGATCTGCCCCGAATACATAGAAGACGGCGAATTCTGCTTGCGCTGCCAGTTTCACTCAACAGATCACGCAGAGAGGCGCTGCCATTGTGATCAACTATACGAAGATCTAATTGAGTCAGGCTACACCTGCTACAACTGCTACGCATACCGGAAAGACAACCCAGAAAAACGGGTGATCTAAAATGCGCTGCCAAGCTTGCGGATGGAATGCGCCGTATGTCATAAGAGCCACGCATTGCCCCGCTTGCGGCATTGACGGACACTTGGAATTTGACAAAAACGCAAAATCTGAGTCGGTTGCCTAAATAAACACCTACTACCTTCTAATCGTCTACGCTGTAGATTAGTAAGTAGTAAGTGTCTTTCTTAGCAGTTCAATTGAGATTTGACATTTTGAGCAAAATAAAGGGCAAAACACCCCACTAATTTTGCCATTGAGATCCAAAACGACCTAAAATTACAAAACCATAGTAATTCTGTAGATTGTATTACAGAATTACAGACCTACTACAAGGAGACAATTTGAGTACCTATCACCCCCGCTACGGCGAACTTTTGACATCCCGCGAGGTGTCCGATCTAACCGGTTTCACAATGAACCAGCTACGCAACCAGCGCACAAAACCTGAGACATCCCCGATCAAATTCGTACGCCAGGGTGGCACATCTTGGTATCGCAAATCGGACGTCGATGCCTACATTGAAGCCAACGGCGGTAGCGAATGGGAGTACCTTGGCGGCGAAACGTCGATCAGTACCCCGCTAGTAAACGAAGCAGCAGTTGGCGAACACAAGAAGAACCTTGATGAAATTGTGAAGATCACTACTCGCAACGCCTGGTCTAAGTGGTACACCTGGTTTACCGATCACTCCGGTTGGGCAGATCCTTATGGCGATACCCGCAAGTGGCAGGTTGAATTACACCAATTGGCAACTGGCGAGGATCTTGAGCAGCTGTACCCACGAGGCGAATTCTACAAAATGCGAATGAGCGACCCGCAGCGCTTTTGGCCCAGCTTGACCTACGCTATGCGCAAGGCAGTCTCAGAAGTACGCGATTACCGGATCACTGATGAAGAGATCATTGCGGCCCCAGTTGGCGAAGTGCCACCAAGTAAGCTCGACTAATGGCTAAGGTGAAACTAACCCCCAGAGTACGCGAGGCGCTTGATAAAGGCGGTTGGCAGGAGTACATAAGCACGGCTAGCGTGGGCAATTATCGCCACGCTAGCGCTTCAGTGCTGATCTACCCTGTCCCTGCCTACAAGGGCCGCTTTACAGTGTTGATCGAGTACACCGATTCGCGCCCTAACATCCAAGACAGTATGGATGAAGACACCCTTGTGAAATACTTGACACACAAAGAGATGGACTGACACAATGGTTATGAGGAGGAAATGATGAGAGGTTTTGATCCCCGCAAGGCCCCTGTTGTTATAGCTATCAAGCTCAATAACACCAGCGAAAAGGCACTGAAGCGGGCTGTAAAGAAATTCTGCAATCACTTCGGCATAGAAAACTCTATGCTTGGGCTGTTGCAGATAGCCGATTACCACGGCTACGTAATGGGTGTAGTTGATGACTATGCTTACCTGATCCAAGAAGAGAGTGAGCTTGATGCTGCTAGCTTGTTGGAACCAGAGTTCTGGCGAATGACGCTAGAAACCGAACCGGACGGCTTGATCGTCCAACGAATAAAGTAATGAGGAGGAAATAAATTGAGTACTACAACTGATAGAGAACTAATTGACCAGGCTAAGGCAGCGTTAGTTGCTAAGCCTAAAGAATCAAAAGCTAAGGGCAAGGTAGTTGAGCCAGCAGATCCAGTGTTGGCTAATGAGCTACTTGCTAAGCGCAGCTCGGTCTACGATGCTAAGAAGAAACTCGAAGCTGAGCTAGCTGAGATCGATGCGATCATCAAGGACATGATTGGCAACAATGATGAGCTGCAGATCCACGGCGCAAAGGTAGCAAGCATTGCTAGATGGCGTGAGCAGAGCTTGATCACCGACAAGGTAAAAGAAACATTCCCGCTAGTTGATTACCCAGAGCTTTACAAAGCAACTAGCAAATCTAGATTGACAGTTCACTAATGCCAAGCGTTAGGGAGAAGTGCAGTTGTGGTGCTGAGATGGAAATAACCGACGCACCTCTCCCTAACGCGCTCGCATCAATCAAGTCATGGAGAACCAACCATGCTTGCAACCCACCAGAAAAAGACATCCAAGCAACACATGGTATGCCCGGCGATCTAGAAAGATCAATCGGCTTCACCATGGCTGAACATCCAGCAAAAGAGTACGACCCATTCGACGATAGGAGATAAAAGAATGAGTACAGAACTACAAGAGATCATCGTGGACAACAGCATCAGATCATTCAACCAGGGCTACAACGCTGGCGTGAATGACCTAAAGCACAAGGTTATCGAGATCATCATCAACAGCACCGTCTCGGCTAGCACCGATGACTTCACTGTTGAGGGCATCACAATGACACCATCAGAACTAATCAAGTTGATCGAGGATGCCAAATGACTTATGTATGGATCCAAGAGAGCGCTGGATCAATGCGCTATGTAGATGACATCTACCTATCGCCTTGCCAGAAGTGTGGCAAGCGTGTAAGCCAGTGTGAATGCAAGAAGGAAAACAAGGAAGAGGAAGAGAAATGATAAAAGAAGTATGTGGTTTCTGTGGAGATAGCGTCGAAGACTGCATCGATGCAGGCGAATGCAACGCAGGAGTAGTCGGCTACGAAGATGACACTTGTGCATTCTGCAACGGGCCATGCAAGTGCGACTATGAGTACGATCGCATGCGCGAAAAAGAAAATGAAGAAGAACAGGATTACGGAGACGATGACTAACAACCGCAAATGGTTATGTGCATCGTGTGATCGCATTGTGGATGCAGAAGACACAGTGATCACCGGAGACACCGTGGTCTGCACATTCTGCGCCATCACTGAGCATGGCTACTATGCCAAGCCAGAAGAACACCTACCCGATGAGTACTACCTATGGCTACAAGAGAGAGATGAAGATGGGCTTCAAGAAAACATTTGACTCGTATGAACGCATGCGAGATTGGTTTCACCTCAACGATCTAATCGAAGAGAATGCAGTAGAAGTTCCGTGTCGCCAGGCACCGGATCTTTACTTCCCTGAACTAGGGGACGGCATGGCAGCATCGATCGCCAAGATGGCGAAGAAGGCATGCCTATCATGCGAAGTTGTAAAGGAATGCGCAGCTTACGCAATCAAGCACAAAGAAGAAGCCGGCATCTGGGGCGGCATGAGCCCTAATGACCGCAAGGCACTATGGGAGAAGAAATGATACAGCGATACACCAGAGACATGATCGGCCACAAGGCATGGATCGATGGACTAAACGATGCAGTTGAATTCCTTGATGATCAGTTATACAAATCAGAAGAAGTTTCATCATGGAAAGATCTGCAGTCAATCATCACCGAACTATCAACACAAATAGCGTTTGCATACCAAGAGAGATTAGGCAATGACGATTTATCAGGAAGTGTTATACCCCTACCAACAAGAAGCAGCCAAGAGGATAGCTTCCCAGAGGAGAATTTTACTAGCGGATCAACCTGGGCTAGGGAAAACTTTGGAAGTCTTGAGCAGCTTCGAGCTAGCGGATCTATTCAACGAGAACGACTCGCACGCGATGCTGGTACTCACACCTGTTGTGAATGCACGAACAGCTTGGATCGACACGATCGAAAGATTTCTATTGCCGAAGTACCCGAATCTCAAGGTGGTGGATTTATCCTCCGGATCGTCCCAAAAGAAACAGGCGACACTAAGTTCGGCACTAGAGCAAGATCACACCCATCCAATTATCGTCGTAGCTAACCACGATGCATTAGCAACAACAAAGGCAGGGCCTCGCATCCCTGCATTGTTTGATGCATTCTGGTCAGCTATTGCGATCGATGAGTCTCACTTAGTACTACCGATAGTCAAGCCTGGCACCAAGACAAACTTCTGGCGCGGCTTAGAGATGCTGAAGATGCATGACAATGCAAATTCATTACGCATAGCTATCTCTGGTACACCTGATCGAGGCAAGCTTGAGTACCGCTACGGCACTTGGAAGTTTATGGCACCAACGCACTTACCTAACACGCACTGGGCATGGCTTGAAGATAAGTTCAACATCTATGACCAGAAGGTATCTCGCACTCGCACGGTCAAGCGCATTGGATCACTCAAGCGCACTTATGACTGGGCGCAGCTTGATAAGGATCTAGTAATACGGCGCACTAAAGAAGAAGTACTGCCACAACTACCACCTAAGTCGTATAACTTTATTGAGCTCCCGATGCATGAGGCACAGTTGGAGATCTACAAGGATGCTGAGCGCGAGGCTATGAACAATGACTCACCTGCTGCACTGATGGTGTTTAGTACCCTTGCCAGGCAATTGGCAACCTATGCAGGCGATCACTCCAACAAAATGGAATGGTTGCTTGGTTGGCTTAGCGAGCGCGGCTACATGGAGGATCTCGGTCTGAATGGAAAAGTAGTAATCGCATCACAATACGTCAAGACTCTCAAATGGGCTAAGACTCAGCTATCTAAGTACGGTATCGAGGCAGAGCTGCTCACTGGTGATCTAAATGCATCACAGCGAGCTGATGTACAAAACAGGTTCCAAGACCCAAATAACCCCCTGCGCGTTGTATTACTATCCGGCTCCATGGGTGTTGGAATTACTCTCGACACGGCTGATGATTTGATCATGCTAGATCTGCCATACGACCCAGACAAGCTAGAACAGATCGAGGACCGCATTCACCGCGCATCAAACATGCACAAGGTCTCTATCTGGCACCTGCTATCCAAGTCATCTATAGACATTGCCATCGCAGAAGTATCAACGACACGCCGACTAATCACTAGATCACTACTTGACGGTTCTAGGGGAGTAGACTTTAGCCGCAAGGTAGTCCAGCAATTGACTGGCAGAGACGAGGAGACCCAACTTGGCGACAATTAAGATTCACAACACTGACATCAGTGAATACGACCAAGCAGATAACATTGCAATCGCAGCAGCTCAAACATGGATGGCACGCATCCCTGAGCTATTCATTACTGAGCGATCTAAGCAGATCCAAATCGGTATCAGCGAAGTTGGCATGGACTGCAAGAAGTGCATCGCACGCAAGCTTGCACTAACTCCCCGCGCTGTTGACGGCGCATGGTATCCATTCATCGGGACATCAGTACACAACGCACTCGAAGATGGTTTCAATGAGCGCTACCCAATGGACTACAAACTTGAAGAAAGACTCTCTGTACATGAGTACAAAGACCTAAAGCTCACCGGATCATGCGACATGTTTGCCTTCACGGGCAATGCAGGTTGGAACGGTGTCGTCAACGATTGGAAGGTCGTTGGCAAAACTGCTCTAGAGGATGCTCGCAAGGGCAAAATCAAAGATCAGTATCGTGTCCAGGCAATGCTGTACGGCTACGGCTGGGCGCAAAAGGGCTACAAGGTTAGCCACGTATCCTTGACCTTCTTACCAAGGGAGGACAAGCTTGAGAACGCAGTGGTAGTTATGCTCCGCTACGATGCTCAAGTCGCACTCGAAGCGCTCGCAACACTCGAATCAATGATCGATGCTGCAGAGCTAGTCGGTTGGGACAAAGTAATAGAGAAGGCACCTAAGGCTAGTTTCTGCTTTAGTTGCCGTCGCTATGAGGCAACGGATCATGCTGACGTTGAGTCCATGATCTAAACAATCGTAAGAAATTCCATACGATTGTTTATCAAACTAAACAACACTAAAAAACTAAGGAAAATAACATGGCAGAATACAATGCAGATAACCTACCAGGCGTAGACGACCTACTGAGCGGTACATCAGTACCATCACTGTCCTTCAAGGACACTCAGGTTGGAGAAGGCTACACCGGTACTATTGTGGACCTACGCACCGTGCAGGTTCGCAACTACGAAGACCCAACGAAACTTGAGTTCTGGGACGATGGCAAGCCAAAGCTTCAGATCGAAGTCACGCTGTCAACTTCGTACGCTGATCCTTCTGATCCAGATGACGATGGTCGACGCCGCGTCTTCTTGTTCGGTCAGAAGCTGAAGGCTACCAAGGATGAAATGGCAAAGAAGGGTATGAAGAAGCTAGAGATTGGCTCAACCTTCAAGATCACTCTGTCTGGCACCAAGCCATCCCAGAACAAGCGCTACAATGACGTAAAGCTATACGCTATTGAACTAACAGCTGGCACCTCCAAGCCAGATGTAGACGCACTACTAGGCGACATGGGCGCAGCTCCAGTTGCTAGTGGTAAGATTGAAGCCCTCGACTCAAAGCAGACTAAAGTTGCTGAGACCCTACAGTCGAACGGCTTCACCGCAGCAGAGATCGCTGAGAACCTTGGCGTTTCCGTTGCTGCAGTGGAAAATGTCTTAACCTTCTAGGTCCCTCTCTCCCTAAGGTTAAGATAAGTGGGGACCGGTCCCCCTCTCTCGCCGGTCCCCACGCTCACTCCATCGAGCATGTATGAAAGGACATTGTGGATTCGCCATCAGAATTCAAAGAGCTGCTACTACGCTTGGGGCGCTCTGAAGAAGATAACGTCACGATCTGTTATCAATCAGCCAAGCAAAAATTTACCTCGAAGACTATCAAGGTTGAGCTAGCCGACACAGTTGTCGCTGCACTTGATGCGCTTGAGAACAACGTATGGTTCGAGATCAACCCATCCAGCGTGAGTGGTCGCGCAACTGCGAGAGACATTGACCAGCTTGCTGCGGTGTACATCGACATCGACTACAAGGACACTGGCGCAGGATCCGTCAAGGCTGCCAGAGAGTTCGTACAGTTCATCAGCGATCTAATCGGTGTTGGCCCAACTGCAACGATTTATTCAGGCCACGGCATCCAGCCTTACTGGGCCATCGAAGATGACCACGTTGACAATGCCCTTGCAGCAGGTGTACTAAACCGCTGGGGCTTATTCTGCAAGTTCCTCGGAGCATCGCAAGGCATTCAGCTTGATAGCGTATTTGACCTGCCTCGCATCTTCAGAGCGCCAGGCTCTCGCAACTTCAAAGATGTAGCTAACCCAGTACCAGTGATGACAATGCTTCACGAGCACTGGCGACCAATCACTATTGATGAGATCAACGATGTACTTATCGCTCACGGCATCACAAGTGAGTCATCGCTACCAGAAGAGTATGAGCTTGTATCAAGCGCTAATGAGTGGGAGTTTGCAGCGCATGACTGCCAGTTCACACCTACCCTGTATGCCGGTGTACGCCCAACCAACGGCGCTCCTAAGTCAAGACACGGCTGGCTATTGCAGCAGTTGGTACTTGTCAACGCAGCGCACCGAAACGGCTGTGTCAGCGAACCTACAGCTAATGAGCTACTAAAGCTGATCGCTGAGAGATTCCAGTACTTCTTGACTCTTGAGCCTCGCCGTGAGATTCACCAGGGTGAGATCCAAGGGGCTAACAAGTGGGCCATCGCACGCGTTGAGACCTTCTCACACGATAAGTTGCAGCAAGAACTACGCAGACACCAGCACTCAGATTTTTTCACAGGCGACCCGAGCAGCGTCCTTGGCGAGCCTTCAGCTAACCAGGACTTTGATTTCAACGAGTTAGTTGAGATCTATCGGGCTAGCTATGGTACTTATGGACGCACTGATGCAGCTAACGCACGTCGCTTGGTTTACTTCAACCAAGGCCACTACAAGTTCGTACCTGATCTTGGATGGTTCCGCTGGGATGGCGGGCGATTCGTTATTGATAAAGAGAAAGCACTATTTCAAGCAGCTATTGAAGCTGCTGAATTCATCGTACAAACCCCTGCGAACGAAGATCAAGTCAAGTGGGCGCAGGCTTCAGTAAATAAAGACAGGATACAAAATGCCATCGTTATCGCAGGAACAGATCCAGAAGTTCAAGTCCAAGCTCTCGACATGGACACCGAACCTAACGACCTTTGTACGCCAGCTGGCATCGTCAATCTCCAGACAGGTGAGATTCGTCCAGCAGATCGCAGGATCGATCTTGTCACTCGCCAAACGACAGTATCGCCAAGCAAAGTTGATACTCCACTATGGACTGGCTTTTTACGGGAAGTCATACAAGACTCTGAAAGAATTGAATATTTGCAAGAACTGCTTGGGGCATCTCTCTTTGGAGACTCGCGGTTCCATGTGCTCCCAGTGCTTGTCGGCTCAGGAGCAAACGGTAAATCCACTCTCCTAGATGTTGTCGCTGGCATCCTTGGCGATTATGCTGCCACAATGCCTGAGAACTTCTTGCTTGATGCGTCAAACACTACCCACCCAACTGAGATCGCCAGACTTCGTGGAGTTCGCTTTGCTATGGCTAGCGAGACACGTCCGGATGGAAAATTCAATGAGTCGCGAGTGAAGATGCTTACTGGTGGCGACACCCTATCTGCCCGCTTCATGAACCAGAACTTCTTTGACTTCAAACCTACCCATACCCTGTTCTTGGCGGTGAACCACCTACCAGCTGTAAAGTCTGGTGGTGATGGCTTCTGGCGCAGACTTCGCAAGATCGACTTCAACGTCACTGTCCCAGCTGAGAAGCGCCGTGAGAACTTTGCACAGACAATGATCCAGACTGAAGGCCCAGGCATCCTGCAGTGGATCATTGAGGGCGCAGTCAGAGTCACAACTCAGGGCTTCAACGAGCCTGACTCAATCAAGCTTTCCACGTTGACATACCGTCACGAGGAGGATCACATTGCCAAGTTTGTTGACGAACGCATTGTGATGGCATCAACTGGTACTGCTACTAAGACCAGCGTATTCAACGCTTACCGCGACTGGTGTATTGATAACGGTGAGAAGTACATAACACAGAACGCTCTTGCTAGAGAGATCCGCTCTCGCCTGAATGTAGGCGAGACTGATGGTGCAGGCATTAGGATGTTCACAGGCATAGAACTTGTGGACTTGGCCCCTAAAGCTGAATCTATGATTGACGAAAAGGAAGAGCGCGATGAGTACTGGAGATAACTTCTGTTATCTATGCCGCGCCGGATTTTGCAATGAATGCGAAATGACCTGGGATGATAACTTCGATGGAGACTGCTGCTGTGGTGGCGGTTTAGTTTTCAGCCCGACAGGTGAGGTCAAGGAGGCTGGTGTCGTATTCCTTTCCGACTCAGCCTCCTTGACCGATACTGGCTACATCGAAGATGGTTATGGTGGCACTAAGGACATTGGCAGTTACAAGGATCCAGTCTCAACTGGCCGTAAACGTGCAGCTGAAATGTACCCAATCGAAACTGGCATGGTTTGCGAGTGGGCTAATCTAAAGTTTGCTGGTGGTGGAGTTGTACCTATCGTTGGTTGCATCGGTAGAGCTGCAACTGACAGGCATCACGGGCCAGATAAGAACACAATGAACAACGCTCCGGGCAATGTTCACCGGATCTGCTCTTATTGCCACAATACTTGGCACGGCGCTAATGACCCGCACTATGGTGAGCGCCCTGATCAAACCCTGCCATTCGTGCCAGAAGGCCCGTACGAGGCTCATGATGGCGAAACCAAGGCAACCACTCAGGAACTGCTTGATGCCGAGAAACGGCGTGTAGAGGACGCTACGAAGTAAAGAAAAGCCCCTGATTACTCAGGGGCTTAAGCTTGGCGACGAAACACCAAGCGGGGTAATCTTATTATACCTTCTTAGATGTGAACTTCTGGCCTCTAAACCAAGCCACGCCTTCATTGATCTGCACTAATTCAAAGAATGGCTTGTCATCCTCGATGGTGACGATCAGGATTCCGTTTTGCCAGTTCTCGTAGTATCTAGCAGATGTTCCATCGATGTGTGTAGATCCATTAACGCTAGGCACTGCTCCATCAACTCGGCATAGGCAGCCCGGACTGACGGCGACAGACTTGATAGATCCGTCACGGTTAAAGACTGTCTTGGACTGAATCTCAAGTCGGTGGGAGTGTCCAAAAATAGTTGAAATGTGTGGATCGGCGTTTGTGTAGGCTGCTGCGGTAGATCCGTTGGACCTTGCTTTGTTTCCATGGATAGCTCTGAGGCTATCGGTGAGCCAGTAGGCTCCGGCTGGGTAGGCGTCAATATACTGTACTCCGATCTCATCAAGTCTCAAAAGGTAAGGAATACTCATTACCGGAAGCTCATCTGCGTTAGCTCGCTTTAGTCCCCATGCACTAGCAGCGTTGATCATGATGAACTTTTCTAGACGACGATCATGATTACCTTCGATAAGAACTATCTCAGCATCAGGGCCAGCTGCAGCACGCTGCTCTTGCAAAAACTTATGGCCTCTATCAAATGCTGATTGGGTAGTGCCTGCAAAGGCTGCCTCTTGTTCAAAGCGGCCCTGCCCTGGTAGATCTAGGAAGTCACCTAAGTTGATGACACCATCAACGCGATCGTTATGGTAAAGCCAGTTAGTAATCTGCAAAGCAACATCCATTGCAGCTTCATCATGGAATGGCAACCACTGGCCGTCAATGTGGCGATAGCCAATCTGTGGATCTGGCAGTACCGACCATACCTTGTGCTTGGTGCGAACCTTGCGAGGTTCTTTAGGGTTGGTTATGTAAACTGGCTTTGCGGGTTGAATCAAATCCCACTTAGGCTTTGGTCTCAGGTCATCAAGCACAACGGCACTTCCCGGTTCGATGTTGGCGCACCTGATCATCATAACACTTGAAGCCGCGCTCGGTTAGCGCTTCGGCTAAGCCTTTGTGGCTCCAGCGTGGGTCATCAAGGTTAATGCGCAGGACCTCTAGATCCTTATCGCTCAGCTGATCCGTAGCATTAAGAATGAATGCGCAAAGCAGCTCTTTTACAGGCGGGGTTAGTCCCTCTAGCATGATGTCTCCTTCATGTCTCTATTGAAGGTTAGCCTAGCATCCTAAGCCCCAAAAGTGTCAAGCGTGTCGCTATTAGTCCTTTTGGGAGGGTTTTGAGTCCTTGTCAGCGATCTTGCCAAAGCTGCGGTTGATCTCCTCGATGTCGATCTGGCCGTCAGCTAGGTAGCTACGAGATAGCTCCTGGGCAACGTCAATAATGCCAGCGAAGGCTGCCATAGCTACTGCCTGCATTACTTCTAGGCCGATTACAGCTCCACCTACGAAGATACCTGTTACTTTAAGTACGATTACTGCGAATGTTCTACGGGCGATGTCTAGCCACATACGGGTTATTTCCTTGTCTTTTTAGTATTAACAGCTGGTTTAACCGTCTCAACTTTTTTCTCCGGCTCATGGATCGGAGCTGGCAACACCTCACCCGTATCAGGTGTAGCCAGGTTTACTGATTGCTTTAGCTCCCATTGTTCAATGGTTGCCCTAACAAACTTTAGTGGGTCTACAAAGCCCTTACCATCTGATGTCCACTTTAGGTATTTGCCCTTGCAGATCTCAAAGTGTAGGTGCCTACCGGCAGATGCGCCAGTATTGCCCATAATGCCAAGGCGCGTTCCGGCCTTGACCTTCTCGCCCTTGGCTACCTTCAGGCTGTTCTCCACCATGTGGGCGTATCGAGTCACATACCATTCGCCATTTATTTTTGAGCGAAGGTCTACATACCATCCAACTCCACCCAATGATCCGTCTGCGTTCTTGAGCTTTGATGTACCAGCGGCAATAATAGTGCCGTCATGCCAGGCTTCATTCCAAATCTTTGCCTTTGGACCCCACAAATCTACGCCATGGTGATGCTTTTTTATTTTCTCAATAGGGTGGACACGCCAACCAAATGGGCTAGTGACTTTCCAGTCCTTCTTGAACTTGCCGTCTAGTGGCATCTGAGGTTTGGTTTTCATTAGTTTCCAATCATGTTTATTACAGAGCCAACAAGCGCAATAACAGCAGCACCCAGTCCTGTGTAAGCAACCTTCTCAATCCAAGCCAGGCGAGCAAGGGTTAGCTCTACCTCTCTCAAGCGTGCAGGAACCTCGTCTAAGTGGTCCAGCTTCTCAAGGATCTTGACAAGGGTTTCTCCATGCTCAAGTTGCTTGGCGTAGATAGCTTGCTGGGTAATGCGTACCCCAGTTGTTTCCTCAGCCATTATGCGTCAGGCTCTAAAATCTCTGCTAACTGCCAAGCAGCATTAGCTTCATCCCACTTATAAATTAGACCGTCAGTTGGGTAAGAAATTGGTGCTTGCCATTTGCAAGTTTCTTGATTCAGAATCCAGCTTGGGAATGGCTTAGGGCCAATAAATGCGTCAAGTTCAGCATCGTATGTAAAGCCAATACCTGCAAAGTTTTTTCTAATGTTTCCGTTGTAGCTTGTTTGCACCCAAGTGCCACCTAAGTTTTCTTGCAACCAATCCAAACCCTCGTTTGGTGCATTGTTATCGCCAACTAAAACTCTTACAACAACATTGTTTTCATTTAATTCTGCGAAATTACTCATTTTGCGTACCTTACAATAACTAGACCTGAACCACCATTGCTTCCACCTGTGGCTACACCAAAGGTGTATTGACCACCACCACCACCACCACCCGTATTAGCAGGGGCATTGCTGATAGAGCCACCAGTGCCACCATTAGCACCACCACCAGCTCCACCTGACCCAAAAGTTGTAAAGTTTGAAGCACCAGCTCCACCACCACCAGCATAGGAACCTGAAACCCCTGTGCCAGTCACAGAGGCCCAAGTGGAATAAGCACTTGAACCAGCACCGCCGTTAGCTCCTGAACCAGAAAAAGGACCATTCTGTCCTACAGCACTGGCACCACCACCGGCTCCAGGACCACGCTGACCGCTGCTAGAGCTTCCACCATTAGAACCCTGACCTGATGTTCCTGCACCACCGCTAGAGGTACCACCACCAGTTCCAGCACCACCACCACCAGAACCACCGCTACCACCATTGGCACCGGCACCAGCTCCAAAGCCACCGCCAGTGGCAGAAAAAGTATCAAAGCTTGAGGCAATTCCAGCAGCTCCGCTACCAAGAGTCTTTTGACCAGCTCCACCTGAGCCAATCGTGACAGTTCTAGAAGTTGAAACTGAGGTTGAGCTTTCAAATCTTAATCCACCAGCACCAGCACCAGCACCAGCATCAACATCTCCAGAGGACATTCCACCACCACCACCACCGGCGATTATTAGAATGTCACAGACTAATGTTTGTAAGGGTGCAAAAGTGCCATTGGCTGTAAAGGTGTGGTAAAAATGAGTGGCATCTTGAGTGATTGTTCCACCAGTAGCTTTGGCAGCACCACCAGCCCCAGCAGCAGCGGATAAAATACCTAACGGAATAAGCATAATTACACCGCCTTTGCGATAGCAATAATGCGGTAAGAGTCAGTACCAACACAGATAGCAGAGTTAGCGTCAATCATGCCAAGTCTCCAATCAGCAAGGCAGTAGTAGTCGAGGTAAAGAACAAGGTAGCACCAGAATACTGAGTAGCAATAGTAACTTTGCCACCCTTGCTTTGGATAGTCAGCCCGCTACCAGCAAAGGTAATTACACCAGTACCAGTGTTTACAACGTCAACCCTAGTTCCAGCAGGGATAGTGCTTGCAGGCACTGTAATTGTAAATGTTCCATTAGCTTGGATCAAGTTATTGGTATCACCGGCTACAAGAGTGTAAGCTTCGGTCTTGGTTGAAATAATTGCAGGATCTGAAGGAAATGTAGTTGGCTTATCAGTGACATCATCCCAAGAAATTTCACTTAGGTTATTGCTTACCCAAGCAGCGCCAGTCCAACGGTATGAGGAATTACCGGCAGTAAAAATTTGCCCTACTGTAGGGCTGTTTGGAAAATCAATCGCTGCCATTATCTAATCCTTACGCTACTACGTCGCCAGTTACTAAGTATTCTCCAGATGCGACGCAGGTAATTGCAACAACGGAGTATTGCTTATTTGATTTTAGCTTGTTGTCTACGCTACGCAAAGTCACGCCCGACCCAGCTGCAAAAGTAATCTGGCCAGCACCAAACTGAATGAACTGAATTGACTCACCGATGTTTAGCACGTTAGCAATTGTCATTGTCACGGCAGTTGCTGAAGTAGACCGAATAAAGGTATTTTCGTCGGCAGCAAGGATCGTGTAGCCAGCAGCTTTGTCGGTTACAGTAGTCGCAACCTGCTTCATGTTTATTGCAAGCAATGCCTGGTTAATGCCAATGGTTGCAGAGGTTGATGTACCGGAGTTGGTTATCGGTGAGGTTACAGCGATTACACCAGATGGGCCTTGGGCTCCTGTAGCACCAGTTGCACCTGTAGCACCTGTTGCCCCTGTGGCACCGGTTGCACCAGCAGGAACAGTGAAGTCAAATACGGCAGCTGAGCTAGTTCCGGAGTTTGTGACGCTAGCGCTAGATCCAGCAGCTCCAGTAGTTGTTGTGCCTACAGCGATGGTTGCAGCTGGGCCTTGTGCACCAGTAGCACCAGTTGGGCCAGTTGCACCAGTTGGTCCAGTGTCACCAGTGTCGCCCTTAGGTCCAGTTGGTCCAGTAGGCCCAGTTGCACCAGTAGCACCAGTTGGACCAGTGTCGCCAGTATCACCCTTGTCGCCCTTAGGACCTGTTGCACCAGTTGCACCAGTGTCACCGCGAGGGATTGTAAAGTTGAATGTGGCAGCGCCAGAAGTACCAGAGTTGGTTACGGTAGCGCTTGATCCAGCAGCGCCGGTAGTTGTGGTGCCTACAGCGATAGTTGCTGCTGCACCTGTTGCACCAGTTGCACCAGTTGCACCAGTTGCACCGACATCACCGCGAGGGATAGCGAAGTTCAGAGTTGCACTAGAGGCAGTGCCAGAGTTAGTAATTGTTGCGCTTGATCCAGGAGCTCCAGTAGTTACTGTGCCTACTGCAATAGTTCCAGCGTCACCTTTAGGGCCTAGTGTTCCAGGGTTGATCTCAACCCAGTATCCGTCATAGCGGATGAAGGACTTACCAGCTAGATCGCCAGTGTCTGCGCTGCAATACCAAACGTCACCGATGTCAGGGCCAACAGGCTCTGTTTCGGAGATGATAAAACCTTCGCCTTTTGTGCCAACGGCAGAGGCGTATGCAATGGAGTTCCACTGTAGGGTTCCATTGCCAAACTTGAATTTGCGGGTATCAGTCTCAAGACCCATCTCACCAGCAGCCAAAACAGGGTTTGCTGATGCCCATTGCGCGGCAGTACCCCGACGAAATTTGATAGTTGTGATTGCTGGCATGGTGCTTATTCTACACTATCTATTGCTGAATTTCGTATGTTCCTGCTATGTGAAAATTGTCAGCTGTGCTAAGAGTCACTGGTACGGTACTGGTAAACGCAGCATCAAAGGATCTGTTTCCTTGAGCATCAGTAGTAAACAAATAAAGCCTTTTTTGCCCTACTGCAACGTGACCAGAAATTGAGTAGTTTCTTCCAGTGCTTATATCGTGCAAACATCCGTCTCTAAATTGGTAAGGATGTGAAACGTTAAATGGCAAGTCTACGTAGTATTCCCCAGTTCCAAAATTCGTAATGTTATCCATATCTACGGCGATCTGAAAATGGCAGATGTTGCCGATCTTGGTGTAGCTGCCTGTGAATAGTGGGGCTGAGCTGAAGGTTGGCTGAGTGCCAGTAGTACCACCCTGCACAGCAAAGTCAACAGACTCACCTTCAAAGTTAGCCAGCTTTAGGCGCTTGGAAGTTGTGCCGTCATGGATGTGATCGCCAGGCGAAGCTTGGTTGGTTAGCGAGCCGAGCGTGTGATGCTGGGCAATGAAGCTCTGATCAACGTCAGAGTTCAGGTGAAAATCTTTCACCTGTTGGAATGTGGAATTACGCTCACTAAGAAAGCTCATAGTGCTAGTATAGGGGAGATAGAGACGGAGACACCATGAGTAAATCTAAAAGTATAGGCACTAGAGCTGAGACGGCCGTGCGAAACTACCTGCTATCAGTAGGCTATAGCCCCCTTGACGCTCACCGAAACGTTCTGAAGGGCAGTGATGATGAAGGCGATGTATGGCTTCGCGAAGATCGCGGGCTTATTGTATTTGAGGTCAAAGGCGGCAAATCCGCCAAAGAAGCCTCCTATGAGCAAGTAAAAAAGTGGTATGGGGAAGCGGAAAAAGAAAAGAAAAACGCTAACGCTAAGTTTGGTTTCCTTGTCACTCAGCGTGCTGGCGTTGGTTATCCACGAGCTGGCGAATGGTGGGCCTACGCTACACTTGGAGATTTACTTAATCTTAGGACTAATCTCGAACGCAATGACTTCACTATTGTCAGGCTTACTCTTGCCGACTTGGTAAAATTGATACATGGCTAAAGAAACCTACGATCTAACGTCGGTTTTGCTCCAACTAGGTGAGGGGCTAACCGAAGCTTCTCGCCAGCCAAATCTTTATGACTACATCCCCAGTGAGAAGCAGTTGCTGTTTCACAAGCACGAAATGCGGGACAGGCTTTACATTGGGGGTAACAGATCTGGTAAGTCGCTAGGTTCCACCATCGAGGCAATCTGGTGGCTTACCCATTCACACCCATACCGCCAAATACCAGATGAGCCTATCCGTGGGCGTGTCGTAGCCGTTGACTTCTTGAACGGTGTGGACAAAATTATCCTGCCGCTTTACAAGCAGTGGCTACCTAAGTCATTCTTGATCAACGGATCATGGGAGCAGAGCTACTCCAAAGAGCGCCACGTGCTTACCCTGAATAATGGCTCATTTGTTGAGTTCATGTCCCAAGATCAGGATCTTGATAAGTTTGCCGGATCTTCTAGGCATTTTGTACACTTTGACGAAGAGTGCCCGCAGACTGTATTCCGGGAGTGTCTAGCCCGACTGGTGGACACCGATGGTGTTTGGTGGATGTCCCAGACTCCAGTGCAGGGTATGGAATGGATCTTTGATGACATCTACATGCCAGCCAAAGAAGGCCAGAAGCCTATCGGCATTGTAGAAGCTCAGATCCACGACAACCCATCGCTATCGCCTGATGCTATTGCTAGGTTTCTAGACATGCTGCCCCCTGAAGAGCGCGAGGTTAGATCCAAGGGCCAGTACGTACATCTTGGCGGAGCTGTATTCCCAGACTTTACTACCATGACCCACTGCATCCCTAGAGGCGAATTCAGGCCTAAAGCCCATGACCGCATCATCCGTACGATGGACTCAGGCTACACAAACCCTACGGTTTGGCTGTGGATAGCCGTGTCGGAAGATGGCACCATGACCGTGTTTCGCGAGCATTATCAGGCTAAGCTGACAGTGGCAGAACATGCTGCCATCGTCAATAAAATGACCAGAGAGATAGAGAATGAGTATGGCTGTGAAGTCTGGCTTACAACGGGTGATCCAGCTATTAAGCAAACTAAAGAGCACACCGGAACTTCGATTCTCCAGGAGTATCAGAAGGCAGGCATCTACATCTCTGTGGATTCCATCCCTACCGATCGCCGTATTGGCCTCCAGAAGATCCAGCAGTATTTCAAGATTAATCCGAAGACTAAGAAACCGTTTCTTATGATCACGGATGAATGCCCACGCCTGATAGCTGAGCTACCTAAGCTTAAATGGAAGAAGTGGGCTAGCCCTAAAATGGCTGAGCAACACAACAAGCAAGAAGACATCCGAGACGTGAACAATCACTGCTATGATGCTCTTAAGTATGCAATGACGTTCATGGATGACTTGACGCCAGAGCAGCTAAATGGCAAGAAATCACATGGGACGTTTCACGCCACCTTCGGTGAGCGATTCAATCCTGTTACTCCATTTTCGGACATCGATGATTCCGATTCATGGGGCGGCGGTTGGAAGAGCGTTTCTGCGATCCAATCACTGGAAGGATAGAGATGGACAAGTTCAGCGCTTCATACCGTTTTTACGAACAAGGCGCACCATACCCAGGCATGTGCCTAAGATGCGGAGCTGGCTCAAAGCTTTGGGATCTAGGCAGAAACATTCCCGGAACAAACATGGGTGCCTACTACTGCGATGGCTGCCTAGTTGAGCTAGCCACGTTCACTGGCATGGCCAGCAAGGAAGCCCACGAGGGCACCGTATCAAAACTAACTACTGCATTAGAAACCGCGAATGCCCAGCTTGCAGTTGCGCCGTCGCTTGTAAAGGAGCTAACCCACAATGTTCAATCTCTACTCTCTGAGTTTGTCCTTAACCTTGCTAGCAGTGCTAGCCCTAGTAAGCCTGTTCAACCTAAAGGTGATCAAGCCGACGCTGGAGACACTGGCGGAGTCGTTGAAGAGCCAGGAGAAAGCATCAAGGGATCAGCAAAGGCTACTAAGCCAAGCGCTAAATCTTCTAAGTAGTAAAGACCCTATCGCTTACCAAATGTTGCAGTCTGCAACGCCTGAACCTGTGGCTCCAGACGTGTATAATGGGCCTTACATAACGGGTGAAGAATACGAACTAATGCTAAAAGAGCAAAGGCGTATGGAAGAGCTCTGGAAAGACGTGGAGTAACCAATGGCAATAAATGAGCTAGATCTTGAGATGGCTGGTGCAGAGGCAGGAATGTTTCAAAAGTCGCCAGTCATTTCTGGTGAACTTGTCGATGACAGCATTCTAAACCGTTTCAAAGAGCAAGAGAAGGCCAAGAAGCTAGTTGCTTGGGCTAAGGCTGAGTACGAGAAGTGTAAGTCTGCCCGCAAGGTAGAAGAGAATGACTGGTATCTACAGCTAGCTTTCTACAACGGATACCAATATCACGACTGGCGCACAGTAGCTGGCAAGCAGGGCCTAGTCGAAGAAGCTAACCCATCAATGCTTCCACGTATTACCGTGAACCGTATTGAACCAATCATCCGTACCGAGATCGCAAAGACCACATCTCAGCAGCCATCAGCTTCCGTAGTTCCTGCATCTAACGATGAAGAAGATCTACTATCAGCTACAGCCGGTGAACAGGTTTGGCAATCTATCTATGACAACAACCATTTCCAGACTGAGATCTTGCAGAAGGCAGAATTCTGGAGAGCCATTACTGGTAATGGATTTATCAAATGTTTCTGGGATGGATCAATTCAGAACTATGACGCAAGAAAAACACAAGACCCACTAAGCGGCGAGAAGAAGATCCTTCGCGTGCCAGCTGCAAAGGGCGACGTCAAGTACGAAGTAGTTTCACCGTTTCACTTGTTCGTACCTGATCTATCCGAAGAAGACCTAGAGAAGCAGCCATACATTTTCAACGTCTACACCAAGACTGAAGAGTACGTAAAGAACACCTTTAAGAATGTATTGCCAAAAGACTTCAAGCCAACCAAGGTAACATCCAGCGAGATTCAGGATGCAGCGCTACTTGATCTGCGAGGCGTTGATAACGCTAAGCCAGACTCAGTGCTAGTAATCGAAATGTGGATCAAGCCAAACCAAACCCAGTGGCTACCTAAGGGTGGCTTGATTACCATTGTTGACACTGAGATTGTTCAGTACTCAGACTCAGGTATTCCTTACCACCACGGCCAGTTCCCATTCGCTCACCTGCACGGTGTACAGAATGGTAAGTTCTACCGTCGCTCAGTAATCAAGTCATTGATTCCACTACAGCGTGAGTACAACAGAACTCGCTCACAGATCATCCACGCTAAAAACTTGATGGCTAAGCCACAGATGATGTACCAAGAGGGCTCAGTAGATGCTCGCAAGGTTACAGCACGTGCAGGTGTTTGGATTCCAGTTCGCCCTGGCTTCCAATACCCAACACCAGTCCCTATTCAGCCGCTTCCTAACTATGTTATTCAGGAGATCCAGCAGCTTCACACTGACTTTGAGGACATCTCAGGACAGCACCAGATCAGCCGTGGAGACAATGGTGGCGTAACAGCTGCAACTGCCTTGGCTTATCTTGGCGAGCGCGACGATGCTTACCTAACAACTATCTTCAACAGCATCGAAGCCGGAGTTGAGAAGATGGCTAAGCAGGCTTTGAGCTTGTTCGTTCAGTATGTTGACGACAAGCGCTTGGTAAAGATTACTGGCGATGACGGATCCTTTGACGCCATGATGCTATCCGGCGCAGACATTGCATCCGGAACTGACATCCGTGTTGAGTCTGGCTCAGCTCTACCTACAAGCAAGGCTGCACGTCAAGCGCTAGTCACCGAATGGATGAAGATGGGCTTCATCTCTCCAGAAGATGGTCTACGTGTACTTGAGATGGGAATGTTGAAGCAGTACTACAACACCATCAAGATTGACGAAAATGCTGCACAGCGCGAGAACTTGATGATGAAGAAGATCACTGAGGAAATGGCTGCACAGTACGAGTCCGAATGGAATAACGGCGCTGCACAGGGCGACATTGACAAGCTAGATCCAAACACTGGAGAGCCTCTACAGGTTCCACCAGTTGTAAACGTCAACGACTGGGATAACCACGCAGTACACGTCGAGGTTCACAACAGATTCCGCAAGTCACAGTCTTACCAGGCTTTGCCAGATGTGGCTAAGGCCGAGTTCCAGAAGCACATTAGCATCCACGAGCAGATCCTGCAGAAGCAGGCTGAGCTACAGATGATGATGCAAGGTGGAGCACCAGAACTTCCAGCAGCTGATGGTCAGTCGCCGGAGCAACTCCCAGAGCAAACTGGGTTTACAGATGAGCAGTTAGGATAGGAGACGTATGTCTGAGGCAATCGATGTCAACCCACCAGAAGAACTAGATTCAGTATCTGAGGTAGACGCACCAGAGGCACCAAGCGAACCGGAAACAAAGGTTCACCCAGCTTATGAGAAGGTCCTAGCGGAACTTCCAGAAGCATGGCACGAAAAGATTGTTCCGCATCTACAGGAGCAAGACAAATACTTCCAGCAACAGCTTGAGAAGTACACCCCATTCAAAGAGTTCATGGATGTAGACATCAGCCCTGATGTTATCCGTGACAGCCTTCGCCTAGCCGAGGTAGCTTTGACCGATCCGGTATACCTATACCGCACACTAGCTGAGCAACTGCGCGAGCAGGGCATGCTTGATGAAGCAGAAATGGTTGACAAGCAAGCTGACATTGCTGAAGAAGCTAGCGACGATGATGACTACGAGCTAAGCCCAGCGCTTCGCAAGGAGTTTGAAGCCCGCGATGCCAAGCTAAAAGAACAAGAAGAGTACATTGAAAGCGTAAAGTTTGAGGCTGAGGTACAGTACGAGCAGGCTGAGCTGGAGTCACAGATTGAAGAGCTAACTTCTCGCTATGAAGTATCGGATGTTCAGATGGACAAGATCCTAAAGGTTCTAGAGATTCAACTAGCCAGCGATGAGAACGCAACCGTGTTCACTGCAGCTAGAGAACTTGCGGAGATCGCCGGTATTCGTTACCCAGCCAAGGGCGTAAATCCAAAAGAAGACGCACCTACAGTGCTAGGCGGAGGTGGCGGAGTACCGTCAGAAGCCTTCGAGGTACCTAAGGACGTCAAAGCCAAGAAAGCAATGCTTGCTCAGATGTTTGAGCAGCAGCTAAAAGGTGGCAACTACTAAGACATAAAGATAAAGCCCCGCTGTAATGGCGGGGCTTTTCTTTTTAAGTTGTGTAGCCGAGCAGGGCGTTTACATGCATGGCTGGCTACGTAGGTAGCCTAACACGAAATACAAGCTATTCTGTGTTATCCTTGGAGTGTCTTTGGTACAGCCGTTCGAGTCAGGGCCAGACGATGCAAACAATCCCCCTTTTCATAACTTAGGAGTCATTTACATGGCAGGACAGTCCATTCTGACCTTTGCGTCAGAAGCGATCAAACTAGTGTATGGCGACCTTCACGAGCAGCTACGGGACAAAAACCCAGCGCTACAGCTCATCGAAGCATCGTCTGCAAACATCACCCGTAACGGTAAAGAAGTTATCTTCGATACCCACATCGGACGCAACCAGGGTATTGGTGCTCGCGGAGTTCGCGAGAAGCTACCAGTAGCCGGAGCACAGAAGTACAAGCAAGCTCACCTATACCTAACCAACCTATACGGTTCAATTGAGGTAGACGGACAGCTATTCGAGCAGGCAGTCGAGGACTACCAGGCATTCATCAACGTTGTTGACAACGAAATCAACGGCTTGAAGAAGGACCTTGCAGTAGACCTAAACCGTCAGGTTTACGGAGATGGCTCTGGAAAGCTAGCAGTTGTAACTGCACAGCCTTCAAGCACCACTCTAACCGTGGACTCAACTCACTGGCTACAGATCGGAATGGTTTTCGATGTTGTTGACCCAGTAACTGGTGTAAAGCAGCAGTCAGGCGCAGCGAGCTCTCTTGAAATCGCAGCGATCAACGAAGACACCAAGGTAATCACCGTTTCTGGTGGCGCACTTGGAACCTTCGGAACTGCTATCAGCGCTGGCGACATCCTAGTTCGTTCATCCAACGGAGTAAACAACTTCGGTAAGGAATGGACTGGTCTTGCAGCTATTGTTGACGACAACACTGAGCTACACGAGATCGACCCAGCCGAGTACCCAGTATGGAAGTCAACAGTTCAGACTCTTGGCGTTCCAGGAACATCAACTGGTACCCTAACCGAGTTGGCACTGATTAACCTAGTACAGAAGGTTGACAAGCAGGGCGGTGACGTTGACGTAATGTTGGCATCCCCTGGTGTTTTCAACGCTTACTGGGATCTTCTACAGGGCCTACGTCAGTTCACAAACGGTGCAACCCTTGAGGGTGGACAGCGTGCATTCACATTCGACGCAGTTGGCAAGCCAATCAAGTTCGTATCTGACTACGCAGCTCCTACCGGAACCTTGTATGCACTAAGCTCCAAGGAAATCGTTGTCAACCGCAAGCGCGACTGGTCATGGATGGACCGCGATGGTTCAATGTGGTCACGTGTTGCAGACACCGACGCATACGAAGCTCGCTACTTCCAGTACTCACAGCTTGGTACCTACCGCAGAAACGCACACGCGGTACTATCAAACATCACCGAGAAGTAAAAAGCGAATAACTGCCCGTGGGGATAGACCCGTCTCATCTATCCCCACGGGTTTTACTTTATACTTGAGATAAGGAGACTAAATTATGAGTTATGTAGAATTTGACAAGATCGACGGCCTGTATTCAGGCACACACCGCCGAGTCGCTGAGGTAATCTCAGACCTTTTCCCTACTGTAAGACTGATCAGGATTGATTCGCTTCACCCTGCATACAGCCCAGAAACACCATTTGCGCTCGTAGATGAGCCACACATGCTACCCCCATACGTCATTAGATACGTCCCAGAGTCTGAGATTGATCACCGCTTGGTTGCCTGGCTGATTGACAACAACATTCACGACAAGGACTCCAAGGTCAACAAACTCAAGATACTTGAGATGGCAGAAGCCGCCATGAAGGCCAAGCGTGAGCTAGAATGGATGGAGGAAAAGAAGGACATGATGAAGTCTGTCATGAGTTCCAACAAGAACACCTACCGCCATAATGGAAAGGTACTTAGAAAGTAATGCCAGCAGAACTATTTACTAAGCAGGCTATTGAAGTCATTACTAGGGTAAAGACCCAGTTCGGTGACAACTCTGGAGCTCAGCTAAACGACGCTACCATTATCCGCTGGATCAATGACGGCCAGCAGGAGATCGTCAATAACAACGCCATCCTGAAGGACACTAAGCTAGGCGACATCGTTGCCAACCAAGCTGAGTACAGCTTTCCTAGCGACAAGGTTCAGTACATCGAGGCTATCTACGTAGAAGGTCGCCCAGTAAGAAACCTATCTCCGCAGAGCTTTAGAGACTTCATTCTTGAGAAGGATCCAACCCTAGAAGCTAGATCCGACTACCCAGAGCTTTGGTATGAGCGTGGCGGAATTATCACCTTTTACCCAGTTCCACAGAAGAGCTTTACTGGTGGCCTGAAAATGGAATTTGTTCGCATGCCAGATCCTGTCACTGCGACTAACAGCCCGCTTTCTATTCCAGACAGATACCTAAACGAACTTGTGAACTATTGCATGATTCAAGCGCTTGAGTATGACGAGAACTACCCTGCTGCCCAGTACAAGCTAGGCCAGTTTAAGGAAGGATTGGACAGGCTACATTACAAGGAGAACATCTCTCAGTCAGATCTTTACCCGGTAATCTCGCCAGACCCAGCCGATTATGTCTGAGATAGTTAGAGAACGTGCTGCCGTCCTCCGAGATTTTTCTGGAGGACTAAATAACTATTGGGACCCTACAACCATTGCGGAAAACGAAGTACCGTTCCTAAAGAACCTAGAGTTTTCGCCTACTGGTGCGCTTACATCACGCCCGCCAATTTGGGAGTACACAGGCGACACCTTCCCTGAAGCTAACGTACACTTCAACTTGCTTGGCTACTACGTCGCTGAAGACGGCGATCGCTTTGGTGTTTATACATCACCTACAAAAACTTACATTTTTGATCTAGATGAAACTTGGACACAGATCTGGGACCAGTCTGCAGCAGACTTTGCTCAGTATCTTGGCTACATAATCATGTGTCGTATTGATGGCGCAGGTGCCTACTGGGGGCCAAATGGGGCTCCTAAATGGACAGGCTCTGCATGGGTAGTGGAAGTAGTAGGTGGCAACATTGTTTACACTCAACCGATTGCTAGCATGCCGGCGGGGCGTGGGATCGAACTCTTTCAGGAAAGACTCTTCCTCTTCGGACCTCTTAATTCAGCTACTCAGTCAGTCCTGTACTGGTCAAACATTGCAGGTGAGATTGAGCTATCGCCGGAGCAGGACTGGCGCTATTGGGATACGAATAATAACTTTACTGCCGTAAACTCTGGTGACGGACAGTGGATCACTGGCCTTGTTACCGGATACAACGAAATCACTATCTTCCGCAATGCATCTACATTTCGCTTCACTTTCTACGATGACGTAACTCAGGGTACGGTTGCAAAGGTGCAGGATGGCATCGGTGCTGAAAACCAGCTCTGTATTGCACGCTATGAGAACGCACTGATCGTATTATCTGGTGAACAGCTTTACACGTACTACAACGGTATTTTCCAATCCATGAACGACCTAAAGGTTCGCTTTGAAGAGAAAGAAGGCTCAGAGAATCTAAAGGTTCGTTATGCCGTTTCTATCTTCGGATCCCGTGCAATTGTTTGGTACGGCGGAAATACCTATGTTGCTCAGATGAAGACTGGTACTTGGTCTACTTGGGAAAGCAACCGTGAGATGGCTTACTGCAGAGTGCTACCTAACTCAGCTAATGCAATTGATAAGACCGTAGAAGCTTGGGCTATCTCTGGTAGCGCTACTGCATCCAAATGGAAACTATTGAGAACGTTTGATCACCGTCATCCAGACATCGGTGCTGAACCAATGGTTTGCGAACTTCGGACAAGGATCTATGACTTCCAGACACCTAACGAATATAAGAGGCTTTACTGGTGGGCTGCCGACATTATGGCAGTTGGCGAGATTAGGGCTAGGGTATTCCCTGTTTCGCTAGATACCACTACCCAGAGTACTTGGGATCACCTAGAGCGCTTCACTTGGGATGAGCTAGCTGGCAGTTTTGATGGCTGGGATAACCCAGCTCCAGCGCCATTTAACGTGCAAACTACCACTGTTTTCCCATACAGGCGACCTGAGCGTATAAATCTAAAGCTAGACCACAGCCTGCGTTTCCGTAGGGTATACTTTGAATTAAGTATGGACTGTGATGGCACTGCCGCTACAGCCCCTACCCAGATCTTTAGCATCACTCCGATGATTGGTGTTAAGGCCAAGACTTCAGAAAGAATTAGCTAATGGCTACAGCAGGATTCAACCCCTACGCAGCTGGCGCTAAGATTTACGGCTCAGGCCGTTACAACCCAACAATGGGTCCAGTTGACAAAGCTGGATACTCAGCTCGAGACAGAAAACGTAAGGTTCGCCTAAATGCACTCCAGGCTCGCATGAAGGCAGGCCAGAAGAAGCAGTACGGAAGCTCTAATTACGGAAGGTCCGAGTAATGGCAACTACAGTAGCGCAGCCAGGCACTGGCCTAAAGAAGATCGCTAAGCAGTACGCTGATCAAGCAGGCATGCCAGTCAACCAATTTCTTGACAGGCTACAGAGACTAAACCCTGATTACAACAAGGCCAGCGGATCTGATGCGCTAAGACTAGGTAAAGGCGTAAAGGGCGACGCTCCTACAAACTTGCCGGATAACATGCCTGGTGAAGCTCCTGCTGAGAATGCTGGAGGCTTTGAAGTAGCCAACATTCTTGAAAGCCCACTGTACACACAGAACCTTCAGGACTATTACCTTTCACAGTACCTACCTGGTCTAACTGAAGCTACATTCAACATCAACCAAGCTCAAACTGAGCTTGCTTCAAATGAAGCTAACCGTGCAAGACAGCGTGGCGAAGCTATCAAGCGTGTCGCTGGAAGCTACGCAGCTCGTGGCATGCGCTCACCTGCTGCGATCAACAGAGATCGTTCAGAGATCCAGTCAGAATTTGCAAACCTAAGCCGTGCAGAGCAAGGTCAAATTCAGGCATTGCTAAATGAGCGCGATGTTATGTTTGGTGCAGGTGCTCAGGATGGCGAAACCTTCCTAAGCGATCCAACTAAGTTCGGATCAATCGGTGCAGGTGCTCGCCGTGAGTCGCTAGCTAACTTGCAAGACATGCCACAGCTTTACAACCTACTAGGTCTAGGCGCTAGCACTGCACCTTTGATGCAATCGGAGCCAGCTGCAGCAGGCACGCCAGCTACAAAGCCCATGCCCGCTGGATCATTACCTTCACCAAAGCCTAAAAACCCTAAAAACCCTAAGACCCCGAAGGAACCAAAGAATCCAAAGCAACCTGGCAACATCACACCATATAACACTCCAAGAGCTCTTAGCAGAAAGGCTTTCTAATGGTCGATTACAATGAACAGCCTTTTGATTACACTAGGCAGAGATACGGAACATCGCAAAACGTAAAAAACACCGGTCTTACCGACTTTCTTCGCCCACTAACCTTTGAGGGTTATCAAGAAAGAGCTCGACAGGGTAGAGCGGCAACTTCAACCCCAGGTAGGGCTTCTGTCACCGATGACTATATGTACAACAGAACGTCAGGTCAACCGGTAAATAGAAATGCTGGCATGCTTCCATCAGTTGGAGAAGATCCTAACGCTGGCGGTATGGGTGGCGGCGCTCCGGTGAACCCAATCAATGCTTTGTTTGCCCCAATGTTTGAAGACCTTCGCCGTCAAAGACAACAGGCTAACAAGCGCTATGAAGCAAACCGCCAGCAGGTCACTAACATCTACGGACAGATCACCGGAGCTCGCTCTCAGGATGTTGCAGCAACTGAAACTGCATTCCAGCGCTTGATCGATGCTGCATCAACACGCAGCACTGCCGTAAACACAGGCATTGACGCATCTGAAGCTCAGCGACTACAGCAGAACCAAGCTGCACTACAAAGCCTGGGTCTTGAAGGCTTGTCAACCTCTCAGGGTGACATCGCATCTCAGACTGCCGCACAGGCAAAGCAGACCAACGCTTTGAACGCTGCTAACTGGGCCGGCATGCTTTCAGCAATGCAGGGTACTGCAGGTCAACAAGTTGATGCGGATGTTGCAGCTTACAACTTCGCAAAGATGGAAGATTTGGGCCAACTACGTGGCGCACGTGAAGAGTTCCTACAAGATCTAGGTCAGCAGCGCGGCGAGCTAAAATCAGATCGAGCAAAGGCTGCCTTTGAATATCAGCAGGCTCAACAGCGTGCTGCTGCTGCTGCTCAGGCTGCTCAGCAAAGAGCTGCGCAAAGAGATGCAACTGCAGCTGAAAAGCAAATGGCAGACTCACTAAAAGCTTCAGGTCCAGTGCTTAGCACTGTTAGCCAGCTAATTGGTAACGGATCATTGCCTGATACATCTGGCGCAAAGGTGATTGACGTGATTACAGAGTGGTACCAAAACGTTCCGCCACCTCCAGGTAGCAAATGGAACCGAGCTTCGGCCACAAACTCTATCTTGTCCATTGCCGGACCTAGCCTAACCCCTGCGGAAAGAACCGCAATTCAGGCTGTTTTCAGCAACTCTAAGTGGTAAATCGCACAAATCTAGTAGGATTTAGCTATGGCTATTGACCCGGCATTACTTGCATCCCTAACTAGTGGTGCCTCTGCTGGCGCAAAAGCATCTACGACATCAGGTACAACCGGCATTGACTGGGGCGCTGCAAAGAAGACTCAGCCTGGCGCTTGGAGCCTTGGCCAATCAGTAATCGACATTCTTTCGACTGGTGGTTACGCAACCGCTGGACTTACAAATAAAATTGGCCAAAACGTTGCAGCTGTTCAGCGTGGCGACATGGGTGGTCTACTCGATCTACTAAACCCTATCTCCAATATCGGAGCTGCAGGAAAAGGTGTTGCCGAGCGCAGAACTTACAGCCAGAACCTAAAAGAGATGGGTGTAGACGACAACACGTCAACTTGGCTAGGTCTTGCACTTGACATTGGCTTGGATCCAACTACCTATCTCTCCGGTGGTGTTGTAGCTGGTATTAGGGGAACTGCAGCTGGCACAAGGCTTGCATCTGCTGCCAATAAAGCCAACTCAGTAGTTGTAAAATCTGCAGCAGAAGCTGCCGCAAACAACCTTCCAGATCTAGCTCGCCCATTCATTCCTTCAGAAGTTCCACTTACTCAGGGCCAGAAGCTAGGAAACTACTTAACTGGTGTATTGCGTGGTTATGAGTTCAACAAGACTGCCTACGCAGCTGATCGTGCAAACAGAAAAGCAGTTAGCAAGCTCCAAAGAGAAATCAAAAAAGCAGAAAAGGCTGGCGACACTAGGCTTGTAACCAGGGCTAAAGAAATGGTTCAAGGACTTGAGACTACAGCTAAGACTGCAAACGCCAGCATTGCGGATGATCTTGCACTAATCCGCCGTGAAGAATTCTTTAGAACAGTCTCTCGTAGCCCTGTACTGCAGGAGAAGCTAGGCAAAAGAGCACAGAAGCTAGTTCGACTTACAGAGAAGACAGATGACCTACGCTTTGTAGATCCTAAGACAGCTAAAAAGGTCGATGTAGAAACCGCTAGCGTTGCAGCCAAATCGGGCCAACTTGACGAGGCATCCAAGATTGATCCAACTCCTAACGCTCAAGTTGAAGAAGCTTTAGCGCCAACAACTCCACTTAAGGAAGCTGTTGAAAACGAAGCTGTAACTGCAAACAGAATTAACGCAGAAGAGCTTGCTAAGAAGATGCGCCAGAAGCTAGGCGTAATGGAAAAGTCTTACGCAAAGAGCCTCGCTAGTGTACGTACAAAGTACGGTGCAGTAGCTAATGAAGCTTTGGACTTCATGAGCCGCACCGTTGATCCAGCGACAAAACAAAGACTGTCTGCAACCGTTGCTGATGACGAGAACCCACTTGCAGTACTAGCAGAGCTGCTAAGAACTGGCAAAGTAAACCTATCTGCAAATACCACTGCACGCTTTGCAGACGCACTTAAAGTCCCCGCCGATCCTCAGCAGTCTGTAGTTGTCTTGATGGCTAAGACTCTTGTGTCTGCTAGTAAGGCAACTAACGCGCTGATTGCAAAAGAAGATGAAATTAGCAAGCTTGGAAATGCACTTGCCAGAGGAATTGAAACTGGCTTTGAAAACGCTACGACCGGAAATGCAGCATCGGGTGCAGGCATGGTCAATGGCCCCGCCGTGGGCGCTAAGGTCGATGAAACCATCGATGTGAAGAATGAAGTAGATAGTCACATAGATGACATCATTGAACAGCAAACTACTGGTACAAAGGGCACCAAGGCTAAGACTCAAGAGGAGCTAGCGGATCAGGCTAGCCAGCTAAAGACTGTTATCTCCCGAGAGCTCACAGAAGATCTTGCTGCAATGGAAGCAGCAGCTAAAACAGGATCAAGCATCAAGTTTAACTTTGAAGACACTTTTCTTGATTACTTGGAAGAGGGTCCAAAAAAGAATATTGAAGATATTGCTGCAGCTGAAAACAGAACAATAAAATCTGTACTTGATGAGCGTATAGATCGGGCACGCATGGGTCGCGAGGTTGGTGACTTTGATCTAAAGAAGGGGGACATCAGGATTGACCTGATAAACCCAGAAGCTCGTATTCCTATTCACGATAAAATTATCAAAGCGGTAAGAGATAAAGAAAAAACAAAAGCTCCTATTGAACAGCTAGGTTATGAAAGCCGCATTGGTAGAGGTATTGAAAACTTCTTTAGATTCCTTGGCATCTCAGTAAGAACTAGAGAAAACGAGCTAATGCAGCTTCGCCGTGATGGCAAAAAGAATGTCGGAGATAAGATAAGCGACGACTTTGTTGCAATGGATATGGACATGACTTATTACGACATGGCCGCTATGGCAAGCAAAAAAGGTGGAGCTGGCGCTGAAGCATTTGCGGCGCTTCGTTATCCTGGCAAAGCATTCCAAAACGTTATGCCAACTAACTTTGAGTATGCATTCCTTACCCTTACTCGCTACAAGCAGCTCGGTAAAGATCTATCTAAGGGCTCAGAAGCTTGGAATGAAATCCGCAAAGCGTTTGACGAAGCTTACACTTTCAAGACTAACGGCGATGTGGTGCCGAAGAAAGCTCCAGTTGCAGATTACTTCAAGCCAGCTGATCACGTAAAGCCTACCCGCGTTGTCGGAGATAGAAAGCTCAAGAAGATTACTGATCTTGATGCAAAAACTGAAGCTGCAATCCAGTTTATGGTTGATAACTCAGATGAACTGCTTGACATCTCTTCAACCAGAGCTGCTGCAAGAATGGCGGATGAAGTAGCCAAGATCGTACCTGACACAGCTCAGATTATTGCTGAGCTAGTTAGGTTCTCTATCTTCAGAAGTAACTTCATCAAAAATGCTGAAGTGTTGGCTGATGCTAACCGCTTGGGCGAAAGAACAGAGAACGCCCTAATCACAGGTATCCGTGGCGTTTCAGGATTTGCTCAAGTTGAAGCAAGGTTCCTAACCCTAATTCAGTCTGTTGCAAAAGGCTCGAAGGTATTTGACGATCCAGCGCTTGCCGGGCAAGTCCTAGATACAACAGTGAACATGTTTATGCAGCGCATCATAGGCAAAAAGGGTCAATTCCAAAACATAGATCCTGAAATCAGAAAAGACATTGTTGACACAGTTCAGGACGCAATGACCAGGCTGAAGGCACAAGTTGCAAATGATGTCAGCATGGCTAAGGTTATTGGGGATCTAAAGCCAAACGCTAAGCTCACTCCTAAAATGGTTCAAAAGGGTAAGGGCGCTAGACACGGCCAACTTGATGTGAAGCAAACTGAAGTTGAGTCAATGATGCCAACTGGCATGAAGAACAAAGACGATGCAGCTCAGGCGCTTATGGAATCTGGCGCAAAAGCAGAAGGTGATGCAGGAAACTTCCCTAACCCTCACGCCGAAGCAACAGGCGATGACATTCTCACCGGTAAAGTAAATGCTACGCAATCTGCTCTAAAGGCAGTAGGAGACGGCAACTTCTCCGAGAAGTGGCTGCTAAAGTTTAGCGGTCGTTTTGGAATCGGACTTGCACTAAAGGTTGTCATTGGTGGCATTGAATACTTCAACAACACAAAGACTGGTTTGTTCAAGAATGGTCTGCGTGCAATGTTTATCAAATACAACAAGGATATTCCTCGCATAAACAACGCATTTAGAGTTGTCCAAAAGTGGGGCAAGGAAATGGCTGCGCGTGAAAACGCAAACATGAAACCTATCCCATTTGCAGACTGGGCGAGAACAGCTGATGTTGGAAATGCTGATCTAGAAATTGCAAATGCTTTTAGCGATGCAGTTGCAGCAATGTTTGGTGCTGATGGTGTTCTAAGCAATTCAATTCACCACAACATCTTTGCAGATGAACTAAACGCAATGTTTGCAATGCGTAAGTTCTACGACATAGGTGATGTCCCGCTTAGACTTCCAGATGAAGCAGGACCAGTAGGAATCAAATACTCATGGGCCGATGCAAAGATTGTGGATGGCAAGGGTAAGGATGAGTTCACTTCTCTAACCTTCTTGGCTAACTACGCTAACGCACTGCACGCCGTACAGACTCGCATTGGTATTGGTGCATCATTTAGCAGACAGTTCGGTAAGACACTTGCGCAAATCAAAGAAGAAGGTCTCAACGTTGAAAGCTTTACCAAGCTTGATCCAGCAGATGAATTTGCAAAGTACCTTGACGGTGAAAAACTCTACGATGCTGCTGAGTGGGAAAAGCTTCGCTATCTAAAAGAGTACGTACTGTACCCTAAGTCATTCTCAACTGAGAGCATGCAGAAGGTTGTCGACTTCTCGGACATGATTACATCAGTACTAAAGGGTGCTCACACCACTTGGAGACCTGGCCACCACGTTACATCTGTTATTGGTGAAGCGTTGATGAATACTTTTGCTGGCGTGAACAGCCCTAAGTACTACTCAAATGCATTCAAGCTACTGCGTGAATTTGATCCTTCAATCTACAAGGGTGATCCAAATATGTTTAGGGCTTACGCCGAAGTTGGTGCGCCAAAAGGCAAGCAGTTAGATCCTAGAAAGTTTGATGAGGTTGGTTACATCAACTCAGCCACAGGTAAGCGCACAATAGTTTCAGGCGAGCTAATCGCCAAAATGGCAGAAGAGCTAGGTGTCCTAACTCGCGGTGGTGCATCAACAGTAGAAGACCTTGACCTTCGTGGTATTGGCGATCTTGGCGGCGGTGCAGTAGGTACAGTAAGTCGTTTCAATGGAACACTTGCAGAGTTCTCATCTCACCGTGACAACATTTTCCGTATGGCTCACTTCATCAAGGAGATTGAGAAGGGTGGCGTATTCAAGACTTTTGAAGAAGCTGCGATCAACGCTGCAAAGCAAGTAACAACATTCCATCCTACAATCGGTGGACTATCTGCCTTCGAGCGTAAGTACATGCGCCGTGCAGTGTTCTTCTACACCTGGCAGCGTATTGCAGCAACTAAGGTGTTTGAGCTACTTCTAGAGCAGCCAGGCAAGATGACAATTCCTTCTAAGATCCAGTACGCATTTGCTGAGGCCAATGGTTTCAACCCTGAGTCATTCGGAGATCCATGGGACCCAGATGGCGTATACGCTTCATGGCACACCGGATCACTATTTGGCCCACAGTTCCAAGGTCCAGGCGGAAAGGGCGATGCATGGGGCTTTGGACCTGCTGTACCGCAGCTAGACATCATGAACAGCCTCTTTGGCGGCTACAGGGTACAACCAGGCCAGTCGGGCCTTGACGTCCTCCTAGAGGGCTCACAGAACCTTGCAGGCCAGAACCTATCGCCGCTACCTAAGTGGTTTGTAGAGATCACCTCTGGCAACAGGGTTGGTACTGGTGGAGACATCAATAACTACCTAGAGTACGCCATTGATCAGGTTGGTGGATTGAACACATTGTCCAAGGTAACTGGCATTGGTCAAGAGCCAGAAAAGACTCTAACTCCTACTGAACAGGCTGAAAGAAAGACTAGACTATTAGCTAACTGGTTCTTGGGACAGAAGTTGCAGGATTACCAAACCAGTCAGACTATAAAGCAATGGAAGACCGACCAGCGCGAACAGATGAAAAGACTAACAGGACAGGAATAGAGACGATGAGTCAGAACGCAACATTCGATGATGTACTAGCAGTTGTATTTGGAACGCTAGACACCGTTTACCAGCTACACGCACCAGAGGATCCAGACAGCGAAACTGATCCAGGCATGTGCAAGCACTGCAATGTAGAGTTTCCTTGCGAGACTGAGCAGATTATCCTTGAAGGATTAGCTCATGTAGGTATTGCTATGGAGCAGGCTAAGGCTTCCGAGGAAGCTAAAGAAGACGAACTACTTACCGAGTAGATCCATCAGCGCTGACAAAGCGTTTTCACTCTTCATGTCTTTTGAACCAAGGAGAACCTTTAGGGCTGCCTTCTTAGCAGCCTTCTTCTTCTCTTCTTCTTTCATCTCCGCTTTTTTGTCTTCCGGAGACTCAATCGAAACTTCTACTTCAGTAGCCATTATTTGCTTCTTTCTGGGATGCGACCCTTTTTACGTAGCTCAGCAAGTGTGATAGCAACCGCTTGCTTCTTAGGTAAACGCTTGTCAGTGCCCTTTTTGTAGGCCCATTTCTCACCGTATGTGTAAGGCATTTTAGTAGCTGGAGCCCATCTGGGAGTTAGCGCCAGAGAATGCCTTGCTCTTCTTCTTGCCTGAGCGAGCCTTCTTGACTGCAGCCATCTTTGCTTCCTTCTTACCCTTTTCGGTGTAAGGGAACTTCATTCCGTTCACCATTGGCATTATTTCATTCCTCTCATACGACGAACAGCACCCATCTTAGGGTTCATCATTGGGTTCTTAGGGCCATCCAAGCTAGGTCGGTATACCTTATCAGTTCGCACTAGCATTCCTGGCTTAGCCATTTTAGGCTTCATTGGCTTAGGCATGCCTGACATCATTTGGTTCTTAGCGCCATCGCGACCGGGACGGTAAACCTTGTCCATTTTATTTGCTACCCTTCTTTGCTTTAGTCAAGAATGGTCTGCGAGGAGCCTGAGACATTTCTTTTCTGTCTAGCATTTCGCCAATCTTTGAAGGTTTCTTCTTCTTGTTCTTGGCTTTCATTGTGGCTAAACGCTTTAGGGCACCTGGGGTCTTACTGTCGTCCTTAGACTTCATTCCATAAACCCAGTTCTTCATCTGAGCGTCGCGCTCTTTAGGCTTCATCTTGTCCATTACTTTGCTTCTTCCTCTAGATCGTCATCTAGATCTACATCGTTTAGTTCATCAAGGTTTAGTGGTTCTGCTTTTACTGCTGCCTCTACCTTTGCACCAATACCGTATTCATCTTGGTTTGGGTCAAGAGCTTTGATTAGTGGACCAAGTAATCCAGCTAGAAGTGCAGATACAGTGATCTGGCTTGGGTCCTCGATGCCAGCTAGCACCATTGCACCTATTGCAGCAAGCGCTGCACGCAGGTAAGAGCCCAGAGCAGACTTTAGCTGCTTGACGCTCTCGTCGCTAGTGATCTTCTTTAGAAAGTCTTTCATGCCCTAATTCTACCCTACTTTGTCAGTCTTGCCTTGATAAAACTGACTGGTTCTAGGTACCTAGATCCGTCAGCTGTCCAGATGTACTTCTTGCCACGCTGGATCTCAAAGTGCAGGTGTGGCCCAGTAGATTCGCCAGTGTTGCCGGATTCAGCCAAGATCTGACCCATCTCTACTTTGTCGCCAACTGCAACCTTTAGGCTGCCCTTCTTAAGGTGCATGTAGCTAGCGGTGTAATCCTTTAGTCGGTCCTTGAAGCGGATGCGTACGATGTAGCCACCTCCTGCAGGCTCCCCGCTAGGGAACTTGATCATGCTAGGACCTGCAAATACTACTGTGCCTTTTGCAACAGCCTGTACGGGCGTTCCAATGGCGCATGCGTAGTCGACACCGTTATGATGGCGCTTAGTTTTTAAAATTGGATGTATGCGCCATCCAAAGGGGCTCGAAATTGCTGGCTGTCTGCCTTTGAATGGGTAACGCATTTATGCTCCTCGGAAGATGTTGAATAGGGTTGCTACAAATGAAACAATAGCGCCGCCTAGTGCGGTCTTGGCAATGCGGTCAATCCACTCCATGCGAGCTTGAGCTAGCTCAATGTTTCGCACTCGATCTGGTAGATCCGATAAACCTTTTAGCTCACTAGCAAGCTGAATTAGTAGCTTGTTCGTTTCTTGCTGTTCCTTGTAGAGATCGTTGATCGTAACTTTGACGTGGTTGCCCTGTGTTGCCTCGCTTGACATTATGGAGTTCCACCGTCGATCATTGTTTCTACAGCGGTAATTCTGTTGTTTTGAGTAACGTTTAGAGCTTCTACGTTATCAAGGCGAGTGTCGACTGCAATAGCTTCAGCGTCGATCTTATCCATGTTGCCATTGAAATCAGAAGCTCTAAATGGCTCAGATGTACCAGGTACTGGCTTAAACAAAGCGAGTCTGGTGGTATTGGACGATGACATTAGTTACCTTCGTTTACTGGAATTATCTCAATGGTCGTCTCACTAGGTAGTATAGCATCATCAACTGGCTCAGGTATGGCCGTTATTGGCGAATGTCCCTGTGCTAGCGCTACTAATTCGCGGGCAATATTACGCTTAGTAATCGGATCTCTAACATGGCGCAGGATGATGTCTTGCACATGCATAAGCAATGCTGGCACGTCCAAGTTCGCCCTGGCATTTGGATCAAACCTGCCGGTTAGTTGGTTTAGGAATGTAATGGCCTTCATGTCGCCCGATTGGACCAGCTGGCCAAGCGCTTGATCTGCGATCGGGATGTACTTCTTCAAGTTATCTTCGCTCTTTGCAGAGAATGCGCCAGCAAAGTGCTTATCGCGCATCCAGCCATCGAGCTCAGCCAAGCTAATCTTCATCTGCTTAGCTAATGCCTGCGGTGGTTTTAGGTTCAGCGGGTTCAAATATGCTTGCAGGAATGTTTCTTGACGTAGCGTTAGGTTGGGGTTGGCAACGGTCTTGATACCACGTGACTCAAGCGCCTTCTGAAACTTCGTAGTAGACCAAACCAGCTCTACCTTATCTTCGTCGAGTTCGCCGTCTTGGTCTATTACAGTCTGCTTCTCCACAAAGAAACCACGGCGATCAGCGGCAATCGCAGCTGCCAATACCTTCTCGAATAACAGCTTCTCTTTGGTTGGCTTAGACGTGTAAAGTTTTGACTCAAATTTTGACAGGTCCAAAGAATCTGTCAAATTCGCGTGATCGCGCAAGTCGTTGTCGGTTTCCTCAATTACAGGTTTTTCTGCATTAGTCATGTGGGGCCAGTTTCTCCAGTTCAAGGATGTAGTCGGTGGTCAGTCCATACGGGCCAAATACCTTTAGCAATTTACTAGACAGCACTTCAGGCATGCCTCGCTTGTAATCTCCAGCTTCGTAGCGAGATACCACGGCTGCATTCAAGCGCAGTAGCGATGCTAGCGCGGTAGGTGTTGGAGCGATCTCCTTGCGCCACTGAGCGAATGACCGGTAGTACTGGCTCAGCACGTAAGGCGGTATAGCCATCAGGTTTCGCACGGCTGGCTTTACATCTGGGGTCTCTGCAGTCTCGATCCAAGTTCTGATTACGTTCTGAAGTTCGTCCAGGCTAGTGCCAGTAGCGTTCGCTAGCACTACCAATACGGCTTCAGATGGCTTCTTGGTTCGTCCGTCTTCTATCGCAGTGATCGCTGAGCGCTGCACTCCTGCACGCTTGGCAAGATCTGCTTGTGTCATAGATGCTCTAAGCCTTGCAAGTCTTACTGGGTGATCTGAAATTCTAGCCATTATGGTCTCCTATCTTTGATGCCAGTATAGCAGCATAGTAGACATAGTTGTGATGCTATGTATAGAGGGTTGATGCTAGTAATGGATGGAAAAGAAAAATGTCGGGACAACATGGTTGCAATTTGGTAATGTGGGGGGTAGCTAGCCGAGGGGGCTAGCGAATTAGAGAAGGAAAACAAAATGAAGAACTACAAGCTCAAGGCAAACACCACAGCCAAGACGAAGTGGACATACATCAGCGCAAGCGATGACAGCACCGCAATGATGGAGGCCATTGGCTACATCATGGACGAAGCAATGTCTAGCCTTGTATGGGCCAAGGGTGCAATAACCCTGACAGCCCCAGACGGCAGACTTGTCGCAGAGATGGGGGCCAAATAATGAGCCAGAGCTATTGGTTTAGCGAGATGGGTCTATGGGGTAGCAACCCTGTAGAGACATACGAGTTCGGCCCTAACCACCATCAAGACCTCCACAAGGTATTTGACTGGGTTCACGAGCACCAAATCGGGGACTTCATGGCCTACTTACAGGCAAGGCCACACTCCTACGAATCAAGCTGGGACCCAATAGGTGAAGCCGTTTGCGACACCTGCAAGGTCATTGCCGATGATTTCGGAGTGATGTAAAGGGTTTCCCCCTCAACCTGAGCATGTTGTCAAACTGCTCACCAAACCACTAAACTAAGAACAGCTAGCCGAGGGGGCTAGCGATTTAGAGAGAAGAGAGAACAATGGCTACATTCGAGAAGCACCACTATCTGACCTATGAAGAATGGGCAGACAAGTATGACATCGTGGAAGATGAATATGGCATGCACAATGCCTTCGACACTCACAATGACTGGCATTACATCAGCAAGCTAGACCCGCAAACAGTCTGGACCTTCAGGGACAGCGAAGACGGCCGTGGGGTCATCACTAATGGCATTGGCCTAGTCAATCGCCTTGAGTACTATGTCAGCAAGAAGCCTTGGAATGAAGGCGAAGTCATCGAGGTGAGATGGTAATGAAGCTATACGACCTAAACATCTGGTATCCAGAGGACTGGACAGAAGAGACCGGCACCACCTACAGCATGACCCTATGGGTACAGGCTTACATCTGGGAGGCCAATGACAAGTCAGAGGGGCCAATGATAGAGCTGACCCCTGAAGAGACTGAAATCCTTCGCATTCAGATGCCTGAATGGCAGTATGGCGATGACTGGTGGTATGGCCTAGAGGAGTTCCTCAAGGACATTGCTATCCCGCCAAGACTGCAAGAGTTCCTTGATGGGCTACCTAACCTAAAGGGCGAGTTCGAAGCATTCGTATAAGTTTCCCCCTACATCCTGAGCATGATGAAAAACTGCTCTATAAAAACGGCCTTACTAAGGGAATGAGTGGAATGTGATGTGATGCTAGACACTGCATCGCGAGCGCCACTAAACTAAGAGAGCAATAGGCATGGTGCCTATTGGAGGAGGATAAAAATGTCAACAGCAACACTTGAGAGCAACACCAGCACCACTACTGAACTAAGCATCACACTGCCAGTGCCAATGGCTAAGGCTATTGCTAGCTTTGGAATCTTTACTGGCCCAAAGGATGTAATGCCGTCGCTACAGCAAGTAAAGGTGGTATTTGGCACCGATAGCATCACCGTGGTTGCCACTGATCGCTATGTTGCCGCTAAAGCAACCTATGCTTATGACGGTGATGGCACCACAGGCACTATCTATCTTGATCCAGCGGCCGTGAAGTTTATTGCCGGCCTGAAGATCAAAATTGGCATCATCGCGTTTGATCTAATGGATGGCAAACTTAAGATCACAGACTTTACCAACACTTATGTCGGATCAATGTTTACCGGAAAATACCCGGAGGTAGAGCCACTGATCGACAATTGGCAGGCCGGATCAATAACCCAAGCCATACTGAAGATCGATCTGCTAGCCAAGCTAGGCAAAGTAGTGAACCCTAGCGGTGAAAAGGCCGATGTTTGGCAATTCACTGCCGGCGATGACAGTGCTAACCCAAATAGGCCAGTGCCAGTGATGGCTACCCAAGCTAATGCCAAGGTGATCATCCAGCCAAATCTAGCTAAGCGCTAAACACCCCCTAGAAGCCCCGCTGGTGCCATTACGGTGCCAGCGGGGTATTTCTATGCCCGAAGCACCGCTATGGCGCGTACGAGGCGCACAGCGAGGCAAAATCAGCTTAACCCTCTAAGGGAATGAGTGGAATGTGATGTGATGCACCCCGCTGGCAGTATAATGCCCCGCTGCCATGCCAGGCAGTACCAATCTAGTAGACACTGAGAGAGGGGCAAAGGTGTTTTTTTTGTGGATCAAGGGGGGTTTGGCTAGCTAAAAAAACATAACGATTTGATAACGCCCGCTGGATCCCTTATAGACACTAGAAAACAGGATCCCAAATAGATTTGACAAGCTAGCTACTGATCGCCTAAATTACTACTAAGCGGCAACCAGCCGCCGACAATAGAGGAGGAAACTAAATTGAGTACACAGAAAT
>ERZ869921.172-NODE-172-length-41176-cov-13.187739_pt1 | contig 41176 bp, 68 predicted proteins | sample MGYA00579310_ERZ869921 | MGnify/ENA primary metagenome ERZ869921 (study PRJEB32216, sample SAMN09231816) | wastewater metagenome | place: USA: Maryland | collected 2016-06-21 | study: EMG produced TPA metagenomics assembly of the PRJNA472060 data set (Reclaimed... | reverse complement strand
TGAGAAAAATCTCATCGTTATCCTGATAGGGGCGGGCATGATTTATTCGACCTTCCACAATGCGGACGCCACAACGGCCCGCGACATCACCGAGATAAACAACAAACTGGATAAGCTGGACGCGATCTATGTGCGGCTGTGCAGGCTGGAAGCGAACGCGCAATTGGGGGAATGTAAATGAAAAGCAACTTTGAAAAGAGTTTAGAATATGTTTTGCAGCACGAGGGGGGTTGGGTTCACCATCCCCGCGATCCGGGCGGCGCTACCAACAAAGGCGTGACGCAGGCGGTGTATGACGGCTATCGTAGGATGCGCGGACGAGGCCAGCAATCGGTCAAGTTCATTTCTGATGAAGAAGTGCAGGCAATATACAAATTTCAGTATTGGGATGCAGTGCGCGGCGATCTGTTGCCAAGCGGTGTTGACTATGCCGTGTTTGACTTCGCGGTCAATTCCGGCGTGGGCAGGGCGTCAAAGTATCTGCAAGCCGTTGTAGGCACTGCACAGGACGGCATTATAGGCGCACGGACGGTAGCGGCTATCACAAGCCCCGTTGCCACCATAAACGCGCTGTGTGACCGCCGTATGGGCTTCCTGCGCAATCTAAAGACGTTCCTGACGTTTGGCAGGGGCTGGACGCGTCGTGTGCAGGGTGTCCGCGCTCATGCGATTGAGATGGCGACATGAAGTATCTAGAAATGGAGCACCGCACCTATCTGTGGACCCTTGCCGCTCTGGTAGTGGTCTATTTCGGCTCTATCGTGGCCGCTGCGCTTGTTCCGTCCATCATAGGCAAGATAGAGGCTTTCGGCCTTGGGACCATCACAGGCGGGCTTATCGGACTTCTACGGATACCACGCCAGCAAATGGACACTGCGACGGGTAAGGCGGCTGACCCCGTGCATATCACGCCAGAGAAAGCACCGCCATCTTCGGATGATGCGCTGAACCTAGATGAAAGCATTAAGCAATGACAGAATTTGCAGCCCGTATAAGGTCTATCAGGCCGAAGAACACTGACACTAATGTCGTCTTGTTCCCAACCGCAACGCCAAATCACATCAACGGCACTTCCGAAAACTGGCGCGGAAAGATGGTTGAACACGCCAAGAGCATTGCAAGTGTCGATGGCACTTTGGACGGGTTCATTGTGCTTGGGCTATGGAGCGACGGCAAACGGTCGCTTGGCTTTCGGTTTTCAAGCCGCATACCCCGCGAGTTGCTGCCTGCTTACATTGCCGAGATAGTGCGGACCGATATTGTCACGGCATGGGAAGCGGAAAACACATTTGACGACAAATTTGAATGGGTCGAGCAATGACCTTCCTTCTCTCCCTGCTAAGCATAGGCAAGAACGTCATGGGCTGGCTCACAGCGGGCGTTAAATACCTTTTCGCCGCATGGTATCGCATTGCCCTTGCAGTGGCCCTAGCGGCGTTCCTGTGGGCTTACATGGGATGGACCGCAGCCGACAAGCGCGCAGTAAAGTGGAAGCGCACGGCAGAGGTGGAAATGTCCCTGCGTATTGCAAACGAGGTGGCTTACAAAGACGCGCAGAAAGTCGCCGCCGATCTGAACAAGAAACAGGTGGAGAGCATCAAAAGCCAATATGCCGCCATTGCTGAAAAATCGGAGATTGATTATGAAAAACGTCTTGCTGCTAACAAGCTTGCTATTAATAACTGGCTGCGCTCCAGAACCATTGAAGGTATTACCAGCCGTCCCCGAACAGGCCCCGCCTCCGAAGTTCAATCCGAAACTTCTGGAACCGAAGCCATGCCCGTCATTCCTAGAGGGTTCGTCATCGTGCCCGAAAGCGACCTAGACAAGACCGCAGATATTCAGGCAACCCTTGCGGCCTTGCAGGAAGCAGCGAGGGCTATTGAGAAGAGCGGGAATACGACTTCCGCAAACCGTGATTAGGATGAAAGCCAAGTCATCCGGCATATGCGCGGTGAGCAGCGACGGCATCCTCCATTTTTTCAAAATAGCCAATATGAATATTTTTCAGGTTGAGCCTTACTATAGCCCGCCATTTACCAACATCTTTGACAAAATGAACCCCGACAAATCCGCTCTTATTGGACTTGCTCATGCCTCTGTTCATTGAGTTTTCTTTAGAGGACGCTTCGCGCAAATTACATAAGCGGTTGTCGTTTGGAATGCCGTTAATATGATCTATCTGGTCTGTTGGGTGCGCGCCATTGTGGATTGCCCAAGCAACTCTATGGGCCTTAAACATAAGATTGAAAACCTTGCCATAACCGTATCCCTTATGGTCTTTGGCGGTAAAAGCTTCATTCCCAGCGTTTGCAGAGTTCCACCAGTTACATTGATGTTCTCGGGACTTCTGCCCATCCTGAAACATATCAGGGGTGCGCGCCTTCCAAAACAGCTTCCCCGTCTCAGGATCATACCGAAGCAATTGACGGAGCAGTTCAGGTGTAATGTCGGCTCTATCAGCCATAGCGCGGTCCTTTCGCGTGGTGGTTAGGGCTGGCGCGTGTTGTAGCACGTTGTCAGCCCGTTACTTTTGCCACATGACCGCAGTTTTCGCAAGGTTTTTCCATCCCCCGCGCCTCGGCTGCGATGCGGTGAGACGATAGGATTGTTTCAAGCAATCCCCGTGTGCATGGCCCTTCATAAAAACTTTCCGCAGCCTCCCTATCTACCTGCTCAACCATTGTCAGTCCTTTCGATAGAGAGGCTATCTGTTTGGCCGTCCACAAAGCGCATGTATGCCTTCGCGCCTTCGTCGCTCAATGTGAACGTGCCGCCGTTCGGCATACGCTGTATCCAGCCTTCACGCACAAGGCGGTCAATTGTCATTCCATCGGGCTGTCTGACATGCCGGACCATTTCTAAGTGCATGTCATCGTCGGCGACCAAGCGGCAACCGCCTGATAGATTGACGATTGCCTCTATAAAGTTTTTGCTATCTTCCATTGTCAGTCCTTTCTGTGGGTAGGTGGTCGCCGCGTGGCGTGTATCGGTCATGAATGCGGAGAAACTCTGCAAAATGGCGATTGTCTGGCGTATCTTTCATGTTGAAGGGCTGCAAATTACCTTCTTGGTCGTAGATGCGCGCTTCAACGATCTGCTCTCTCTCACTTGGCATTGCTATCCCTTTCGATAATGGCGCGGACTGCTAGATACTCCTTCAAAAAGCTATGAGTTTGGTCCAATCTTTGCTTAGTGACATACATATCGTCTTTTATCTGTCCGCGAGACAAAACGAAGGCGCGCTCTAGTGCTATGCTATCGGCGCGCAGGGATGCGATAAATATATCCCCATAGAGGCGCATCATTTGGCCGACAAAAGCATCGTCCGATTTTGTTAGCAGGTTTGCGAGTTTATCCGCCAACTCGCTAGACGCTATCTGATTAGGGTCGGTCATAGCTTGGCCTCTGCTTGCTCTAGTCGTGATATAAGGGTCATGAATCTGCTCCTTGGGCAAATGGCTTCGCCACCGCGCTGTCATGCTTCGCACCAAGCCCTTCGGTCTTGGCCGTTCCGGTTTCCATCGCTTTTGCGGCGCGATACAGACCAATGCCCTTAACGATGCAGCCAAGAGCCTCGTGCCGGTGCATCCAGCCAGCGTCGAAGCCCTCGCCAAATTCTTCTTCGTGGTAGAAAATGTCGTTATCAAATATCTCGGCATCGGTAGCCGCAACATGGAATTGCCATTCGTCGCCACGCGCACGGAAGTAAAACCAATGTCCGTCAACATCGCCGGTTCCCTGCACCGGACAGTTGCCGCCCAACGATACAAGTTCAGCGCCGGTAGCGGCAAAAGCCTGCATCGCGGCGTCGCCATGTTCGGCCCAAACGGCGTCTTGCTCATCAAACTTTGGCTTCAAAATTCCACCAAGAGCGTCGCAGAAACCTTTGATGTCTGTGATCTCAAGCAGGCCAGCATCAGGGATTGAAGCCTTTGGTGGAGACGCTCGCGGCTCCATCGCTTGCGACGAAAGCCCGTCACGTAGTGGATGCCCGTCATCATTATCCATCTTCCATTCCTTTCAATATAAGGGTGTTAGGCATTAGGTTTGGGGTGGGTGGGTGTAAATGGGGTCATGGGAAACTCCAAATTATTGAGAGAACAAAAGCAACACCAGTTAGCGCCATCATCTTTGTGCCGAAGTCTCTCCACTCCCTGTCATCCAAAAGGAAGATGCCAACAAAAAAGGCTATTACAAAAAGACTGCCGGTTATTTTTACTATGTCAGCCATCTTCCATTCCTTTCAATATAAGGGTGTTAGGCATTAGGTTTGGGGTGGGTGGGTGTAAATGGGGTCATGGGAAACTCCAAATTATTGAGAGAACAAAAGCAACACCAGTTAGCGCCATCATCTTTGTGCCGAAGTCTCTCCACTCCCTGTCATCCAAAAGGAAGATGCCAACAAAAAAGGCTATTACAAAAAGACTGCCGGTTATTTTTACTATGTCAGCCATCTTCCATTCCTTTCAATATAAGGGTGTTAGGCATTAGGTTTGGTCCACGGGAAGGCGTCGGACAAAATCCATTTTCCCGTGCTCAACCTGCTCGTTCCAATATTCATCGCAACGGGCGGCGATAGCGATCTGGTGAAGGCGTCCAGCAAGGCGCATGGCTTCTTTATAGCTGCCATCAAACGCCGCTATCTCGTCAATCACGCGTTGCGACATACCAGCGCGGCCAACTGCCTCGCCCCAAGCCCTGAGTTTCGGCGCGCTCACGCCTTCACCCTAGCGTCCAGAATGCGGCTGACTGCTGCCAGCGCATTTTCTGCAATGTCCAACATTTCTTCGGCATCCAAAGAAACCAACACTACCCCTTGCTCGTCCTCGTCAAAGACCGCCGTTTGATTTCTGACTATCTTCTGTAGAGCCTCTTGTAGCGTCTCAATTACGTAAGCTGCTTCATCAACTGTATCTGCCTGTATCGGACGAGGCATGTATGGGGCATACGCCCGCAATCTTTCTACAAACGTGTTCATGACCCAAACACCTCCACTAACAACCCGTAAACGCCGAACACGAAAAGTGCGGTGGCAATAGCCATGAGAAAGCCGGAACAATCATTGTAATCGCTACGGGTTCCACCCATTGACGTGTTGATTGCCACCGCAAAAGCAACTGCCATGAAAAACACGCTCAATCCTATCAAAGCAAAGAATAGGGTCATGACTGCTGCCTATCTTGCTCAAGGGTGGCGCACTTCACGCAGTTCCAGCGCAAGTGTCCGTGACCACAATATTCTGGTTTGTAGGTAGGCTCATCCGGCTTCTTAAAGCCTGGACGGTGAGGCTGTATTGGGCGTCCAGTATTGCTGGTCATTTGCCGTTCCTTTCAATATAAGGGTGTTAGGCATTAGGTTTGGCTTGCTCGCACACAAGGTCCACAAGTTGCTGCATGATGGGAGCGACAGGCCAATATCCGGTGACGTCAAACTTGCCGTCTGCACGCTCTTTGACGTTGCATATTTGTCCAAGTGGCCCAGACTTGCCAAACACGCGCATACGTTCACCACGAGGGCATTTTGAGCGCGTGACGGTAAGCAGTAAAAATGGCTTGTCAGAACGGATGCCAAGCGGGTCTTTGTTCCAGCGGTCAACTGCTTCGGTGCAGAGGTCGAAAAGCTGCAATGGGGTCATCAACCCCTCCTCAAGATAAGTTCGATCGTCCGTAGCTGGAAAGCAGCCTTAGCGCGGGCTAGGTCGGCGAGGATTGCATTTGCAGATACATCCCCAATAGCGCCATTATCCGTACAGGATTTTCCCGCGCAATCGGACGTGTTTGGCAGTTTACCGCCATTGTCCGGTAATATTATATTAGCCGCGTCGCGCATTATTTGCGTTCCCATTTCACATAACGATTGCCACGCTTGACTTGATACCATCCTTGCGATGTCATAACTATGTCGCCCGGACGTTTCTTTGTCTGCTCTTTGACCATTGGCTTGTTCATTGTGCTTCTCCCTCTGACCATCTGACGCCATGCTGGTCGCCATAGGCCGCGATAAATGTGATTAGGTCTGCCATCTGCCGCACTGTCAGGCGCGACGATCTAAAGCCTGCTGGAAACGGCAACCCATCCAGGCCATTCAGAAACTGCACCTCATGGCCGCAGGCTTGCATAAAGACCGCCTTCCACAGTTCCGGCCCCATCATGCGGCCTTCTGGTTTGGCGCGGCTTATATCCGACAGCATGGCATGCATCTTGGCATTTTGCTCCAAGGTCCGCGTGGCTTCCCGCACGTTCACGACTGCATCAACCGGCGCACGGTCAATAAGCTGCTTTGCCAGCAAGCGTTGAGCATCGCCACGCAGGATAACCGTCTGGCCGCTCACTTCTTGCGCTCCCGCCATTGCTTGGCGAATCTTGGTATTGCGAGAGATAAAAACTCATCCGCAATCTTTCTGCATTCCGGGCTGTTCACGACCGCTGTGCCCAGCTTCTTGCAATAGTCGTAATAATCTGCGCAATCGCTTGGGCCATCATAAGGCATTTCGCGGCGCAATCTTAAATGCGCTTCACGATAAGCGTCATTGTAATTGGTTTCAGCGCGCAAAGCGTCGTTTGCTGCTTTCATTATCCATTTACTTGCTGCCGCCTTAGCCGCTTTGGACTCTTCGGAATTTAACCCGATGACTGCGGCGTATCTGTCTTTGGCTAACTGCCGATACATCTCTTTGTGTGTTTCAAGAGCCTTTTTTATAGACCTGCTTGAAAGGCCAGACCTTCCGCCTTCTGCTTTCCAGTTACCTTCCGCATGGCGCTTTTTCATGCGCTCACTTGATTGAGCCGCAAATGCTGCGGCATTTTCAGGAATGGATAGCCACTTTTCACGCGCTGCTTTGCTAATTTGCCGGTGGCGTTCTCTATATTCCGGGTCAGCAAATCTTGCCCGCAATGTAGCAGCCGCCTTGGCGTTGGCTTCTGCAGACCTTGGCTTGCGCTGTTTCTTTTCGCTCATTTCGCCAACCCCTCATTCACAGATAGCGTCCATTCAAAGTCCGCTTCCTTTGCCAAGTCGATGCCATGCACTTCAAAGAACCGCGCATTGCTGCCAAGCAGGTGAAAGCTATCGCCTCCCATGTTGTGATGGTGCGGGCAGAGGGGGACAACATAGCGGTCATCCCTAGCCTCTAATCCATGCCCGCGTTCCCTAACGTGATGGACTACAGCAGGTCGTCCGCACACAAGGCACCCCATGCCAGCAACCCGCGCTATGTGTGCAGGCTGCTTGGCTAGGCGTGGTTTGATGCGGCCAAATTTAGGTAGCTTGGCGATCATGCTGCCAGCCTCAACTCGTCATGTCGTGCCAGCGTCCGCAACCGGCTCCTAACCGATGTGCGGGGCTTGTTCACGATGCGGGCAATCTCGGATATGCTTTCGCCGTCCATGCGCAGTCTCAAGATAACCGCGTCTACCTCTGGCGGGTATTTCTTCGAAACGCGGCCAAAGTCGTTAGGCCCTGCAATGCCATGCTCATAGCAGTAGTATTGCACTGTGTTGATATTGATGCCTAGCTTCTGGCTGATCTGCCCATAGGACAGGCCACGCAGGCGCATATCTTCAAGGTCGGCTATGTCTATCATCAGCCTGCCGCCAATATAGGCATGGGGAGATATTTGGTTTCCAGTTCCCGCACAGCCTCATCGACTTCGCCAAGGAACGCAGCAACCTCTGTCTCCATTTCGCTAATCATTGCACCATCACGCGCCACGCGCTGAACGTGTAGCTGCATAGGTTCGGGCAAGCGTGGGTCAAAACTGGCGAAGTCGCACCACAAGCGTCCAGTGCAAGCCATCTGCCATTGCATCTGCTTGATGTATTTGCCGTCAATGCTATCGCCGCGCAGCGTGGCAATGTGCGTTGCTGAGTTAGGACATTTGATCTCTAGTAAACCCTCGGCACCTATAAGGCCATCAGGTGACGCGCCTGACATCGCAATGCGCGGATGGTCAAAGAACCCGCATTCCTCCACATTGCTGTCTGTAAGCCATGCGTAGGCCGCTCTTGCCTGTGGTTCGGTTTCCGTCCCCCATGCCATTGCGGCGTTGCTGTAGCCCTCTGTAGGCTTGCCAGTGAGGCGTTCGGTTATTAGCTGCGCAGCGTAGTTTGCGCGGCTTGCTGAATAGCCTGTTTTGGTTTTTGCCATTATGTCGGCAATCTTGCTGGCGGTCGCTTTGCCGACACGCGCTGCAAACCATTCATCGGTTCTCTGGTCCATTATTTCGCCTTCCGGTTAAGTGCTGACATGGCGTTTCGAAAAGCAGACGCGGCAAGGTCGGATAAATCGTCACTATCCAAAGCGCGCTGCGATTTTAGGTATTCAATAAACGCCGCTTCGTCGGCCTGGACTTCAACAATCCGCTTCTTTATTTCGTCGTATTGCTTGACCGAAATAGTTTGAGCGATGGAGTTGCCGTCTTTGTCGTCACCAACCGCAATGTTGAATATCAGCTTTAACAGGTAGCGTTGACCATAAGACATAGCCGCGCCTGTTGCGTGGGCTTTTGTCATCACGTCACCGCCCTTTGCCCCCTTGCCATCAGCAGGCATATCAACGGAGTAATGAGCAACGTGGCCAGCCTCGTGCATAACGTCACAGGTGACGCGCAGCATATCGGCGGGAGCATCTGGCGAGGTGTTGAAAGACAGCGCAAACCCGTGGCGGCTGTAGATAGGGCGGACAGCGCCATCTATTGCAGCATACGACGCGTATTTGCTTTTGGTCTGCGGGTTAGCTGCATCGGCGGCAATAGGCCGTAGTTCCGACTGTGTGCCGCTCATTGCCCGCGCAAACGCCGCCTTTGCCTGTTGCGCGTCAATGCGTTCCTTCATGGCAATAAGGCGTTCCATCTTGTCAATGTCTACGCTAGGGTCACGGGCGGCGCGGCAGATAACGTCAATCAATCCATCCGATTGCGTCACAATATCTGTAGTTTCATTTGTTTTTGCTACGGCATTCATTGCTCTGTTCCTTCTTCAGTTGTTTCGTCATCGGTCCAAGGATCGTAATCATCGACCGGCAGTTCTCTCGGAAATTCGCGCAGCATCATGACCCGAACCACTCCTGCATCTGAAACGCGAACAACACGCATCCGGCAGCAAGGAAGATGAACGCAAAACCCTGCGCGAAGTCTAATATACGGCGGGTCATGATACGCGCTCCAGTACGGCGCGCACAGCGTCTCCACAGTCAAGCGTAATGCCCAACTCGCCTTCGGTGTTTTGGATGTAGTTCAACGCTCTTTTTAAAGCTGCCTGCATAGCCTCTATAGTGTCGGCTGCTTCGGTGCAGACCCAATCATTGCGACATGAATTTTGCGCGATTGAGCAAACACCACGGCCCCGCAATCTTTCTACCAGCGAAGTCATGATTGCACCGTCAGTGTGGCAATCAGCAGCCACACAATCTTGCAGGCAATGTGAATTGCTTGGTCGGTATTCAGGTCAATCTTACCTGTGCATTTGGCGTCGTCTGTCAGCCAATGGATTGCGGCCTCTGCAAAGAACAGCCACCAAATGCCAGTAATGAACGCCACAAACGCGCCGTGGATGGCAACGTGTGCACCAAGGGCCTGCCACCAAGGGAAGCCAACAATCGGTGCTGTGCGGTTCTTTGCGCGGGCAAGAAAGTCACCCTGCAACGGATAGTCTGCTAATGCGTGGCCAGCAAAAAGCGCTATGGCCATAAATTCAGGTGTCAGCGAAGTCATGCTGCATCTCCTTTTGTGCGTTGGGCTATGGCGCGCAAATTTGCCTTGGCCCCTGTCGCAACCGCATCGCCGCCAGTGATAAATTCCATCGCTTTGTCGATGCGCGCTTGTGGCCACTGCTCGTCCGTGCGCAGACCAAGTAGCTTATCTGTGGTAATTGCCTCCAATTCTTCTACCTCAATGCAGAAGTCGTTTGCGGGGCATGGGTGATGGCCAAAACGGCCCATTACTTCGCTCATAAAACTACTCCATAATCGTTGGCCAACCCCTGCAATTCCAGTTCGGCTGCACGTTCACGCTCTGCGTTCATTTCAGCAGTGACGATTGCTAGGCGGTGGCTAATGCTATCCATCCATGCGATGTTGTCTGTGGGAGCCTCTACCGTGTTAAACAGGCGGTCGATTGAGTTGACGTAACCCAGTGAGGCTAGTTTGCGTCCGAGGGCGTCTTTCATGCTACCAGCCTCCGCAACTTGCGATCCGAAACGGCGTCAACCATTCCAGCTTCCGCCAATAGGTCGTGCATAAGCCAGCCTGCCTTCGTGAGCCGGTAGTAGTTGGTTATAGGCTCATCGAAGTTGTTCTTGGCGTTTACGAACGGTGGATTGTGGCGATGCTCGACCAAACCTCTGCGGCACAGTCCGATAGCGGGACCGACAAAGTTATTGCGCCGCATTTGCTTGCGCGCCCTGTCCCTGTCGCAATGCGCTATTTCATCAAGAACGGCTATGTGGGTGTGACCAAGGGTAAGCGAAAATGCTATGCCTGTGACACTCTGGCGGAACAGTGGGTTAGGGGTTTCAGCGTTGTCGTTCATGCTGCCAGCCTCAACAGGTCAACATTGCCAAAGCGCGCAAGGAAGGTAGCTTCCATGACGTCCAGCATTGTCCGGTATTTCGCAGCGCTGCGACCACCATGATAGTGAACGTCGTTACCCCAAACACGAAACGTCTGACGATAATCGTTATACATGGCCATGCGTTCTGCTGTGGCCATCCAGTTGTAGTTCATGTTGCCGCCGATGCCATCAGGGTCGATGCTCTGGCGGATCGCGGCAATGTCTGTTGGTGTGAGTGTCATGACTGCACCGACTGCAAAGCTGCCAGAGCAGATTGCACTGCAATGTCGTCGTCATATGCGCCTTCACGAAGGAAGCGCGAATAGTCATCAAGGTGGTGACCCCATGCAGCGAATGACGCAAAGCTATCAGGCTTTTTGCCGCGACCCGTTTCAATCTTCAGATAGGTGTCGGCGACAATGTTGCGCGCCAGTTTGAGGTTGGCGCCTACTTCCGGTGTTTCAAATGTCTGTGTCATGGTTCGTCTCTCGTTGTGTTGAGAGACGTCTATGCGATATTCGGAAACACGTCAACAATTATTTTTACGATGGTCGCAATTATTTTTCTTGCGTCATGTCCGATATTCGTATAGGCGGCAAATTATGAACAACACCGCAAACGAAATTATCAATGCGCTTGGCGGCACAACCAAGGTCGCCAAGTTAATGCAGGCACCTATAAGCACAGTCCATAGCTGGCGCACTATAGGTATTCCGAGATCCAGGTTGGCGCATATCGAAATGGTTGCCAAGTCTGTCGGCGTGAAGCTGCCAAGCGCGTGAAACCACTCGTGACAGGTCAAGGGAAACGCCTGTCACCACTTGGCGGGGTTTCGGCTCCGTCCTTTTATTCAAATGCCCGTCCGGGTCGCACCACGGGCGGCAGGGGTCAGCTTCCCTCCTTTTCGGCTGGCCCCTGCTTTCTCATCACCCGCACCGACATGGGGGAATATCGTGTGCCTTTGCAATTCATACCAGTGGAGGAAATATGGACTACATCTACATAGGCGCTGCTGCACTAGGCGGCGGCTGGACTGGCTACCTTATCGGTCAATTCTCGTCGGTCAAGGAAATGAACAGGCGGCTGAATCATCTGGCAGCCGAAAAGCGCGCCGCTCAAGATGAAGCCGAACGCATGGCAGACGTCATTGCAGGGTATCAGGCACGGAAGCCAGAGCGTGAAGCCAACGGAAAGTTTGCCAGCAAGAAAAAGCGGGTAACGGCTGAACTGGCTGCTTATGTCGCAAGCCAAAGGCCACTTTAAACACAATCGAAAGGTAAGAAGATGGGCGTCGATCTAGACGAATACAGGGCCTTTATTGCGTCCAAAGCAGGGACGATGCATCGTTATGGTTTTGAACCTAAACCGATGAACCCCCGCATAAAAGAGCATCAACGTGTAGCAGTTGACTACGCTTTGAACAAGGGCCGCGCTGCATTGTTTCTGGAAACCGGATTAGGCAAGAGCCTTTGTGAATTGGAGTTTGCGCGGCAATGTACAGAGGAAACCGGCAAGCCTTCACTTATCCTTACACCTCTCGCAGTCGCTGCGCAGATGGTTCGAGAAGCGCATAAGTTTAACATGGATGCAAGGCAGATAAGGGAACAGTCCGAAGTCGGCCAAGGCATCATGGTGGCCAACTATGAGCGATTGCAGAAACTGGACCCGACTTGTTTTGGTGCCATTGTTCTTGATGAAAGCAGCATCCTAAAGTCATTTGCTGGCCAGACCAAAACCAGATTGCAAGAAGCTTTCCGCGATACAGAATATCGGCTGGCAGCAACGGCAACCCCAAGTCCTAACGATCATACCGAACTTGGCAATCATGCCGAATTTATGGGCGTTATGCGTCAACAGGAAATGCTATCGAAGTGGTTTATCAATGATACGTCCACAGCATCCCAGGACTGGCGCTTAAAGGGCCATGCCATTGATGACTTCTGGCAGTGGGTCGCAAGCTGGAGCAGGTGCGCAACATTGCCTAGCGACCTTGGCGGCGATGATACCGGATATATCCTGCCAGAGATTGACCGGCGCATTCATATGGTCCGGCGCGACATTACATTGAACCCGGATCAGGGGATGTTGTTTGCAATTCCTGAAATGTCGGCAACGTCTTTTCACAAGGAAAAGCGCGTCACTATTCAAGATAGATGCGAACTTGCCGCTAAACTTGCCAACCACGATAAGCCGGTGACGGTATGGTGCGAGACAAACGAAGAAAGCACATTGCTGTCAAAGATGGTAGATGGTGCTATCGAGGTTCACGGCGCGCTAGACCCCGATGAAAAAGAACGCCGCTTGCTTGGATTTGCCGATGGTCAATACAGGGCCATAGTGTGTAAGCCTAAGTTGGCTGGCTTTGGCGTTAACTGGCAGCATTGCGCCCATGCAGTATTTGCCAGCATATCGTTTTCATATGAGCAACATTATCAGGCCGCTCGCCGGTCGCATCGTTTTGGACAGACAGAAAGGGTTGTAAACGACATTGTTATATCAGACACTGAAAACACGGTATGGGATACCGTCAATATGAAGTCTAAAAATCATGAAGAAATGAAGCGTCGTATGGCGCTGGCAATGAGCAAAGCGCAAAGTCAATCGGCGACCAGAGTGAAATATGACCGACCGATTGACCTCGCGTTTCCCGATTGGATACAGGAAAGGGCAGCATAAAATGAAACATCCAGAATATCAAGGTAATGGATGGGCAATCCACAATAGCGACTGTGTAGAGGGAATGGCAGCGATGCCAGCCGACAGCGTAGACTGCGCTATATTCTCTCCGCCGTTTGGTGACTTGTTTGTCTATTCGGATTCAGAACGCGACATTGGCAATGCTGGTGAAGGTGAGAAGTTTCTCGAACAATATAAGTTTTTCGCACAAGCGCTAACCCGCGTCATGCGAACTGGCAGGATTGTTTGTGTGCATTGCACGGACTTGCCTATGCGCAAAGGAAAGCATGGCGCTATTGGCCTGCAAGACTTTAGCGGGGATCTTGTCAAAGCGCACACCGAAGCAGGTTTAATCTATCATGGCCGATGCACGATCTGGAAAGACCCTGTAGTCGAGATGCAGCGCACAAAGGCGTTAGGCCTGCTTTACAAGCAGATACGCAAAGACAGCGTTATGAACCGCGTCGGTATGCCTGATTATATGCTGTTCTTTCGCAAGGACGGTGAAAATCTGGAACCTGTTAGCCATGCCGCGCCAACTGATGACAAGACGGCATTGAAGATTGCCCGCGAAAATCTGGAGTATATGCAACGGCAAGGGCTTGTCGGCATGATACCGCCGGATGATGTTTTGGCGGAGTTGATCGAAGACGCAAAGTTTGATGTTTACGACTGGCAAAAGATTGCGTCGCCTGTCTGGATGGATATTCAGCAAGGCAATGTTTTAAACCGGATGAAAGCAGCAGGTGATGAACGCCACGTTTGCCCGCTCCAGCTTGACACGATCAAGCGGTGTTTGAAACTCTACACGAAACCTGGTGACGTTGTTATGGACCCGTTCAACGGCATCGGTTCGACTGGATATGAAGCGATTAAAATGCGCCGCAAATATCTGGGGTTTGAGTTGAAGCCCGAATATGCAGAACAGGCTAACCGCAATTTGCAGGAAGCAGAACAATCAACTGGCGATATGTTCGAGGTAGCGGCATAATGCAAAATGTCTTTGTGACGCCGCGTGAAAAACAAATGGGCGTTGTTTCGGTTATATCTGCAAATCACGATGTTTGCAAAAATGATGTTTTGAGACATAATCGGAAACAATGCCCTAGAATTGCTAACGCAAGAAGGGATATAGTTATGCATTTCCGCAATGAGGGATATTCATTCCCGAAGATAGGGAAGATACTAGGTAAGCATCACACAACTGTATTGGGGTGGCTATGACCGAACTAATCCTAAGCGAAATAGCTCAGATGTCGAAGAACGTCACCGATCTTGGCGAGATAGCTTCGCACATAAACCGCGTTCACAAAACCAAATACACGGCAAACGACATCCTGCGCATCCAGAACGGCAAGGCACCTCGCCATAAGCCAAAGTTTAAGGATAGCGCGCCGGTTGTATTGCACGAAAGCAACGCAAAGTCTGCACCTCCTATCGGCTGGGTTCCGCCTATAGCTACACCTGCTAAAGACCCGCTGGTTATAGCCCTGAAAGCATATCAAGCAAAATATGCGGACAAGATCACGGAGGCGCTACAACGTGGCTACTGACCGCTTCACCACATTTATAACCCTGCCTTGGCCTCCCAAGGAACTTAACCCTAACTTCAAACGCCGCAAGCACTGGACGCAATACCAGCCGCAGACGAAGCAATATCGCCATGATTGTTTCTGGCTCACAGAGAAGCAGCTAGACCGCAAGATTGACGTTGAAGGCAAGTTGCCGCTGACAATCGAGTTTTACCCACCCGACAGACGCAACAGGGACGATGATGGGATGATAGGGGCGTTCAAGGCTGGCCGGGATGGTATGGCGGACGCAATCGGCATTAACGACAACTTGTTTAAGCCGTCCTATGTTATTTGCGATCCTGTGAAGGGTGGCAAGGTCATTGTGCGAATTTGACTATTCCACAGCCCTTTCCCCGATTAATTTATCAGGGGCTTGCTATCTAGCCGGTTTTAAGTAAAATTAACACACGGGGAGCACTTCCAACTGCTCTACCCGCATTTCAACAGCCTTTCACGGAGGCCATCGAATTATGAATTCTATACCTACGCCACAGGTTTCTGGCAAGTCACAAAAGAAACGAAGAAAGCACAAGCCGCGCTCTCAAATGAGTGAGCAGGCGAAGAAAACTCGCAACCTTGCAAACTATCGTCGGAGGGCAAGACGCCGCGCCGAAAAGGCAGGTGCGAAATGAGTGAGAACATATGGATGCCGATCTACATTGGCGACTATCTTGGAGACACCATGCACCTGACAACAGAGCAGCACGGGGCATATTTATTGCTCATCATGCACTACTGGCGGTCTGGCCCTATAAAGGCGAATGAAGCAACCATCATGGCCATTACAAGGCTGGATGCTCAAGCATATGCTCGCAGCATAAATGACGTGCTTAATTTCTTTACGATGAAAGACGGATGCTATCGCCATAAACGGGTAGAGGCAGAAAAAAGGAAGGCAAACGAAAACCAAAAAACCAACGCAGAACGTGCAAAAAAGGCGGCTCAAGCAAGGTGGAAAAACCATGAAAAATGACCATGCTCCAAGCATTACTCAAGCATTGCTTGATGAATGCCCTTCACCTTCACCTTCACCTTCACCTTTAACAACACATTCAGCAGAAATAATCTGCCGGTTTAAGCAGTTTTTTAATGCTGGTTTAAACCTAAGCGCGCGAGGGTTTCGCTCATGAAAGTTATGCGGCAACATCAGGTGGAGGCTATCCACTTATTGCGAAAATCTTACTCGGCTGGGAAAAGACGGCCTATCCTCCAACTGCCTACGGGTGCTGGCAAGACTGTCATAGCAGCAAACATAATCCGCACGGCTAGGGAGAAGGGCAACAAGGTTCTTTTCATTGTGGATGCCATATCCCTGATCGACCAAACGCTTGAAGCCTTTTACGATGAGGGCCTACATAGCATCGGCGTCATTCAGGCTGACCACGTTATGACGGACTACAGCAAGCCTATCCAGATTGCATCGGTCCAGACATTGCAGCGCAGGCCGCGCCTCCCTGAATGTGATCTGATTATCGTTGATGAGTGCCATTCGTGTAACGCTTGGTTGTTCAATCAGTTTGTGGCTGGCGAGTGGACCAAAACGCCAGTCATAGGTTTGTCCGCTACACCTTGGGCAAAGGGCTTGGGCAACATCTATGACCACCTGATAACGCCTGTGACTATGCAGCAGCTTATCGATCTTGGCCACCTGTCCACGTTTCGGGTTTTTGCGCCTTCGCATCCTGATCTTGGCAACGTGTCAACGCAGGCCGGTGACTACCACGCAAAGCAACTTGCAGAGGTCATGGAGGGTGACGGGATAATTGCAGACATTGTTGCGACGTGGAAGCAATTGGCAGAGGGCAGGCCGACGATTGCCTTCTGTGTTGACCGTGCACACGCCAAGAAGGTTCAGGAGCGGTTTGAGCAAGCTGGCGTTCCGGCTGGATATATCGACGCCAAGACAGAACGGGACGAACGCAAGGCAATCCGAAAGCAACTGGATGAAGGCAAGATAAAGGTTGTTACGTCAATCGGCTGTCTGACAAAGGGCGTTGATTGGGCAATCGGTTGTATAATCTTGGCGCGTCCCACAAAGAGCAAAATGCTTTACGTGCAAATGGTGGGCAGGGGCTTGCGGGTAAATCCAGGTATTCCCGATTGCATAATCCTAGACCATAGCGACAACACTTTGCGCATGGGTTTCGTTACCGACATTCAGGAAAATGAACTTTGCACTGGAAAACGCGGTATAAACCAAAAGACGAACGACCGCGAACCACTGCCGAAAGAATGCCCTAAGTGCAGTTTTCTCAAACCTCCAAAGGTTTCCAAATGTCCGGTTTGCGAGTTTGAGCCTGTTATGGTTTCTCAGATAGAGGAAGCGGCTGGTGAACTGGCAGAGGTCGGCAAGAAGGCAAGGCCAGTAGACAAGCAACTGTTCTACCGCGAAGCCTTGGGCTACGCAAAGCAGCACGGCAAAAACGAGAAGTTTGCTCTCGCCATGTTCCGTGCAAAGTTTGACGCATGGCCGCACAAGAAAAACGGCATCACGCCCTTGCCGCCTTCCGAATATACGCAGAGGTGGATTAGGTCGCGCCTTATTGCATATGCCAAGGGAAGAGAGAAGGGGCGCGCAGCATGATCGATATTCATGAACAATGCGCTGGTCGCTGGCGTTCATTGCTCCCCATGTTTGGGATTGGCGCCAATTTTTTGACCGGCAAACAAACTCCATGCCCAATATGCGGCGGCAAAGATAGGTTTCGCTTTGACAACAAAGAAGGGCGTGGAACCTATTTCTGCAACCATTGCGGAGCAGGTAACGGGGTGGAATTGGTAATTTTGAAAACAGGGATGCAATTCAGGGATGCGGTGAAGGCGATCCGTTACAAGATAGGCGCTGCACCTGTAGAAAAAGCCAAGCCTACAATGTCGACCGAAGCCCGCCTAGATGCTTTACGGCAGATGTGGAAAGCTTCAAAGGCGATAACGCCAGATGATGATGCTGGAAGGTATTTGTTATCCCGTAACCTGCAACCTATAGCGGATAGTCTGCGCTTCCTTCCCCGTTGCCGTGTGACAGGCGAGAGCGTGAAAGAACTTGCCGCAATGATTGCGCTGGTTCGGTCGCCAGATGGCAACCCATTGACGCTGCACCGCACCTATTTGCAGGACGGGGCAAAGGCCAGTATAGCAAGCCCACGCCGTATGATGGCTGGGGAGACGCCTATCGGCAGCTATATCCAGCTTGGCCCTGTTTCGGATTGCTTGGGTATTGCAGAGGGGATCGAAACTGCACTGGCTGTGAAACGTGATTACGGCGTTACGTGCTGGTCTGCTATTTCCGACGCTGGCCTTGCTGCTTTCAACCCGCCTGAAAGCGTTAGGGAGTTGCGTATCTATGGGGATAATGATAGAAATTATGCAGGCCAAGCCGCTGCTTATGCCCTTGCAAAAAGGCTCTCCCTTTCGCAGCGTGAAATAAATGTGAGTGTTTACCTACCACAATCGGCGGGGACAGATTTTGCTGACTGAAACAGACCTATTCGACAAGCCACTAACCGCAACAGATTTTCTTATAGACATAATCCGCCACACGGAGGGACGCATGACCAAGGCAGAGATAACCAAACGATGGACCGGAATGCAGTGGAGCAATCCAGAACTGCGGGCATGGGCTTTGTGGAATTGGCGGGAGGCAGGGCTGTGAGTCAAAATCGATCTACTGCCGTCATGCAGCGCCGTGTTGAGGCCCACGATAGTCTTGATGACTTTCCCACGCCACCTTGGGCAACAAGAGCGCTTTGCGAGTGGCTATCAAAAAATCACAGCCAACCGCTTGACCTATTCAAGGTACGCGAACCCGCTGCGAATCGGGGCTATATGGCAAGGCCGCTTGCAGAATATTTCAAGCAAGTGGAAGCGTCTGATGTCCATGATTATGGCTACGGCTTCCCCGTCAATGATTATCTTTGGGGGCCGATTCCTGAAGCTGTGGACTGGACTATAACAAACCCACCATTCCGGCTTGCAGAGCAATTTATTCAACGCGCATTGCAGAGCAGCCGTCAAGGTGTTGCCGTTATTGTGCGCAGTGCTTTTCTCGAAGGCAAAGCGCGGTTTGAAAGCCTTTTTGATAAGGTTCCGCCACATTTCATCCTGCGATTTGTCGAACGTGCGCCGATGTGCAAAGGCAAGGTAGATCCGAACGTATCAAGCGCGACTTCCTATAGCTGGATTATCTGGCTGGCCGATTCCGGACGCGCAGACACACGGCTTCGCTGGATACCCCCATGCCGCAAAAAATTAGAGCGGGAATCGGATTACGCAGGAGCAGCCGCATGACCGAAGAAACATGGGGCGATCTACCGGACCGCAGAAGCCTAGCGATGCTCACCGATGCTGAACTTCACTCGCCTTTCATCATAGAGAACATTTGCATCTGGTATGGCTGTTCGCTCGGCGATGCGCGGGACATGAAGGGCAATGAACTACTTCGCCGCACACAAACCACAGAACGACCATAGGATTTAACAGGGGGTATCATGGCACGGGCAGGCAGAAAGCGCAAAGCAGGGAAGCGGACAGAGAGCGGGCAACTATCCCGCGCTGGCAAGCTATACGACAAGGGCAACGAGCGGGCCGAATGGAAGCAGTCGATCTACGGCGCAGATGGTGCAGACGCATTAGGCCGCGCCTACGTCATGGGATTGCTTGGGGAGCATGGCCAAACGCTTCTGGCAACGGGCAGGGCGATAGCTAGGGCCTACTGGCCTATATTCGGCACCGGACGCATAGGATGCACGTTAGGAGGCGCTACAGGCAGTGGGGGAGAGGGTAGCAAGGCGCAGGAAGAATGGATAACCGCACAGCTTGGGATTGTGGATGCAATGGGCATTGAATATCGCCGTGCATTTGACAGCCTCGTGATCGACATCAAAGCAGACGAAGGCCCTGTGTGGCTTGACCGCCTGATAGCTAAGAAGTTTAAGCCAGCCGATAGCGAAACCCTGCACCGCGCAATTTACGCACTGAATAAATTAGCCGCTTGACGTTATTGCATAAATGTGGTTTGTGCAGGAAATGCAGAGTGGTAAATTGCCCCTGCACCAAGTTTAGCCGTTACGGCTATCCCGCCCACAACCGGCGATCCTTACAGCTATATGCTAGACAAACGTGCGGCACTGCGGCGGCGGGTAAAATAGGAGCGTATGACATGGATATATCATGCGCGGACTAGGAAACTTAGGCCTTGGGTTTACATCCTCACTTAGCAGCGGTGGCGGTGCTGCGCCTGTCACATTGCGGACGCCTACCTATTCCGAGAACTTCAACAGCTACGCTGACGGAGCCCGCCTGATTGCGGGCGATCCGAACGTTAACACCGGCTTTATCAACGCCAACCCTGGCGACGCAGGCTGGACGGCTATCAAGCGCGTCGCAGATGGTGGCGGCAATGCGCGGTTTAACCAGATTGTATGGCAGGGCCGTGTCGTGCGACGGACCACGAACAGCAGCGAAGCATCGAACTACCTGATAACGCCTAACGTGTCTGTCACTGGATTGCCTACTGTTAGCGCAGGCTTGAAGGCCATCAACAGCACGACATGGACGTCTATGGTGTTGCGGGCATCGGCGGAAGAGGATTTATTCCGGGTCACGATTGAAGGCCCTAACACGATAATAAAGATTGACCGTGTTGCAGCCACCACCCCTACCAACATTATTGGTTTGACACGCGGGGCATCGGCTCGGAGGATTGGTGGTGGCAACGGCGCGTTTACCAACTTCAACCAGACAAACGACCGCGTCACGTGCATCATGTATAATGACGGCACGAACAACAAAGCTATTCTGCGCCGTGCCAATGGTCACACGCTCGGCACTGCGACAGGCTACACGTTCACTGATATTGCTGGCGGGTTGTTCGGCTTTATCGCAAGAGGCACACAGAACACAGACGGCGCGGACTTCATTGAAGCACAGCCGACTGGCACGGTTCTAACCGTCACGGAAACCTTTGACCTGTTCAAGCCCTGCATTTTGGGGGCGGGTGGCTATACTCGCGGCGCAAGCTACACATTTGCGGGCCTGTATTTCAACGGTGCACCGTCAAAGATACAATGGGCGTTGTTCGATCCTGAAACCGACACGGTTGTAAAAGATTGGGCGCTTGTGCCTTCCGGCGACGCGACAATCGGTAGCGGCGCTTGGTCTGTAAATATCATCGTTCCTTGGGGGCTCAATGGCCGCAAAGCCTATTGCATTGGCTTCCGTCCTGTTGACGGCTCCAATGTGGCAGACCCTCTGGCCGCTGTTATCAGCAACCGTGAATTTTCGCCTACAATTGGCATTGTCGGTATTGGGCAGTCAAACCCTGATTTTCTGGCGAGTAACTCGGTAACGGGCAGTTATACGAATTTCCCCGGTGGCTATCGTTATTCAAAAGCCGCCCCGCCTGCCACTACTGGCACGAAGGCAGATGTTGCAAAATATTATGAAAACACAAACGCAACCGCAATCAACGACCGCATGGCTGGCGGGCTAGATATTCTCACAGCGTATTTTAACGGGCCTGTAAGTTATTCAAGTATTGCCGTTTCTGGTTCAACAGCCGATGGCCTTGCGCCTGGTGGCGTCAACTGGTCATATATCACAACCCACGCTGCAAACTCTGGTCCGTTTGAATACATCTATTTAGGACAGGGCGAAAGCGATAGCGTTTCAGTGGGCGTTGCCTCTCTCTGGTCAAGCCGCTGGATTAGCTACATCCCCGGCTATCGCGCATTGAGCCAGCAACCGGGCGGCACAATCATTCCGGTGTTCCTGAACCTCCTTGGCCGCGTCGGCACCGACATTCCGGCAGGCCGTGAAGTGCATAGACAGCAGGACTTGTTCTTGGCTGCTATGGCATCGGATAACGTGTATCTTTCGCAGCACTATGTCGGATGTCTCATGGTTGATGGCTCGCACTTTGTTGAACAAAGCGGTGGGATTGGCGACCATGAAGTAGGCAGACGTCTTGGCCTGTCAATCCGCAACTACGCATCTGGCACGGGTTACAATGGCGTAGGGCCATTGTTCGGGACGCCCGTTCGTTCAGGTGCGACAATAACTATACCGATCACGCTCAACGGTGCGACAAGTCTTGAGGCTCGCAATGGGCAGGACCAATCATTAACCGCAGACCCCAACGTATTGAAGTCGTGGGATGTATCAAGCGATGATTTTGCAACGCTTCTGACAATCAATAGCGCGGTGCTTTCGGGTTCTAATGTGGTTATAACATTGTCTGCCGCTCCCGGCGTTCCGGTTAAGGTTCGCAACCATGCCAATGGTGCTGTGGCTACCGAAGATATTACAAGCTGGGTATTTGGTGCCTATGCGGATGGGACATATATCGGTGCCAAGCCAATATTTACACCGTTGACGAGTAACTGACATGAAAAAGCGCGATGCCCTAAAGCCTTGGCTCGTCTTCCGCAGCGCAATCGATGGCCGCTTTGTGTCGCGCTGGTATGCTTTGCTAAACCCACATACGACAGTGAGCGAAACCCGAAAGGCTAACGCATAATGACTAACGCTATCTACCCTCTCTATAAGCAGGCGCTTTTGGGTGGCTTGACCAATATCGACCTCGACGGCGGCACTGTGAAGGCTGCTCTGGTTGATACGGGAACTTACACCTATTCTGCCGCGCACGACTTCCTGAATGACCTTAGCGGCGTTGTGGGAACTGCGCAGACCATTGCAAACACGACCGTAACTGGTGGGTTGTTCGATGGCGATAACGTCACCTATACGGCAGTATCCGGCGCGACAGTTGAGGCCATTGTCATTTACATCGATACTGGCGTTGCTGGCACGTCGCGGCTTGTTGCCTACATTGACACAGGTGTGACCGGACTGCCTGTTACGCCCAATGGTGGCGACATCACGACCACATGGAACGCCAGTGGGATTTTCCAGCTATAGGAGATAACCTATGGCTATTGCTTCAGTAGGGGCGCTGGGAAACCTAACGGACTCGACAAGTTCCAGCAGTGCGACGCTAACCACGACAACCAATGCGCTATCGTCAAGCGGTGACATTGGATTATTCGTATTTGTAACCGACAACATAACCACCACTGATGGCGCTACCAATGACCACACATCTGTCACAGGCGGGACGGGGGTATGGACGAAGCTGGGGGAGTATACGAACGGCGAAGGTTCTGCCGGTGCAGGTGTAACAACCAGCCTTTGGCAGTTTCAATCGACCGGCACGAATGCAACCGGAACGGTATTCACGTTCAACCTATCCGGCGCGGTTGTAGACAAGGCAGGACAAGGGCATAAATTCACAGTTGCAGCGGGCAATGCGCTGCAAAATGGCGCTTCTGTCCAAAGCAATGCGACGGATGCCAGCAACGGTTACGGCAGCGCGGCACATAGCGGGCTATCAAGCCTGTCCAGATTGTATTTCAGGGCACTGGGCAAAGAGGCCAATACCACAGCAAATATAACGGTAAGCACATCTTTCACCCGACTGTTAAGTATGGTCCGCAGTCGGAACAATGCAGCCGCAGTTTGCGCGCATGGCGAGTTTAGAATTAACACATCGACAGGTGAAACAAGTAATCCGACACTTGCTGTATCCGGCGACACGGCGGCGGTATTTGCAGCATTAGAGGAATATACCCCGTCTGGTTCACAGAATTTAACACCCAGTCTGTTTACCAACACCAACACATTCTATTCCGCTATGGTAACAGCAGGCAGCGTCGATCTAACGCCAAGCCTTTTAACGAACACGCAGACATTTTACGCGGCAACGGTAAATCAAGGCAGTCAGAACCTAGCGCCAGCGCTGTTTACCAATACCGGCATATTTTACGGGCCAACAGTTACACGCGGCACGGTAACATTAGCGCCACCACTGCTAACCAATACGCAGGCGTTTTTTGCTGCAACGGTAAGTGTATCTGGTGCGCAAATCTTGCGGCCTGCGTTGTTTTCAAACCAGAATGTATTTTACGGCCCAATAGTATCGTCAGGGATATGGACCAGTGAACCACCGACGATAGCAACTTGGAACGCATTAACGCCAGACGATACGACATGGACACCACAAACACCTCCATCATGGGAGTAAGTAAATGCCATTAGAGATTACATACTGGACCGGCGTATATAACAACGGACCAATCCCACAAGGCGACATAGCCAGCGAACAGCGCACCTTGTCCGCTTCATCGGCACAATCGGGCGTTGCACCTCCTGATTCCATTGTCGTGTCGATCTATGCCACAGAGGCTGCACGGTTTGCAGTTGGCACCAATCCAACTGCCACAAGCACATCTGCCTATATCGGCGCAGGGGAGCGCATCTGGCGTCCTATTCGGGTGGGCCAAAAGATTGCGGGGATTACTGCGTGAAGATAGCAATCCTTGGCAGCGCAGAAGCAACACGCGACCTTGCACCCTTTGATGATCCTGAATGGGAGATATGGGGCCTTGCATGGCGGTTCTACGACCATCCAAGAATGGATAAGGCTTTCGAAGTCCACGACCCATCCATCTGGCATGAATATGTAAAGCCGGAGATATACCAAGGCTGGCTACAAAACCCGCAGGACAGCGACGGCAACGACGTTGAAGTCTATATGCTCCCCCGTGTAGCAGAGACATTCACGTCAAAGAATATCAAAGCATATCCCGCAGACGAAGCCTGCGAGCTAATGGGCCGCAGATACTTTACCTCCAGCTTTTCCTATATGCTGGCAAAAGCAATTATGGACGGCGCAACAGAGATAGGCATCTGGGGTGTCGATCTGGTCACAGACGAAGAATATATGCAGCAACGCCCAGCGGCAGAGTTTCTGCTCGGCATCGCACACGCAAGAGGCATCAAGATAACCATCCCTGAACAGTCGGCGCTATTGAAAGCCAGCCATGTTTACGGATTGGAAGACATCCGCTTTGGCGACCCTATGGAGGAACGCTACAAGCAAAAAGAAAAAGAATACCGCGACAAGATTGAAGAACTGAAAAGCCAGATCTTCACACTCGAAGGCGCGGCGCATGAGTGCAAGGAATTTTACCACGCCTTGCAGGCAAAACGACGGGGCCTTTGGGGCAAGTAACTCAATAAGCCAGCAGGCCCTAGCGCACTGGCGGGAGTGATAAGATGGCAATTGAAGGTGAGATTGTAACGGGCCTGCCTATACCGGGACCGGGCCGCGATAGTAAGTATCGAGATGACTTCGCAGACCAAGCTTTTAAGCTATGTTTGTTAGGTGCAACCGATAGCGAATTGGCTGACTTTTTCAGCGTCACGGAAACAACAATAAACAACTGGAAGAAGCAATATCCGGCTTTTTTTGAGTCCATGAAGGCAGGCAAGGTTCGTGCAGACGCTGAAGTGGCGCACAGCCTTTATCGCAGGGCAACTGGTGAGCATGTAATTGTTGAGAAATTGGTCAAGAAAGACGGTGTTTACGAGAAGGTCGAACTGAAGATGTTTGTTCCCGGCGAGGTGCCCGCGCAGCGTCTCTGGCTACTTAATCGCAACAAGGCTAATTGGCGTGACAAACAGGATGTGGAATTGTCCGGCGAAGTTGTTCACGCAGTAGAGTGGCATGTCAAAGACACTAGCGATTGACGTAGCGCCTGTCTTCAGGCCGTTACTCGACAAAGCTAGATACAAAGGCGCGCATGGGGGGCGTGGCTCAGGCAAGTCGCAATTCTTTGCAGACCTGATGATTGCAACCGCATTACGCAAGCCGGGCTTTCGTGGATTGTGCTGCCGTGAAATACAGAAGTCACTTAAGGAAAGCGCCAAGCGTCTTTTGGAGCAGAAGATACAGACGCTCGGCCTTGGCACATTGTTTGAAGTGCAGGAAGCGCAGATAAAGACACCGGGGGGTGGGGTTATCGTCTTTGCAGGTTTGCAAGATCACACGGCGGAAAGCATCAAGTCCTATGAAGGCTTTGACGTTGCGTGGATTGAGGAAGCACAGACAGTAAGCCCGAAGTCATTGCAGTTGCTACGCCCAACGATACGTTCGCCGGGTTCTGAATTGTGGTTTAGCTGGAACCCGCGCCGCAAGGTCGATCCGGTAGACAAGATGTTACGGGGTGAAAGCCTGCCTACTGACGCAATTGTTGTGAAGGCGAATTGGGATAGCAATCCTTGGTTCCCCGATGAACTGGAACAGGAACGGCTAGACTGCCAAAGGACCGAACCGGACCAATATGAGCATATCTGGGAAGGCGATTATATTTCTGTTGCATCCGGCGCATATTATGCCGCTGCACTGACAAAGGCGAAACAGAACAAGCGGATTGCAAATGTATCTGCCGACCCATTGATGGCCTATCGTGCCTATTGGGATATAGGCGGGACAGGGGCCAAGGCCGATGCCTGCTCGATCTGGATTGCGCAGTTTATCGGCAAAGAGATACGAGTGCTGGATTACTACGAAGCACAAGGCCAGCCATTAGGCGCACACGTTCAATGGTTGCGCGATAACGGGTATGAGAAAGCAGAGTGCTTCTTGCCGCATGATGGCAGCACTAATGACAAGGTTTACGACGTTAGCTTTGAAAGCGCTTTAAGGGCGGCAGGGTTTAGCGTTACGGTTATCCCTAATCAGGGGACTGGCGCGGCATCGAAACGTATTGAGGCAGCTAGGCGGTTGTTCCCGTCCATCTGGTTCAATGAATCGACCACACAGGCAGGGCGTGACGCTCTTGGCTGGTATCATGAGAAGCGCGATAATGAGCGCGGCATAGGTTTAGGACCAAATCACGATTGGGCATCACACGCAGCCGACGCATTCGGGCTGATGGCGGTTGCCCACAATAATCAGCCTGCACCTGCATGGGGCAAGGCAATCAAATATCCGAAAGTTGGGGTCGCTTAATGGACAAGAACGAGATTAGAGCGATTGTATCCGCTGAAAAGCGCTCTGCAATTGGCTCGTCTACAACAAGCGTCCTGACCCGCCAAAGGTCCGACGCGCTTGATTACTACATGGGCGACTTGAAAGAGCATATGCCCACGCTTGAAGGCCAGTCCAAAGCCACGTCCAGCGATGTATCCGACACGATTGAAGCCATGTTACCGCCTTTGATGGACATATTCACAAGCGGCGAGGAGTATGTGGAGTTTGCCCCTGTTGGCCCTGAAGACGAAGAACAGGCCAAGCAGGAAACGGATTACGTCAACCACATCTTCATGAACGAAAACCCCGGCTTCCTGATCCTGTATAGCATGATTAAGGATGCGCTGCTGTCGAAGAACGGCATCGTGAAGGCATGGTGGGAAGAATATGAGGAGGTAGAGAAAGAAACCTATCGCGGGCTAGACGCTGACAGCTATGCCATTATTGCGGCCGACACAGAGGCAGAGATTGTCCAGCAGACCGATAATGGCGACGGCACAATGGACGTTGTTGTGTCGAAAAAGACCAAGAAAGGCTGTTTCAAGTGCGCGGTTGTGCCGCCTGAAGAGTTTGGCATTAGCGCGCAGGCAAAGACCATCCCTGAAAGTGGTTACTGCTTCCACCGTTACCGCAAATCGCAGTCGGAACTGATTGCAGACGGCTACGACAAGGATGTTGTCGAAGGATTGCCCACCTCTTCAAGCCGCAATGGCGATGAATATGAGGAAGGGCGCTCCAGAGACACGTTTGACGATGAAAGCGACCCACAGAGCGTTGTTAATCGTTCGATGCGCCTGATTGACGTTACAGAGCATTATATCAAACTGGACGTGGACGAGGACGGCGTTGCGGAATTGCTCAAGGTAGTGACCGCTGGCCCTTCTGACACGCTGCTAGGCGAACCGGAAGAGTTTGACCGGATGCCGTTCCACTCGATTACGCCCTATCCCATGACGCACCGTTTCTTTGGGCGTTCTGTTGCCGATCTCACCATCGACATCATGCGGATTAAGACGCACCTGCTGCGCCAGTTGCTGGATAACGCATCATTGCTCAACAACCAGCGCATTGCCGTAGGTTCGCAAGGTGCAGACGAGAATACTCTTGATGACCTGCTAACCAACCGTCCTGGCGGCATTGTCCGCATGAAGGACGTGGGTCAGTTACGCGAGATACCAAACCAGCAGCTAGGCCCGCACATCCTGCCGCTGATTGAATATGTTGACCAGTCAAGAGAGACGCGCACCGGAATAACCCGCAATGTGGGTGGTATCGACCCCGATGTATTGAACAAGGCAGCATCTACCGCAACGGGCTTTCAGGGGCTACTGGATGCCAGCATGATGCGCATTAAGCTGATTGCGCGCATCTTCTCGGAAACCGGCATTAAAGACCTGTTCCTGCATATCCACGAATTGACCCGCAAGCATCAGGACAAGGAAAAGGTTGTCAAGCTGCGTAACCAGTGGATTGAAGTGGATCCACGCGGTTGGCGCACGCGCAACGACATGACCGTGAACATCGCTTTGGGCACTGGCAGCAAGCAACAGCAGCTAATGCTCTTGAATGCCCTGTTAGAGCGCCAGAAAGAGGCGATACAGTTCCAAGGCGGTGCAGATGGTCCCCTTGTGACGCAGGACAACATATACAACACGCTGAAGCAGATGACCGAACTGGCAGGCTTCAAGAATGTGGACAGGTTCTTTACCGAGCCGGACCCCAATGCAGAGCCGAAAGAAACGCCGCCCGATCCTGCCGTGTTAGAGGCGCAAGGCAAGATACAGCTAGAACAGCAGAAAATGCAGATGCAGCAGCAAGCCGATGCCGCCAAGATGCAGATGAACGCGCAACAGTCCGAGGCTGAGATGATGTTCAAGCGCGAAGAGGCAGACTTGCGTATGCAATTAATGCGTGAGGAAGCCGCTGCCAAGTTGCAATTGCAGCGCGAAAGCAAGGAAGCGGAAATACAGTTGGCGCGGGAATCGAAGCAGGCTGAAATTCAGTTAGCCCGCGAACAGATGGCCATGAACGCGCAGACGGCACGGGAAACGGCGCAGTTTAAGATGTCGAATGACCGGCCCGGTGGAGACTTGAGCGTATGATCCGCGATGCACTCGAACGCGCTGGCATATTGGCCCGTCGTGGCAATCAGGCAATGCTTGAACTTGAACAAACGGGCGATGCTTTCGCCACGCTGAAGGCTGAATATGTCAAAGCATGGGAAGCCACGTCATTAAAGGATGCTGAAGGCCGCGAACGCCTTTGGCAAGCCGTGCAGATTATCGGGAAGGTCGAAAGCCACCTGATTCAACAGGTCCAGAACGGCAAAATCGCCGAAGCGGACATTCAACGCCTACGTAAAGGCTAAACAAAGGAACATTTATGGACGCCGACAATGGCGCGTTGTCACTAGACAGCGCGGTCGAACTGCTGCGCATTCCCGAAGGGGAGCAGGCACAGCCGGAAGAACAGACTGCCGATATTGAGCAGCCCGAAGAACCGGCAGACCAAACAGAGACTACGGAAACCGAAGCTGAGGAGCAGGTGACCGAAGAAGCGGATGTAGAAGAGCAAGAACCGGCAACACCGGCAGTCGAGCCCCCTGCATTCTACACAAAGGCAGAGAAGGAAGCATTTGCTAGCCTCCCTCCCGAACAGCAGCAATCTATTGCTAGGCTGGCTCGTGAAGGCGAACGGCATACGGCTAAAATCTCTCAGGAAATAGCTGCCGAGCGCAAGGCAATTGCCGACGCCAAAGCAGCAATTGAGCAAGAACGCGCACAGTATCAGCAAGCACTTCTCGCCAATTTCCCGCAAGCACCTGATCCGCGGCTAATCGACAGCGATCCTGTCGAATATCTGCGGCAGGACGCGATGTATAAGCAAGCCGTCCAGCAATGGCAGGTTGCCGAGCATCAACGCCAGCAGGAAGTTGCCGAGCAGCAGGCCCAAGAGCAAGCGCAGCGTGAAGAGCATATCCGCACACAGGCGGAGCGATTGAAGGAACTTCTCCCCGAAATTGGCGATCCTGTAGAGGGACCAAAACTGGCCACCGCATTGATGAAATTTGGCAACGAAGTCGGGTTCGACAACGAAGCCCTTTCAAATGCGGATGCTGAAGAACTGGTTATTCTGCATGACGCAATGAAGTGGAGGGCAGCACAGGCATCAGCGAAAGCCGCCAAAGCCAAGCCCGTTCCCAAAGTTGCTGCACCTGGCGTCGGCCGCACCAAGGCCGAAATGACTGCGGACCAGCGCAAATCCGCCCTTGCTCGTCTCGAACGCACCGGCACCATTGAAGATGCCGTTGCATTGTTACGCAACTAAGTTATTGTAAAGGTTACATATTATGAGCCAACCTACCAACACGTTTTCGAGTTATGACGCACGGGGCATCCGTGAAGACCTCTTGGACATTATCGACCGGACAGAGCGCGAAGAAGTTCCGTTCTATTCCACCATTGGCCGCTCCAAGGCCACACAGCGCATTCATGAATGGCAGACGCAGGCTTTGGCCGCTGCCGCTGATGATAACGCGGTGATTGAAGGCGATGACGCCACGATGGACGCCGCAACGCCAACTGTCCGCGTCAACAACCGCACCCAGATCTCGGATAAAACCGCGACTGTTTCGGGTTCGGTGGAAACCTTCGACAAGGCAGGACGTGCTTCGGAAATGGACTACCAGGTTATCCTGAAGGGTCTGGAACTGAAGCGCGACATGGAAAAGCAGATGCTTTCCAACAAGCCTTCGATTGCGGGCAACGACACCGCTGCATCGCAGTCGGCAGGCTTCACCGCATGGTTGACCAGCAACATCTCGGCAGGTTCGTCCGGCGTATCGGGTGGCTTCGGTTCCTCGACCGCTGGTCTGGTTGCCGGACGTCTGGACGGCGCGCTTCGTCAATTTCAGGAAAGCCACATCAACGATGTGATGGAACTGGCATTTGACAACGGCGCTCGTCCTTCGGTCATGATGCTGCCCGCCGCATTGAAAACCCGCTTTTCTGCCTTTGCAGGTATTGCCGATCTTCGTCATGAAGTCGGCGAAAAGCAGGCTACCATTGTTGGCGGTGCCGATGCTTACTTAAGCAACTTCGGCAAACTGACTGTTGTCCCGCAGACCTTCATGCGCTCGCGTGATGCCATCATCTATGACCCCAAGAAGGTCAAGTTGGCCATTGCGCGTCCCATGAAGTCTTGGGAACTGGCCAAGTCTGGCGACACCGAAAAGCGTCAAATTCTTACCGAATACACGCTCGAAGTGTCGAACGAGAAGGCACACTGCCTTATCACCGACGTCCAGAAGAACACCTAACGGGGGAGGGGCGGGGAAACTCGCCCCTTTATTTTATGGCAATGAAACGACTTTTAACCCGCGATGATGCAACGGGCGTTGAGCGCTGGTTCCACCATGACGGCGAAACTATCTCCATCGAAACCAAACAGGACGTATCCAAGGTTCTCGATATATGCGGCAAAATCCGCAACGAATTTCAGGGCTACAAGGACAAGGGTGACGAACATCACCATCATGTAGCGCACTTCCCGCCGATTGTTATTGCCCAATGGCTTGAGGACTACGGCATCGATATTTTCAATCCCGATCATTCGGACAGGGTTTGGAAGAAACTCAACGACCCTGATTGGCGCAAAATCAGAACTTCGGAAGGCTGGGTGTAATGGCACTTTCCAATTACAGCGAATTACAGACGTCAATCGGCGACTGGCTGAAAGACACCAGCCTGACGTCCGTGATACCTGATTTTGTGACGCTGGCAGAAGCACGGTTTAACCGTGAACTGCGCGTGCCTGAAATGGAGGCTGTATCGTCTGCATCGGTGTCAACGGAAAGCGTGGCCCTTCCTACAGGGTTCTTGGAAATGCGGTCGATCTGGCTTGAGGAAAGCCCTGACAGGCCCTTGGACTATTTCCCGCCGCATCAGCTAAAGACCACACGCGCAAGTGCAGAGGCTGGCACTCCTACGGCTTACACCATCATTGGAACGGCTGTTTACCTCTCACCTACCCCGTCTGGCGCACATACCGTCAATATGGCCTATTATGGCCGCATTCCTGCACTGGCCAGTAATTCGACAAACTGGCTGCTGACCAATCATCCTGACATCTATCTTGCAGGGTCACTATCGGCTGGCGAGGCTTTCGGTTGGAACGATGAGCGCATAGGCCTGTGGAACGCCACGGCAAGCGACGGCATTGCAATGTTGAACGAACAGGGCGTGAAGATGCGGACAGGTGCTAACCCCACCATGCGCTCTATGAGGGCCTTCAGTTAATGTTTTGGGAACTTGGCCCCTTGGCACCGGACAAGGCCAAATCACGCGCTAGTGGCTTCCTGACGGTCGCCAGCGGGGCATATCCGCTTGAGAACGGCTACCGGCCTATCGGACAGTTTGAAGAGATATTTACAGCTTTACCATCGGCTCCCAAGGGCGGCGCGTCGTTTACGTCTGCCCAAGGCATCAACTACATCATCGCAGGAGATGAAACGTCGCTTTACAAGGCGGAATCCGGCGGATGGACGTCTATTTCATCTGGTTATAGCTTGTTCTCGGAAAGCCGGTGGAGGTTTGCACAGTTCGGCGGCATAGCGGTGGCTACAAACGGCACCGACGCGATGCAGAAAATCGATCTGGCGTCGGGCAATGTGTCCCCGTTAGGTGGCGACCCGCCCACGTTTGAAACACTGGCAGTTGTCAAAGACTTTCTGGTTGGTGGCGTCCTGGACGGCAATGTCACCTATATGGGGTGGTCAAGCATTAACGATGCCGAGCGCTGGGATTTTGGCCAACGGCAATCGGACTTCAACATATTGGCCACAGGTGGCCGCATTAACGGCATTTTGTCCGGTGAATATGGCATCATCCTGCAACGGGATAGAATTTGCCGGATGGATTATGTCGGTGGCAACTTCATTTTCGAGATTAACGAGGTTTCCAGCAATATCGGCTGCGTAACGGTTCACAGCGTCGCGCAATGGGGTGTTTTAGGCTTCTTCCTGTCCGATGAGGGCTGGATGATGTGGGACGGGCAACAGCCTGTGCCAATCGGGCGGGAGTGGATCGACCGCGAATTTGCTGAACTTTACGATGTGAGCGATTGGGCATCCATGTCCACGGCGATTGACCCTATCGAGGGTGTGTTGATTGTCGCCATGCCGGACAAGATGTGGGGCTATAGCTGGATATTCAAAAAGTGGTTTAATATCCCTGTTGTTTCTCCCATTGTGTTCTCAGGTGTTACAAAGTCCATTTCGATTGATGAAGACTATGCGCCGGATATGCCGGAGGATGCGGACATTGACGGGGCTGGCCTGCCAACGCTGGATGACCCTATTTTCAGAGGCGGCGATCCACGGCTTTACGTGTTCAGCAGCACCAACACCTTGGGGGCTTTCACCGGAACCCCAATGGCAGCAACATTCACCGGCAATGACTTGGAACTGTTTCAGGGCCGCCGCACACGGTTGCGCTATTCACGACCGGAAACGGATGCGATTGGCGGAATTACATTAGGCTTTCTGGAACGCAACAGGTTGGGCGACAGCGGGGCATCGTCCAGCTTTACCAGCCTGCAAGAATCTGGAGAGATACCAACCCGCGCACACGCCCGCTATTTACGCCCCACGCTGACACTATCGTCCGGTTGGGACTATGCAACGGGTGTTGAGTTTATCGGCACGGCAGGGTTTGGCAGATGAGTGAACTACATCCATTTATTTGCACACGCAGCACTAAATCAATTGCGTCGCCCGGCAGAATAACAAGTCTTGAAGATATAAAGCGATATTGCAGCAATCTTGTTAAAGCCATGCAGGGCGGCTGGCTTTATGCCGGTGATGTAAAGTTGAGGGCCACTAGCAAGGCCATCCCTTACCATGTTCTCGCAAATGGAGCGATATTGAATATCGTAGACTTTCCGCAATTGTGGGAAGAGTATGGCACCACTTTTGGAGGTGACGGCATTACAACTTTTGGAGTGCCAGACTTATACGGCGCGCCATTGGAAGCAGCGCCAACAGCACCGACGCAAACAGTTGCTAACGGCACGGTCAACACAGGCGGAACAACGACCACGCCAAGCAATCCCGGCCAGACAGGCGGCACGGTTGGCGGCAGTCCGGTATCAGGTGGACGCCCGCAGACATTGCGCGAGAATGAAGAGGAAGTGTGAGGTTCGGTTATATCCCGTCGCCAGATACGGGGCAGGTGGACAGAGCAAGGGGCTATCTCACCCCCGCATTAGAGCGTTACGGCTACAAATGGGAAGAGTGCCTTTCGCTGATTGAAAGCGGCCACGCGCTACTTTGGATGAGTGACGAGGCGGCAATAGTAACGCGGGATGACGGTGACACTTTGGAATTATGGTCTTGCGGTGGTCGGGTGGTGAACGCTTCGGACCAGTTTTTGGCTGTGATTGAACAGGCGGCACGGCAGCATGGCTTCAAGCGGATACGATTGACGGGCCGCAAAGGTTGGGCGCGGCATTTAGCCAAGTGGGGTTGGGTTGAGATAGGTGAAGACGTGATTAAGGAATTGAAGCATGGGAAAATCTAAAACCAAGACGACAAACGAGCCTGCCGCATGGGCAAAGCCTTTTATTATAAAAGGCATGGAACAGGCGAACCAAGTGTTTGACGAGCAGCAGCCGGGGCTAAACAAGTTTTCTGCCATGCAGATGGATAGCTATGGCCGGATTGCACCGGGTGCAGAACAAGGCATTTTAGGCGCACAAAGTTTGGTCAATGACACCATCAGCGGTAAATATTTGTCTGGCAACCCTTGGCTTGACGCTATTGCAGGGCAGGCCCGCGAAAACGCCACCAATGACGTAGCATCACGCTATTCCAGTGCGGGACGTTATGGTTCGGCCTACGGACAGGGCGCTATGGCAAAGGCGATTGCCGATTCCGAAAACCAGTTGCGCTACCAGAATTATGCGCAGGAACGCGGCTACCAGAACGATGCAATTAGCCAAGCGCAAAGCCTGATGGGCGGGAGCCAAGGCTTGCTCAATAACGCCGCTGAATTGCCTTGGATTGGCGTCGGTGCATTGAATGGCAACGTCCGCAACGCTTCGGGCGGTTATGGCACACAGACAAGTGTGCAGAAGCAGGGCGTGGGCGGCATCCTTGGTGGCATTGCAGGCGCTGGATTGTCTGGCTGGGCATCAGGCGGCTTTGCATCGGACATTCGTTTGAAAACCAACATCGAAAAAGTTGGCGAATATGAAGACGGCTTAGGCATTTATGACTTTGACTATCTGCCGATTGAAGGCCAGATTGCCGCGTTCATGCCCGAAGGTCGCCAGCGCGGGGTAATGGCGCATGAAGTCGCTGAATTGCGGCCCCATGCGCTTGGCCCTGTCATCGACGGCTATGCAACTGTGAACTATGGAGCGCTATAATGGGGATGTTCGGAACCCGCAAACATGCGTTTGGGCAAATCCCCGGCATGGGAACGATGCGTGGCCCCTATGATACACCCGGCATTGGCGACGGCATGACCGCACAAGTTGGCGCAATGGAACCTAACACGCAGGCCATGACCAAGAAACCGGGCTTTTTCGCACCGGGCCAGACTGGACGCCACATTGTCGGCTTTATCGGTGACGCATTGCAGCAAATGAGCGGCGGACAGCCTACATACATGCCGCAAATGATGCAGATGAAGCAGCAAGACGCGGAAATTCGCGCACGTTTGCAGGCCGCACTTGAGAAGCGGAAAGCGGAACGTGAAGACTACACATGGAAAGCTGAATATGACCGCGCTAATCCGAAGCCGATCAACAATGACACTATAAACGACTTCAATTGGTATAAAAGCCTGTCTGATGAAGACAAGGCAATCTACAGCCAAATGAAGCCAGAATATCGCCAAGGCCCTGACGGCAAGTTTTATCGTGTAGAAACGGCGCAAGGCCCACTCCCTACCTTCACCGATGATGACTGGAACAAGGGCCAGCCAGTGGGAGGCAGCGTCGGGAACGGCGCTGAGGGCTTTCCAAACTGGTATTAAGGCTAAAGTCGCAGGCAATATCGACCTTTTTAATCGCCCTGTTGTCCGTAACAAGGATGGCTCCATTTCGACTGTCCGCAGCATATCAATCGGCACGGACCAAGGCGAGGTTCTGATTCCTACGGTTTCACCTGATGGGCGTATATTGTCGGACGATGAAGCCACCCAAATGTATATGAAAACCGGAAAGCATTTGGGAATATTCGGGACGCCGGACGAAGCAACTGCTTACGCAGAAGGCCTGCACGCACAGCAGGAAAAACTATACACACAACGTCCAAAGGCGGGCTTCGATAAGGCATTTAGCGCACTAATCCAGCAGGAAAGCGGCGGCAGGGCAGGGGTTAGAGGCCCACAAACGCAATATGGCCAAGCCTTGGGCATGACGCAGATGTTACCTGCCACAGCAGCGGAAATGGCGAAGAAGTTGGGCGTTCCATTCCGTGAAGAGTTGCTCACCGGAACGTCACCACAGGCCGCAGAATATCAAAAGGCTTTAGGCGCGGCATATTTCCAGCAGGCGCTAAAAGAAACGGGCAATCTAACCGATGCCCTGCATTACTATCACGGCGGACCTAACCGCAAATTATGGGGACCAAAGACACGTGGTTATGCGCGGTCTGTATTGGCAAGGATGAACAAATAATGGCTGAACGTCGCATTATTAACGGTTATATTGTAGAGCGTGGCGATGATGGCCAATTGCGCACTATCGGCCCTGCAAATGGTCCTGCGCCACAGATGCCCGCCGATCCTACATTCCAGTATGAAGGCCCGCAGGCTTCGGCGACTTTGACCAAAACGCAGCTTGACAACAAGGTGACTGAGGCAACCCTGCCTTATGCCTTGCGCAAAGCAGCAGCCGACGCAGCAGCAGCAGAAGCAGCGGCAGCCAAGGCAGGGCAAGCAGGCCCTGAAAGCGAAACACAGCTAAAGGCTGGAGCGACCGCTGGCGACCTTCGCACGATGATGCAGACCATCAATGAACTGCAAACCCTCTACAACCAGAATTTGGCAGGACAGGGGCCTTTGCAGTCTATCGGGGAGTACTTCCCTTCAAATGCTAACGACCGCATTAACACGCTTTCTGCGGGTCTTGGCCAGTTGGGCATGTCTGCTTTCCGCGTTCCCGGCTCCGGTGAGCAATCAGACCGCGAATTGGCCAACTTCATTGACGCCAACCAGCCTTCGACATGGAACCGCGATTCTGGCTTTATTGGCAAATTGGACAACTTGCGCCGCCGTGCAGAGAACCGCTTGCAGGAACTAGGCCAGCCCGCACCTGAATGGGTGTTGCCCACAGAACAACTCCAAGAACAGCCGCAAGCCAACAATGACATGGCCGTTGCTGGTTCACTCCCACAGCAAGGTGCGGGGGGCCACCCGCCGCCAGACCAAGCCGACAGAAGCAACGTCTACCTTGGTGACGCTCCGCAGCCTGACAGGGGCGGATATGCTCCCTATGGGGCGCAATATCGCACGGTAAACAACCCCGCCTTGGCTGGTGTCAACGACGCAATCGGAAAGATGATTGCCCAAGGTGCGACCCGCGAACAGATTGCAGCATTTGCAGCCAGCAAGGGCGTCACACTGCCACCTGATACGAAATGGGGACAGGAAACGCCCGCAGGCCGCGCATGGCTGAAACAAAACCCCGGCAAGCCCTATCCTGTTAATGTGGATGACATGGTTGTGCCGATGTCCGGCTTTGAGCAGTTCCGCAACAATGCACCCCAAACACGCCTTGGCACGGCAGCCGCGACCGCAATGAACGCAGGCGGTTTTGGCATCCCACAGGCGATTGCAGGTGGGCAGGGGCTGGATTATCTGCGCTCCGTCAATCCTAAGTCTGCTTTTGCAGGTGATGTTGCAGGTGTAATCGGTGGCACGGCTGCTCTGGGACGCGCAGGCGGTGCTGTTGCAGGCCGTGTAGCACCATCCTTGCTTGGTGGTGGCGCTAAATCGGCTGCAGGACGTCAATTGGCAACAGATGCGACCTATGGCGGCATCTACGGGGCTACGACCGAAGGCGACCCTCTGACGGGTGCTGCAACGGCTGCGCTAGGCTCCGGCCTTGGTATGGGTATTGGCAAGGGCATCCAGAAGGGCTTAACCGGCGTTACCGATCCCGCAGTCCAATATCTGACGCAGCGCGGTATCCCGCTCACTATTGGCCAAACACTCGGCAATCGGGGCGTCATCGGCAAAACAATGAACAAACTGGAAAGCCTGCCTGTCTTGGGTGACATGATGGGTGCGCGTCGTCTGGACGGATTGCAGGCGTTCGAGCGCGAGGCATTGAAGGATGTTGTAGCCCCTGTTGGCGGTAGTGTCACCACAGGCGGCGCAGAAGGGCTTGCACAGGCTCAGGAAGCCGTTTCGCAGGCTTACAGGGATGCACTATCAGGTGTGAACGTATCACCTGACCAGCAGTTTATCCAAGAAGCAGGCCAAGCCATGCAGACAGGTGCAGCAGTGCCTAAGTTTGGCGAAGACTTCACCTATGCGATGAACCAAGAGGTCGGCCCTCTATTCGGGCAGGGCGGCAATCTGTCCGGCCCACAATTGCAGAGCGCATTGCAGTCTATCGGCAAAATACGCTCCGGTTTCGGCAAGAATCCTGACGCAATGGCAAGTTATGCCGCAGATGCAGCAGGGCAGATGGAAGACGCCTTGAGCAATCTTGTTGGACGTCAAGCACCTGACGTTATGCCTGCTTACAACGATGCTAAAGGCGCATTCTCCCGCTTGGCACCGTTTGAAAAGGCACGGATAGGGGCAATCAATCAAGAGGCAATCACGCCTGCTCAACTTTCGCGGGCGGTAACGTCTAACACGAACAAGTTTGGCGGGCGTGCTGCGGCTGCGCGTGGTGACAATCTCACCGATCTGATGCGTTACGGGCAGGAAGTTCTACCTTCGACTGTGCCTAACAGTGGAACGGCTGACCGTGGCCTTGCTGCGCTGTTCTTGCCTGCCGCATTAGGCGGTGGTGCTGCATACAGTGGATTGCAGGAAAACCCCGGCACGGCTGGATTGCTGGCTACACTTGCGGCTATGTCCACAAAGACGGGCCAGAAGGCATTGCAGAAGGCTCTGACAAGCCGCCCTGGTTCAGTCCGGAAGGCTGGTGGGCTGTTCGGGAGCCGGAAGGCACAACGGGCTATAGGGGGGGCTATAACCGCTCCCCTGCTCATCGAGTGATTCCGGCCACTTCCATTCGGAAAACAAAGCCCATGCCAACAGCACAAGCGATTTAACAAACATCGTAAGTCCAAGGCTCATGACGGCCTGATTAACACACACAATCGAATTTAACAACGGCCCTGCTTTGCGGGGTCTTTTCTATGGGGAAAAGCCTTGCCTATTCCAGACTATAACACCTCTGCCGCATCTAACCTGACACTGGGGTCAATCCCTGTCGGCCCAGGCATGGAGCGCGAAAAGGTCAACAACGCGCTGCAACAAATCATGGCAGACCTTGCCGCGTATAAGAACAGCATCACAAGCCAAATCCACGCCAAGGATAACGGCGCGGTGGGTGACGGTGTGGCGGATGATACAAACGCTCTGCTCAACACTGCCATTGCTGCGCGCACAGGCTTTACCGATGGCCTGCGGACGTTCACAGGGGAGATATTCCTGCCGCCCGGTAAATACCTGATTGACGATGTGCTTGACCTAGCACCGACTGCGGGCGTCACCGGCCTGACCATTTCCGGCTCTGGTTCCGGCTCAACCGAGATAATCTATTCCGGCGCAACGGCAACAATCAAATGCACCTCGTCAAGCCTGATAACATGGCGTGACGTGCAGTTTGTATCGTCCGAAGTCGATGACGACCAAGTTGCCTTCACAATCAGCCAAACTGGAAACCCATTGCGGTCATGGCGGTTTGAACGCTGCAACTTCAACGCATTCTACAAGTGCTTTGCTGTCACCGGAACATCAATGTGCAGCGAGTTTTATTTCACGGACTGCAAATTCCAGCAATGCTACTACCTGATGGAGAATGACAATGACCAAGCGGTCAACTGGAACTTCGTCAACTGCGATTGGGAGAATGCAGAACTAACCACCAGCAAAGACGAAAACCTTGCAGCGGCGTTCAATCTGAAAAAGGGCAGTTTTATCCGGTGGACGGGTGGTAGCATGATATTCCAAGGGATGCTGGTTTACTACAACCTGACAGCATCGGGCGTATTTACCCGCACGTCACACAAAGTCGTGTTTGATGGCGTCCGCATGGAACTGGTAGACGATGGGGCGGGCGGCCATGCTTCGCTTATCGACCGGACTTCTACCGGCTACACAAACGGCTCAAACTCGCCCACGACTTCGATTAAAAACTCTACCATCCTAAACCGTGGCTCAATTCCAACAACTGTCACCTATGCGAAAGTGTGGGCGAACTGTTCTTTGGAAATGGATGACGTTGAGACAGAGGGTGGCAAGGTTATTGGCATTCTTGATGGCACCACTGCTGCAAGCAATGCCGATGTGATTTTGCGCGACGTCAAGAATGTAAGCTATCAGGAAGACACCACTTCCCGCACAAACACGCACGACCAGCACAACGTCTCCATCCAGCCTGACAACAGCAGCGCGACTTCGTTCCCGTTGCTTGACCAGCGGCTTTGCAGTCTGTCTGTTCCTGCCAGCGCATATCCCAAATATGTCTATGTGCGCGGTCCTACGGGGTCACTTCCCCAAGGCGGCACAACGGTAAACCTTCCTGCCATGCCTAACCACACGATGATGCTGCGACTGTTCTGCTACCGCTTCGGTTCGGCTGGCAACTCCTTGCAAGTGGATCTGAAAGACCAAGCCGACACCACGACTTATCAAACCATCTCACTGGCATCAGGCGACCGCTTCAAGGAAGACACCGCAAACGCCAAGGAAATGGGCTTTGAAATACCTGCAAACACACCCTTGATGCTTAAATTCATCGGCACGGCGGAAGTCGTGAAGGGTGTAGTTGGCGTTGAATATCTGTAAGGAGAAAGTCATGTTTCATTCTATACCTACCTATGACGTGCCGATTGTGGCTATGCCGCCTAATCCACCGCCGTTGCCGCCGCCTCCTCCCCCGCCTCCCCCGACGCCTCCTGAGGTGCCAGAGGGATGATATGGTTTGCGGTTATGGGTGCCGTGCTGCTGTTTATGCTCCTGCAAAGGGCAGACGGTGCATGGCCCCTCCACAAGCTGAGGACGTGGGCCGCGCTATTCTGTAGCAGCCTTGCTGGATGGGTCGCAGTGTCGGTTTACGGCGGCGTTCCCGTCCTTTCCTTTATCGTCATCGACATCCTTGCTGGCGTTGCTGTTTTGGCGCGTCCGGCAGGACTTGCACAACGGGCCATCGGCCTATGCTATGGCGTGATGATTTTGTCCCATATTGGGTATAAAATAGCATTGTTATGGTTTGAAGGTGTAGTAAGTTCAACCAGTTACGAGGCCTTTATGA
>ERZ869921.171-NODE-171-length-41266-cov-14.677198_pt1 | contig 41266 bp, 63 predicted proteins | sample MGYA00579310_ERZ869921 | MGnify/ENA primary metagenome ERZ869921 (study PRJEB32216, sample SAMN09231816) | wastewater metagenome | place: USA: Maryland | collected 2016-06-21 | study: EMG produced TPA metagenomics assembly of the PRJNA472060 data set (Reclaimed... | reverse complement strand
CAGGCTTATGGGTATTCGCCGGAGCGTGTCTCTGCAGACGCGCAGGATTACACCTTCAATCCAACCCCCACAACGGTCGGCAATCAAAACTACGACTACTCGCCGGAGCGTGTCTCTGCAGGTGCACAGGACTATTCATTCAATCCGAACGCTATTAGCGCAGGACAGCAGGATTACAACTATAACCCTCTAGAAGTACAGGGCGGCTCGTTCCTGACAGGGAACATCGGCGCATACATGAACCCCTACATCGACAACGTCGAGAAGGCGGCTCTTGGGAACATGCAGCAGGGTTATGAGAAGGCGCTGAATTCGATTGGCGACCGTGCCCTCAACTCCGGGGCATTTGGCAGTTCGCGCCAGGGTGTTGCGGAAGGGACGGCTGCTTCCGAATTTTCACGACAGTTCGGGGATCTCTCAGCAAACCTACGCAGCCAAGCCTATAATGCTGGCACCGACCTCATGGGGCAGGACTTGTCACGCAACATGCAGGCCCAGCTGGCAAACCAGCAGGCCGGTATGGCGAACGCACAGTTCGGCGCCAACATCGGCCTGCAGAACATCGCCAACGACATGCAGGCCCAGCAGTTAAATGTCGGAAACGCGATGAGCAATGCGCAGTTCGGGGCCAACCTTGGCTTCCAGAACCAGCAGCAAGCTCTGCAGGCAGCCCTCGCCAATCAGCAGGCGGGTATGTCGAATGCACAGTTCGGAGCCAACATCGGCTTGCAGAACATACAGAACAACATGGAGACCCAGCAGTTCAATGCGGGTCAGGCTGCACAGAACGCACAGTTCGGTGCGAACCTCGGTTTCCAGAACCAGCAGCAAGCTCTACAGGCCGCTTTGGCGAACCAGCAGGCGGGCATGTCGAATGCACAGTTCGGAGCCAACATCGGCTTGCAGAACATCGACAACGCGCTGCAGGCGTCACTGGCAAACCAGAACGCTGGACTGCAGGGCGCACAGCTGAACCAGCAGGCAATGCTCGCCAATCAGGATGCGCTCTATAACCAGGCGGCCCTCGCCCAGCAGGGCGCCCTCGCCAACCAGAATGCGGGGCTGCAGGGCGCACAGTTGAACCTGCAGGGTGCAGGCATGCTGGGCGACCTGACGACGGCTGGACAGTCTGCTTACCTGCAGGGTCTGCAGTCGGCCCTGTCCGTCGGGCAGATCAATCAGGATCAGGCGCAGGCGCTTCTGGCGCAGCAGGCGGCGCAGTATGACGCCATGCGCAACTATCCGCTTGAGCAGTTGAACATCCAGCTTGCTGCCCTTGGCGGCACACAGGTGCCGACCAGCACCGTCACCAAGGCGCCCACCAGCGGCAATTCTGGGCTTGCAGCCCTTGGTGCCGCCGGTTCTGTGCTCGGCGGGCTTGGATCGCTTGGCATCTTCTCGGACGAGAACGCCAAGACGAACATCGAGCCGATCGGCATTGACGGCACAACCGGCCTGCCAATCTACGCCTACGATTACAAGAGCGACGTGGCGAGCGCCAAGAAGAGCGGCAAGCCCATGCCGCCCAAGCGCGTCGGTCCTATGGCACAGGATATGCCTGCGGGCATGGTTGACCAGATTGGCGGCAATCTCGTCGTGAAGGGGCTCCTCTGATGCTGCCGCCCGTCTCTGAAATGGAAGCCTACATCCGGCAAGCCGCGATCGCCCGCGGCATTGACCCGGATGTGGCGGTGCGTGTGGCTCGGTCCGAAGGGCTTGGCGAGGGCGTCTGGCAGAGCAACGTGATGCTCGACTATGGCCGTGAACGCTCTTACGGCCCGTTCCAGCTGCATGTGGCGCCGGAAGGGCGCCGCCCCGGCATGGGCAATGATTTCATCGCCAAGACCGGCCTTGACCCGTCAGACCCTTCCACATGGCGGCAGGGCGTTGACTTCGCCCTTGACAATGCCGCCTCGGGTGGATGGGGGCCTTGGTTTGGCGCCCAGAAGATCGGCATTACGGGGAAGCACGGCATCGGCGACGGCAAGCCGCAGGGTGTATCACAATATGATACACCCGTGCACGAAGACCGTGGCGGGCCGTACAATTCAGGCTTGGGCGCGGCAGCGCCTCCGGGCCTGCTCGATCCCGTGGCAACCTCTCCCGCAGCAGATACCGACCTGTCGTCTGCCAAGTGGAAGAAGCTGGCGGCTGCAGGCGCCAAGCTCATGGAAGAAGGACAAGAAGACCCGCTGGCCCGCGTGCCGGCGCCCGTTGTGCTGCAGCCTTTGCGGCGCGTAACTCTGAAGGGGTTGCTCTGATGGCATCATTCTTTGACCAGCTAAAAACTCTCGGGCTTTTCAACCCGAAGAACGATCCGACTGCACAGGCTTATGGCCTGCCGCCTGAGATGGTGAACCAAGCCCGTTGGGCGGCTCTTGGCAACATGGGCACGCAGCTGATGGCGCTGTCCCAGCAGATGACGCCAGAGCAACGCGCGCGAATGATGGGGCAGGCGGACTTCACCGGCGGCTATCAGACCAACCTCTATAATCAGGCGCAGCTTAAGCTGATGGGGGATGCCCAGAAGCGGAAATCTGCTGAGAGTGAGCGGGATGCGGCGGCCCGGCAGTGGCTTGAGCAGAAGATCGCCGGAATGCCAGATGGGCGGAAGAAACAGAATGCGGCCATCCGTCTTGAACTTGGCGACCTCAAGGGTGCTGCCGACGAATTGACCGCAGACGATCCGGTTATGGCGGCACCCACAACTCGCACTGTGCGCGTGGGTGATAACGATGTAACGTATCAATGGGCAAACGGTCAGTGGGAGAAATTGGGCGAGGGCCCGGCCTTCAAGCCTGATGCGCCGCAGCCTCCGTCGAGCGTCAAGGAATACGAATACGCCAAACAGCAGGGTTATGAAGGCACCTACGAAGACTTCCTGAAGATGGCTACAGCCGCCAAGGCTGGCGTTGCACTTCCGGCGGAAATGGGCGCCCGCATTGGTCTTGGCGACGAGTTCCTGACCGAAGACCTCCCGCAAATAAAGAAAGATGTGGCAGCTGGCGTGGCAACTGGCCCAGTTGATGCAATTGCCGGGTGGGCTGGGGTTGGGCGCCAGGGTGAAATCAGGCGCCGCATTCAGACTGGTTTGGATGCCATGCTGCGCAATCTCACTGGTGCTGGCATGACGGCGGACGAAATGGCCCGTTACGAGGCCCGTTATGCACCGTCTCTGTTCGATACACCCGAAAGCCTTGCTTCAAAGCTTGATGGTCTTGAACGCGATCTGAAGGCTGTGAAGGGCGGTGCTGTGGCCGGGAAAACCGGCTCAATGGTGAAAGACAATACAACGGACACGCCTAAAAAGCGCCTGAAGTTCAACCCCGCCACAGGAGAGCTTGAGTAATGGAGATCGAACTTCCAGACGGCACCATTGCCGAGTTCCCCGATAACACGCCACAGGACGTCATCAAACGGGCGCTGCAGAAGCGTTTTGCCGTTCCGGTGCAGCCCGCTCCAGATCCTGCCATCGCGCGCGAAGCGCAACTGCAATCTGATTTCGATGCCTTGCCCGCGTGGCAGAAGCCTTTGAAAGCCGCCGATGATCTTGTACGCCTTGCAGCAAATGGCATGACGTTTGGCTTTGCTGACAAGATCGCAGGGTATTTCGGTGGAGAAGGTACTGAAGCCGAACGTGCCCGCACAGAAGATGCCAGGGCACGCGCGGGCGGCGCGGGCATTGCAGCAGAACTTGGTGGAGCAATTGCAACGCCTGCCGGGCTGGCGAAGGCTGGTGTTACCGCTACGCGCCTTCCGGGTATGATTGGGCGCTACGGTGGCCTTGCTGCTGATGGTGCGGCTATGGGCGTGGCAGACGCTCTTGGCAATGACCGCGATATTGCAACTAATGCCGCAACTGGTGCCGCTCTTGGTGCCGCCGGACAGGCAGCTGTTGGCCTTGGCAAGAAACTGATCTCTCCATTGCGAACGCCGCCTGAGCGCGCGGCAGCCGCACAGGTGCTGGCGTCTGAAGGCGTCCCGGTAACAGCCGGGCAGAAGACCGGCAGCAAAATGTTGCGGATGTCGGAAAGCGAGATTGGTGGAACCGTAGCGGAAGATATTTTCGACACGCAGCGCGAAGCGTTCACGCAGGCGGCGTTGAAGCGTGTTGGCGAGAATGCAAGCCGTGCGACACCTGACGTCGTCGACAATGCGTTTAATCGTATTGGGAATGAGTTTGATACGCTTGCCGCTCGCAATGCCATGATACCAGATCAGAAGGTAGCGGCAGACCTGACGAACATTGCTGTTGACTACGCCAGCACTGTAGCTCCTGGCATGCGATCTCCGATCATTGAAAAGACGGTCAACGACGTAGTTGGCCTGCTCCAGTCTGGGCGCATGGACGGAGAAGTGTATAAAACGCTTCGCTCCAACCTTGACCGCTTTGCCCGCGGCACCATGCAGCCAGAAGCGAAGATGGCGGCGCGCGATCTCATCCAGGCGCTCGACACCGGCATGGAGCGGTCAATTCTTCGCAACAACCCAGCAGATGCTGGCCGGTGGTCAAAGGTGCGCCGCCAGTATCGAAATATGCTCGTCATTGAGCAGTCACTGGCAGGAGCCGGTGAAGCGGCTGATGCAGGCATCATCACGCCAGCACGGCTTCGGCAAGCCACTGTGTCCAAGCAAGGCAAACGTAACTATGTGCGAGGCGATGGCGACTTCGCTGAACTGGCGCGCGCTGGTGGCATGTTGCTCCGTGACATGCCTGACAGCGGAACGGCGTCTCGCAGCGCAGCTCGAGCTATCCCGAACCTCATGGCGGGTGCGATCGGTGGTGGCACAGGCTACGCCTACGGCGGGCCTGATGCGGCCATAGGTGGAGCTCTAACCGGCATCGTTGCCCCACATTTGGCGCTTTACGGATTGAGCCGCACGCTCATGTCCCAACCATTCCAGCGGTATCTGATGAACGACGTGGCAAACCGTCTCACCCCGGCGGCACAAAAAGCAATTGCTCGCGGCACAACGGCAGCGGGTGTGCAGGGTCTTCTTGGCGGTCAGTGAGGCTCACGAATGCTCGAAAAGGAAACGCTCGCGCTTCTCTCGGCGCTCATGCAGTGGGTGGTCATGCCAGTGGCTGCTTTCGTGTGGATCATCTACCGCCAGCAGCAGGAGCATAACACCGCCATTGCAGTTCTGCAGGCCGAGACGGCGAGCTCGCGGCTCGCCCACGACCGTGAGATCAAGGAAATCCGCGAAACGAGCCGCGCCATCATGGCGAAACTCGACAGCATTGAAGAGGCGTTGCGTAAATGAAGACCTCTCGCACAGGTATCGACCTCATCAAGAAGTGGGAAGGGTGCAGGCTGAAAGCCTACCAGTGCTCGGCTGGCGTATGGACCATCGGCTATGGGCTGACCTCTGCCGCCGGCATCATCCCGGTGACGAAGGGCATGACCATCACCCAGCAGCAGGCTGACGAGTATCTGGTTGCATCGCTGGTGAAATACGAGGCCGCCGTCCAGAAGGCCGTCAACCGCAGCCCGAACCAGAACCAGTTCGACGCAATGGTGTCGCTCTGCTTCAACATCGGGCCCGGAGCCTTCGCGAAGTCTTCGCTACTGCGAAAGTTTAACGATGGCGATCTCGCAGGTGCAGCAGACGCCTTTCTGCTGTGGCGGAAGGCTGGCGGCAGGGTGCTGCCGGGTCTGGAAGCCCGGCGGCAGGACGAGCGCAAACTGTTCCTCCGCCCAACTCTGGCGCCCGTCCAGAAGCCCGTGGAGTTGCCGCAGCTCTCCATACACGACGAACCCATCATCCCGATACCGAAGCCCCCGGCAGACGCTCCCAGGCCGTCGCTGTGGGCCCGTCTCATCGCCTGGCTGAAAGGTTGAGTATGGAGACTATCACCACCACCGTCCTGACCCCCATCATCCGCCACGGCCTGACGACCGCAGGCGGTGTGCTCGTCACGCTGGGGCTGGTTGACCCAGCCATGCAAGGTCACTTCGTCACGATCGCCACCGGCATCGTGGTCGGCCTTGTCGGCATGGCGTGGAGCCTGAAGAAGAACGTGAAGGCGGGGAAGTAACCCGTGTTTGCTGACCGGGTGCTGACCGGAATTGAAAACGGTCAACATCCGGTCAGCGCGGCCCCTGCAGGAGCCGCTTGATTATCCAATCATTTCAGTGAGTTATTGTGGTGCGGGCGAGGGGACTTGAACCCCTACACTGTAACCAGTAGCGGATTTTAAGTTAACGGAACGCCTATCTCTGGTAGTTCATGCCGATTGACTGCAATTGCTAAGATGTTGATTTCCCTCATTCCATGATCTACTCCTGATTGCCAGCGATTGGCGGCAGTTCGTTTCATCTGCTGACCGGGTGCTGACCGGAATTGGATAAAGGGGCTTAACATGAAGCTGACGAGGAAAGCGATTGCGGAAGCGGCTGCGGCGCTGTCAAGATCAAATCGTGATCGTGAACTGCTGTGGGATGATGAAATCTCTGGCTTCGGTATCCGGCTGACGCGGAAGGGCGGAGCATACTTTCTCAACTACCGCGCAGCAGGCGGCAAGGAACGGCGCCTCACACTTGGCACGGCTGCCGAGCTCACCATTGAGCAGGCGCGGCGCAAGGCCGCCGAAACCAAGGTGGCCGTGCGGGCTGGTGCCGACCCTCTGGAAGAGAAAAGGGCGATTGCACACACCCGTGCCACGAAAGGCATGACCATCTCTCAGTTGTCAGAGCGGTGGCTGGCTGATGGCGCCAGCCGGTGGCGGCCTCGCACCGCCAACGATTATCGATACACCGTCAGCCGCCACATCCTGCCGGAAATAGGAGAAATGGTAGCCAGAGAGGTTACAAAGGCGCAGATCGCGGGAATGGTTGCCAAGGTCAGGGCCAACTCTCCCGCCACGGCAGCCAAGGTGCTGCGCACCGCCAGCAGCATGCTGCGCTGGGCTGAAGACCTGGAACTGCTTGAAGAGGCAAAGCTGCCGCGGACAAAGCGCACAGCACCGCCTGTGGCGGCTAGAGAGCGCCTACTGTCAGATGACGAGCTTGCCACAATCTGGGGAGCGTCTGGAAATCTTGCGCCAGCCGAAGCAGCCTTCGTGCGATTGGTGATGCTCACCGTCCTGCGATCAGGCGCCGCGTGGCAGGTGGATCGAGACTGGCTCAAAGGCACCACCATTCACCTGCCGGCTGCCGTAATGAAGGGCAAGCGCGACCACCAAGTGCCGATTGCGGCGTGGGCGATGCCGTTGGTCGCGCCGAAGCTAGATGCCGTCACGCGACACGAAAATCGCATCTTGCAGGATTTACGGAAGCTGACCGGAATATCGGACTTTACGTTTCACGACATGCGCCGAAGCTTCCGCACATGGTGCTCTCGAAATGGCGTGGCAAAAGACCACGCCGAAGTGGCACTAGCACACGTCTCGCACCAGACTGCACTCGACAAGGCATACGACAAGCACACCTACACGGACGAAGCCATGAAGGTGTTGTTGTTGTGGCAAGAGCATATTCGGGTGCTAGCCGGTGTCCCGGCGTGATCATCCCGTTCTGCAGGTGTTTTGATTGATCCAGTCATCAAGAGCCGAGCGCCGATAGCGTACCAAAGAGCCGTGCTTAAAGTAGGCAGGGCCTTGGCGCCGCATCCGCAGTTGCGCCAGATGGTTGGCTGTGCAGCCGACATAGGAAGCAGCGGCCTTGGTGTCGAGAAGCGGATCTGGGTTGATGACCAAGTCTGACATTTTCGCGTTTCCCATCAATACCCCCCCTTGGTCGAACCCCAATGCTGCTTGGCGTAGGGATGATCCGGCCCGTCATAGGTGTGGCCGCTGTAATGGACGGGGTTAAAGTAATGGCTGGGCCACAGCCGCACGTCAGGCCACTCCCGGCTTTCGTAGACCTGCTGCATGACGAGGTTGCCGGTGCAGCGCCACGGCTCGCCAGCGGAAGACTGGCTTACCTTCTGGATCATCGCCTCGAGGAACGGAGCATTCTTCCTGGCGCCATAAACCGGCGTGATCAGACCCGGCGCCATCTGCTCGTTCTCCGCCACGCAATAGGCGGTGATGCCGTCTTCCCGCACAATGTCGTCGATCGGGCGCAGGCATTCGCTGTCGGCCCCCGGCATGAAGCCCCCCATCTCGTTGAGGATTTCATACCGGATCACGTCGGCCACGCCGCGCCACTCGCCCTGATCCTTGTAGGCATTCACCAGCCGCTGGTTCCGCCACGCCCGCCGGAACACCGTGTCGTTGCTCCAGTTGATGTAGCGCCAGGTGGGGTGATGCCGAGGCCAGGTGCTCATCCAGTGCAAGGGCGCCGGCTTCGGGCCGATCCAGATGTGGTGAAGGATGCGGGGGATCATGCACGCCTCCACATCACGAAGACGCAAGCCGCCGCACTCATCCAGATCTTGCCCACCATCTGGCCCGCCAGATAGTCCAGCGAGCCGAAGGCGATGATCAGGAAGACGGCGCTGTCGGCAAAGGCACCGATGACGCCGGAGGCCAGGACCGCCAGAGGCAGGTTGTGCCGGCGGAGCGGCGTGTAGACGCCAAGATCCAAGAGCTCGGCCACGGCAAAAGCCACAGCCGACGCCAGCACAAGGGTGGGCGGCGCAAAGAGGGCCGACAGTACCACGCCGCAGGCAATGGCAGCCAATGCCCACCGCAGGCCCAGCAATTGCTGCACCACATCGCGCAGCACCAAGGCGGCGCCGATCACCAGTACGCCCGAAGGTGCCGACAGCCCGAACCCGACCGGGATCAGGCAGGGGCCATCGGGAATGCACGTCGTGCCGACGTTGCCGATCAGCCAATTGGCGAGCGGGACAGTTGTGAGGAAGGCGAGGAATGCAAGATACTTCACGCGATGAGATCCATCTGTTCGGGCTGGAGCTTCCAAGAGATCGGGCACTGCACGGCGTCCCACCTGTCGCGCATGGCCTTCGGCGTGTTCTGGGGCCGGTTGTGGTTGCGGGCGATGTCAGTGCTATCGACGGAGGCAAACGGCCACTGTTTGCCACTGCAGGCCATTCCCCGGAGCATATGAACCCACGGCGTTCGGGTGTGGCGGGCAGCAATAGCGTTCCAGGCTTCATCCATCCGGCGGCGCCACGGATCCGAGAGCGGCACGGCATACTCGGCACTTGACCCCATGCAAACCCGCGGCCACTCGTCGATGAGCCGCAGCAGCCGGTCGAGGCTTTCGTGCAGATGCCAGACGGGTGCGCCACGATGGCCGTGGGGCCACTGCCGGATCAGATCGTCCTGCTCGACTTCGCCAGCCTCGACCACATCAGGGATGATGGCCCAGGTTGTCGGACAGTCGAGCCACTCATCCGTCCAGCGGTAATAGCCATGCCAGTCGGGCTTTGCGCCACGGCGCCAGACGCTAAAGGCGCCATTGTCCAGCATCACGGACTGGCCGATCTCATGGCAGCGGCGCACGTCCTTGGGCGCCATGTAGGACACGCAAAAATGCGCGCCTGCGAGTTCATAGAGCCTCGCCACTGGAGAGACTGGCGTGCCGTGGTAATGGATCATCTCTTGCCGTTCAGGATCTCAGACACACGTCCAGGGTTCACGTCGAACCACGCCGCGATGTCGGACAGGTGCGCCTCGGGATATTCGCGGGCATAGGCGCAGATTTCCGTCACCAGCCGGCGCGTCACGTACCGCTTACGTGGCGCCGCCTTGCGCATTGGACACTCGCGGGTGAGCAGCTTCATGCTTTCCCGAATGGCCTCGGCAGCCTGTGGCTTCGTGATGCGGCCCAGCTGCAGATCGCGGGCGAGACGGGTCAGGTTCTGGCGGGCCTGTGGCACGTTACTCATTGGGCACCACCTTGGCCTTCTTCGGCGCCACTTCCTCGACCATTTCGACATGCACCGTCTCGGGCGACGGTTTGCCAGACCCCAGCATCGTGGCGAGGGCACGATTGCGTTCTCCGAACGCTGTGCGGATCGAGCGGTCAAGGTTGCCAAAGGCTTCCAGTACCGTCGCCAAGTTGTCGATGATCTGCTTCTCGGCGTCTGCTGAGAACTGAAGCTCACGCTGGACACGGTCCTGCACGTCGATCAGCGCCATATTGAGATGGTGTAAGGTTGTCATTTTTCCTCCACGTCGTTTGAATAAATGATGGTCTTTGCTCTCGGCACGTCAGGGTGGAAGTTGTGGCGGTATCCGCCGTCAAAGCCGTCGGCCTCTCGGGCCGCGGCGAAGAAGGCGCCAGCGATCAGGCCAGCGAAAGCGCCACAGAAGAAGATGATCAGCATGAAGATGATCTCGTTCATCAGCGCACCTTCCCCTTGAGGCGGTCGGCTATAAGCATCGAATAGCCAGCTAGATCGGACCAGTGATCAACTTCATTTGGGTCGCCATTCACAATCCGCGCGATCTTTGTGCAGATGAGCGTCAGCGCCTCTTCCTGATCCGGCATTAGGTCAGGGCGCCGGTCACGGATGATCTGGCGAAGGCCGACAGCTACTGCCGCCACATCCATGAACTCGCCGTGGGTTTTGTTGCGCTGGTCAAGGATGCTATCGACTGTGTCGGCCCATTCGTCATGGCGCTGGAAGTCAACCATTGTTGTCCTCCGCTTCCGCGACCTCTGCATCGGTCATCAGTTCACCACGCGGATAGTCGAGCTCAAACCGGATTACTGGAGTGCTGCTGCACCCATCATAAACATGATAGCCGGTGATATATTTTTGCGTCGTGCGCTGCTTGTTGCGGAATGAGATCTGATGGCGGAAATCCACACGCGCATCCGGGCCGTGCAATGCAATAAGGCCGTCAACCATTTCCTTTAGACGCGCCAGCGTGTCGTTTTTCATGTCAACTTTCTCCCTCATACGGTTGTGGCAGCGGCGCCCAGGCGATGACATTTTGCAAGCTGCCGTGATCAGTCAGCCATCGACGCAACTGCGGGCTCCAGTACGCAACGCCAACGCGCCAATCGGGCTGCTGGTCAAACCCGAAGACGGCAGCGTAAAGCTTCTTCTCCGCCTTGGTGCTTGCGTCGAACGTCACCAACACGCGGCCTTCTGGGCGGCGGTCGCCTTTCATAATGGGGAGCCAGTCAGTCACCCCCGCCTCCGCCCATACTCAGCAAGTAGCGCCGCCTCGGCCCTGCCATCATCCTTTGCCCGCGCGAAGTAGTGGGATTGATCCGGCCACAGCTTGAGCGCCGCAGCACGCGACAGCGATTTATCCGAGCCGAGCCCCATCGCCTTCTTCCAGGTCTGAGGCCGCACCAGTTCTGTGCGGATGCCGCAGCACGCGAGCACAGCCATAATGGCGCCGAAGTTCTCTCCAAACCGGAAGGCCGACGTGGTGCCCATCTGCGGGCTGGCGCCGACATGCTCCACGATCGCCTTGGCGATGCGGATTTCTGTGTGCACCAGCAAGTCGTGGAGCAGGGCAGGAGAGAGCTCCTTGCGGGAGCCCTTGCCATGCTGCACATCAACCGCCGGGAGATCAGCCACACTCAGCAGCTGATCGCCGTGGAGGAATGCCACCGCACCCGACAAGCCGGGATCAATCCCGACCACCAGCATCAGCCGAAGTCCGCCATGTCGTCAGCTGCAGCCTTCTTGCTCGGCGGGGGAACAGCCTTCGACCCAGTGGCCGGCGGTGCGGCACGAACAGGGGCAGGGGCTTCGTCGTCGTCCTCGCTGTCAGCCGGCTTCTCGGCCCAGCCCATGATGTCGAACAGCGGCACGCGGGTGTTGCCCTTGCCGACCTTCTCGGCGCGCGAGCCCTGATAGGCCGCCACAAGAGCCAGGCCGGGGTTGGCGTCACGGTCCTTTGCGGCGGCATCAAACAGCGCTTCGAAGCCCATGCACGGCCCTGTTCCGGTCGAGGACCATTCAGCCCAGCCCTTCGACGGGCCGAGATAAACGCGAACGCTAAAGCCACGCTTAAACTCGCCCTCTGGCTTCATAGCACGGCGGCCAATGGCGTCATCCCACACCCACACCGGCGCCTGGCCTTCGGCCATCAGGCCCCAGCCGGTGCGCACGCTGTCGAGGTCAAACAAGACCTTCTTCAGCGTGATTTCATCCTTGCCAAGCATCCAGCTGTTAACGGACGGGCTGAACCGAATGTAGCTGCCGCCACCAGACGACAATCCAAGAAGAGACATTCAACTTTTACCTTTCACATGATTGCCGCGATCAAGGCCCGCAGCGTTGCCTCAGATGCCAAAAGCTTCATAAGCCGCCTGCCGTGTGGCGTGGTCGTAGTAGAAAAGATCCGTATTCGGGATCACCAGCCGGCAGAGCTCTTGCATGTCGTCGCTGATGGATAGGAACCGCTCAATGCGCTGCGCAATGCGAACCAATGCTTCGACGTGATCGCGCATGTTCTCGACCTGATACACCGCGCACTTCTTCGGCGTGGCGTAGCAGACGCGGCCATCAAGGTTGTTGGAGATGGCGCCACAGTAGAGCGCGACCTGTCGCGCGTGCTGGGCAGAAATTTCGGACGACAGGCGCAGCTGGCTTTTCAAGTCCACCACAACGCCGCTGTCTTCCCAATAGAAGTCAGCGAAGCCCAAAAATGGGAGCGGTAGATTGGGGTGCGACCACTCGATCTTATATTGCGTGTGAGACGGGACGCCATAAGCGCGCAACTCCGTTAAGGCATGCTCCACGATGCCCGGCACCGCATCACGTTCCTTCTCACGGTTGCTGTCGGCAGAAAGCGCCGTGAGCCTGTCGAACTCTTTCACAGCGGCGTCCTGACAATCGGCTAATGCAATCGCGGGGTCCATAAGCCCCATCGCCACGCCATGCTCCGCAGCCGTTCCGCGATGTGCTGCAGCACCAACGCTGCCGCGCACGCCCTTCAGCTTCAGCAATAGCAGCGCCATGTCAGCCTGCGCGAGATTGCAGGTCGAGACGCTGAAATGCTTCATTCCATGCCGCTCACACGCGCTCGTCATCGTCGCCTTCGTCTTCGTCGTGTTCGTAGATTTCACGCCCCTTGCCGTCGCCGCCGCATTCAGCGCACGGGTGCCAGGTGTCGGGGCCGGGAGAGTTAAGCGGAGAGCCAAACCAGCTGCCATGACCTTCGCACTCAGAGCAGGCGGCGTATTTGCGGGGCTTCGGCATCACGCGAGGATCCAGAAGAACATCGCCAGCATGCCGAACAGCAGCAGGCCAGCGATCGTCGTTACCACGTCCAGCACGTCGTCAAGCAGTGTGCGCGCGGGCGTGCCAAACCGGCAGGGGACCGCCCGCGCGCTAGAGGCCGAGGAGTACGGAAAACGCAGAACCTGTGGTTCCGTGCTCTTCTTACTGGGTGGGAGTTGCCACAGACCACCTGTGGCGCGCGCATCCTCCGGCATGGAGGAAGAGGGAGTGGCCCGCACCACGGGGCTAACTGTGGCGCGGGCCTTCCCCAACGATGGGAGGCACCCAGCATCGTCGGAGACTGAAATCCATTTGTTGTCGGTGGCGTCGTAGAGGTGGCGAGGCATCAGGCGATCCTCGTCACGCGAACGCCGACGACACCTTTGCGGACGACGGTGCGCGTCTTGAAGCGCATCGGCCTGTGATACTTGCGGATGTCTCCGCCAATTGAGGTGGGCGTGCGACCGGGCGCGAAGAAGCTCTCGCCTACAGAGATTTCACGCCACGGATATTTGCGGGGGCGAGCCATCACGCAGCCTCCCGGCGTGCCTGCTGCTCCGCCTCTTCGATCATGGCCTTGAGGCCGATGATCACTTGGGCATTCGCCTCCCAAACGCCGTCACTGTCGATCCAGTCCTCGCGCGCAATGGCGCGGGCCAGTTGGCGCCTTAGGTCGTCCAGTCGAGATGGTGATTTGTGCATGATGCCTCCGTCGAATGGAGGCAGTCAAACACGCTGTTGTAGAAAGGTCAACCGAAATCAAACGGTCTGTTGTAAAAATGTAGATCTAGAAATGATGCGACACTTTGACCCAACAACAAATTGGTGACAGTTGTACGTATATTTACCGGGGGGGGGGGTAACTACTGCTTCTTGACCCATAGGACGCGAGCCGCCCACGAAATGCCAGCCGGAAAGATCGGTTCGGCATTGTGGCTGTGGAGCCAATAACGGCCATCAGCTTTCTTCAGCTGCTTCACGTAGGTCGATCCATCGAGGCAGGCGACAACGCATAGACGCCCCAAAAGGTTATCTAAATTTCCTTCGACCACATCGTCGTAGTAAATGACGTCGCCTTCTTCGAGTACCGGGACCATGCTGTCGCCTCTCACAATCACTGCAACAGCTGATTTCGCCATACCTCCAGGCGGTGCGTCAACCTCGTCGAGGCCTGCACCTTTAAGGTGATCGTCGATCGGGAAGATCTGAAAGCCAGCGCCGACGTATCCCACAACTGGAATACGTGCTGGCTCCACGTCGTCGATCAGCTCGGTGACGGTGATGCCCAAAACGGGCGCCAGCTTCTGCATCCACTCCAGCGTGAGCTTGCGCTCGCCACGCTCCAGCATTCCCACCATCTGATTGGTCGTGCCGGCGGCATCCGCCACCTGCTGGAGGGTAAGTTTTCGATCTTTGCGGATCTGGCGGAGCCTGTTCATGGTCGGGCAACGTACAACAACCTGTTGGGTTCCAGAACAAACGCCCTGTTGTAAAAGTCGTTGCTTTAAATCAAACAATGTGTTTGATTTGCCGCCCATGCGACTTTCCCATTGGCTTGAAGCAAATCACATCACCGTTGCCGAGTTCACCCGCCGCATTGGCGGCGTCAGCCATGAGGCCGTGCGCCTCTGGGCGACAGGCAAACGCATGCCCGACACGCGGAATTGTATCCGCATCGAGGAGCTCACGGATGGTGCCGTGACCATTCACGATCTCCATCAGGCGCACACGGAGAACCACTCCGAAGGTGCAGCATGAAAAGCCAGCGTCGAGCACCGCCACGCTCCGCTGGCCGGGCCGCCGGCTTGGTCCTCCCCCAGCCGGCGGCCCACCTTTCCGCGCGGGGCTTAACATGATCCGCGTCCTGTCTCTCGGCGCCGGCGTCCAGTCCTCCACGCTCGCCCTGATGATTGCGCGGGGCGATCTGCCGCCCGTTGATTGCGCCATCTTCTCCGATACCGGCTGGGAGCCGAAGGCCGTCTATGAGTGGCTGGCGTGGCTTGAGACGCAGTTGCCGTTTCCGGTCTATCGCGTCTCCACCGGCAACATCCGCCAAGACACAATGGCGAAGACCAACAGCACCGGGCAGCGGTTCGCCTCTATCCCGTGGTTCACGTTGTCGAAGGACGGCAAGCAGGGCATGGGACGCCGCCAGTGTACGGCGGAATACAAGCTGCGCCCATTGCAGCGGAAGGTGGTCGAGCTTCTCGGCGGCAAGCGGCCCAAGGGCGGCTGCGAGATGCTGATCGGCATTTCGATGGACGAGGCATGGCGCATGAAGCCGAGCCGCGTCCAGTACATCAGCAACACCTTTCCCCTCATCGAACGCGAGATGACCCGGCAGCATTGCCTGCGCTGGATGGAAGAACGGCAGTATCCGAAGCCGCCCAAGTCATCCTGCATCGGGTGCCCGTTCCACAGTGACACCCAATGGCGTGCGCTCACGCCGGAAGAATTTGCCGATGCCGTTGAGGTGGACCGGGCGATCCGCACCCAGCCAGGCATGCGGCACCAGCAATTCATGCACGCCAGCCGAAAACCATTGGATCAGGTGGATTTCTCCACTCCTGAAGAGCGCGGGCAACTGAACATGTTCCTCAACGACTGCGAAGGGATGTGCGGCGTATGACGATGCACTGGACCGAAGACGCCATCCGCGAGGCGCTTGAAGGCAAGTTCTTCAACATCCACGGCGAGGACGTGAACGAGATGGCGCGGCTGCGCGAAGAACGCCGTGCGGAATACGCCGCGCGCGTTCGGGAGAACGCGCTGCAGAAGGCCGAGAAGGTCATCAAGAAATCAACCGGCATCACGCCGGAAGCCATCCTGCATGCCGTAGCCGCGGCCCACGGCGTCACCGTCGGCATGATACTGTCGAAGCACCGCTTCAAGGCGATCATCGTCGCCAGGCACCACGCCATCGCGCTGATGCGCGAGCTCACAAAGTTGAGCACCGTTGCCATCGCAGAAGCAGTCAACCTGGCGGACCATTCGACAGTTCTGCACGCGACAAACACATGGGCGAAGCGCGGCACGCCGCACGCGGACAAGAATAGGGAAGCGCGGCGAATGCTGGGGGTGGGGCAATGAAATACATCTCCGTCTGCTCCGGCATAGAAGCCGCATCCGTTGCGTGGCACCCGCTCGGCTGGGAGCCGCTGGCCTTCAGCGAGATTGAGCCTTTCCCCCGTGCCGTGCTGGCGCACCACTATCCGCACGTTCCGCTGCATGGCGATTTCACGACCTTGCGTGACCAGCCGTGGATTGTGGACGCGGATGTACTGGTCGGCGGCACACCCTGCCAAGCGTTCAGCGTGGCGGGCCTCCGCAACTCTCTCAGCGATGAACGTGGCAACCTTTCCCTTGAATTTGTGAGGCTAGCAGATGCAATTGACGATCTTCGACTTGCTGGAAGACGAGATCCCGCCATCATCGTCTGGGAGAACGTCCCCGGCGTCCTCTCGGTCAGGGACAACGCCTTCGGCTGCTTCCTCTCAGGCCTTTCTGGAGAAGATACCCCCTTCGTTCCGCCACGGGGAAAATGGACGAACGCCGGTGTGGCTGTTGGACCCGCGCGCACAGTCGCGTGGCGGATCCTCGATGCCCAATATTTCGGACTGGCCCAACGCCGCCGCCGTGTGTTCGTTGTCGCAAGTGCTCGAGCGGGGTTCGATCCCGCAGCGGTACTTCTTGAGTTCGAAGGCCTGCGCCGGGATTCTCCGCCGCGCAGAGAAACGGGGCAAGTCGCTCCCACCATCCCTTCACGCAGCACTGCAGGCGGTGGCCTCGGAACCGACTTCGACCTCGACGGAGGAGTGATCCGGCAGTGGCCCGCCGACATAGCGCCCACGCTCAATGCTGCATTCGGTGAGAAGCAAGGTCTTGAGGACCAGCATGCGCTGGGTGGGGCGGGGCTGTTTGTGCCAGCGGATGTCACCCACACCCTCAAGGCCGAGGGCTTCGACGCCAGCGAGGACGGCACCGGGCGCGGCACGCCGTTGGTGCCGGTGGCCTTCCACCCCACGCAAGACCCGATCAGCAGCACCGACGGCAGCACCCACGCGCTCGGCTACGGGTCGAAGGGCGGGCAGGCGACAGTTGCCATCGCCTTCAGCGCCAAGGATCATGGTGCCGACGCCACGGCTGACCTCTCGCCTACGCTTCGCGCCATGCCGCATGTGCTGTCACACATGGCCGTCCGCCGACTGACGCCCGTCGAGTGCGAGCGCCTGCAGGGCTTCCCCGATGGCTACACCAACATCCCGTGGCGCAACAAGCCAGAGGCACCGGACGGACCCCGTTACAAGGCGCTCGGCAACAGCATGGCCGTGCCCGTGATGGCGTGGATCGGGCGCAGGATCAAAGAGAGGTTGGCATGAGCATGGCCGAGACGAACGCGCTGGAGCCGAACCGGCAGGACATCGCCCAGCACCTGCAGCTGCTCTTCGGCGGCGCACGGGAATATGACGACGGGCTCGTCGAGATCGCCGTCAACACCATCGACAACGGGTGGCGGGGGCAGCTGTTCAGCCTCGATGCCCTCGACCAGGCCGCCACCTTCGCCGCCGAGAAGAACGCGGCGGGCTTCAATGTCTACGTCGGCGTGGCGCTCCGCGACCCGGACACGCCGCTCTTCGGGCGCGCCAGCGATGCCGACCACTACGCCACGACCGCAGTGGGCGGCGACCTCGACACCGGCGAGGCGTCAGCCGCCGCACCAGAGCGCACCCGCCACGCGCCGCCGTCCTTCATCGTCTGCACCGGCAAGCACCCCTACATCAGGATCCAGCCCTTCTGGCAGCTGCGCGAGGCCGTCACCGACAAGGACCAGCACCGGGCGCTCTTCGGCGGCATCGCCGACAGCCTGAAGGGCGACCGCGCCGTCACCAACCCGTCCCGCATCATGCGGCTCGCCGGCACGATCGCCTGGCCCACGAAGCAGGGCCGCATCCCCGAGATGACGAGCCTCCTGCCGCTCAAGTACAAGCCACGCGCCTACAGCGCGGAGGAGATCGCCCGAGCCTACCCGGCGTCCGACAAGGTCCACACGATAGACACCGGGCGGAAGAATGACCCCATCGAGCGTGTCGCCAGCGGTCCGCTCGACCTCGGCGCCGAAACCATCACCGATGGCCGTGAAGCCTACATGCGCGACACCATCCTGGCCGTGCTGATCCAGTTCATTGGCGAGCATGGCGCCGTCCCGACAAGCCAAGAGCTCTACGACGCCGCATGGCCGCAGTATTCCGCCAAGGTGGACCTGTCACGCCCCGGACGCGGCCCCGCCGAGATGGCCCGCAAGATCCAGTCTACCCTCCGCCGGTTCGAGCGGGGGCAGCTGCGGGACCGGCGCACAGGCGGGCCGCTGACCTTCGACAGCGCCGCCCAAGAATGGAAAGCGAAGTCGCAGCTGGCACGCGGGCCCTTGGACTACACCCAGCATAAAGAACCAGAGCGGAAGGAAGGCGAACCCGTGCGCAAACGGATCATGGCGGTGCCGTTCCTCCTCAAGCCTGAAGGCAATCTTCCGCGCCGTGAATGGGTATATGGGCGGCACCTGATCCGCCGTTTCGTCAGTGCCACCGTGGCGCCCGGCGGCGTCGGCAAGTCCTCCCTGACGTTTGTAGAGGCAATGGCGATGGCAACTGGCAAGCCGTTGCTGAACGTGCTGGTGCCGAAGCCGTTGAAGGTGTGGGTGTGGTGCCTGGAAGATCCGGGTGAAGAGCTTGATCGCCGCTTTGCTGCAATTGCGAAGCACTACGGCATTACGCAGGAGGACATCGGCGGGCGGCTGTTCCTGAACTCAGGCCGCGATACGCCGCTGTGCGTGGCCCGCCAAGAAAGCAAGACCGGCGCCATCATTGTGGAGCCGGACATGGCCGAGCTAGAGGCCGAGATCCAGTCGCTCGGGCTGGACGTGCTGCTCATCGACCCGTTCGTCGCCAGCCATCAGGTCAGCGAGAACGACAACGTGGCCATCAATGCCGTCATGCGCCAGTGGGTGCTTCTGGCCGAACGCTGCAACGTGGCGATCGAGCTCGTCCACCACACCCGAAAGAACGGCGATGGAGAGGTGACGGCGGAAACCAGCCGCGGCGCCAAGGCGCTCACCGACGCCACCCGCGACACCCGCGTCATCAACCAGATGACGGAGGCCGAAGCCTCAAAGTTTGGCGTCGAGAACCGGCGCCTGCACTTCCGCACTTATTCCGACAAGGCGAACCTGGCGCCGCCGGCGGAGCATTCCGATTGGTTCAAGCTGGAGGACGTGGCGTTGTCCAACGGGCCGATGGGGGCGGACGGCGATCATGTAGGCGTGGCGACGAGGTGGCAGGTGCCGGGGCCGTTCGACAAGGTGTCGAAGGACGCCATCAACAGCATCCTTACCGCCATCAATCTCGGCGTTGTGGACGACGGCGGGAACCTTACCGGCATGCCATTCGGCGAGAGCAACCGCGGCGGGTCGAAGCGGTGGGTTGGCAGGGTGATCATGGATCACACCGGCATGGAGGAGGAGGAGGCCAAGCGCGCCGTGGCCGCCTGGATGCAGTCGGGCGTCCTTTACACCGAAGAGATCGAGATCCGCCGGAAGACCACGATGGGCGTCAAGGTAAACCGCCAGTTGTGGTCTGAAATCGTCGGGAACGGGGGCTGATGGGCATGGGGAATGACCTTCAGAATGACCTGTTTGGAAGCGCGCAAATCGCCGGAACTGATTTGCGCGCATTTGCGCAAAAAGAAGTGCGCAAAAAAACAAACCCCATACCCCAAGGGATTTGCGCAAGCAGCGCGCAAAACCGCTCCATTGAATTGCGCGGATTTGCGCGCGAGCGCCATCCCTTGGGGTTGTTTGGTGGGGTTGATGCCTTGGCGGAATTGGAGGTGGAGGAGCGGATGCTGGTTGAGGCGTTGACTGAACTCAACATGGAGTTGACTGCGCTGAACTCACTCTTGGCACCTTGGTTTGAGAAGCAAAGGGCGACGGCGGAACGTCATGCCGAGATCGTGGAGGCGCAGGGGTTCAAGCTGGGAGGCGAGCAGGCGGATTGGCGGCGGGAGAAGGTGAAGGCGTTGGATGAGTTGCGGCGAGAACTGTCCGGCGTGTTCAGCGCGGCAGGCGAGGTGAGGAACACCATCAGGTCGAACGAGAACAAGCTCCGCAGCGTGATCGCGGAAATCAGGATCATCAAGGCGAGAAAGAAGAGGAGGGCAGGACGTGGGGGTTAGAAAAGATTGGGGCAGCGATCAATGGCTGGCTTACGCGATGATCAAGACACGGTCTGGCGCCAGTCGCTTCAAGCCTCTTGGCTATTTCGAAACAGAAGAGGAAGCGGTGGCTGAGACAGAAAGATTTGAGGCGGTTCGATACGCCACAGCAGTCCGTAAATGGGCAAAGAAAAACGGGGTCAAGCTGTCATGGTGAAAACCCGATCCCAGATTGCCGTCGAGCGGCTGGACGAAGTGGCGCACGCCATGGAACGCAAGTGGGGCGTCGGGCGCCTGCCGCGGCTCGTGGACGTGGACCTGGCCGAGAAGTTTTGGCGGCAGGTCGAGAAGCTCAATGGCGAGATCCTCGAGGAGGCGACCGCAGGGTTTGCCAACGTCGAACGGGAGGCGGGGCGCATGGTCAATGCGTGGATGGCGCTAGACCGCGCAGCGGAGGCCGCTGGAGCCGATCGGGCGTCGGCCCGCTACCTGACGGCCCGGATGAGCGATGGCCGTCTGATGGCCGTCTGTGCCTCGTATGAGGGCATTGAGGATGTGGTCAGGGAATGGCGGCAGCACAACAAGGGGATGGCGGCGGCGGTCTGGACGATCGACGAGGTGGCCCGCGTCCTCGAGGGCTTCGACTTGGTCAACCGGACCAAGCACCTGTTCGACGGGGCGACGGTGCAGGAGGTGCGGGTGGATCCTGAGCGGTTGGTCAACTGGAAGCGGGGCGATGAACTGCCCGATAGTCTGATGATGGCGGGGTGAGATGACGCAGGGTGAAGATGATGAGGTAAAGCCATCAAGTATGAGAAAATCTCATCAGATGAAAAATACTCAGAACAGCGCGGCAATCACTTCAAAACGTCGCACGCTGCCCGAAGGCATGAAGCCGTGGCGTCCGGGCCAATCCGGCAATCCCGGCGGTCGCCCGGTCATGCCGCAGGACGTGAAGGAGGCGCTGCAGGCCGGCTCCAAGCGCGCCGCCGAGCGGCTGGTCGAGCTCATTGAGAGCGACGACCCGCGGGTGGCGACGGTCGCCGCGCAGGCCGTGCTCGATCGGCTATACGGCAAGCCGACGCAATCCGTGGACGCCAACGTGAAGACCGAGAGCGTGGCGGTGCTGCACCTGCAGGCGCTGCAGGACATCGCCGCCAGGCGCGAGGCGCGGCTCGCCGGCGTGGTGGATGTGACGCCGAGGGTGGAGGAGGGGGATACAGAAAGGGTTCAGGAGTATGACCCATCAGATCCCAACAAATAGGCCATGCAGAAAGATATCCTGTTGACAGCACAGAAAGGAAGTGTCATTGTATGGGCATCAACAGGAGGACGACATGAAGATCATCGCCCCGACCATGACCGACCTGATAGCCAAGGTGTTCAAGGCTGAAGGCTGGCGGCACCAGGTTGGCACCAACAAGACCAAGCGCGTGCTTGAGGCCTATGAGGTGCAGCCCGATCAGGTCCGGGGTCGCTACGTGGCGGTGCGCCGCGAGGTGCGCCAGTGAGCGCGCGCCAGACCCCCCCGGCCCCCATGGGGCCCCCGCCCCCCGCCGCCGGTGACGGGCAGCCACCCGCGTCCGCCAAAAAAATCTATGCAGTGTTCTTCTCGGGCCCAATGCACGAGCGCACTCTTGTCGGCTGCTACACCGCAGCAACGCCATTGGATGCTTGCAAGAAAGCCTATCCCTGCTGCTTTGATTTTGAAGAGCCGTTTGCGGATGAGTACACAGGCGTTTCCGTCTACGAAGTGCCTGCAGAAGGTTCTGTGGCTCAGTCGCGCTATGTGCGCAGCTACGAGTTGCGCCGCGTTGACTGGCCGCAAAGCCGGAAAGACGCATGCGACGATTGCCGGAGGAATTGGTTTTGACCCCCGCCCTCACCCCCACCAAGCGCATCGCCCTCTACCTCCGCGTTTCCACCCACGGCCAGACGGTCGAAAACCAGGAGCGCGAGCTCCGCGCCGTGGCGGAACGCGCTGGCTGGGAGATCACCGCCGTCTACAAGGACGAGGGGATCAGTGGCGCCAAGGGCCGCGACAAGCGCCCGGCGTTCGACCAGCTGCTGAAGGCCGCCACCCGCCGGGAGTTCCAGATGGTTGCGGCGTGGTCGGTCGATCGCCTGGGCCGCAGCCTGCAGGATCTTGTGGCGTTCCTGTCGGAGATCCACGGCGCCGGTATTGACTTGTACATCCACCAGCAGGCGATCGACACTTCGACGCCGGCGGGGAAGGCGCTGTTCCAGATGATGGGCGTGTTCGCGGAGTTCGAGCGGGCGATGATCGTGGACCGCGTGAAGTCCGGCATGGCGCGTGCGAAGGCGAAGGGGAAGGTGTTCGGGCGCCCTGGCGTGCCGGAGGCCACCCGCCAGGCAATCCGCGAGGAATTGGCCCGCGGCACCGGCATCAACAAGACGGCGCGCTTGCATGGTGTGGGCGTGCTGACGGTTCAGCGGATCAAGAAGGAGATGGTGCAGTGAGTGATATTCTAGATTGCCTGCGTGAGATGGCGGATTTGTTTGAAGCGCAGCAGGCGCCGCACAATATGGTGCTGCATCTGCGGGCGGGTGCGGATGAGATTGCACGCCTCCGCGCTGGCGGCTGCGCGCGTGATCAGGGCGTGACGCAGTATTGCGCGGAGGCTGCGAGGCTGGCGGCGGAGAATGAGCGCCTGCGCGCTGCGCTACGTGAGGTACGTGGCTGCGCTTATATGGTCCACGGTGCCGACCGTGCGCTGCAGATCATAGATGTCGCCCTCACCGCCCAGCCCGCCGCGCCTGTCAGCCCGTGGATGCCAATTGAGACGGCTCCGAAGGATGGAATGCGGTCGCATATGTTGCTGTGTCACGACACCAAGAAGTGGGTGCGGATGGGCAGGTATTATTCTGAATGCAGGCGGTGGTACTACAGCGGGACCAACGAGCGATCACAATACGCACAGGTTGAGGGAGACGAGCCAACCCATTGGATGCCGCTGCCCGCCGCGCCGGGATGTGAGGCATGACTGACAACGTGGTGCCTTTGGCGAAGAAGCAAAAGCCTGTCTCCTACACGATAGACGTGACGCACCACTTTGACGGAACGGTTGAGGTGTTTGTCCGTGACGTGTCGGATGATGACCGCTCCCGCGAGGCTGTGATGGAGACAATTATCTCGTGGGCCACGAAGCACATGAAAGCGCACCATATCCACCGCGCAATGCTGGACCGCATAGACGCTCTTATGGACGCTAAGAAGGGCGAAGAGTTGCAAGAGTTGTCCGAACTGGCAACGGCATGTCAGGCATATGAAGATGAGGTGTTAAAATGATCGACCCTTCAAAGGAGTACCGCACCCGCGATGGCCGCGAGGTTCGCATCTATGCGGTGGATGGATATGGAGGCTGTCCAATCCACGGAGCTATCTATGAGGCTGATGGATGGCACAAGGCGTCTTGGCGCTCTGACGGGCGGTGGTGCGTAACTGGTGAATACCCAAGCGACCTCATCGAAGTGCGCCCCCGCATCCAGCGTGAGGTGTGGGTGAATGTGTATCCGAATGGCACCAAGTCATTTGGAGAGAAGCGTTTTGCGGATGAACACGCAATGGATCACCGCATCGCCTGTGTGAAGCTGGTGATTGATTGCGAGGAGGGCCATGGCCTTGATTAAGCCTGATATGATCCCCGACGAGGTGGTGGAGGCGGCTTGCCGTGCATACACGTCCATCATGCTGGAAGTTGCACCTGAATCGGCAATCAGCGAGGCCATTGCCACAGCCATCAATGCGTGGCCGAGAGCTATGGTGATTTCATACGCCCATCTCGGTGAGTGCGACTGGCTCCGGCTCCCCCTGCCGCAGGAGCCGCGCGATGAATAGCGATTTGGTGGAAGAGGTAGCCCGCGATATGTGGTGGGAAACCCATACGATGCCGTGGTACGCGGCCAATGACAGCGACAAATCGCGCATGATGCGACAAGCCCGCGCAGCCATCGCCGTACTGCGTCCTGTGCTTCGTGCAGAGGCGCTGGAGGAAGCGGCGAAGGAATGCGACCGTGTGTCAACTGACGTATTGACTAAAGTGGGCCGTGAGCATGAGCCATATATGCGCGCCACTGCTGAAGATTGTGCCGCCGCCATCCGCGCGATGATACCGAAGGAGACGGCCTGAACGTGCTTTCAACCCGCGCCGTGAGGCGTTGTGATCCTGAGAGGGAAGTAGATGCCAGACGTGATTGATGCGTCACATGACGACTTGCTGGGGGCGGGTTTAAGGAACCTTCTGCAGCTGTATGCGAATGATCCTGCCGGCTTTGTGACGGATGTGCTGAAGGCTGATCCTGACCCGTGGCAGGCGGATTTGTTGACGGCTGTGGCGCGAGGCGAGCGGCGGATCAGCGTGAGGGCAGGGCATGGCGTTGGGAAATCGACGGCCTGCGCCTGGTTGCTGATCTGGCACATGGTGACGCGGTATCCGCAGAAGTCGGTGGTGACGGCGCCGACGGCGGGGCAGTTGTTCGATGCGTTGTTCTCGGAAACAAAATTCTGGGTGAACCGTCTGCCGCCGCCTGTGCGCGATTTGTTTGAGATGACGAGCGAGAAGATTGTGCTGAAGGCGGCGCCCGAGGCGTCGTTCATTTCGGCCAGGACGTCGAGCGCCGATCGCCCCGAGGCGCTGGCCGGTGTTCACTCCGAGCATGTGCTGCTGATCTGCGACGAGGCGTCTGCTATTCCAGAAGCGGTTTATGAGAGTGCCGCGGGGTCCATGTCGGGCGAGCATGCCTGCACGGTGCTGATTGGAAACCCGACGCGAAACAGCGGTTTGTTTTTCCAGACGCACCACAAGCTGTCGCGCGAATGGAAGACGATGCACGTTTCTTGCCTGAACAGCAAACGGGTATCGGAAGACTTTGTGAAACAGATCCGCGATACGTATGGGGAGGCCAGTAATGCCTTTCGTGTTCGTGTGCTGGGCGAGTTTGCGCTGCGTGACGACGACACGCTTATTCCTGCCGAGTTGGTGGACAGCGCCATGACGCGCGACATTGCGGTGAATGTGCAGGAGCCGATTGTTTACGGGCTGGACGTTGCGCGGTTTGGCGATGACAGGTCTGTGCTGTGCAAGCGGCGCGGCAATGTGGTGTTGGAGTTCAAGACATGGCAGGGGCTGGATCTGATGCAGCTGACGGGCGCCATCGTGAACGAGGCGAAGATGGACAAGCCGGCCGAGATATGCGTGGACAGCATAGGTCTGGGTTCTGGCGTGGCGGACCGGCTGCGTGAGTTAGGGCATGTGGTGCGGGATGTGAACGTGTCGGAGAGTTCCGCCATGAACCAGCAGGCGGCGAAGCTGCGTGACGAGCTCTGGCTGGCGGTTAAGGAGTGGCTGAATGCCAGGGCGTGCAAGCTGCCGAAGCTGGACGAGTTGCGGCAGGAGTTGGTGGCGCCGTCGTATACTTTTACCAGCAACGGGAGGATCAAGGTGGAGGGGAAGGCGGACATGAAGAGGCGCGGCCAGCGGTCGCCCGACATGGCAGACGCCCTGTGTCTGACCTTCTCCTCTGTGGCGTCTCGGGTTGGGGGGCGTTCGCCCCGCTGGGTTCCGGGCAAGCCAATCCGCCGGGGGATCAAGGGGACGGTTTAGTTGTCCACATTGATGTTATGTTATAACGTTGCACTTTCTAGGGGTTGTGTGCTAGCACGCTAGGACCACCAATCCGTTGTGAGTTGCGATGCCGAAAGACAGTTACGCGAGCGGCCCATCCAGCAACCCATCCTCCAGGAGCTATTCCGGCGGCGGAGGTGGCGGCGTTTCCAGCGGCAAGACGACTGGCGGCGGAGGGGTTGGCGTCAGCACTGGCAAGACGATTTACGGCAACACGGCTTTTGGGCCTGCCGGTGGCATGGCGACGGGTTACGCGACCCGCACGGGCGGGCTTTCCGGCCTCGGGCCGTCGATCGGCATGTTTTCCAACTTCCGCAATCTGGATGGCTCTGCGATGGTTCCGGCGGCTGGTAATGCTGGCGCGATGGGCACCGGCGCCCAGCAGGCGTTGGGCCAGCTGCAGCGCCAGTTCGCGCCGCAGGCGCCGCGTGTGGGTGGTTTGTTGGATGGCGCGCAGGTTGTGCCGACTGCTGCGCCGGTCAACATCCCCATTCCGGTCAAGCGCCCCTTGTCGGCCCTTGAGCAGTTTCAGCCGTGGTGGAATGACCCGGTTCAGGTAAAGTACCAGAACCCGTACACGTTCCGCCCGAACCCTGCGATTTACACGCCGGGGCCGAAGCCGGGCCAGTATGGGCCGCAGATCCCCGACAATCCGGCGGTCTACACGCCAGGCCCGAAGCCGGGTCAGTATGGCCCCCAAAGGCCGAGCGCCACACCCCAAGGCTGGAATGACTTTTCCAACAGCGTAGCGAATGGTCTGCGCAGCATGCGTCCGATGGGGCAGCGATAATGGCTGACAGCGACCGCCAGTCCCGCCTTCAGTATGCGTTCGACAATCTGCCGAACAGCATGACGTCGGGCTTCATGGGCTTTGCCAAGCCCCTGCTGTGGGCGATGGGTGCGCCAACTGGCGGCCCGGACCTGAATGAGTATTTCTACATGCAGGCCATCCGCCGCGGGCAGAACCCCACCGAGGTTCTGCCGTGGCTGAATGGTTCCGCCTCTCAGTCGAAGCCCAAGCCGGGGCAGGATCCAAATACCAAGGGCCTGCCGCCTTGGTACGTTGATTGGATGCGCACGAAAGGCATTTATGGCGGCGTTCCTCCCGTGCAGGGGCTTCTCTGATGGAAGAGCTCGATCTGGAAATCCAGACGGATGACGGGCTTGGCCTGACGGATGCACAGGGCATGTCGGAGGAAGAATATCGCGGCGCTGTGAAGGCCGCGATCACGGATGCCACGGACTACATCGACGACGAAGTGGCGCCCGAGCGTGAGCGTGCCCAGCGGTATTATCGCGGCGACCCGTTTGGTAACGAAGAGGACGGACGCTCGCAAGTTGTGATGCGCGAGGTGAAGGATACGATCCTCGCCATGATGCCGTCGCTTTTGCGGGTGTTTACTGCATCTGAAAAGCCTGTCGAGTTTGCGCCGCGGAGGGCTGAAGATGTTGCAATGGCCGAACAGGCTACTGACTACATTTCTTTCGTCTTTAACAATGACAATCCTGGCTTCACTATTCTGCATTCGGCGTTTAAGGACGCGCTGAAGAGCAAGGTCGGCATCTTCAAGTGGTACACGGCCACCAAGTACGACATTCGGGAAGAGAATTATTCCGGCCTGGATCAGGCGCAAATTGCGCTGTTGCAGCAGGACGGAACGATTGAGCTTCTGCAGGTTACGCAGACGGGGGATGGTGAAGCTGACCCGATGACGGGCATGCCGTCACCTGTGTTTGACGTGATGATCCGCCGGCGCATTGAGAACAAGCGCCAGGTTGTCGAGTGCGTGCCGCCCGAAGAGTTCCTGATCGCCCGCAATGCCCGTGATCTAGATACGGCTGACTATGTCGGACACCGTTCGCTTAAGACCCTCTCAGAGCTTGTCGAGATGGGTTATGATCGCAAGGATATTGAAGAAAACGGGAACAGTTCTTCGTCGTTTGAACTGAACCTCGAGGCCCAGACCCGCAACCCGGCACTGCGCGACTGGATGGGCGGTTCCTCTGACAATAACGCCGACCCTGCGATGCGGCGCTATGAGTACATCGAAAGTTATATCCGCATTGACAAGGATGGCGATGGAGTTGCCGAGCTCCGCCGCATCTGCACGATTGGCGAGGCTGCATACATCGTCCACGACGAGGTGGTGGATGATGTGAAGATGGCGGTTATCTGCCCGGACCCTGAGAACCACATGGTGATCGGGTCTTCAATTGCAGATCAGGTCATGGATCTGCAGCTGATCAAGTCGAACGTGGTTCGCAACACCCTCGACAGTCTGGCGCAGGTCATTCACCCGCGCACGGCATACGTTGAAGGCGCTGTGAATGTTGATGATCTGATGAACGTGGAGACCGGCGGGCTGGTGCGCGTCACGCAGCCCGGCATGCTGCAGGAGCTTGGGGGCTCATTTGTCGGCCAACAGGCGTTGCCGATCATTGCCTATCTGGACGATGTAAAGGCGTCCCGCACGGGTATCTCCAAGGCATCGCAGGGTCTTGACCCGGATGTGCTGCAGTCCACAACGAAGGCGGCTGTGACGGCGACGATGAGCGCCGCGCAGGAACGTCTTGAGATGGTTGCGCGCATCTTTGCCGAAACGGGCATCAAGCGCCTGTTCCGCGGTCTGCTGAAGGAAGTCATCCGCAACCAGGACCGCCCGCGCGTTGTGCGTCTCAGGAACCAGTGGGTTCCGATTGATCCCCGCGCGTGGGATGCCGACATGGACGTGGTGGTGAACGTCGGTCTGGGCACGGGCTCGATCGACCAGCGTCTGCAGGGCTTGCTGGCGATCCTGGCGCAGCAGAAGGAAGTCTTCCAGACGCTCGGGCCCAACAACCCGATCGTGTCAGTCAGGCAGATCCGCAACACGATGGCGCAGATCATTGAGCTTCAGGGCTTCAAGGATGCGTCCCGGTACTTTAACGAGGTCACGCCGGAAACTGAAGCGCAGCTTGCTGCACCGCAGCAGCAGCAGACAGACCCCACGCAGGTTCTGGCGCAGGTTGAGGCTGAGAAGATCAAGGCAGACATTGCGATCGCGCAGATGAAGGCCCAGCTTGATATCGAGAAGCAGCGTGCGTCTGATGATCTTGAGCGCGACAAGCTTGACGCCGACATTATGCTTCGCGCTGTCGAAATCCAGGCGAAGTACGGCACGCAAATCCAGATCGAGCAGATTTACGCGATGCTGCAGCGCGAGCGGGATGCGGCGAAGCTGATGATGCAGCAGCAGGCGGCCATGCGTCAGCCGGTAGGGGTGCAGTGATGGTCAGCAAGATGGAAGCCGCCAAGATCCTTGAGGGCTTGCTGGGCGGCGAGGATGAGAGCGATTTCATTACGGCGCGTGAGAATGTCGCCAATCGTGACAACGCCATCGAGAACTGGATGCTGGGGCCTGAGAAGGCGAGCGTCGATCCGAAGGCCAATGCCGATTATTGGCAGTCGATTGCCGATGTGTGGGGTGTGTCCGAAGCACAGGCCCGGCGGCAGGTCTGTGCGAATTGCGAATACTACAACAATTCGGTCAGCCGAATGGAGCAGATGGAAGCCATCCCGCTCGACAAGTACGACATGGATGGCGGTGGCCGCGGCTACTGCGAAAAGCTGTCTTTCATCTGCCACAGCCTCCGCACCTGCCAGGTGTGGGAGGAAAAAGAGTTTGAGAAGGAAGACTGATACATGAAGAAGCCCAGCAAAATGTCCACAGTCATGGGCGAGTTCAAGGCAGGCAAGCTCCACGGCGGCATCAACCCGGCAGGACCAAAGAAGGCGCCGGTTGTGAAGTCCCGTGCGCAGGCCATCGCCATCGGCCTCTCCATGTCTGGCAAGGGCAAGAAGGGCAAGTAATGCCGACGCCGGATGAAATCGCCCGCCGTGCCCAGCAGATGCTGGACGATGTTGTGGTGCAGGAGATTTTCGCGGCCCTTGAAGGCCGATACGTGACTGAATGGCGGCACACGCCGCCGGCAGACGTCCAGAAGCGCGAAGCTGCTCATGCAGCCATCCGCGCGCTGGATGATTTCCGGGCCAAGCTGAAATCGCTGGCAACAGCGCCGAAGGTGGAAGCCCACAACAGCCGAAGCGCCGCAAGGCGTTAAGGCACGCGCCGTGAGGCGCTATGGCTCAACCAATCAAACGTCGTGATGACGTTGGAAAAGGTGAAGACAGATGACTAACGCCGACACGCCCGCCCAGGGCATCGGTCTTAACGAAGCGGCGAACCAGTTCGCGGCCCTTCTGGACGGCAATGCCGACACCCAGACGCCCGATCCCGTTGCCGTTGAAGACAGCCCGGCTGATGAAGACGATCAGGCCGAGGCGCTAGAGGCTTCTGCATCCGAGGATGAGACGCCCGCCGATGAGGCCGGTGCCGAAGATGTTGAGGCCGCTGCCAATGATGAGGATGCCGAAGAGGCCGCCGATCCGATGGATCAGCTCGTCACCGTCAAGATTGACGGCAAAGAAGAGCAGATCCCTCTGAAAGAGGCCATTGCTGGGTATCAGCGTCAAGCAGATTACAGCCGCAAGACTGCGCAGGTTTCCGAGATGCGAAAGCAGATCGAAGCCGAGGCGCAGCAGGTCCAGATGGAACGTGTGCAGTACGCTCAACTCCTGTCCGCCCTGCAACAGCAGCTGGCGACGTCGGTTCAGCAAGAACCGGATTGGGAGAAGCTCTACAGCGAAGACCCTCTGGAATACGTCCGACAGAAAGACATTCACCGCGAGCGGCAGGAACGGCTTCAGGCCGCGAATGTAGAGCAGCAGCGTGTCATGGCCCTGATGCAGCAGCAGCAGGTCATGCAGTTGCAGGAAGTGGTGAAGCAGGGCCGTGAGAAGCTCACTGAGGCAATTCCCGCTTGGAAGGACAAAACCAAGTGGGAGGCAGACCGAATGAAACTCCGCACATACGCTGTGGAGAAGCTTGGATACAGCGAGCAAGAAATCTCACAGGTCTACGATCCGCGCGCCGTATTGGCCCTCTACAGGTCGATGCGCCACGACGAGATCATGTCCAAGCGCCCCGCGCCGAACCCGCAGAAAGGCCCGCAGGTCATGCGTGCCGGTTCTCCGCAGACGGCGCCGCAACGTCGGTCTTCTGAAATCACGCGGCAGAAACAGCGTCTCGCAGCAACCGGCAACATCAAAGATGCTGCCAAACTCTTTGAAAGTCTGATCTAAGGAGCCAATACAATGGCACAGCCGACTAACCTGTTTGACCGCTATGACGGCACGAAGGCCGTCCGCGAAGACCTCGCCAACGTGATTTACAACATCTCGCCGGAAGACACGCCGTTCATGTCTTCTGTTGGCCGCGAGAGTGTTTCCAACACCTATTTCGAGTGGCAGACCGATGCCCTGGCGGCGGCCAGCACGTCCAATGCTGTCGTGGAAGGCGATGAAGCCACGCTCGACGCTCGCGCTGCGACCAACCGTGTCGGCAACTACACGCAGATCAGCCGCAAGGTGATCGGTGTGTCTGGCACCGTCGAAGCTGTAGACAAGGCCGGCATGCGCTCCTATCTCGCTTACGAGATGGCGAAGGCCAGTTCTGAGCTCAAGCGCGACATGGAAAGCATTCTGCTTTTCAATCAGGCCGCTGCTGTGGGGTCTGCTTCTGTCGCTCGTAAGACCGCTGGTCTTCCCGCTTGGCTGCGCGAAAACGTAAGCAAGGCGGCCAACGGTGGCAACCCCACGATGTCGTCCACCAATGACGGCTACCCGAACGCTGGACGCACCGATGGCACGCAGCGCACCTTTAGCGAAACGCTTCTGAAGGATGTGATCCAGCAGGTGTGGTCCGAAGGTGGTGATCCGAAGATCGCCATGATGGGCCCGCACAACAAGCAGGTCGCGTCGTCATTTGCTGGCATCGGAGCCAACCGTATCAACCAGGTGAATGGCGCACCGAAGGCGTTCTCTATTGTCGCCACCGCGGACATTTATCTGTCCGACTTCGGCAAGGTGGCCTTCGTGGCGAACCGTTTCCAGCGTGAGCGTGAAGTGTTCGTTCTCGACCCGGAATATGCGTCGGTTGCCTACCTTCGCAATTTCCAGACCTCTGACCTCGCCAAGTCGGGCGACAGCCAGAAGAAGATGCTGCTGGTAGAATACGGCCTGAAGGTGAAGACTGAAAAGGCCCACGGCATCATTGCTGACCTGACCACGTCGTAACGACTACAGAGGCGGGGGTGTATCCCCCGCCTCTCCGTGCCTTCTCCGTCGTGATGACGGTACTTCCCTTAGATGGAGTTACAGCTTGAAGCTGCCTTTCTCATACGATCCTCTACTTGGCATCAAGCGCACGTTCCATTGGGACGACAGCAACGACACGTTCTTGATCCAGACCGAGCAGGAAACGACCGAGATCGTAGAGGCGAACAAGGCCGCCTATAACGATGCGCCAGATCGCTGGGGTGACTGGACCCGCGTGGCGTCGATCCCGCTCTCTCTTTACTTCGACCTGAAGAAACAGGGCATTGCTGACGACGACGACGCCATGAAAAAATGGCTCAATTCCAGCGACAACCGTTTCTTCCGCACTAGGCCGGGAAACGTGTGATGCTAGACCGTTTTATGGATAAGGTGTCTCCAGAGCCAAATAGTGGATGTTGGTTGTGGGAAAGCTCTATTGATACCAGTGGATACGGAACGTTTTGGCTGAACGGATGTGTTAAGAAAGCTCATCGTATCTCGTTTGAGATCCACTTTGGAAATATCCCGCCAGAGTTACAAGTCTGCCACAAATGCGATAATCGCATCTGCGTGAACCCTGATCACTTATTCCTTGGAACACTGCTCGACAATATGCGCGACAGAAATTCTAAAGGACGAAATGCCCGTGGGAGTAGCCATTCCAGAGCGAAGCTCAACGAGCAAGACGTGATCAACATTCGAAAAAGCGTTCTAAATATAGTTCAGCTTTCAAAAATATATGGCGTTGGCACTGACGCAATATCACGGATACGTGCGCGTAAATCATGGAAGCACGTCGCATGAGCTATACTCTTGCTGTACTTATACCGTCACGCGACATAGTCCATATGGCATTTACATACGATCTCGCGCGCCTCTGCGCATATTGGTCGGCTATAAATGTACCCAAAGGCGGAAAGCTCCACCTTTTCAACAGCCAAGGAACGCTAATCGCGGACCAACGTCAGAATTTGGTGATTGAGGCTCTTAATGTCGGAGCTGACTATATACTTCATTTAGATACCGACATGCGGTTCCCCAAAGACCTTGTGGACCGCCTGCACGCGCATGGCAAAGACGTTGTAGCGGCCAACTATTCAACTCGCCGCCTTCCGTGCAAGCCCGTTGCGTTTGCCGACGCTGGCTGCCGCAATCTCATTTACACCAAGGCGGACAGCACTGGCGTTGAAGAAGTTTATGCGATCGGCATGGGGGCCATGCTTGAGCGCACGGATGTGTACAAGAAGCTGGGGCTTCCCTTCTTCTCGATTGGCTACAGCCAGTCTGCGCAGGATTTCTTCGGAGAGGACGTTTACCACTGCCACAAGCTGCGTGAGGCTGGTGTGAAGGTGTTCGTGGATCACGACGTATCCAAGCAGGTCAAGCACATTGGGAATTTTGAGTTCAGCAACGAACACGCTGAAGCACAGATGGAACTGGTGAAGGCGGAGGGCATCCAGAATGTCGCTTAATACCTATTCCGACCTCAAGTCCTCAATTGCCAGCTGGCTGAACCGCGCCGACCTTGCGGCGCAGATCCCTGACTTCATCACGATGGCAGAGGCCCGGTTCAACCGTGAACTGCGCGTCAATGCCATGCTGCAGCGTGATTATACGGTTGCGACAACGGCGTATGTAAAGCTTCCCTCAGATTGGCTCCAGCATTCCAGCATTGTGGTGCTCTCACCCAATGATCGCCGGTACGCTCTCGACTACATCACGCCGGAAGAATTTAACGACCGCCGCAAGCGCGTTCAGCCTGGCACTGCGACCAGCTACACGATCATAAGCGACAATATTGCGCTTCTGCCGGAGCCGTCGAGCAACACGACGCTTGAGCTCACCTATTATGAGAAGATCCCGGCGCTGTCTGATGTGAAGCCCACGAACTGGCTTCTGACGCGCAGCCCTGATCTCTACATCTTCGGCTCTCTGCTCATGGCCGAACCGTTTTTGATGAACGACGAGCGTGTGCCGTTGTGGGCAAACGCCGTCGCCCAAGCACTGGAAGCGATGCGTATGGAAAGCGAGAAGGCCATGAGGCCGTCTGGTTCACTTGCCGCGCGCGCGAAAACATTCGGATAGGAGTTAGAGCATGGCCCTTCAGTATTCTGTCACGGTTCGCAATGCGCAGCTTGATGCACTTGAGACGGCTGTGGGCACGTCTGCGGTTCTCAAGATCCGCTCCGGTTCGGCGCCTGCGAATTGCGCTGCTGCCGACACCGGAACGGTGCTCGCCACGCTGAACCTTCCCTCCGACTGGATGGCGGCGGCGAGCTCCGGGTCCAAGGCCAAGAGCGGAACCTGGGAAGACGCCGCTGCGGATGCGACCGGCACGGCAGCGCACTGGCGTCTGTATGCCTCCGACGGCACCACCTGCCACGCGCAGGGCACGATCACGGCGACGGGTGGCGGCGGTGACATGACGCTCGACAACACTTCTGTCGCCACGGGGCAGACTGTGACTGTGACCTCCTTCACCATTTCGGCAGGTAATGCGTAATGGCTGTATCACTCAAGCACACGACCCAAGCGGTCGGCACTGACGCCGGAAACGGAGAAATCCGTAAGGCGCAGTGGAACGAGGAGCACACGCTGACAGCAGCGGCTGATACGCTGCTTGGGGCGGTGACGACTGGCGCAGTGACGGAAATCACCTGCACGGCGGCAGGCCGCGCGTTGTTGGATGATGCAGACGCATCTGCACAACGTACGACGCTTGGGCTTGGCACTGGCAACAGCCCGCAGTTCACGACTATCGAACTCGGGAACGCTTCAGACACGACGATTTCTCGCTCGGCTGCTGGTGTGATTGCGGTTGAAGGCGGCGTTATTCCGAAGGAAAACCGGGCAAATACCTTCGCGGCCCAGCAGACCATTTCAGCAGGCATCCTGAATATTTCTGCTGCTGACGCGGCTCAGAAGCGCGTTTCGTTTCAGACCGCTGGCACTGCTCGCTGGACTATGGGGTCTGATGAAACAGCGGAAAGCGGCTCTAACGCAGGATCAAACTTCTTCCTTTATCGTCTGACGGACGCAGGCGCTTTCATAGCGAACACCTTCAACATCAACCGCGCGACTGGCCTCACGACACTTGAAGGTTTGACAGTAACGGGCGGTGGCGCACGCAAGGCAAAAATACAGGCGGGAGCCGGGACTGAAGCCTCACTGGAAATTTCAAGTGATACCTACTCCACCCTTAACGCATCAGGCGGGGGGCCGTTAGCATTTCAAATCGCTGGCGTGGAAGCAGTTCGGCTTGATACGGCAAAAAACCTCCTGATGAAATCAACAGGCGGCCTCGGCTACGGCACCGGCTCCGGTGGCACGGTTACGCAGGCAACGAGCAAGTCCACAGGGGTGACGCTTAACAAGGCCACCGGACGCATCACAACGGCCAGCGATGCTCTTGCAGCGGGGGCGTCTGTCTTCTTTCGCGTAACATGCTCTGCCGTGACAACTAGCGACTTCGTAGGGCTCAGTCTTCTCTCCGTCACCAGCGGTAACGGAAACTATGAAGTGTCGTGTGTTTTTGTCGGTGCTGGTATTTTTGACATTAAGATCAAAAATGTATCGACGGGATCACTATCTGAAGAATTACGCATTCAATTCGTCGTCATTAAAGGCGCTATCTCGTAAGGACCAATCATGGAAGACGCATATCTCGCATTCGTAACGCACGACACAAAGAGCAACACGCTTGAGGCGACTTGGCTTCAGCCGATAACTGACCTCGATGGCAACGTGACGGAACTGCGCCGCGTCAAGTGCCGGAACTACAGCAGCGAGCAGAAGGCCGAGTTCGAGGCCGACTGCGGCTCTGGGTCCGAGAAGTACACCGTGATGGCTGGGTGGTAACACCTGAATGGCTGGCGTATTTGACAGTGGCATCTTCGACAAGAGTATCTTTGATACTGATGTCGTCCTCGCCAGCGCCAGCGTAACGCAGGCCGGGGATGCGCCGTCATCTGTCGCCCGCGTGCGTGTTGGTGGAGATGCCGCAATCGCGCAGCAGGGCGACACCGTTTCCGCTGCCTTCACAGCCAAGATACCGCTTTCCGCTGCAATCCAGCAGGCCGGCAACTCGATCTCAGCCGCAGGCGGTGTGAAGGTCGTTGCGGCGGCATCCGGCACGCAGGCGGCAAATGGCATCAGTTCTGCGTCAAAGGCGATAATCGGCGGTACGCTGAGTGCCACGCAAAGCGGGCAGACAATCTCGGCTGACGGTAACACTGCAGCCGCCATACGCGCTGCTTTGCAGCAGGCCAGCAACGGCCTGACGGCGGCTGGTGTCCTGCCGATTGCCGCTGCGTCGGCTCAGTCTCAGGCCGACAATGGCTTGCTGTCGGTCACTATCGTCCGCGGCTGGGTGCCGTCTGTGGACCCGGACTATCTGGACGGAACGTTCGACAGCGGCATCTTTGACATTGGCATTTTCGACACTTTTGATGTATGGTTTGCGCAGACAGCTGGAGGGTCAAATTGGACCCCCGCCGGGGCAACCGCATCAACCTGGACCCCAATAGCTCCAACATGATGCGGTGACCCTATGGCCGACACACTTACAACCAATATTGGGCTAACCAAGCCGGAAGTGGGCGCTTCAGCGGACAGCTGGGGCAACAAGACCAACACCAATTGGGACACGGTTGACGGCCTTTTTTCGGCTGGCCCCGTCCTGAAGGTCGCCAATGGTGGCACCGGCGCCTCCACGGCGGCGACCGCCAGAACCAACCTCGGCCTCGGCACCATCTCGACGCAGGCGGCGAACAGTGTCGCCATCACTGGCGGCAGCATCTCCGGCATCACCGATCTGGCCGTAGCTGACGGCGGAACCGGTTCCTCGACCGCCGCCGGGGCTAGGACGAACCTTGGCCTCGGCACGATTGCCACGCAGGCGTCTAACAATGTCCTGATCACGGGCGGCTCGATCACCGGCATCACGGATTTGCCTATTGCTGACGGCGGTACGGGGGCCTCAACGGTAGAGGGCGCCAGAACGAACCTCGGGCTTGGCAGCATTGCCACGCAGTCCGCCGCCAGCGTTGCCATCACCGGGGGAAGCATCAGTGGGATCACCGCCCTAGCCTTGGCTGACGGCGGAACTGGCTCGTCAACAGCCGCTGGCGCCAGAACGAACCTCGGCCTTGGTTCAATTGCTACGCAGGCTGCCAGCAGCGTGGCAATTACGGGCGGAACAATCTCAGGCGTTGCAATCAGCGCCATCACGGATCTCGCCATTGCAGACGGTGGCACTGGCGCATCGACTGCCGCTGACGCACGGACGAACCTCGGGCTCGGTACGATCTCCACGCAGTCTGCCGCCAGCGTAGCGATTACCGGCGGCACCATCACCGGCATCACCGACCTCGCCATTGCGGATGGTGGCACAGGAGCCTCAACGGCTGCCGGGGCCAGGACAAACTTGGGACTTGGCGGGTTGGCCGTCCTCAGTGCCGTTGGTGCCGCAGAGATCACTGATGGGTCTGTGGGGACTGCCGAACTGGCAACGTCGGCAGTTACAACTCTCAATATTGCCGACGCTGCAGTCAGCACGATCAAGGTTGCCGATTTGGCGGTGACCACTGCCAAGATCGCCGATGGCGCTATCACAGCGGCAAAGATGGCCGCTGGCGTTATCCCTGAAGCATTTCCGGCTGGCACAAAAATGTTGTTCCAGCAGACGAACGCCCCGACTGGCTGGACAAAGGACACGACGCACAACGACAAGGCGCTGCGCGTCGTCAACGGTGTTGTCGGTTCCGGCGGCACGGGGGCCTTCTCGACGACATTTGCAAGCCGTACTGTTTCTGGAACGACCGCCTCCACGACGGCAGGCGGCACGGTTGGCGATACGGCGCTGACCATTGCCCAGATGCCGCTGCACGGGCACCCGTTCCGTGCGTCTTACTTCAGCCAATCCACAGCGTCCTCCACGACGACGGGCGGCTTCATGCACAGCACTGCGGGCGTTAGCTCACAGGCGGCGTACACAGGGACAGTTTCCAGCGCCCAAGGCGAGCAGATCGGCGGCGAGGGCGGCGGCGGAACCCACACGCACACCTTCACCGGCACGGCCCACACGCACACGTATTCAAGCACGCTCGACATGGCTGTTGCCTATGTCGATCTCATCATTGCGACGAAGAACTGATGAAGCTCAAGCCCGCCGCCTTCTGCCCGCTTATCAAGGAAGACTGCAAGGGTCTCGGCTGCTCTTGGTTCACGCAGCTTCGCGGCCACAACCCTAACACCGGTCAGGAAGTGGACGAGTGGGGCTGCGCCGTGACGTGGCTGCCAATGCTGCTGATCGAGAACAGCCAGATGCAGCGGCAGACGGGTGCGGCTGTCGAGAGCTTCCGCAATGAGATGGTGAAGACGAACGAGACCAGCCAGCGCGTCCTGCTGGCGTCTCTCGGCGCTGATGTGAAACTGATCGGGGGCTGACATGACGATTGTGCCCATCCAGCTGCCGCCCGGTGTTGTCAGGGGATCAAATCCTGACGACATGCCGGGGCGTTGGTATGAGGCCAATTTGATCCGCTGGCGCGAAGGCTTCATGGAACCGGTCGGCGGCTGGTCGAAGGTGACTTCGACGCCGCTTGGTTCGGTCGTCCGAAAGCTTCACCAGTGGCGCACGAATGCCAACGTCTCGATGATCCTGGCCGGTGCCGATGGTGGCATTTACGCGCAGAATGACGGCGCATGGACAGATGTGACGCCGAGCAATTTCACGCTCCTGACGGATGCCGGTGTCAATGGTGGCTTCGGCCTTAGCACTTACGGCAGCGGCACCTACGGCACGCCGCGCACAGGTAACACGGCTATCAACCAGACCAACCCAGGTTGGATGATGGACAACTGGGGCGAGGACGTGATTGCAGTGGCAAGCACCGATGGCCGAATGCTCTACTACGATGCGACAAGCCCCGGCGCAGACTGCGTGCCTGTCGGCGTCTATTCCATCTCCAGCATCAGCCGCACGTCGAACGTGGCGACTGTAAGCACGGCAACGCCGCACAATCTGAGCAGCGGCGAAGCGGTGAGAGTTGAAGGTGTTGCTAATACATCATTCAACGGCGCCAGTGTGATCGTCACCGTTACCTCGACCACGCAGTTCACCTATTCCAATACAGGCGCCGACGGTTCATCAAGCGGCGGCACGGTGCGCGACTTGACCGTACCCATCGGCAATCGTGGCGTCATCGTCACGCCGGAGCGCCATGTGCTTCTGCTTCAGTGCGGCGGCTTCCCCCGCCGCATCGGCTGGTCGAGCCGCGAAGACTATACCGACTGGAACTTCTCCTCCACGACCAACACCGCAGGCTTCCTTGATCTCCAGACGGAGACGCCGCTGGTGTCTGGTGTCAGCGTGCGCGAAGGCACTTTGATTTGGTCGCAGAACCGTGCCTTCTTATTGCGTTACACGGGCCAGCCCTTCATCTACGGTTCGGATGAGCTTGGTACTACGCGGCTCTACGCCAATAACGCCTTTGCGGAGTTTGATGGCCGGGCTGTCTGGATGGATGCCTCCGGCTTTATGATTTATGACGGCGGCACGATGCGCCCGCTGCCGTGTCCGCTGACGGACTACGTGTTCTCTGACATTGATCCACTTTATGGCCCACGCACTGCTCATGCCTGCGTCAATGGCAAGTATGACGAGGTGTGGTTCTTCTATCCATCAAACGGCGCCACTGAACCTGACCGCTACATCATGTGGAACTGGTCAGAGGACTGGTGGAGCATGGGCTCCATGGAGCGCACGGCTGGATCGCGTGCTGGTGTCGGAAGCTACCCGATTATGGCCGGTGCAGACAAGCACCTCTATCAGCATGAGATGGGCTGGCAGTACGATGCCTTTGAGTGCGCCAATAACATCTATGTCGTCAGCGGCACCCTGAACCTTCCAGACAATGAGCAAAACTGGACGGTTCAGCAGTTGATGCCGTCCAATGGCGGACAGGCCGATCTGACAAAATACACGATCTTCACCCGCATGACGCCAAACGGCAGCGAGCGGCAATTCGGCCCATACTACTCGCGTTCCGATGGCTACGTGGACACACGCGCCACAGGGCGCGACATGCGTATCAGGATTTGTGCGAATGGCGCCGGTGACTGGTCAATCGGCAGGATCAGAATGAAGGTTGGATCGGCAGGAGGCCGGAGATGAGGATCAATCTTCCGTCTTCCTCGGCTGGCCTTCCTGTGGTGATCGACGCCATCCGCCGCGCCTTCATTCCGGCATTGAGCCAAGACGAGGCAGCGCCGCGCGTTTTACTGCGTGCGCCTAACGGCACGGTTTACGAGGTGACTGTAGACAATTCTGGCGTTCTCCAGACGGCGGTGAATGATGGCAAAACTCGCACCTGACGAGATGAACCGCCGTCTTGGCCGCGCGCTGCAGATCGCTGGCGGCACGCACACGCCTGCCGACGTGGCGCAGGCTGTGAAGGATGGCCGGATGCAGGCATGGACCGAAGGCGAAAGTCTGGTGGTCACGGAGGTTCTGCAGTTCCCGCAGGCAAATGCCCTCAACGTGTTTCTGGCGGTAGGCAACCTTGATGAAGTCATGTCGATCCAGCCACGCATCGAGGCGTTCGGCAAGGCGCACGGCTGCAAGGTTCTTAGAATGGAAGGCCGCAAGGGATGGCGCAAGGTGCTGCCGCGTTACGGCTGGAATGAAGATCACAAAGTCATCTACGAAAGGGCGCTCTGATCATGGGTAAGAGCCAAGGAACGCAGAAGACCACGACGGAAACAAAGCTTCCCGACTGGTACAACACAGCTGCGCAAAATGCGATTTCGTTCGCGAATAACGCAGCAAACAATCTTGCAATGCCATACATGGGCAACACTGTGGCGCCTCTTGACCCGCTGCAGCAGCAGGTCATCAATATGACGGGCCAGAACATTGGCGCCACAAATGCCGCCTACGGACAGGCACAGGGCGGCGCGGCGGCAGCCATGAACTACAACCCGATGATGGTCGCCAACAACTACAACGCCATGATGCTGGGGGCCAATTACAGGCCGCAGGATGTTTCCGCAGGCCAGCAGGCTTATGGGTATTCGCCGGAGCGTGTCTCTGCAGACGCGCAGGATTACACCT
>ERZ869921.170-NODE-170-length-41356-cov-31.222029_pt1 | contig 41356 bp, 71 predicted proteins | sample MGYA00579310_ERZ869921 | MGnify/ENA primary metagenome ERZ869921 (study PRJEB32216, sample SAMN09231816) | wastewater metagenome | place: USA: Maryland | collected 2016-06-21 | study: EMG produced TPA metagenomics assembly of the PRJNA472060 data set (Reclaimed... | reverse complement strand
CGCTCTTCCGATCTATTACTAGTCCGTTCGGTCTGGACTTTTTCACCGCCCCCACCCCCTGGCGTCTATCGCTTGCTGTTGCGCTTGGGTCTATCGATTCGGGTTTGCAGGTTGGCTTGTGCTTCGGCCTGGTGATCTGCATTGCGCTGTTGCCAGTCAGCATCGGCCTGGGTCTGTGCTTCGGCTTCCTGTGCTTTCTGTTGCGCGTGTTGATGTATGGCCTTGACTTCTTCGTGTGTCTTTCCTGACAGCTTGCTGTTTATCACTGCCATGAACTCGGCTTCTGCATCCTTACCGTTAGCTGTTAGGTTATCGTATGCTGTGTGTAGTTCGGTGATGATGTCCGCTGTCTCTTTCAGTTTGGGGGAGGAATCAGCTTCGCCGATGACGTTACCTAGCCCGTCAGTTGCCTGCACTTGCAGAATGGGCGCTGCTTCGGCGTGGGCCTTGGGTGGGGTAGCTGATTGTTTCTTGGCCATGTCGCGTGTCCTTTCGATAGTTGGTGGGGTTATGCGTATCGGCTAGGCGTTAGCAGCCTTTTCCGTCTAACCAGGCCGCCGACACGCGCGGACCTGCGGCCGTTCGATCTATGCGCGGGCTTTGTCCTGGCGATGATAGTCCTGGCGACCTATCAGGATGTAACCTGCGCGGAATAAATAAATGCGGTGATGCCACTGCCCGGTTCGGCGGGCCTTCGGTTCCAGCATGATCTTAAAGAAATCACGACGGAAGCCTGGCCGATTGCGCTGCCAACTGATAGAAAACACCCATGTGCTGAACCGCTTGGGGTGATAGCCTAACAGGCTGACGCTGTCGGTCAGTCCGCGGCGATAGTTTCTAAGTGCGTTCATCATGTGGTGGTCCTTTTAGTTGGTGGGGTTTAACTTGAAGCGCAGTCCGTTGGCGTCTTTTACGATGAACCAAAGCTTACCGGTGCTGTCGAGCATGTCGCCGATGTACAAATTGAACTGTGACGAAGCTCTGTAGTCACTCCACGACAGTTCGGGCATCGCATCAGTTCTTAGCTGTTCAGGCAGCGGCTGTGGCGCAGCCCCATGATAACACTTTGTTGCCTGGGGCTTCCCGCTTTCTTCACCCATCGCCTGGATCACTGCCTTTGCCATGTCATCGAAGACAATGCGCAGGGATATTTCCATCACCGACTTGGCCGCTTCATCGATGATGGCCTTGCGCTTGCGTGGTGATGGTTTGTTCCCCAGCTTGGCCAGCCGGTTTGCCGTTTCCTTTGCCAGGTCCGCGATCTCGCCCTGGTATTGATGCGGGATGGTGCTGGTCATGATAAAACCTTAAAAAACCCGCCACACCAAAGAACCAGCATCAGAGTTGCCACCACGATGGCGGTGATCCAAAACGAGGTTTTTCCTGTTTTTGGTTTTCCATGCTGTGCCAGGTCATATCCCAGCGCCGTCATGAACCAGCCGATGATGATAATTTGCGGCCAGTTCATGACGAAGCCTTGCCTTTCATCCGTTCTTGGTATGCGATGGCGGCTGCCATTGTGCGGAATACCGGCCTTGGTTCCGTTTGCTTGGCTTCGATGGCTTCCATGTCCATGATGTCCATCACGCCCTTGATCATTTCGATGATGGTGTCGCCATGGAATCCGGCGGCATTGCAGTTCTGGATAAGCACGCGGGTCTGCTGTTCCAGTTCGCCCAGCTTGTGAATGGTGGGCGCTTCGTTCTGTGCAGTCATGGGAAAGTCCTTTCAGTTGTTGTTAGGCTCCACTAATAACAGTTTGCCGTTTACTTGGCAACCAGGTTTTGAGTGTCGACCGATAGGGTGGGCTGCACCGGCCCCAGGACGCCGATGCGGATGGGGTGGCCGAACAGGACGCGCAGGCGGTCGCACCAGGTCGGCTTCCATTGCGTGAACAAAAGGCCATTGACGGACAGGGGCTGCGCTTTGATGGGTTTCATGGTCATTTCCTCGTTTTCTGGTTGAATGGGTGAAGTGGGTCGGTGGGGAATCCGTTTTCGTCCATCTTGCTGCTGTAGCCGTGGACCTCCTCGCGCTGCTTGCTGGCGCTGTGGTGGGTATCACACAGGGTTTGCAGGGCGCCATTCCAGAACAGCGCGTCATTGCCACGGTGCGGTCGGATGTGATCGACCTGGCGGCCCTGGACGATGCGGCCGGTGTCATCCAGGCACATGCGACACAGTGGGTTCGCTGCCAGGTGATTCCGGCGCAGTCGGCGCCATCGTTCGGTGTTATAGCGAGGGTCACTCATTTTTGGGGCCTGCCCTGAAAATGACAATCATGCTATCGTGCTTTCCTTTTGTGCTATCGCGCCCCTGGCTTTCTGCAAATGCGCGGATTTCTTTTTCTGTGGCATTCCTTGGCAATTCAGCAGGGACAAATGTGATGCGCCCACGATGGAATCGGATTTCTGCGTGTGGCAGAATCAAGTCGTGGAATTGATTTGTTCCTGTTGCGGATGGAATCAGAAGCACACATGTTGCCCCCCCCCGCCATTCATTATAGGCGCGCTGAATGAAGCGCGGCTTGTCTTTTCTGTTATATGGCGGATTGATAAAATTACTTTTTCCCCATGGCACGACCAGGCCATCGAACGTCGAATGAATCGGGCACGGGTCAAAGTCAAAATGGAATTCTGCATCCAGCTTGTCATAAAGCCATTGCGGCGTTTGCCAGTGGTCGTCGGCGTCAGCGCCGCTTCTGTCTTTTCCAGTCATGACCTGGCCCCTTTGCAAGATGGGCAGGGGCAGTGTTCAGCCACATAGGCCAGCCAGCGGTTTTCGATCTCGGTGCGTTCCTTGCCGGACTTGTCGATCGAATCCTTTAGCCAGCGATGGTGCCATGGGCACAGGCCCGCCACCTTCATGTCATCGCGTCGCCCACCCGCGCCGGTGCCACAGTGGTGGATTTCGACGTCCGGGGTTTCGTATCCTATTTCCAGGCACTTTAGGCACCCCATAGAAGCGACGCCGTCCTTGTGCTGTTCTTCTGCTTTCGTGCCCATCATTTCCCCCGCATGCTGGTGAATCCGACAGTTTCTTCATGCGATACACCATGCACCACATTCAGCGGCGGCTGCCCCAGTTCCACGTCGTAAACCTTCTTAAAATAACGCTGAACCGCACTATAGGCATCCTTGGCCATGCTCATATTCTCAAGCATGAACCGCTGTTCGTGGACGATTCGCAGGTCGTTTTCCAGTTTCTCGATGGGTTTCATGACACTGCCTGCGCGCGGTGTGCTTCCAGCGTCCCCACATAGTTCACCAGGTCAGCCACTGTTGTAAACATCCTGGCGTGGTCGTCTTCGATGCTGACTTCGAAAGCATCTTCGACTTCCATCGCCATTTCGATCATGTCCAGGCTGTCGCAGCCCAGTTCTTCCACAAACCTGGTTTGCAGGGTGATGCCGCTGATGTCGACGCCCATGCTGGCGGCGACAATCTGGCAGATTCGTTCTTCGGTTTTCATTGGTTTGCCTTTCTATGCGTTGTGGACCATTTGCGCGATGGTTGCCTGGGTTCCACCTTCGCGCCATGCGGTGGCCAGTTTTTCGGCGAAGCTGTTGTCCCTGCAAACGACGTCGAACTGATAATTGTCGTTCCGGTAAAACGTCACGCGGTGGCTGCGCCTGTAAACGCTGCTGCCCTGTTCCAGCTTGATCTGTGCTTCTTGTCTCGGCTTATTCATTGTCGGCGGCTCCTCTATCCACGGGTTCGTCATCGTCCAGCATGTCCTTCATGCTTTTGCGCATCGCTGCCTTGCCTGGGCTGTCCTTTTTCTTGCGGATTTTTTCTTCGGCAGCATCGGTCGCAGGCGTCTTTGTTTTTGGCGGCGGTGGCGCTTCGGCATGGCTGAACTTCTTGCTGTCCCGATCATAGTGCAGCCAGTAATCGCCCGGTTCGCCGTGGGCATCACGATAGCGGGCTTTTTGCAGGCGGCAAAGCGTCAGCCCCTGTTTCTGATGCACCACGATGCCGACGTCCGCCTTGTTCGCCCAGTGGGCAGAATCGGCGATGTCGTACATGTTCGGGATGGGCGTGTCGCCGTTGCGCTCTTTCTTCATTTTCGCCGGGTGTGCGACCACGACGATGGCGACACGGTAGCGGCGGGCGAATTTCTTCAACTGCTTCACGGCAAAGCCCGTGTAGTCCGTTTGCGACATCGTCCGCCTGTCGAACATGTGGTCGATTTCGTTCCAGGGGTCGATGACCAGGACGCTGGCGCCATAGCGGGACACTGCGACGGCCATCTTTTCCATCAGCCAGGTCAGGTCCACGTCGTCGTCGCTGTTGTCGTCGGGCACGATGAACACGAAATGGCGATCAATCCAGGCATCAGCCTTGTCCAGTTCCGCAGGCGATGCCAGGGACGGCGAATGGCCCAGGAAAAGGGTGCGCAGGCTGCGGCGGTGTTCCGTCGTGGGGCTTTGCTCAAAACTGGCGATGGCGATCACGCGCTGGTCATGTTCCGCGACCTCTTTCAGGGCGTGGTTCAGCAGGGTGGTTTTACCGTGGCCAGGGATGCCGGTCAGGATGACCATTTCGCTGGTGCGGATGGTAATCGGCACGATGCGCAGCGGGATTTCGTCATGCGCTGGCAAGGGCGGCAGTTCGCCCATCTTGTAAACGCCATCGACGTGAATCCACTTGGCGCGTTTCAGGGTTTCCTGGACGCCCTTTTCGCCATACTTCACCAGGACTTCGTTCAGGTCCTTGGTGCCCTTCGGATAGGTCAGCCACTTGCAGCGGTGACGGCCGATGCGATCTGCCAGGTCGTGCATCAGATTGCGGCCGGGGTCGTCCCCATCCGTCGCCAGGATGACCGTTCCCGTTTTCGGAAATTCGTCCAGGTAGGAATATTTGACGCTGCGGTCATTGTCGCCTGCGCGTTCGGCAGGGGCACCGTCCGGCACCGACACCGCGAAATGGCCCATTTGCATCGCGGTGATGCAATCGAATTCCCCTTCGCAGATGATCAGTTCACCGCCCGACTGCTGCCAGGCTTCGATGGCCTGGTGGTTATAGAAAACCTTGGCCCCGCCCTTCACCTGGAAGAACTTTTTTTCGCCGGTGATCGTGCGGCTTTTCGTGTTTACTTCGACGGCACGGGTGTCGCCAGTCTTCGGGTCCCGTTCGGTGACGTAGTAGGGAATTTCGATAAAAATGTCACCACTTTTGCCGCTTTTTCCAGTCCTCACGCCAAGCCGGTCGATCAGTTCTAGGTCCAGCCCCCTGGCTTCCAGAATTTCTGCCGCTTCGGGGATTATTACCCGTTCCACCCGATGCGCCGCAGTTGTGACAATGGAAGACGAACCGGCCGTCTGATTCGATGGTGATGCTGAGGCATTTGTCATGTTTCTTTTTCCTTGTGTGCGAACAGTGTGGACATGTTGTTTTTTGGTTTCCGGGTGCCTGGCTGCGCAGGCGAAAGTCTGACAGCGAAAGGTTCGTCGTCATGGGCTGCCCCCGCTTGGTTTCTTCGCCCAAAATTCGGCAGCCATTTCTTTCATGCGTTCGACAGCTTCGCGGTGGGTGATAGGTTCTTCCCAGTCACCGAATCCATAAGGCGTCGCCCATCCCTTTCGCTTTTCGTCGGCGGATGGTGCCGATGGGGCGATGGGCTTCGGGCAGTGGGGACATGGTCCCTTTTCCAACTGGCTGCGGAACCGATTGCATTTGCGACAGCGAATCATAGCATCACCTGCGCGTCGCGGCCTTCCAGGACAGGGACGCCTGTCGCAGTGGTCCTTGCCTTCGTCGATCTTGTTTCATCGGTCGCATAGATTCCTTGCCATCCGCGTTCGATAGCCAGGTCGATTATTTGAACAGGGTCGTGCCCTTCGTTATAGAACTTTTCCAGCTTCGCAATAGTTCTAACAGCAGCCGTTTCGGTCATCGGCTTGCGCAGTTCCAGGCGGTGCCTGTTCCATGCCTGCCATGATTCCCGCGGCAGCCATTCGGGCAGGGCGTGAACCATGATTCCACCGCCTGGTTCTACGAAGTAAGCTGCCCCGTCTTTTTTGGTATTTTTTTCTTTATTGGGTTTCCTAAGGTTTCCGTGTCCCGTTTTCGGGACCGTTACACGCTCTTTTTGGGACTGTTTAACGGCATTATTAACAGTACCGAAAACGGGACTGTTTTTAAACTCCGGTAATTCATAAACAATTACCTGGCCAGTGCTGCCCATTCGGCGGCCGGTATCCCGCAACAGGCCAGCGGCGACAAGCTGCTGGATGGCGGCGATGATAGTTTTGCGGTTCAGTTCGGTGACTTGTTCCAGGTAGGCATAGCTTGGGTATGCTTCACCGAAGCCGTTGCACATGTTCGCCATCACAAGCATGATCAGCTTTTTTGATGACGTTCCAGCTACGCATTGCAGGGCGTAGGTAATTGCTTCATTCGACATAAATTCCCCCCATCGTTGGGCATCGGCTTTTAAAAAGGGACGGGCGTGTGCCTGCCGATGGTACAGCACCCCATGCCTGGGTGCCCGCCCCTACGTCCGAAAACGCTGTCACAAGAATGCAGATTTTCCGGAAACCCGCAAGCTGTTTTTTATTGCGGCTTTATTTTGACTTCCACCCTTGGGTCCATGCCGTATTGTTTCCGCGCCAGGATGCCGACCACTTGCTTGTCATCGGTATAAACAATCTTGTTCAGGGCATCCAGGACCAGCTTCACCACATTGTCCAGGTCGGGCTTTGCCATGCACGCTGTTTCCCCATCCAGGGCTGCCTGGCGGTCTTTCTTCGACCAGGATGCGGGGATGGGGTGGTGGACCAGCAGTTCCATCACCAGCGGGCCGGAAAATGGATTGCGCGGCCCCATCACCAGGCGGGCAAGCTGCGCCACGACCTTTTCGGTGTCGACGGTTTCCTTGTCAGTGTAAAGATGCACGAACTGCTTGCCGTTCGCTGTCATGATGCGGGCGCGCGGGCGTCCCTTGCCGACGGGTTTGCCTGGGATGGTGAATTCGATCTGTGCGGTCATGTTCTTTTCCTTTCGTGTGTGTTCACAAAAAAAGGCGACACCGTTTCCAGTGCCGCCTTTTTACTTGCCAGGCGCTTGGGCCTATTTTTCTTCACTGCCGACATCAGCGAACAGCGGCAGTTCGATTTCCGTCGCCAAGGCATAACGGTTCCAGCGCACTGTGAAGTTGCGGTCGAACTTCATGCCCTTTTTGTGCTGCATCTTGATGACGTCGCTGTCGTATCCCTTCTTGCGCAGTTCGGCATAGACTGCGGCGATCTCGGCCTGCTTCTTGTTTACCGGTTCACGCAGTTCCACCAGGTCGTCGTCCAGTTTCTTCAACCGCTTGCGCACCATTTTCAGGTAGGCGGCTTCGTCCGGTCCGATGTGGGGTTCGTTCACGTCTTCGTCGCCTTCGAAGTCGTTATCGTTCACAGCTTGTTTCTGTGCCTTTGCCATTGTCAGTTTCCTTTGTTGATGGGTTTTCCGAAATCAACACCGCGAACCTTCCCGCGGCTTATTTCCCGGTAAGCATCGCCGACCAGGGCGTCAGCCATAGCGCCATTCTCCCAGCCCGAAACATGGGACTGGCGATAAAGCCTTCCCGTCTTCTGGGTTATCTTGGCAGCTACTTCGCCTTGCGAAAGTTTTTCGCTTTCGCGCCATTCTCTGGGATTCATGTCGTGGGCCTTTCGTGTTGTTGACCGGCACAATATACGGGGAAAACAAAAAACAGTCCACCGTTGATTTTATCGCTTGACCCAAACAACGGTTTGCCGTTATACAGGACGGGCCACTTAGGTGGACCAGTAACCGCATCGAAAGGATGACACAATGAAAACGAAACGCACTTACACCGAAATCATCATCAGCAGCAGCCACGACTTCCTTGTCACTGACCGCCTGGGCCGCAAAGTCGGCTGCGCCACCACCATCGACACCAGCACATTCGAAGAACTTCCCGAATCATTCACTGGCTACGGCTATAGCAGCATGAAGCCGGGCATTTACTTCACCTTCTACGGCCAGGCGACCCGCAACGGCGAATCGTATGGCGCAAGCCAGCGCACGATGTATTTCGCCACGCAGGCCGAAGCCGAAGCCCAGCGCGAAAAGTACCTGGACGGCGCCCGCAAGCGCGCCATGAAACAATTCAGCCAGGCGGGGGCATAGCCATGCGCCCAGCACCAGAAATAAACAAGGCAGGACTGCACCCCCATCGCAAAGGATTCTGCGATGGCATCTTCGGCAGGCCATCGGAATCGCCATGGAAAGATGATGGGTTCAGCGCGATGGGCAAGAACCGCAGCTATTTGAACGGATACCTGGAGGGCCAGGAAGCCAAGCGCAGAATGGAAAGGAACCTATTCACAAGCGCCAGGTCACACATCGAAACACAGGAAGGGGCGTAGCCATGTCTTTCTTCAACTGGTTCAAACGCCACGGCCGGACCTATTCCCAGGCCAGAACAGTGGTGAAACAGCGCGACGGCACCTGGACCGCCCGCGTGGACGTGAACGGCTTCCCCTGCAAGAAAAGCGCCCTGATGGCATCCGGTGCCATGTTCGACGGGGTGGCCCTGCTGCGGAACTACGGGCAGCCTGCGGCGCAAGTGGATGATGCCCCTGTCGCCGACAACCCGAACGTGATCATGTTCCCATTGAAAGGTGGCCGAAAATGAGCCTGAACGCAATTCAACTTGCCATCCTGGCCGCGCTGGCATTTGCCGCCTGCGCGTGGGCATCAGCCGGGGAAGCCGATCTGTCGGCCTGCCAGGCGCATGGGCAGTCCCGTGAAACCTGTATCCATTCGGTGCTGCCATGAACATTTGCAAGGGATTCTCGACGATCCAGAAAACAGGCGAGGTTCGGCCATGCAAAAGAAAGGCATCCGCTGGCGAATTCTGCTGGCAGCATAACGGTAGCTATACCGATGAAAGAAAGCCGAACGCTTACCTGGTAGGCGCGCAGCGTGCACTGCTGCTGGAAGACTGCTATGTCGCCATGAAGAAAATCGCTGCAGGACATGGCGACCCGATGGTCCTGGCGCAAAGTGTGCTGAATCGGTTTTCGAAGGTAAAGTCATGACCGCGCACATCACATTCCAGGCGACCCACCCGCATGTCGTGGTAGCTAGCGATAAGGTCCGCCTTGAGTTGCGCGACTATGAGGATAACAGGCAGAACTTTGCATATTTATCATCAGCCGAAGCCATTGCCCTGGGCTACGCGCTTTTTTCAATCGGGCTTACACTGAAAGGCATAAAATGAAACGCATTTTGTTTCTGCTAATAATTCTATCTTCTGTCCCGGCACATGCTGGCTTCATGACCGGCTTTATTATTGGAAGCGCTGGGAAAAACAATTCTAGCGCCCTTGCTAGTTTGGGGATTCCGCCCGCTTGCTATTACATGGCCGACCGCAACAGCTATGTGTCGTGCCGCGGTCGTTCGGCAATTGAATCCTATGGGATGACGCTTGGCGAAAATATGGCTGGGGTTGAATGGGATAAAATTATCCGGCCCATGCAAACGGAATATGAATCGCAACCTAAAAACTAACCACTGAAAGGACTACACCATGACGTTACTTACTGACCCCGCCAAGCTGGAAACACCGAAAAGCATCATCGGGATGCTCTATGGCCAGCCAGGTTCGCAAAAGACGACCACCGCCCTGTCGGCACCAAACTGCGTGCTGCTGGACTTCGACCGCGGCCTGCACCGCATCAAGCCCCAGTATCGCGTCCCATCCTTGCAGGTGGAACGCTACGAGGAAGTGCTCGAGCTTATCGAAAGCGGCGAACTGTCGGCATTCGACACCATCGTGATCGACACCGGCGGCAAGCTGGTCGACCGCATCGCCGAATATGTCATCCGCCAGAACCCGAAGAACGGCCGCCCTGGTCATGGGCCATCGCAGCAGGGCTGGGGTGAAGTCAAAACGGTGTTTGGTGCGTTCGTCAAGCGCGTGCGCAGCCTGGGCAAGTCGGTCATTTTCGTGTGCCATGAATCCGAAGAAAAGAACGGCGACGAAACGATCAAGCGCCCGGACATGGCTGGCAGCAGCCGCAAGGATGTCGTGAAGGAAATGGACTTCATGGGCTACATGCAGCTTATCGGCGCCCAGCCGGTGATCAACTTCAACCCCACCGCCACGTTCTACGCGAAGAACAGCCTGGAACTGGACGCCAGCATCGAAGTGCCGCAGCTTAAGGATAACCAGCCGAACGACTTCCTTTCGCGGTATCTGTTCAAAGCCAGCGACGCCAAGCTGGTAGCCGACAATAAGCTGCGCCAGGAATACGACGCACTTATCGCTAAAATCGACCAGGACATCGCTGCCATTAAGACACCGGCCGACGCGAATACGTTCTACACAGCGGAACGTCCGGTCCTGTGGGCTTCACACTTCCATGTCCGCAAGGCATTAAAGGCCCGCACCGATGCCCTGGGGATTGAATTCGACCGCGAGGCTAAAAAGTTTGTGGCAGGCACGAAGGCGGAAAAGGCCCCTGCGGACGCGAAAGCAGCTTCGGACGATACCAAGGCCACGAAAAAGGCAAAGGACGTCCCAGCGGCTAAAAAACCAGGCCGCCCTGCGAAAGCAAAGGAAACCACACCGAAAGAGGAAATCACCGACGAAGCCTTCGCGGCGGACGGGGAATAGGGGGTCATCATGGTAAAGCGTAACGATCAGGTGACGTTCCTGCGCGACGGCAAGCGTCGCCAGGGCAAAGTGTGCAACGTGGTGGATAGCATGGCGGTCGTGGAAACCGGCCCCATGCCCGTCCTGGGGTTCTTCATGGCTGTGCCTATCAGCCATGTGGTCAGCCTGGAAAGCGGGGCAGCATGAGCAAGTGCGGACTGGACGAATGCGACCTTTATGGCGGGTGTCTTCACGATTGTGAAGCGCCCACCATATCGAAAGAGCAGGCGCGCGCTGACCTGGATGCGTATTCTAAGGCGCTTGCCAGGAACGACATTAATGCCTGCATTGTCATCGAAAAGAAATATGACGCTTATGGCCTGTCGCCACAAGGCGCCTGCGAAGTGATTTCCGATGTCATAGAACGGGGGATATAATGGCCTGGCTTATAACCGCATCCCTTATCGGTGGGTTCGAATATTACCTGGACCCCAGCGAGTACCGGACCGACGATCAAAAGCGGGATGACTTCCTGCGGATGCTGTCCAGGGAACGCCGGGACGCCGACAGCCTGGCCGCGCAGAACGGCCGCGATCTGGAAGCAAACGTCATGGCCTATTGCGAGGTAGGTGGTTATCAGGACGCCCCGCTGCACATCCAGCAGATCGGCGACCAGTGCATGGGCGGCGTGTGGCAGCAGTCCACCCAGCGCAAGCTGGATGACTTCCTGTTCTACGGGAAAATGGACGTGGTGGGTGCCACTGCCAAGCCGGGCCGCATGATCGACATCAAGTGGACCGGTCACTATGACCTGGGCAAGTTCCTGGATAGTGCCCAGCACCTGCTGTATTTGTTCTGCGAAGACAGGGCAGATAACCCTGGCGATGCACCCATCCGGGATTTCCGTTACCTGGTGTGCGAAGAAAAATACGGCAAGTGCGAGGTGTTCCCGGAAGACTATTCGTTCACGCCTGACACCGAATCCCGGCTGTTAGGTAAAACCCACGAACTGATGTCCTGGCTGGATTTCGACAAGGAAGCCGGTGCGCTGTTCCGTAAAAACTGGAAGGCGCTGTCATGACCGGGGAAATGATTATCAGCCCGCCCAAGGACCCAGCAAAGGACGTCCTGGCAGGGCTGCAACTTATCGGCGTGATGTGCTGCCAGTTGGTGAACGTCACGGGGCCAATCACGCAAAGCCTGGCCGTCATCCAGTGCGCGAAGTTCATGGGTCAACACGGCTTCCTGGTGAACATATACCAGCACGAAGACATGAAGGGCCACCGCCTGGCGATGATTGAATCGCCCGTCTTCGGAATTCCCAAGATGTGGGCGCGCAAGTTTGTGTTCCACGCTGGCAAGGGCGGCGACTTCGCGCACATCGGCTGCCACATCGACGGCGCCGACATGATCTTCGTGGCAGGCAAGCGGTGAAGGGGCGCGAATACATCGGCCCCGTCGCCAGCAATGGGCTGCTGCCCCGTGCGACTGCCCTGGCCATCCAGGCGATGCTGAAAGATTGCGCCGGTAAAACGGTTAAAATCACCATTGGCATCTTCCACGCCAAGCGCAGCCAGTCGCAAAATGGCTACTACTGGGCTGTGGTGATTCCGGCATGGCGCGAGATATTCCGCCAGGCAGGGGAAATCCTGACCGACGACGAAGTCCACAGCTTCCTGGTCCAGCATGTCGGCAAGCTGATTAAAACGGTCGTGCATCCCGACGGTAGCATCAAGAAAATCATCCGTTCTACCTGCGACCTGGACACGAAAGAGTTCACCGAATTTCTGGAACTGTGCCGCCTGGTAGCTGCTGAGTATGGCGGCGACATTCCACCACCCGATAAGGATTACAAAAATGCGTGAGGTCATTTGCGACTACTGCCGCCAGCCTGCGGAAATATCATCTACACCCCGCGGGCCGATCTGGCTGTGCGCCCCCTGCGATGCCTGGGTGCCCATCCATTCCAATTCGAAAACCGCCATGCCGATGGGCCGCCTGGCGAATGCGGAACTGCGCGAAGCCAAACGACAATTTAACCAGGCCATAAGGCCGATCATCGACATGGCAGGACGCCGCCGCGCCTATGAATGGCTGGCTGGGGCGATGGTGCTTTCTGCCCATGCGTGTGATGGACATCGGTTCGACCTGGACCAGGCGCGCGCAGCGACACAGCTTTGCATCCAGCACCTTCCACCCTTCGCACGGGAGGCATAGCCATGCGCTGGGGCGAAATGATCCAGGCAGCAGCCATTACCTTTTCCTGCACCGTGGTGGGCATCGGCTTGATTCGTGTCGGCAAGCATGCCTATGATGCGCTTATCCGCATGGAACGCGGGCAGGAAAGGCTGCGCTAATGGCAAACAACGGTTGCCCGTCAGGCAAGGCTGCTTTTACGAATATCGATACCGCCCACGCACTACGCCGGAAAATCGCCACACAGAACGCAAAAGCTGGCCTAATATATATAACATCCCCTTAATGTGTATAGATGCCCACACTGCGGCTGTTATCACGTCGGGCACGATAAAAAGGCCCTACTTCCCCAGGATTAAAAAACGCCTGCCAGAATTTAATCGGGCAGGCGTGAGTGGGGGCAAACAAGCGTGGTAATCCTATTCCGCTGGGCGCTTCGCCAGGGCATCATTCAAGTGCTGGATTTCCATGCCTCGCTGGGTAGCAATCACGCGCATGTTCATGCACATTTGTTCCGAATCGGAGTAGGCATCTTGCAGCACCTGCACCTTGATTGACAATTCTTTCACCTGGTCGGAAAGCGCCTTGTTCGCGGCTTCCAGTGCAGGGATGCGATCTTCTGCGCCCTTGGCTGTTTCTGTGGGTTTTAGCTCGGCGATCTTCGTGCCCATAATTCTGTCCTTACATCATCCAGTGAATCAGCAGTGGGGCATAGTATACCAAGCCGCTGACGATAATCAATTGAATGAATGCCCGGATGCCAGCCGCCGGTTCTGTGTCCTGGTCATTCAGTGCCTTGTCGCAGTGGCCACGTTCGACCGTCCAGGCTAACCAGCGGCATAGGACACATCCCCACACCTTGCCGTCGCGCCGGGCAATGGCTGCGCTGATGCTGACGGTTTGTTCCGCCGTCCCGCCGAACAGCAGGACGTTCAGGAACCTATCGAGTGCAAGGGCAAGTCGGCGGATGTAGGACTGCATGCGCTAGATCAGCGAATCGATCTGCGCATTGACTTCGCTGCGCCGTTCTTCCCCTGCCAGTTCCGCCATCAGGCGCAGGCCGTTCACCGACTGCTGTTTCCACCAGTTTTCCATGAATACCATCGGATTGTCTTCACCAAGCCAGCCCAGCGACGTGGCGACGATTTCGATGCCACCCATGGCGAAGATCGTATTGTCGACGCTCATGGTGAAGGTGATGATTGACCGCGCAGCATCGTTCGGGTCAGGGGTGACGTGGTCCGGGTAGTCTTCTGGCTTACTCATAAAATCCCCTGTTTTAAATTATCCTACAATCCACGATGTGCCGTCCGAATATACCGGCACGACTACAGCACCACCACCGGTAACGGCAGTACCAAACACAGGCGCAAGGGCATCGGAAACAATCGACCTGGCACCTGCCCCAGCAGTGGCGGCGGCTATAAGCGCGGCGACCGTCGTGGTTGCATGCTGGATAACACCAGCGCCGAACCTTCCCAGATAGTTATTCGTGGCACCAGTGTTCGCGCTGATGTTCAGGCCGTAGCTGTTCGTTACCCCAGAACCGACGGCACCGCCTGCGCTGTAAATCGTGCTGCTGTTCGTTATCGAACAGTTGGTGCCCGCAATGGTGGCCCCATCGACAGCAAGAGCCGCCGCGTTGGTGATGGTACTTGCCGCGACGAATGTGTGGGTGCTTGCAGAAATCCTGTATTCGCGTTGCAGGGCAAGCGCGCCGGTCGCATGCTGCCTGCTGGCGGTCAGGTCAAAAAATATGTTTGTTGCTTCGGTGCTGGCCGTGATGGCTATATCTGCGGGCGTGACTACGCTAAACTTCGAGTTGACGGACGAAGTCGCTGTCAGGCCGGAAAAGAGCCAGCGGGATGCTGAGACGGAAAGCCGCGTCACGTTCAGCAGCTTCACCAGGACGAAGTTGCTGCCGTTAACCGTAAGGTCAGCCGTTCCCTTCGTGCTGATGGTAATCGGTTCGTTCGCAAAGCTGCTGACGGGTGTCAGCGTTACACCGGCACCGGCCACGCTCGATTTGATGCTCAAGCCGGTGACGCTGCTGGCCGTCGAACAGTCCACCAGCAGCGCCGGGTTTGTTGCCCCATTCTGCCCAACGGTGAATGCGGTGGCGCTGCTGGAAGCGACCGTGGCAGTTCCGGTTATTGTCTGGTTGCCGGACGCAAGGGTGCCGATGCCGGAAATATTGTTGCTGGCATCGACCAGAATTCCGCTGTTCAGAACATCAGTTCCAGCCGTGCCATTCCAGCGAACCAGCGCCGTTGCTGTGCTGCTGCCGGGGCCAGTGATGCCACCGCCACCACCTGGTGGGGCTGCATAGGTTCCATCCGCGCGCAGGAAGTTCGTCGTTCCCCCGCCGGTCGTCAGTGTTACGCCGTTGACCACTGTTCCGGCGGGCAGCGTGACGGTTCCCGTGAATGTGGGCGAGGCACTAGGCGCATAAGGCGTCAGCGCCGATGTGGTGATGAACCCGGCGTCGTTCGTTAGCTGGCTGGTGAGGCTAGGGATTGTCGGCTTGCCCGACAGATCGGCATAGGCCCCAGAAGTGGCAACGGATGCAAGTGCACTTGTATTAACCTTAAGGTTTAGTGCGTTTTGCAGGTCAGTCTGTGCAGAAAGCGTGCCTGTGATGTCGCCCCAGGCAGAAGCGCCGGACGTTGCGACGAAGTCTTCCAGCGTCGCCAGGCTGATTCGGAAATATTGTCCAGGCGCAGTCCCACGTTGAATCAGCAGCACATCCCCGTTGGCCGGGTCATCCATTTCCGGGTAGGAACCGATAGTCTGTGTGTATGGGGAATCGACCATTTACACCGCCGGGGCCACTTGGTTGATCTTATAGGCATAAATCCGCGCAAAGCGGTCATAGCCCCCATCGTATGGATGGACCCCATCCTTGTCGAACAGGCTGCGGTCCAGCAGGTTGTTCAGGATGGCATCCCCTGCCGTGTCGATGATGCCATCAGCAGCGGCAGCGTTCGCACGTTGCAGGGCGACAAGGTTTGCGGCTGCCGTCATCATGTACTGGTCACGATCGACGCGCGGGTGGCATGTGACCACAAGCGTTTTATTGTACCCGGACGCCCGCGCCAGATCCAGGAGCGTCACAAGGCGGGCATAGATGATCGACTCCGGCGAACTGGCCAGGTAATCCATCGTCGCCGCGCCGCTGACGATACCGGTGCCGGTCGTGGTCGGGCCAGTGTCATAGGCCGCCACGCCGCCCACCGTCGCACCGTATAGCTTCCCGAAGTTGTAGTAATAGGTCGCTGTCGATGCCAGGGACATGTTAATGCCAGGTCGCCACTGCACCAGGAAGGCGATGTCGTTCGTCCCGGCCTGCGAAACGAAAATGTTCGTGGCCCCCGATTGCACGACCAGCCCAGACATTTGTGGGTAGCGCGTGTTCCGGTTATAGAGCCGGTCGCCACTTACGCCGGTGTTATAGACGCGGAACGGGCGGGCAGTCAGCCCAGCTTCCAGGCGGCGGCCGATGTTACGGCCGAACCCTGCCACAGCGCCGTCGATAAAGCTGTCACCGTCGAGCGTCAGCACGTCGCGCACCTGCGGGGTGATGCCGAACAGGAACACCGCAGCGCGCTCGGCCGCATCCCATTGTGCTTGCGTCCAGGCAGTCGATGCCGCCATCGCGCAGCCCAGTTCGACGTTGCCGCGGGTGGCCGCTGCCGTCCCTACTGCGCCAAGATACCCGCCCACGCACGCGGTGGTGCCGGTCAATGTCCCGGATGTGATCGAGCCGTCATAGTAGAGTTTGCTGTTGCTGGCGCCCGATGCGGCGACAATGCCGCCCACGACGGCGTTCTGTAGCGGCAGGCGCGTGCCCATGATACTGGCGGAACCGTTCAGGCGCACCGCATAATCCGTCGATCCATTGAATGACTGGAACGCGATGGATGCGGACGTCGCCGTGACACCGATCTGGCCGAATGCGGCGGTGCGGTTGATGGCCGTCGCGCGCCCCAGGACGAACAGCGTGCCCGATGTTTGCGTGGCGGTGATGCCAGCAGGCAGCAGCAGGTAATTGTTCAGCTTTTCATATTGGCCATTGCCCGTCCGGCCTTCGAAGAACACCGACGGGGCCTTGCCAGTCTTCTGTTCGACGTGAATCCGGGGCCATTGTGCTGTCGCCGTTTCGGTCGGTGCCACCGCATGGTTCGCGCCAGCAGTCTGGTCATACCAGGTTTTGATGCTTCCCAGGCTTGGGCCGATGAACGGCGGGGTGACGGTGCCCAGGAATGTGATCAGGGCCGCGACATCCACGACACCATTCGCATCGAAGCCGATGTCCTGTTCCGTCTTATCGTTATCGCGGCGAACGCGGATGCATGGTCCGGAATAGGCGGCGCGCATCTTGATCATGCCATAAACGCCCTGCGCTGCACCGCCCGCCGTCACCAGGGCGTCGTATGGCAGTTCTGTGGGCGTAACCGTATCCCATACCGCCGCGCCAGTCGTGGCATCGCTGCACCGCTTGAGAACGTTCAGCGTCAGGTTCATCCATAGGTCGCCGACGGCATAGCCCTTGCTGGCATCATCGGTCGCAAGCGGGTTGCGGTAGCGCACATCCCCTGCACCAGGCGATGGGTTGGACGATACGACGCCGGGCTGGTTCGGCCATTGCCCATAAAGCTCGGCCGTCATCGCGTTCACCTTCGTGAAGGCGTCGCGCAGCGTGTCGCCGGTCCCGTCATTTGCTGCCGCCCCTACCCCGATAACCTGCCGCGTCATGCCAGCCCCCTCACCGCGTAAAGCGCGGCCATGTCTACATTGATCTGTGCGAACCTATTCCGCACCGTTTCCCCATCGACTGAATTCCCCGTGTCAGCGGTGATCGAAGTCGTGTCGACCGTCGCCATGCTAACATAATCTTGCGGGTCGACGATGAAAATCTTGTCCGAATCAAAGCTGCCGCCGCTACCAGAACCCGATGGACCGACCGCGCCGGGCATTTTTACCACTGCCACGACCTGATTCACAACTCTGACTGTGACGTTATCGGCCATTAGAACCCCGCAATGGTTAGGTGTCCGGTGACATAGGTTTCCGAAAAGTCTGCAACTGATCCGGACCCTGGCGTGATGACCACAATGCGCAGGCGAGTGTCCTGGCAGTCAAGGTCGCCCGTCAGCAGGATGCCGTCGGTGTTGTTCGGGTCATCCGGCGGGGCGACGCCGGGGATGGTAACGCGGAAGTTTCCCTGGTAGGCCGGGCTGACGCCGCCGATGGCGAAGGTCGTCAGGTCGATTTCGTCGTCTTCGCTGGAAAGGTCGACGATCAGCTTTTCGTCGCAGCAGTCAGCATTCGGGTCGGAATTGTCCACGACCTGGAACCGGACTTCCTTGCCGGTAAAGTCCAGCAGCGCGCCGGTCGCATCTTCAATGCGCAGCGGCATATAGAACGAAATGCCACGCTTCATTTGCACGGTGTCTGGAAGCTGTCCGGGTGTGATCATGGTGGGCCGTCCTTTGTTGAACCCACACTACACAAAACTGGCCGAAAAGGGAAATGGCGATTTTAACAGGGCACGAACACGCCGTCCGTCAGATAGCCGTGCCAGTTGCAGTTCTTTTTCTGGATGCTTGGCGACAGCGTCGGCTTTTCCACGTCGCCGTTCCATTGCCATGAACCTTGCACCTTCTCGCCCAGGCGCACGGGGATGGCAGAAACATTGCCACAGCCGCATGGGCAAACGTAAATCAGGCCAGCGTTTTCGTTCCCGTAGGCGTTGGCATACCATTCGGCCGTCCCTGGCTTGGCAAATGCGAACGCTTCGATGTCTTCGACCAGGATAATGGGGACTGACGTCACGACGCTGCCTTGCAGGACTGCCATCCGTACAGCTTCGCGCCGATCTCGTTATGGTCCAGGACCTGGCGGCCGGTGAAGTCCGTCAGCTTGTCGTCCTTGCTGATGCAAATGCGATTGAACACGAACCCGCCGGTGTCAGTCACGCTGCCAGGTCTGTCGCAGGCGGATAACAGCAGCGCCATCAGGCAAAGCGCGGTTTTCATTACGGACATTTGTGGCATCCTTTCCCTTTTCGATTATGACGTCTTTCACGGCCGACTTGTCCAGGGTGCAAAGAGCATCCGCCCGGTCGTAGCCGATAACATACGCGCCCCGCAGCACCAGCGCAATAGTGACGGCCAGGGCGACCCACTTCACCCAGGGCGGAATGATCAGGCTGGTCAGGTCGAGATTCATGCGGATGTGTCCGGCTTGGTATTTACCACGTTTGCGTTCTGCACTGTGGTGACTGGTGCCGGTGGCGGGGTGCTGTCGATCTTGAACCGTTCGGTTTTCTCGTCCTGCCACTTGCCGAAGCAATACACGCCGCCGGATGCCAGCAGATAGGCAGTGAAAATCCCTTCGGATAGTTGCGTGTTGCCGGTGTCGTCGGTCATCACCGCCAGGACGAACACTATCACGCTGCCCACGGTGATGCCGATTAAGGCCGTCAGGTTGCGCAGCGCATATTCGCCATTTACTTGCAAAAACTCCTGCCAGCGATTCCCCATGTGGCAAGAATACAGAATCAGCCGCTACTTAGCAACAGCAGGATAGAGCGCGGCGGGCAGTTCGATGTGAACCCCATCCAGGAACGGCTTTTCGTGAAGCTGGCGCTTCGACTCGACGTATTCGTCGAACATTTCCTGGGCAGGCGCGTTCATGATCTGCCAGCATCCACCCCAGCGAATCGGGTGTCCCAGTTCTTCGGCTGCTTCGCGGAAAGCGTCGACGACCTGGAAGATGGTCGCCCAGCTATAGTCGGCCTTTCCTTCCACGATGGGCGCGAAGTCGATAGCGTGGCCGGTGATATGGCGGCTTAACATGGTCTGGGATTTCCCGGCGGCCACCTTGGCGCGCTGTTCTGCTATACTGCGCAGGCCCTCGGTGATGACGAATTGGACCGGGGAAATCGCCGCGGCCTGCATCACAATGCAGATCAGGTCATGGTGCAGCCCTTCCAGGCGCTTCATGGATGCAGCGTTCAGATTAAAGCCCATGCGTCCCCCTTATGCCCGGCGCTGGGTGTCGCGGCGCTCGGCCTTCATTTCGCCGACCAGGGCTGGCGCGCACTCCTCAAGGGTGCATAGGACACGGCTGACCGCATCACGGTTATGATCGGCAGCGCGGTGCAGTTGGCGTTTGCAAGTGTCGGGAATCAGCAGGCGCAGAATGCTTTCCATGATAGCCCTCATTTTAAAACCGTCGTTCGGATAAGTTCTTCCAGGCGCGCAAGCACTGCTGTGTTGCCAGTAAGCGCATCACGCACGACCTTTCGTTCCTCTTTGGCATCCAGCAACTGGTTCCGGATAAACCACAGCAGCACGATGATGGCCAGAACCAGGATGGTAACGACCGGTGCGATGTTCCACAAGCTGTTTACACCATTGGCCGCAGCCCCTTCCATTCCGCCCATGTTCCCCACTCCTATCGCTTCCTGAATAAAGTTTCGATTCCGTTACCACACTTGCAACCGGGCACGGCTGCGCAGGGTTCCGACTATCGAAAGCTGCGAGCCGCTATACTGCAAGCGCAGGGAATGAGTGCCTGCGGTCGGAATGATATATTTTAGTGTTGATGTCAGCGCGCCGTCCTGGATCTTCGTATCATAGCACCAGCGGCCTTCGTTCGTGATTATGTCGCCGTTCCATTGCTTCGCGGTAACAGGCTGGCCGAAATTGTCCTTAATGCTTATCGAGGTGTATCCGTTACCATCCAGGTAAAGGCGCCAAGCTGCGACGGCCGGGAACGTTCCGCCTGCCTGGTTGATCGTGAACGGGATGGCGACGGCGATGGTCACTTCCTGGTTGTCGACCGTCGTCGTGAAGTCATACTGGCGGGCCGTCACTTCCTGGTAGCGGACATTCGACGAGATCGCCAGTTCGGTGTCGCTTCGGCTGTCGAGCAGAAACGCGGCGTTTGCTGTGGACGCGAACAGTAAGGCGGCGATTAAAATGAATTTATGCATTAGCGGCGTCTCCTTGCAGTTATATGCCCATAAGCAGACATGGTTGATGTGGCGAATGTGCTATTTGCACAAAGATACACAGTGGCAGGTGCGCTTAAGGAAACGCGACATGCACCAACTGGCATCCAGTGTCCGGGGTTGGTTCCTAGCCCGGTGGAATTTAACCTGGCACTGCCATTTTTCCCGGCGGCCGTGACGCTATTTGCCGAAAGGCTGATGGCCGCTTCCATAAGTGTCGATGTGGTCGTCCCGCCAGATGTAAATTGTGCCAGGCCGCTGACGTCCCAGTCCCCCGCCGTGAGTGCAAGGCTTATGACTGTCTTCGCTGTGTTGCTGACGAGCGACGTGGCGGAACCGAAAGCCAGTTCGGCTTCCAGATATTCACCGATCTTGCCCGTGTTCGCGCTGTCATTGGTTGCGGTGCCGGGAAGCTGGCTGGTGGCCAGGGCGACGATGTTCCCAGACGAGTCGCGGCCCAGGACGGTCGACGCCGTCAATGCGACATCCGTCGGCGTCGCGCTTCCAGCCGTTGCGTTCGCTTTCACCGTATTGGCTGCCATAGCGGCAAGGTTCGCGTTCGCCAGTGTTTGGCCAAGATCGAAGACGCGAACCCACACAGCAGCGCCGGTGCCGACGCCGGTGGCGAAGTATTGCGCGCCGGTCGTGGTGTTTATCCATATCGACCCGATGGCATAGCCCTGGGTGCCGTCGTTCGACACGGTGGGGTTCGTCGTAGCGGTGACGTTGTTCAGGGTGCCGTTCGCGGGCACGAAGATATTCAGCGAGGTGTTCAGCTTGCCCATGACGATGTCGGCCGAACCGGTGAACCACTTGATGGACCAGGGGTTCGTCGTGGTATCAAGCCACGCTAACCCAGCCGCAGCATAGGACGGACGGCTGCTGCCGGAATGGTTGCTGTGGACGGCATCGCGCCACGGTTCCAGCTTGTTGTCGAAGAAATCAGGCCCGTTCAGCGGGCTGGATAGGTTTCCGAAGTCACTCTGGGACATGATGCGCCTCTTTATGGATTATGCAGGTTTAGCATAATCCCGCTTTCACGTCGACGATATTCATGGGACAAGCTGGCCATAGCCCTTCGCCACATAATCGAAGCTGCGCGCGACGGCTGCGTTGCTGCTGTTCCAGAAATAGATTTCGAAGCCGGTTTCGTCCTTGGCACCGAATGTGTAGTAATCGCCGCTTGCAAGGCCCTGCGCTGCAATCGCCAGCCCGTCCAGGTACAGGAACACAGGATCGAAGTCGACGCGAAGGCCGGATGTGCCCACGGCAAGGTTATTGTCGGCGATGACGCGGTCAGGCATGTCGATTGTCACTTCCAGTTTCGTGATTTCTGGTGACACGTTCGCGCGAAGGCTCGTCAGCACAGCCATGAACTGGATGCCGCGGAACAGTACGGACCCGGCAGTGAATGGAATCCAGTCCGACCAGGCGACCGGGCTGACTCCTGTCGAACCCTGCGTCGTCCTGTAAAACAGTTCTGCCTTCCACGCCCCTTCGCCGATGCCGAATAGGTCGGTTTCCGCGAACAGGTCGTCGATGCCGAACAGGTCGAACCCGGTCGTTTCACCATAAAGATCGGCGACAGCGAACAGGTCGGAATAGGAGTACAGGTTATTGATGTAGGTTCCGTTCGCTATGAGCGACGCCGACAGGAACGACGGATAAACTGCACCCAGGTCCAGCGTGTTCTGGAAATAATAATATCCGACACTGATGGCATCATCGGCCAGCTTCAAGCTGCCGCCGCTGGCCGCTGTGTTCACTTTCGTGCCTGCGAATGTCGGTTCCTCGTTATAGGTCTGGACCACGTTGCGCAGGTTCCCATAGCTGACGGTTTCGACAAGGGTGGCAGTCGCGCTGTAGTTTCCGGCGATGTCGACGTGCTTGATCAAATACGTTCCGCGCTGCAAGGCGGTCGTGATGTGGTTCGTCTGCGCAATGGGGATCAGCACCTGCGAAGTTTCCCAGGTCGCCAGTCCTGCGGCGGTGCTGGTGAATCGGATTTCGGAATGATGGTGGTCGATGTCGGTGGACGGTTCCCAGGAATGGTTTGCCTGGTCGCCGACGATAGCGATTTCGTAGCCCACTACATCGCCCGGTGTGCCGCTGGCCCCTATGAATTTGTAGCTGTTAATCAGCAGCGGAAGCGATAGGACGCGACCACCAGGGCGACGGTAAAGGATCGAAACATCATAATAGATCGCATCTTGCAATCCTGCCAGGACGACGCGCTGCGGGCTGGCTTGCAGAACGTTCGCCGTCGTGTAAACGCTGGAACCACTCGCGCGGATGCTGACCGCCACTTCCATGTCGCTTTCATTGTCATTGCGCAGGTCGATGACCATGCGGGACATGATGCTGCCGTCCGAACTGCGTACCATCGCCGATTCGTCCGACGTGATGTTCACCAGGACGGGAGGCGCGGGGCGCATCAGTTCCAGCGGCGATGACAGGTTGCTCTGGAATGGCGGGATGGGTGCCAGTTCGGCATCGAAGATTTCCGGCGCATAATTCAGCGCGGTGATGCGGACGGAAAGGTCCGACTGTGGTTCGATGCGGCTGATGATCAGGTCCGTTTCCTTACCTGCTTCCACCACATAGCATAAATCACCCACGGCCGGGGCGGATGCCAGGGCCAGCGGTGTCCGGAACGTCAGCGTTTGCGTGTAGCCGGTCGATTCTGTTATCGACGTGTAAAGGCTTGTCATGTCGGCCAGGCGGATGCGGACATAATAGTCGCCTGCGGCCGGGATTCCTATCGTGTCGTCCAGGGTGATTCCCAGGACAGTCTGGGGCGATGTGCCCGAAAGAATCAGCGACTTGATGCGGCCGTCGCCGACACCGATCTGTGGCACGTCGCTGGCGAACTTGATGCGCTGCCCTCGCAGGGCGACCATGCCTTCCACGTCCATCATGAACGTGTGCGTTTCTGGGCGCAGGCGGGCAGTGGCGAAGTGGCGGCGGGCTGTCTTATAGGCAAGGTCGCTGTTTGTGCAGGACACAAGTTCCATTTGCTCGTAAATCGTCGCGTTCGTTTCGTCATAGCCATCATTGAACACGATCAGTTCGTCCTGCTGATAACCCCGCCCAGGGTTGCGGAATGACACGCGCAGGGCGTGCGGCAGGTTCGGGTAGGTCATGGTGCCGCTGTAGTTCCACGAATTGCGCGGCGTTACCACCTGGACGATGTCCGGCTTTTCCAGATCCACCACGACCGTCCGCTTGCCGTCGATGATGGCAGGCGATGCGGCACCGGCGGCAGCGACATCGGCCAGGACTTCCAGGACGCTGGTTTCATAATCAATCACCCGGTTATAGCTGTAACCGCGCACGGCACATTGCGTGTGCCAGGCTTCCAGGTCTTCGATGTTCACCTGGGCATCCGGCAGGGGCTTCGCGTTAGCAGGGCCTTGCAGCACATAGCGATAGATCGACGCCGGGTTACTGGTGGCACGCACAATCCAGGAATCGGTGCCAGCATCGTAGTCCGGGATCAGCGTCGAGCAAATGGCATTGAACATGTCCACGACGCCATTAAGCTGGTCGGTTGCCTTGATCCGCAGGGCGCTGCCGCTGACATCCGGCTGAATCCAGGGATTCCTGAAAGCGACCGATCGAACGGCCGTCAGGTACACCTTATCGAATATCCGGTCGCTAACGCTGTCCGTCGTCAGTCGGCGCACGCGGACATCATACTGACCACGCGACGGCAGGGTTATGGTTACGCTTTTGCGCAGGGCTTCACCCTGGGCGCCAGTAAGGTCCAGCGGGTTGAACAGCAGGCCGCCGGTGCTGATTTGCAGCGTAGCGCCGACGACAGTGGGCACGAACGACGACGAGTTCTGCAAGGTGGTGCCGACCAGGGCTGGTGCGCGGTCGTCAGACATAGTTTCGATGGTATTCGTCAGCGTATAGCCGGAATAGGGCCGGGTCGTTTTCACCAGCACGGTAGCCAGGCGGATGGAATTCGCAGGCAAGGCAGGCTCGAGCGCAAGGGCCGCAGTCAGTACCTGGCCCGAACCCTTCACCAGGCTGATGATGCCGGTCAGGTTATTGACCACGGCGATGTCGCGGCGATAGGCGACGAATGAGCCGCTGAACCCGCCGACCTGGTTCTGGTTCGGCGGCATGTCGGCGGCCGGGGTGAGTGTCAGTCCGGAAAATGCTTTGTAGGCCGTGGCGGCTGGCGACCACACCTGCGGGCTGACTCCCGACTGTGCGTATTGCAATTCTAGCTGGACCTTCATGGCGACGCGGGCGCCGTTGGTGTCGAACTGCGACAGGCCCTGCGGGAACGTCACGTCCACGATCAGTTCGTCAGTTTCGGGGGCGCTGGTGCGCACGGTGTACCCGTCGACCTGGCGCAGCAGCACATTGTAGTCGTCCTGGCTGACGTCGTCGGAATACAGTGTCACGCCGGAATCCAGATCCGCGTCCAGCTTGTGTTCGATTTCCACATTGTCGAATTCGTCCAGGTCGGTGTCGCCGATCTTGAACTGGTCCAGAACTACAGGGCCATAGGACCAGACGAACAGGTCGCGGCAATACTGTGCGCTGTCGATGCTTTCGGTGTACGTCTTCGCGCCCTTGTTTGGAAACACCCGGTTTGTGCCCAGGCAAATGGGAATAACACCATAAGGGTTCAGCTTGTTGCTGGCGCCTTCAATGAACTGGGTCGGCGATTCGGATGGGTTGCTGACCTGGCTGCCGATGTTCGATGGCTTCGGTGGTGGGGCGATGGCGTTCACCAGCATGGTGCCGACCATTCCAAGGCCAGCAGCGACCGCGCGACCGGCGAGCGTCAGGGCGTTGGCACTTACGCCCAGGCTGGTGTAGCCCAAGCCAGCGACCGCATATGGCGCGGCCACCATGATGGCAATCGACAGGATGGAAGCCAGCGGGTTTTTCTTCCCACCGCCGCCCATAGGGACGACTCTCACGATGGTGATCGACCCTTCCTTGGGCCGCACCCGCGACCAGTGCTTGCGCGGTATCTTGTGCCCGCTGATTTCCACGCGCGCGCCGCAGGCATTTGCCAGGCGCTCCGGGATGACATTGTCGACGATTTCCTGGATGGTCGACCCCGGCAGCGCCAGGACCTTGATCTGCCTATCGCTGAACGGCAGCGGGGCTGCGTAAACTTCCAGGTGTTCCATGCCGCGCGAATCCCATCACGTTACTGCGCCATTTGCTGGAATTGTAGCTTTCGTGGACGGCGCCGACCCCACGCGCGCAATGTAGCATATAACCCGGCCTTGTCACTAGCCCGACGTGCATAGGGACGCCCCGCAGGCGCAAGATGATGACGTCGAAGGGTTCAGGGGTGGCCGGTTCGTGCCAGTTTTCTCGGCTGACATTGCCGATGTGTTCGCCGATGGTGTCGCGGTCGTCGGTCGTTTCGTAGTCTTCCAGGTAATCCGGCAGCGCAATGCCAAGGCGTTCGGCATAAACCAACTGGACCAGTCCCCAGCAGTCGACGGGGTTTCCTTTGCCACGGCCCTTTTCAGCAAACTGAATGCCCACATAGTCGTTATGCCAGGACACTAGAACACGCCCGGCGCTGTGCTGGGTGTGTAGCGGCCCGATGGGTAGGGTTCCAGTTCGAACCATTCCATGCCCAGGCTGCCCGACACATTCAATGCGTCATAGTTCACCACTTGCAGTTGCAGGTTGTCATATTCCTTTTCGATGTGGTCCGGAGTGGATGCCAGGATGATCTGCACCTTGACGTCCACGGCGCTGTCGGCCTCGCGGATCGGCCTCATAAGTTCTTCGCCGACGTTGTCCACGCTGATTTCGGCCTGGGCGACACCGGTTTCGTTCTGCGGCGGTAACTGGATGGTGAACGGACAGAACACATATTCCAGGCCGTTCGATACCGTGCCGCGCACGCCTGCGATAGGAAGCACGCCAGTCGGGTCGTCGCTGATGCGCACGTCGTCAGTGAATGACGGATGGCTGATGGTCAGCAGGGTGATCCACACTTCGGTGGTGTTTTGCTGTGACGCCGCCACCTTGAAGGCGTTGCTGATATAGGGACCGGTCATGGCAGGATTTCCAGCGAAATGGATGCGTTATAGATCACGCCTTCCTGTTCACCATACTGCGGGACAGCGCCGGGCGAGAATTGCGCGCGGCACGCGGCGCCGGTGCGCGGATGGGTATAGTCGAACGGGTCAGCGCCGGAAAATGTCGTGTTCACAAAAAAGTCGTCCAGGATGGCCACCTGTGCCGGGGTGATGCGCAGGATGAACGAAATGGGGCGCACGCCTGCCGTCGACCTGCGCCGGATTTTCTTCGGGCCTTTATCCATGCCGGTCGCCAGCCGGTTTTCGGGCGGCGTTTCATTCAGCGTCGAAAGCGCGGGAGGTGGTAACGTTGCGGGCCAGGATGCCATGTTCTACCTGCGGATAAGGGTTCGGTTTTCGCGGGCCTGTAGCGCCTGGGACGTGGCGCTGCCCTTCTCGTTCACTTTCTGCGCGACGAGTTGGTCGATCTGCAAGATCAGGTCGGTGGTGTCACCGCTCTTTTGAGACTGCGCCGACACCTTCGCATCGGTGTTATTGATCACCGTCAGGTTTACCTGCCCACCGCCGCCACCCAGCGCGTGGTTCGGGATGATCTGACCGGCAGCGCCATCGACGCGAATTTCCGGACCATTCTCGCCGACCATGTACGGCCTGCCAGGAACCGGGCTGCCGCCGGATGCGTAGCCGAAGATGCTTTTTATTCCCTTGCCTATTGACGAGAACACCGAACCAATGCCACCGCCGCCCGATCCGCCGCTGGAATTGAACAGGTCGCTGAAATAGTTTTCCAGGGGCTTGGCCACGACGGCGTTATAAAGGGCTTTCTGGATGCGCTTGCCCAGGTCGTCGATGATGTCGCCGAATGACTTGGCACCGTCGGCCGCCTGTTCGAATGCGGCGCTGAATGCGCTGCCGATGTCGCTGGCCAGTTCCCGGTTGATCTTCGTTTGCCTCTCGATGTCGGCCAGGGCCTTGATATGCATCTTTTCGACCTCGATCATACCGCGCATCGCTGGTGTCAGTTTCGTGTCGTATTGGGTAGCAAGCTGTTCGGCGCGAAAATCAACGTCGGCCAGCTTCTTTTCCAGGTCGGTCATGTTCGCGGTCAGGATGTTCTGTTCCGACTCGGCATTCATTTTCCGCAGGGCTTTTTCCAGCTTTTCGACGTTCTTCGCCGCCGTTTCGGCGCTGTTCCCTGCCTCCGGGTTGAATTCTGTGGGGTCGACAGCAGGCTTCCCCCTGACCTTGCGCGGCGGCTTGAAGGCGTTGTCTATTTTATTGGCCACATCTTTCAGGGCATCGTTTGCAATATCCCTGTCGACCATGCCAGTTCCACGTCCGACGATGATGGCAAACTGTGCCGCTTGCAGGTTCAGCGTGCGCATCGTTTGCACGACGTTCACCAGGCCCTTGGCCGCCAGGTTGGTGGCGCGGATGGAAAGAGTGTTCAGCGCATCGCCATATTCGGCCAGGCGCTGCACCTGCTGCGGCCCCATCGCACCGGTCAGTTCGTCCAGCCAACTGACCGACGACTGGGCCGCGAAGTCGAAATCACGCAAAAATGGAAGGCTGTCGGCGACGCCCTTGCCGAAGATGGAAAAGGCAGCGGCGGCCTGCTGTGCCGGGTCCTTGATGCCCTGGATCTTCGCGGCAAGGAATTCGACCTGCTGCTGCGGGTTCTTGCCCTTGAGGTCATCGGCCGCCACACCGATCGTTTTAAATATCTTTGCCGCTTCGGTCCCGCCGGATGTCAGTTGGCCGATCTTAATCTGCATTTTAATGATGGCATTCGAAAACGAATCAAGCGAACCGCCGCTGTTTTCGATGTCAGCCTGCCACGAACGGAATGCCTGCGACGACACGCCGGTGCGGTCTTCCAGGGTTTGCAACTGGTCGCCGACTTGCAGGATCTGTTTGCCCATGCTGACGACGGCAGAAATGCCCAGCGTGATGCCGAACGTTTTAGCCAGGCCGTTCATGGAAGCCGTGACGCCGCCGATGCCGGTTTGCATGTTCTGGGTCGATGACTTGAATTTCCCTTCGGCCTGTTGCAGCGTGTTCGCAGCCCGGCGCAGCCCCGCTTCGAATTCGTTCGAATCCGCGGTCAGAATTGTTTTTATCCGGGTGTCAGCCGTTGCTGCGCTCATTTTCCAGTCCCGCCTTGCGTTTTAACATGGCCAATATACCGTCTTCGTCGATAACTTGCACCTGTTCGTTTTCTTCGCCCATCAGCTTCGCCAGGGTGATCATCTTTTCGGTGCTGCGGATCATAGCGGCCTGGTGCCAGATAAGCCAGCAGCCGCGCCTGAATTCCTGGCCCATGCGTTCGTTCAGGGCTTCAATGGCAACGGTCAGTTGCCAGGGCGTCATCTTCCAGAATTCGGACATGGGGATGCCGCACATCGACGCTTGCATCATGGCATAGCGGATTTCGTCTACTTTTTTTTTGGTTTTTTCGACTGCGCGACGGCTTCCTTTTTCGCAGCTTCCTCGGCTTCGGCGATACCATCAGCACCCACATAGGCGAACAGAATCGCCTTATTCAGCGATTCCATCGTGGGGATGATAGCCGGGGACTGTTCGCGTACCCACTCGGCCGTGGTGCCCTTGTGGTGCTTCTGCATCAGCGCCGCGATCACTTCGGAAAGCTGCGTGGTGGTCAGGCTGTAAAGCGACCGCAGGGCGTTCGGGTTGGCACAGGCTTCCTGGGCAAGCGCCATCGCATCCCAGTCGGCGCGAAGGGTGTAGGTTTTTTCACCCAGGACGATGTCAGTATCGCCGTTATAACGATTGTCGGACATTATGCGAACGACGGTGCGCCGCTGACTTCGATGTCGAAGCTGGCATCGACTTTCGAATCCACGCCCAGGTTAATCGGCGAGGACATGACGTAGCCGGTGAAAATGGCGATCGTGCCGTTGCTGAATGTCGCCTTGAACGTTTGCAGGCCAGCACTTGCGCGTGCCATCCGCATGATGCTTTGCCCAGCGTCCGACGGCAAATAGTTCACGTCGATGGAACAGCCGCCGAAATCTTGCAGGCCGACGCGCTTTTCTTTCGCGGGCGATTGCAGGTGGGTCACGTCGATGATGGCGCCCTTGCCGTCGAACAGCCGGGCGTTCACGATCTCGGAAATGTCGGTGAAGCTGGTCGGAGAAACGCCAGCGGGGACGCCCACCTGAAGTTTAAAACCCTGTGAAGCAAGTGCGTTTGCCATGACTCAGAACCCCTTACGTTTGTTCGTATGTGACCAGGTAATCGGACGACACGCGATGCAGGTGCGGTTCGTCTGTCTCGTCGAATAGGTCTACATCGTTTTGGCAGGAAATGCCAGCGAATTTGCAAACGGCCATCGGACTGGTTCCAGTGATGGACACGTCGCCGATGTATCCGTCCAGCGCCTTTTCGATAAGCTGAGCCTTTTCCTTGACCGTGTAGCGGCTCTCGCCATAGACGTCGACCTGGATGGTGGCCTGCACCATTCCGCTGGGGCCGTTCATGTCGCGCCATCGTGACGAATCGACGCGCTGGATGATGACATAAGGGTCGACGGCATTCTGCGGGGCAATGGTGTGATAGATTCGCGCGGCCGCACCGGCGCCGATGTCCAGGCCGGGAATGGCGGCGATGACCTGCCACAATGCTTTTTCCATGATCATCATTTCTTATTCGCCCCATACTGTTCGATTGCGCGCAAGGACACCTGTGTGACCTTGGCCACCATATAGCGTTTCATGGTTTCCAGGGCCGTAGGAACTCCCTGGGCCAGGGTTGCATCATACCACCGATTTGCGGCGATGTAACGTGTGCCGCGGTTGACGAAGTCGCCCCAGTATGCCCCGCCCCTGGTGACGATGGCGCTGCGCACGTTCTTGATGCGTTTGCGCAACAGCTTCGCCTTTATGGCCTTATTCAGGTCGCCGAATTTCGCATGGGCTGCTTCGGCCGTTGGCGAAAGCTTCGTCTTTCTGCGGGGCGCGTCTTTCTTCGCCGATGCCGCCAGTGTACGCGCACCAGCAAGCGCGCCCGTCGCCAGGACCTGGTCCGCCACTCTGTCCGGCAGATTCCTGAACAGGGCTTCCAGTTCATTGAACCCCTGCGTGGTAATCTTGACGTTCGGCATTTACAGGATTTCCTTTCCCTGGGCCGTGATCCACAGTTCACCGGCGCGCGACATGCTGCGATCGACGGCCTGGACATAGTACATTTGCCCGTTCCAGGTCAGGCGCCAGGATGTTTCGACGTCAGCACGATAACGGATGCGCAGGCGGATGACCTCTCGGACATTCTCTTTTGCGCTTGCCAGGGCTTCATTCCCGCGCGCCGTCAGTATCTCGGCCCATTCAGAACCTTGCGCAGTCCAGGTCGATGTCGTTTCGCCGTGGTCATTCGTCACGACCTTGCTTTCGAACGTCACCTTTTGGTTCTGGCTGCCCTGCTTTTTCACGCGATGCGCTCCTGAATCCGTCGCCATTCATCAGCGAACGGCAAGTCGTACCCTATCACATCCGGCGTCCCGCGGGTATAGTGAACCGCACAGGGGTCGATTGCGGGGTCGCTGTGGCCTTCCAGCCAGTTCCATTCGGGCGGCAGTTCCTGGATGTCGCCGTCGTTCAGCCACTGGAATGCGTGCAAGTACCGACCGGGCACCGAATTGATGTGCTGCGGGGCCAGGGCGGCATTCGCCGGGTGTTCGCAGTTGAACACAATTAGGCTGGACCAGTTCTTGCGGTGGTAATTCGTTTGTGGTTGCCCGTCCATTTTCGTGGCAGCGGGATCGACGTGGTCGTGTTTCACGACAGCGACAGCAGCATCCGGCCGCAGGCTGGTCAGCAGGACAGACGGATCAGCCCGGAACAGGAAATCGCCGTCGACGAACACAGCCTTGCCCTTGTAGCCACACAGGAATGGCACCAGGAAACGCGAAATGGCGAATTCGGTGGCCATCGGTGCGCCGCTGATTTCGTCGAACAGCACGCCTTTATTTTCACTGGTGGGCCGGGTGTAGTATCGAAGCGCCCGGAAATGCGGCAACAGCAGCGGCGTGATCTGCGCCCCTGGGCAGTGATCCAGGATGGAACGAACGGTCCCAGCGTAGTCTGTAGGGCGGCGGCGATCGAAGCCCACGAAAAATCTAATGGCGTCCATGCAAAATCCCCTTTGCCGCATGTTTTACCATGTCAGGGGTGATTTTATCCAGCGAATTCCGGCAAGCGGCGCATGGTTCATATTTTCCACAGCCGACGTGCATGGGGTCGCCGATCAGGTTCGCGTGCTTGCTGTATCCCGTCACTTTCGGGTGCATGAAACCACCGAAAACGACGACTGCATCGGTGCCCATACTGGCCGCCAGGTGATGCGATCCGCCCTCGTTCGTCAGGACTATTGCGGCACGTTCGATTATGGCAGCGGCGTGGCGCATGGTTGGCGTTTCGAAATACTGCGCGCCTGGGATGATGTCGACGGGTGATGGCCCAAGCTGTAACACCGGCAACGGGAAATCCTGAATGGCGGCAGCCCAGCGATCAGCCCCCCAGGACTTATTTATGCTGGCGTTTGCCTTGATGTGTGGGGAAATGACGGCGAACCCACGTTCTAATAGATCGTCTGGCAAATAAAAATCAGCCCAGTAGTGTTCTTCCATCGTCAGCATCACGCGACCGGCGCGCGGGCGGTGCTTCATGTTAAGGATGATGCGCGAACCTTCCCAGCGTTCGATATATGGGCGGGCACCAGGGCCGTCGGTGATGGTATCATCCGCCCCTGGATCTATCGCGGGGTTTCCATCCCATAGCAGGTTTGCCCTGCGCCGCCCGTCCAGGCCGACGATGGCAACGGGGCGACCTGTGCGCATGAACTCACGTTCTGCGCGCCCCATCCCAAGTATTTCGTCTCCCCAGCCCAAACTATGCCGCCCAGTCCATAATGAAGTCGCCAGAAATGCAATCCCGGCGCTTCATTCCCAGCGATTCCAGGAACGTGACGGCATCCAGCAGGCCGATGCCATAGCGGCCGCACATCGCGCCTTTTTGTTCCACGATGATGATGGGCTTGTGGATGACGATTGTGTCGCGGGCGCCGCGCACGACGTTGGCTTCGTATCCCTCGCAGTCGATCTTGATCAGGCCCACCCGTTCGAAGGTCATATCATCCAGGCGGATCATCGGCGTGTCGCCATCCACATCCGGGTCGACGCCGGTGTCGCCGCTGCTGCCTTCGGTCCAGGTCCGCATTTGAACATGCCCGTGTGTTTCGCCCAGGGCATACGGGTGCAGGGTCACGTTCTTGCACTGTTCAACGTTCGCTTCGAAACATTTGCGATGCAGGGGCACCGGTTCGAAGGCGACGACCTGCGCGAAGTCCCGCGACATCAGCCAGGACCACATCCCGGTGTGGCCGCCCACGTCGATGGCTGTGGTGCGCTCGGTGACGTGCTTCATGGCAGCGTCATATTTGTGGGCCTGGTAGGTCAGGCGGCCGTCGCGGCGGTCATTGTTCTGCGACATCCAGATGGGCAAATGCACCTCGTTTGCAGGAAGCACCCAGCCGTCGAATATTTTTGTTTTCAGCTTCATGTTATTTTCCTTTCAGTTTGCGCCAGGCGGTTCCGTTGGCAATTTCTGGCATCGTCCACTGATTTGCTGCCAATACCCCAGCCCATTCGTCCCGGTCGTCAGCATAAAGCGGCCGTTCGATTTCCGCCAGCGAGGATTTCGCCACCCGGCTGGCTGCGCATGGGGCCGTGACGAATGCTGGAACCCCGGCGATGACGGCATCCACGGCTGCGTTACTGGTATGCGCGACCACTGCCCAGGCGTGCGCCAGGTGGTGTGCCAGGTTCGCATTCCCCCGCTTTTCACGCACCAGCAGCGGCCGGTCGGTGTGCTTTGCAAGTTCGCGGCAGGTATCCGCCACCCAGTTCGGGACACCGTGGCGGTCGTAATGGCTTTGAGACTGGGCACAAATGACGATGTGTTGACCATGCCTGCGCCAGGGCATGATGGGCATGATGAACCGGCGGAACCGGGCGATGTCCGATTCGCCGAACCCGTCCGTTTGATAAGCGTTTTTTGTGATGCGGAAAAAGTGACGGCGGCCGAAATAGGCGTGGTCGGCATAGTACCAGGTTTCCCCGGCCTGAATCGCGGCCTGCAATGCGCGCCAGTTGAATGGGCTGCCGAACCCCGCCCAGGTCCCCGGCCGCGGGTCACTGTCGGTGATGATGGTCCCGCCGCAGGTAGGCGCGAAATTCTGCGCGAACATGGGCGACGTCAGTTCGTGCGGCGCTGCATAGACGTTTATCACCGCAGGATGTCCGCCAGGTCAGCGCGCGGGAAGGCTTCCAGGCTGCCGCCACGGGTGCAATTCCACACCGGCACCTTGATCAGCGGGGCCGCCTTGTGCGCGAGTTCATGCCACAGCTTGAAGTCGGACCACCAGGACACACGTTTCAGGTCGTCTACGTCATCAAACCAGTGTTTTTTCGGCCCCCCCTCAGTTCCATAATCGAAGCCCAGCAGCACGATTTCGGTGGCGCCCTGCAAATAGGCCAGGTTCATGGCCTGAAACCCACTATTTCCCCCGTTGGCGACGACACCCTGCTGTTCCGACCAGGGCGCGAAGCAATCGCCCAGCGGCAGGACCTGGACGGGGTACACGCCGAACATGTTCCAGCAGTTTGCGGCGCAGGACCAGCGTTCGCCCTGGAATTCTTTCGCGCCTTTCTTGATCTGCCACCATTCGATGTCGGCGCAATACAGCACATCGGCCCAGGGCGCCATGTGCATGGCTTCCTTGACGGCATAAACCATCCCCTGGCCGCGGCACATGTCCACGTCGGCCTGGGTCAGGCTTGGCCCGTTGGCGATGATAATGGCGCGCGTCACACGCCGATGCGCTTGCGGTATGGTTGCAGCATTTGCATGTAAAGCGGGTTCTTCTGCAAGGTTCCGTCGATAGTGGTCCCGCGGTTGGCATCCAGTTCGCCGATCAGCAGCAGGATGGCGCCCTTAATCGGTGCGGCAGGTGGCGGGTTGCTGTCGTCCAGGATTTTGCAAACATGTTCAGTGGCGATGTCGATCAGTGTCTGGACGCGCACGTCTTCGTCGCTGTTAAGGATTTGAAGCTGCGCCTTTGCTTCGTCCAGCGTCACAATGTCTGCCATGGGTTCGCCCTTTCTGTCCTGGGACATTACCACGGGACCGGGCAGAAAAAAAGCCCGCAGTTGTTACGCTGCGGGCCAAGCTTTCCTCGCACAGAAGAAACTGACTATTTGTTCGAAGCCTTGGTGTCGCGCTTCTTATTCTCAGGCGCGCCCTTTACGGCTTTTGCTGCGACGTTCACGGCGTCGCTGATGATGGTGTCGACGGATTTTGCGGTGCTTTTGTCAGGCAGGGCCGCGTTCAGCTTGCGGTCGCTGACTTCCTTCACCAGGCCGCGTTCCAGCAGGACCTTCGCGTCATGGTCTTCCAGGACGAAGCTGCCCGATGCAGGTCCGACAGTGCCAAGCCCAGTTTTGTGGAAGTGGTCCAGGGCGATATATTTCTTTTCGTTAGCCATTTTCGTAACTCCTTAACAGGTGGAAAATACAAACGGGCCGAACAGTTTCCTGTGCGGCCCGCCTGTTGTTAAATTAACCGTTCACCGGCTAGACGCCCGCTTGTGTCAGCGTGGCTTTGATGAACGCTTCGGGGCGGAACACCGCCGACGCAAGACGTTCCTCGGCCAGGATGGTCACAAGGTTGGTCGTGAAGTTGGTCGCGTCTTCGGTCGAAACCTGGACGTTCGCATCTTCGCGGTCGAACACTTGGCTGGCGAGCTTGAACGCGCCGACCAGTGCAGTGCCGTTTGCCATCGTGAGCGACGGAACGACCGGGCGACCCCACAGCGACGGCTGAATCGGGTTTTTCGGGTCGCCGACGATGTAGCGGCCTTGCGTGTCCTTGATGGTTTCAATGAACGCCCAGGTGGCGTTGTTGATGACCATGCCGTCCACCGGATAAAGCGCGATCTCGGCCTGCAACACCATCAGGCGAAGCTGGTCGATCACGTTCTGGGCGATTGCGCCGCCGCCGTAACCACCCGATGGCATCGCGTAGGCGGTCGCCTGCGTGTAAATGCCGTTCAGGTTGTTGGTGGTGCCAGCGCCCAGCAGAAGCTGTTGCTCCTCGACCAGTGCCAGGCCGTAGCGCAGGCGCGTGTCGATGTAGCTTTCCAGCATCGGCGTGTCGTTCAGGATTTGCTTCGATGCGCGGACATAGTGCGCAATCGTCACAACGGCCTGTTGAACGAGGCTGAACGCGATGTCCGACTGCGCTTTCGCAGCGGCTTCACCCGCTTGCGTTGCAGCCATGTTCTGGTAGCCAGATTCCTTCACGAATTCGATAAGGTTCGAATTTGTGCGGCCCGGGGCCATCAGATCACGAACGCGAAGCTGGCGCAGGCCAGGCTGCATCAGCCCGTCCACACGGTCAGGGCGAACGGTTGCACCAGCAGCGCCGGTGCCCGACGTTGCGCTGGTGATGTTCGTCACGGCCTTGACGTCCATTTTCATGGACCCGCGGCCTTTTTGTGCAAGCGCCTGGAAGTCGGCATTTGCGACAAGCTGTTCACCCAGCGACTTTTCAGCATCGACGCCTTTTTCGCGGCGGGCTGCTTTCTGTTCCAGTTCTTCCTGGCGGGCCATCAGTTCGCCTTGCTTAACAAGCATTGCGTCGATGCGCTCCTTTTGGGTTTCCGCGATGTCCTTGCCTTCACTGGCAAGTTTCAGGGCCTTTTCGCCTTCGGTTTTCACGTCGGCACCGATTTTGTCGAGCGCGGCCTTGATTTCCGCGGGGTCGAACTCTTTTGCTTCTTTCGTCATGATAAAATCCTATTGTGTGAGTTTGAAAGACTGCAGGACATCCGCAATCTGTTTCGCCTGGCTTGCACCGGCGGACTCACTCCGCAGGAATTCACGATAACCCTTGCTGGCGATCAGGGTTCGTTCGTTCTTCGAAAACCCTAATTCTCTCAGGGCTGCTTCGAATTCTTTCAGCGACGGGCGATGTGTGCCGCGCTTTACGCCCGACACGCGGGCTTCGTCATTCATGGGGAACGTCACCGGCGAAATCTCGTAAAGGTCCAACTCGCGAAGGGTGCGGACGCCGGTGTCGGCATCGTATTCGAATTCCTTCACGCCGTAGCCGATCGACATGCCGGACAAGGCGCCGTCTTTCATCAGCGCATGGGCTTCGGCAGCGCGACGAACGGGCAGCGTCAGCTTGCCCTTAAACTTCAGGCCATAGTCATCTTCGGCCAGTTCGGGATAGACGCCGATGGGCTGGTCGGTGTTATGCTGCCACAACGCGGGCAACAGGCGGCCGGATTCCTTGATCTGCTGGATCGACTTGGCAAATGCGCCCGGCATGATGATATCCCCGCCGAAGTCGACATTTCCGAAAACAGCGCCATAGCCTTCGAACGTGCCCTGTTCGTCGACTGCTTTCAATTCCATGCGGCAGATTTTGCGTTCCATGTGCAGAACCTACACTAAACGGCGTTGGCAGTAAAACAATTATTGCGCGATGGCCGGTTCAGCACCTAGCCCTGCATTGCCCGCATCGGTTGCGCGGCGGGTCTGCGGTGCATTTGCAACAGTCCCCAGCATATCCAGCGGCACCAGGCTCGACTGTGCCGTCAGCACGTCGGTGTCCGGCCCTGCATAGGAATAATTTTCCCTGCGACGGATTTCCGAACGGCGCAGCCATCCGTTCTGCGCGCCCGACGAATAAAGCGCGGCACGTCCAGCAGCATCCGCGCGCAGGAACCCGTCCATGTTCATTTCGGTGATGGTGTTGTCCTGGTCAGCCAGGGGCACCAGGCGGCGCCACACTTCGGCTTCCAGTGACTTCGCCAGGGGTTGCAGCGTGTAGGTCACGAATTGCAGGTTAATCTGTTCGATGCCACTGCCCCAGGTCGTGGTGTCAGCATTGTGCCCGATCAGGATGGGGTTCACGCCGAACCAGCGGCATATTTCCGAAATGCCGAACGACCGCGATTCCAGTAACTGCGCGTCTTCGGGTGACAGCGAAATGGCTTCGAACGACATGCCACCTTCCAGGACGATGCCGCTGGTGGCGCTGTCGCCCTGCTGTAGGTTCGAAAATTGCTTGGCGATGTTATTCTTGAATTCCTCGCGCTGTTCCTTATTCAGCACTCCTTCGACTTTCAGCACGCCGGTTTTCGACATGCCGCGGGCATACATGCGGCCGCTGCTTTCTTCGATGGCCTGGGTGTCGCCCAGGGAATAGGCCCCGTAAGCCACGACGGACAAGCCGATGCGCCCGTCCAGGCTGAAACCTTTGCTGTGGAAAATGTCTTCTTCGCTGAATTCCGTCCGGCCGCGCGCCGCATCATTGTAAATGTAGGTGATGGAATCGTCGCTGTTCAGGCGCAGGGTCATCCAGTCCGGGCGCAGCAGTTCCAGCGCGACCACTTCCCGTTTGCTGCCAGTTCCGCGCCATGTGATATAGCAGAACGCATTGCCCCACAGCATGCGGCAGGCGATCATTGCCTGGCGGAAATCGAACGCCGACATGTTCGCGTTCGGTTTGCGGTTCAGGATTTTATAGATTGCCCGATCACGCGCAGCTGTTTTCTCGCCATCCTTGTCGACCGCGTAAACTTCCCAGGGCAGGCAGGCCATCGCAGTCGACAGCAGGCGGACACACGACCACACCGTCGATATTTGCAGGGCCGCGTCGCCACTGGTGCATTTGCGGCGCTTCGAATCGGTAAGCGGGATGTAGCCTGTGCCATCCAGTCGGAATGTGCGCTTAATCCACGATGTCAGGCTGAACGTCGCCACTTAAATCCCCGCGTGTTGCTTATCCCCTGCATTGATACATGAACCAGCCCTAGAAGACAAGGGGTTCGGCCAAGAACGCATCCAGGGATTCCTTTTTCTCGCTGTCCCTTTTGGCAATTCCGGCCGCCATTGCAGCCGCCACGATGCCATCGATGCGCCCCGTCGACTTGGCCTTGTCCAGTTTCCGGTTGCCGGATGGGTCCTTGATCAGCTTCGCGTTTGCCGCGCACATGTTCATCACCGGATTGTTACCGTGGCACAGGTCGCCATCGAGCAGCGCCGATTCGATTTCGTCGATGGCCGGGGTCATATCCTTAAAACCCTGTCCCCATTCCACCAGGGGAAGTTCCAGGCCGATGGCCTTCATTTCCTTTTTCAGGTACTCGATGCGCCACCTGTCGAACGCAATTGCCTCGATGGGCAGGCCGTCGATGATCTCGGCCAGGTCCTTGGCTACCACTTCGAAGTCGACCGACGACCCGGCGACAGGGCGCAGGTGGCCTTTCTTCACCCATACGTCATAAGGCGCGCGGTCGGCCTTGGCGCGGGCCAGCAGGGTAGCCGCCGGGGTCCAGAACCAGGCATAAAGGTTCCACTTCCCGCGGGCTTTACCCCACAGAACGAACGCCGTCAGATCGAACTTGCTGGATAGATCGAGGGCGCCGAACAGGACATCGCATTCGGAAATGGGTGCGGGCTTTGTACCACACTTTTCCCAGGTCGATTTGCTGATGAATGGCGACAGCGCCGACACCCGCTGGTTCAGGACCAGGTTGCGGAATGCGTTTTCCTGGCTTGGCATACGGGCCGCCCTGTTCGCCAGCTTGCGGACGTCGGAACGGCTGCGGATGGTGCCCAGTCCAGGGTTCGCTGCGGCCCATGCTTTTTCGTCCAGCACCCCGCAATCCTCCGGCGCGGCATACAGGTGGATGACCGTGTGCTTGTCCTTGCTGCGCAGGGCGTCGTCGATCTTGATGGAAAGCAGGTCGGCGTCGCTGGCTGCCTGGGTGCTGATGATAATTTCCAGCGGTGATTCGTGCGCGCCCTGGGACGTTTCCACTGCATCGACGAAGTCCGACCTGGGCCCGCGTATCTGGCCCATTTCGTCCAGGATGGCCAGGACAGGGGAACCGCCCATTGCAGTGGCGGCATCGGCCGACCACGCCTGGTAGGTCACGCCGGTGTGGGTGGCGATCAGTTTCTTTTGCGACGGCACTGTGCGGATGCGCTTTCGCAGTTCCGGGTTCAGCGCCACCATTTTGGCGCAGTAGTTGTAAACCTTCGAAGCCTGGTCGCGTGACATTGCGCCGGACATCAGTTCGCTGTTCTGTTTCGCTTCTGGGCCGATCATATGCAGCAGCACGATGCAGGCAATGATTGCGGTCTTCGCGTTCTTGCGTGCGACGATCAGCATGGCCAGTTCGGTTTCGTGCGGGTTGTCGTAAATCGCCAAGATGAATTTCCGCTGGAACGGTTCCAGGTGGATGCGCTTCCCGACCAGGCGACCTTCGGGCACAATGCAGTAGGTTTGGATAAACCTACAATTCCTTTCGCCACGGGTTTCCTGTTTTTTTGTTGGCCGCTTGCTGCCGTTAGCCGAACGCATGAATGGCCCCTATCACCTTTCCGGCCTGTGCTGACCTCGCCAGCTTTATGGTTTCGCCCTTACAGGTTGTCAGGGACCTGCCACGACTATGACACCCGCAGGGGAAACTTTGCACACGGCGACGTCCGCCATTGTTAGGCAACAACCTCGCCATGCGCTTTTTACCGTTGTGCAGCATCATGTGGTCGGGTCCCCATATAAGCACTAAATTGTTCGGGCTGTTATTGGCATGGTCTCCGTCTAAATGATGAATGTCGAAGCCTTCTTTAAGCCATGCCCGAAGCTGCTTTATTTCCACTGACGGATTTTCGGAAAGCCAGGCGCGATGGTAGTCTGTCAGCTTTCTGGCCATAAAAACCTAGTGAACCGGTCCGAACGATGCCAGCAGGTCGGCGTCCTCTGCACTCAGTCCATCCGCCGCAGCGATTTCCTCGGCTTCACGTTCTGCGCGACCGATCTTCCCTTCCAGTTCCGAACGTCCAGCGGTCGCGGCCGGGTGGACATGCAGCAGGCGCATCATGCGGGTGACGCGGTCGGTCAGTTGCGTGATGGCATTAAATCGCGGGTTGGCGACCGGCGTGCCTTTCTGGTTCGGGACGCTCGACCCCTCCTTGTCCAGGGCAGCCGACTGGACTGCGATGTCGTTCATTGCGCGGGCCAGGTTCGCCGCCATGATCAGGTCGACGTCGGTCCACATCTCACGTGCGCGTGCGCGGATGATGGCGGCCCAGTATGGCATATCGGTCGCGCGCAGCTTCATAAACGAAGGCGGTTTGAGTGGTCCGGCCTGCGCGTTAGCGGCGGCAGCCAGCGCCCCGGCCGTCGTGTCGGTCCGGGCGCGTTTCTTTGGCTTGGTGATTTTCCCCTGCGCATCCGATTTCGGTTTCGTCTGGACCGATTTCGGTTTGGTGCGCGCGGATGGCTTCGACTTCGATTTCTGTTTTGTTTTCATGGGGTCACTATACCCGACCGTTTTGCACTTAGCAAAAAAAGAAAGTTTGGAGTTGCGACAATGAAGTGATGGTGCGACCATTGGTG
>ERZ869921.169-NODE-169-length-41361-cov-5.457972_pt1 | contig 41361 bp, 58 predicted proteins | sample MGYA00579310_ERZ869921 | MGnify/ENA primary metagenome ERZ869921 (study PRJEB32216, sample SAMN09231816) | wastewater metagenome | place: USA: Maryland | collected 2016-06-21 | study: EMG produced TPA metagenomics assembly of the PRJNA472060 data set (Reclaimed... | reverse complement strand
CGGCGACCACCGAGATCTACACTCTTTCCCTACACGACGCTCTTCCGATCTGTCGGCGTGGATGCGCTGCACCGCCTGCAGCGCCTGCTCGCGCGGCAGGTCGTAGCGCAGCAGCGGGATCACGATCGAGCCGTCGCGCAGGTAGCGGCAGGCCTCGCCCTCGACCAGCTTGCGCTCGAGGTAGGCCGAGCGGCCGGCCGGCGCCGCGGCGCGCCACAGCTCGGCCGCGCTCATCGCGGCCAGCGCGCGCGCCTGGTCGCGCTCGGCGCGCTCGCGCTCGGCGGCGGCCTCGCGCTGCGCCTGCAGCGCCTGGCGCTCCTCGGCCGAGATGCCCTTCCAGTCGACGTCGACCTTCCACTGCCCGCCCTTGCTGGCCGAGAAGTTGCCGAAGGCGCCCACCACCACGCGGCTGCCGCCGCGCGTGGTCATTTCGCGCAGGCGGTACCAGGATTTTTTCTTGTGGCCGAAGTAGCGCCGGCGGCCGTCGACCTCGAGGTCGGGCGGCGGGTCATCCGGCAGCACCAGGCGCATCTGGTGCGCAACGTCGGCCAGGCTGGTCATGCCGGTGGCGCGGCTTCTAGGGAGGCGCCTGTGTGCGCTGCCGCACCGACGGCGGGCCGCGCCGGCCGCCCAATGCGCCGGCCGGCCCCCCACGTTTGCAGGGAAAACACCCCCCAAGGAGGGGCTACGGGAATTCCCGCAGCGCCTACCCTGACCGTATGTTTGCAGCCGCTCACGCCACCGCCCCCACGGCCTGCCGCTCGCGCAGCACGCGCCAGCGCACGTCGGGGCGCAGCGCCTCGCAGCGCACCCGCCCGCCGGTGACGAACTCGATGTCGGGGCAGCGCTCGGCCGGCACGCGCCGGGCGCCCCAGTTGACGACCGTCTGCACGGTGATGGTCTGGCCGCAGGCCGCGCTCAGCGCCGCGGCCAGCGCGGTGGCGCTGCCGGCGTGTTCGATGGCGAGGTCGAGGGCTGACACGGCCCGCATTAAACACCACGTTTTACCCGGAAGTCAAACAGCCGCTTTAACACGCGCGCCGGGTGCCCCCCTAACATGCCGCGTGTAGTGAACCGCCGACCCATCGACAACCTGCTGCGCTTCGCGCGTGCGCGCCAGCTGAATCAGTCGCGGCTGGCCGAGCTGATGGACGTGCTGCCGCAGCACATCACGAACTGGAAAGACCGCGGCCTGCCGCCGGGCCAATTCGTGCGCGCCGCGCGCGCCGTCGGCATCACGGTCGAGCAGCTGCTCGAGGGTGCCGACGAGATCGACGGCGGCCCGCCGCCGGCGGCACCCCCCTTCTTGGAGGGGTCGGCAGGGTTTACAGTGTTTCTGCGGCCTGGGATATTGGCGGCCGACACGCTCATGCTGCACAACGCGCCGCTCCCCTCCGAATTCGTCTGCGCCGTCCCCGACGACGCGCTCAGTCCCGACACCCCGCGCGGCACGGTGCTGATGTTCTCGACCCAGGCCCTGCCCCAGCCCGGCCTGGGCGTGCTGGTGCAAGACCGCGACGGCCGCCGCTACGTGCGCCGCTACACCCAGGCCCACGGCGGCCGCTTCCTGGCCACCGCCAGCCACCGCGACTACGTCACGCTCGACAGCGATACCGACGGCCTCGAGGTGCTGGCCGTGGCCACCGGCCGCATGGGCGGCGGCGTCTAGCGCGCGCCATGGAGACCGTGCTGCTCTGGCTGGCCCTGTCGGTGGCCGTGGGCATCGGCGCCGCCGGCCGCGGCCGCAGCGGCCCAGGCTACTTCCTGCTCAGCGCCGTGGCCTCGCCGCTGGTCGGCTTCGTGATCGTGATCCTGCTGCCGCCGCGCCGGCCTGGCGCGCCCCCGCCCGCCGGCTAGGGAAAGTCCGGGCCCCCTAGAACCGAACCCGCCGCGTGCGGGTTTTTTCACGTCCGGGGCGTCCGGGGGTGTAGGCGCCCTGTTGACACGATTTACACGCCGTGTTTATAGTCCGCCTGTCGATCAACCCACAGGAGCACCGACATGGCCCTCAGCCCCAAGACCCGCCGCGCGATCATCGCCTACGGCGCCGACTTCTGCCGCCACGCCTACCGCGAGCACCACAAGCACGGCCAGGGCGCACGCACGATCGCGTTTGCCAACAGCATGAGCACCCGCCAGGCCGACGCCGCGATCGACGCCGGCCGCGAGATGGAGGCCGAGGCGCTGGCCGCGGCCGCCGCCGCCCCCGCCGGCGCGATGCGCCTGCCGGTCGGCGAGGCCAGCGAGATCGACTTCGACAGCCTGACGCCGGCCGAGCGCGACGGTTTCTTCAACGGCGCCTTCGACGCCACCGTGCCGGCGGATCTGTGATGACCCCCAGCACCAAACCCACCACCCGCCTGTCGAGCGCCTGGGTGCGCAACCGCGCCCGCAGCCGCCGCGCGCACCGGGGCGGGCGGTGAGCGGCCGCCCGCGCATGGCCGACGCCTTCGCCCACACGTTCGGCGCCGGCGAGGCCGCCGGTGGGCGCCGCTTCGAGCCGTTCGGCTTGGCCGAGTACCTGCGCGAAGCGGCCCGCACGGTGATGCGCTGCCACGCGGCGGCCGAGGCCTACGGTGTGCCCGACCCGCGCGTCGACGAGCTGCTGCGCCGCGTCGCCGACCGCACCGGCCTGCCGGTGGCCCAGGTGTGGGCCTGTCTGCGGGCGATCGCGCTATGACGCGCCGCCCCCTGTTTCCCCCCGGCAGCGTCGCAGACGTCTGCCGCCGGCCGCCCCGCGCCCAGCCGCGCGACGTGCTGCTGGCCATCGTCCTCGGCGTGGTGTTCGCCGCGGTCCTGTTCGTCGGCTGGTCTGGAGGTTTTCGCCCATGACTGCACCCCGCATCCCGCGCCGCCGCGCGCCGATCGTGCCCTCGATCCCGCTCGGCGGGCCGGCCTGGCACGAGATCACGCCGCTGCGCATCGTGCGCGGCATCATCCTCGGCCTGGTGCTCGCCGCCGCCTGGGCCTTCCTCGTGGTGGCCGCATGAGCGCGCCGGTACTGACCCGCCTGCCCTCGGGCCGCCTGGTGCTCGACACCGGCAAGGTGCAGATCGGCCTGCGCCACGATGACCCCGCCCGCGCCGAGCTGGGCGTCAACGCCGAGCGGATCCAGACCGCGCTGCTGCACGGCCGCCTGCGCCCGGCGGTGCGCCCGCCGCGCCCGCTGCGCGCCGAGCGCGAGGCGCTGGCGCGCGCGCATGGTGTGCGCGGCGAGCTGGCGGCCTTCAGCGACAGCCAGCTCGACGAGCTGGACGCGCTGGCCAGCGCCGCGGCCGACGGCCGCGAACCCTTCCACCTGGGCGTCGCCGGCGCGGTGCTGACCCTGGTCGTGCTGGCCGCTGCGGCGCTGGCGCTCGGGGGCGGCGCATGAGCGCGCTGCAGGTCAGCGGCCGCCTGGCGCGTGACGCCGAGGCGCGCTTCTCCACCGACGGCACCGCCTGGCTGGCGGTCGAGCTGCAGCCCGACGGCGGCCAGGGCCTGGCCCTGCTCGCGGCGCGCCGCTTCGACGCCAGCGCCGCGGCCGGCATCGCCGCACGCCGCACCGCCTACCGCCTGCGTGCCGGCGCGCGCGTGCGCGTGCACGCCGCCGGCGCCGTGTTCGTGCACGAGCGCGGGCCCTGCCTGCGCCTGCTCGACGTCGACCTGATCGAGACCCTGGCGCTGGCCGGCGCCACCCACTACACCGAGGAGGCCCTCGCGCCATGATTTCCCTGCTCACGGCCTCGGGCCGCACCTTCGACCTGCTCGAGCCGCGCCCGAGCATGGTCTGCATCGAAGACGTGGCGCACCACCTGGCGCTGGTCAACCGCTACAGCGGCGCCACGCGGCGGCCGCTCAGCGTGGCCGAGCACAGCCTGCTGGTGGCCGAGATCCTCGAGCGCGACGGCGGCGTGCGCGACGCGCTGCTGCTGCGGGCCGCGCTGTTCCACGACGCGCACGAGGCCTATCTCAACGACATCACGGCGCCGGTCAAGGCCCTGCTGCAGCACTGGAATGTGCCGCTGCAGGCGATCGAGCGGCCGATCGTGCACGCCGTCGAGTCGCACTTCGGCACCGCCGGCGCGGCGTGGCGCCACGCGATCGTGATCAAGCACGCCGACCTGCGCGCCTACGCCACCGAGGTGCGCGACCTGCTGCCGCCGCACGCCGAGCCGCTTTACAGCGTCAACCGCGCTGCGGTGCGCGAGCTGGGCATCGAGGCGGTGGACTGGATCGACCTCAATGACCGCGACGGCATGGACTGGACCGACTGGCGCCTGGCCTTCCGCTGCCGCCACGAGGAGCTGGCCGTGCGCCTCGAGCTGGAGGCCGCGCCATGAGCGCCGCCGCCGCCCCGGCCGAGGCCGACCTGCCGCAGCCCGGCTCACTGCCGTGGCGCGTGCTGCGGCATTTTCAGCGGCACCGCGAAGACGAGCTGGACAGCGCCGACCTGGTGCTGAAGTTCGACGGCCGCAGCGTCGCCGCGGTCGACGCCGCGCTGGTGCCGGCGGTCGGCCGCGGCTGGCTGAACGTGCTGCGCGTCAAGCGCCAGGCCGCCGTGCTGCTCTATGCCGCCGGGCCGCTGCTGGACGGCCTGCGCCTGCCGTCGGCCGCCGGCGCGGCGCTCGCCCCCGTGCAGGCCGCGCACGCCGAGGTGGCCGCGTCGCGCCCAGGCCCCGGCCCCGGCCGCCGGCGTGGCTTCGTGCCGGTCGAGATCGCCGCGATCCCGGTCGCCGAGCCGATGCCGCTGCCGAGCTTCGTGCGTGGCGGCGGCCGGGTCAAGAACGATTGGCCCGGCCTGCTCGACCAGCTCAAGGCGGTCGGCATGCGCGCCGGCCCGGTCGACGCCATCCACCGCTCGGCGCTGGCTAAGGTAATCAGCTCGCGCCACAAGGAGTGCAGCGAGCGCTACCACATCCAGGGCCAGGGCGTCGCCGGCGGCGGCTTCTACATCTGGCGCATCGCATGAGCGCCGCCGACCGCCTGCTCGAGCTGGTGCCCTTCGTCAGCCTGGCCGCGCTGTGCGCGTTCGGCATCTACCATTGGGGCCGCGCGGCGGCGGTGCTGCTGGCACGGCGCCCGCTCGAGCGCGAGGCCGCGGCCGCGCCGCCGGCCGCCGCGCCGGCCGCGCCCTTCCCGCCCTCGCGCTGGGCCGCGCTGCCCGACCCGGTCGGCCGCCTCGAGCTGGGCGACAGCGGCTTCGCCATCACGATGCACCCACTCAGCGACAACGGCGTGCAGGACCTGTACCGCGTCTGGACGCCCGAGGGCCGCCTGCTCTGGCGCGGCTGCGACCTGCCGGTGGCCAAGTCGATCGGCGAGCGCTTCGCCGCCGAGCGCAGCGAGTTCTTCACGCACAGCCGCGTGGCCGTGCCCTTCCCCACCCACCACCCCAAACCCGAGGGCCATCATGACGACGCCTGACACCTTGACCGAGATCCCGCTCGACCGCCTGGTCGAGTCGCCCTTCAACACGCGGCAGATCTTCGCCGGCCTCGAGGAGCTGGCCGCCAGCATCCGCGCCGAGGGCCGCGTGCACGAGCCGCTGCTGGTGCGCCCGCGCCTGGCCAGCCCGGTCGGCGACCCCGACTTCGAGCTGGTGTTCGGCCACCGCCGTCTGCGCGCCGCGGCGCTGGCCGGCCTGGCCAGCGTGCCGTGCATGGTGCGCGCCATGAGCGACGCCGAGGCGCGCAGCGCCAATGCCGCCGAGAACCTGCAGCGCCGCGACGTGCACGCCTTCGAGGAGGCCGAGGCCTACCGCATGATGATCGAGGCCGGCGACGCCACGCGCGAGCAGATCGCCGAGCGCTTCGGCCGCAGCGTCAGCCACGTCGCCGGCCGCCTGGCGCTGCTGCGCGCGGTGCCGGCGCTGCGCGAGAAGTGCCTGGCCGGCGAGATCAACCCCGAGGCCGCGCTGCTGGTGGCCCGCCTGCGCAGCGACAAGCTGCAGGAGAAGGCGCTGGCCGCGATCGCCGCCGATTACCGCGCCCGCCTCGACGACGGCGGCCGGCAAAGCCACCGCGCCATCAAGGCCCTGCTCAATGAAAAATTCGCGCTCGGCCTCAAGGGCGCGCTGTTCGACACCATGGACGCGGTGCTGTTGCCCGAGGCCGGCGCCTGCACCGCCTGCCCCAAGCGCACCGGCAACGCGCCCGAGTATGACGACATCGCGCGCACCGACACGCGCGGCGGCCGCCACCACAACGAGGCCTGGATCACCCACGGCGGCCCCGAGGTCTGCACCGACCCGGAGTGCTTCGAGGCCAAGAAGAAGGCCCACCTGGCGTTGCGCGTGCAGGAGCTGCAGGCCAAGGGCAAGACCGTCGTCGCCGGCAGCGCCGCGCGCGCCGCGGTCAGCGCCACCGGCGAGGTCAAGGGCGCCTTCGTGCCGCTCGAGGCGGTGCGCGATCAGCTGAAGAAGCACAAAGGGGAGAAGCCCGCCGTGGTCATCATCCAGGACCCGCGCGGTGGCAAGACCTACCAGGCGGTCAAGCGCGCCGACGCCGAGGCCGCCGGCCTCAAGCTCAAGCCGGCCAAGGTGAAGGAAGACCATGCCGCGCTCGAGCGCCGCCGCGAGGCCGACCGCGCGCGCGACGTCGCCCGCGTCGACGCCGAGCGCGCCGCCCGCCTGGCCCTGCTCGAGCGCGTGCGCGCGGCCGCCGCCGAGCGCGCGCGCGACGCCTTCGACCTGGCCCTGGTGGCGCGCGCCGCCTGGGCCGGCGTGGAGTACTTCGACCGCGAGCTGCTGGCCGGCCTGTGGGGCGTGAAGGGCGCCGACGCGCTCGAGAAGAAGCTCGGCCAGCTCGACGTGGCCGACCTGACGCGCCTGCTGCTCGACTGCGCCCTGGTCGGCCAGTGCGGCGTGCGCAGCCATTACGAGATCAGCATCAAGCCGGCCGCCCTGCTGGCCGCCGCGAAGCACTACGGCGTGCCGCTCGACGCCGACGCGCCGACCCCGGAAGACGTTCTCGCCGCATCGGCGGCGCAAGCTGCCCCCCGGGGGAAGGGGGGGCGCAAGGCGAAGCCGGCCGCGGCGCCCGCCGCCGCCACCGCGGTGCCGGATTTCAGCGCCGGCGAGACGGCGGCGGTCGACGCGCTCGAGGAGGCCGGGGCGTGAGCATGCTGTCGCAAGATGCCGCGCGCCGCATCGCCGACCAGCTCGCGGCGGCGTCGCGCCCGAAGGCGCTGGACCGTTACCTGCCCTACGCCGACGAGCCGACGCCGCCGCCCGAGCCCGGCCTCTGGCGGCTGACCACCCCGAGCGGCCGCGTCTTCATCGCCAACGGCCCGATGCAGTGCGTGGCCTTGGAGCGCCGCACGCGCATCCCGCCGCAGGTCGCGCTCGGCCGCATCGCGCGCACGCTGCACGAGGTCGACGACGAGCGCGACGAGGGCGACCACGACCTCGGCCTCGACGGCCGGCCGAACAGCGAGCGCGGCTGACCATGCGCAAGCACACCCGCCGCCGCGTCGTGATCCCGCAGCCGCCGCCCGGCCTGCGCCCCCGACTCGACGCCGGCCAGCGCCTCGACCTCGGCCTGGTGCACCACCAGAACGTCGACGCGATCGAGAAGGGCGAAGGCAGCGAGACCCTGCTCTGGCAGCACGTCGAGGGCGTGCTGACCTGGAGCCGCGCCGCCGACCTGCTGGCCGCGCGCTCGCCCGACCACGCGCCGGCCGTCGACGAGATGCGCGCCCAGCTCGAGCTGGCGACGCGCCTGGTCGAACGCTACGGCCGCAGCGGTCGCGTGCTGTTCGCCGGCGGCCTCGAGATCCAGCTCGCCCGCCGCGGCGCGCTGGTGATGGACGAACTGGCCGAGACCGTCACCCGCCTCGAGGCGATCGCCGCCGCCGAGTGGAGCGAGCGCCAGGTCGAGGCGATGGTCGCGGCCTGCGCGAGGCGGGCGGCCTGATGACCGAGCGCGACGTGCTCGAGGTCGCCGACGTGGCCGCGCTGCTGCACTGCGCCGACGAGACGGTGCGCGAGTGGGCGCCGCGCCTGGGCGGCCTCAAGTTCGGCCGCGACTGGGTCTTCCCGGCCGCCACCTTCCACGCCGCGCTGAATGCGCTGGCCAGCGCGGCGATCGAGGCCCAGCGCAAGCCGGCGCGGCCGCCCAGCGCGGTGCTGGCCTCGGTCGGCGGCGGGCGCGCAGTGCGGCGGCCGCCGGTGCTGCCCTGACCGCTCAGCGCAGCCTGGCCGCGAGATCCTCGCCGCGCAGCGACGCATAGCGCAGCGCCATGCGCGTCGACGTCCAGCCCATGATGCGGCAGACCTCGACCTCGCTGAAGGTCCAGCCGCTGCCGGTGCGGTGCTCGAACCAGCGGCAGGTGGCCTCATGGCGCAGGTCGTGCTCGGTCAGATCCGGCACGCCGGCGTCGGTAAAAGCCTTGGCGAACAGGTAGGACAGGCGCGAGGTCACGGCCTTCAGCACCTTCTCGTCGGGCTCGCCGCTCCACCACGGAAACAGCAGGCCGATGCGGCCGCGGCAGTGCTTCTTCAGCGCCTGGCGCAGCGCCGGCAGCAGCGGCACGGTGCGCGGCTTGATCTGGCCGCGCGTGCCCTTGCTGCCCTCGACGCGCAGGATGCCCTTCGCGTGGTCGACCTGGTCGGCGCGCAGCCGGTAGGCCTCGCGCAGGCGCAGGCCGGTGTTGACGATCAGGTCGAACAGCAGGGCCAGCTCGCCCAGGTGCGGGCGGATCGCGCGCTCCTCGTCGGCCTGCAGGCGGCGATCGCGCTGCACGTCGACGCGCGGCCGCGCCGCCTTGGGCAGCGCGCCGCGGTCGGCGGCGGTGTATTGGCTGTAGCCGCGCGGCAGCAGGCGCAGCGCGTTGCCGCCGGCGGCGTTGGTGCTGCGCAGGTGCCAGTCGACCACGCGCGCCAGCGCGCCGATGCGCTTGCGGATGGTGCCCGGCGCCAGGTTGTGCAGGCGCTTGAGATCCTGCACGTAGCGTTCGGCCCAGGCGTAGCTGAGGCCGGCCACGCGCACGCCGGCCAGCTCGGGCAGCATCGCGCCGAGCAGGGCCTCGTCGCTCGAGGTCAGGTGCGGCGCGCCCTTGACGTAGGCGCGCACCACGACGGCCACCAGCGGGTCGCTGGCCGGCGCCGGCTTGGCCAGCAGCTCGGCCGGCACGATGCCGCGCGCCAGCAGCGCGGCCAGCTGCTCGCCGTACTTGCGCGCCTCGAGCACGCGCGCCTCGACGTCGGCGCCGTCGGCGAAGGTGAAGAAGAAGGGCCGCGGCAGCAGCTTGTGCTTGACGCGCAGCTGGGCGTTGACGCCGCGGACCTGGACGCTGACCGACATGGCGCCATGGTACACGCTTTGTTAATCGCCCCGACCAGTCCGTTGAGGGGGTAGCGGCGCTACCGTTTCGCGGTAGCGCGGCAGCTGGTCGAGGCCGTTCTCAGCGCCGAAAAGTGCGCTAAGTCGTTGATTTTGCTGGAGGCGCGGCCCAGAGTCGAACTGGGCTGGGCGGATTTGCAAGCGGCCAACCGCCTTGTGCATCAATGACTTAGGGCGCCGCTACCGCAGCGTGCGGCCTGTGGGGCGCGATCGCCCGCCAGGCTATGTCGGCCCCGGCGCGGCGGCGATCGCCGCGTGGCGGGCCGGGGCGGGCCGTCGCCGGGCTACTTCGGCCCGGGGGTCAGAGTGTCGTAGGCGGCCTGGCAGGCGGCGCCGGCGGCGCGGGTGGCGTCAGCTTCGTGCGCCAGCTGTCGAACAGCTGCCGTGCATTCTCCGAGCACGTCGGCGAGCAGACCGACGGTGGCTGGCGGGCCACCGCCGGCAGCGGCGGGATCGCTGGCTGCGCCGGCGGCGGCTGCAGCGAGCTGGTCGCGCAGCCGCTGCTCAGCAGCGCGCAGGCCAGCAGCAGCGGCCTCGGCCTTCTGGCGGCGTTGAATTTCGGCATCGGTGACCTCCTGCTGCGCCTTCAGGCGCCGTGCGGTTTCTGTCGCGGCCGCCAGCTCGCCGGCGGTGCGGGCGGCCTGGGCCTCGGCCCGGGCCTGCTCGAAGTCGGCGCGCACGCTGCGCGCCTGGTGGCGCTGCCAGCCGCCCCAGGCCAGCACGGCGGCCAGCACCCAGGCCCAGGCCGGCACGCGCGCCAGGCCGGCCAGGATCGCGGCGGGGTTCACGTCAGGCGCCCCCCGCGGCCGCCAGCGCCCAGGCCAGCGCCGCGGCCAGGCCGCCGGCGACGGTGGCGAAGGCGTCCCAGCCGTCGGCCGTGTGCGCGGTCGGGTGCGCCTTGTCGTAGCGCTCCTTGGCCCAGGCGGCCAGGGCGACCAGGGCCAGCAGCGCGCTGGTGCGCAGCGCGCCGGGCATCGGCAGCGACCGGCTGGCCAGCACGAGCGCATTGAAGGCCAGCGCGCCGACGATGACGTGCAGCACCTTGTCGGGCTGCGCGAACCAGCGGGCCAGCCATTGCGTGATCTTGTTCATCGGGTCACTCCTTTGCGGTCATGCCCAGCCGCCGTCGCGCTGCGCCTTGCGCCACTTCAGCACCACGACGCCGGCGGCGATCAGCACCGCGGCGGCGATCGCGGCGGGCGGCAGGCCGATGAAGTCGCCGAGCTGGGCGGCGAAGGCCTTGACGCTGGCCAGCGTGCCGCTGAGGCCCTCGAGCTGGTCGGCGACGCTCGAGGCGCCGACGGCGACGCCGGTGGCCACGGTGGCGGCGCCGCCCTGGGCGATCGGGCTGGCGGCCAGGCCGCTCTCGGGCGCCACGGCCTGCGCCGTGCGCTCGACCGGCGCGCCCTCGGGCGCCTTCAGGTAGGCCGCGGCCTCGGCCGCGCGGCGCGCGGTCAGGCCGGGGTGCGGCTGCAGCTTGCCGTTGACGGTGATGTTGTTCCACAGGCCGAAGGCGCGCGCCGCGGCGGCGAAGTTGCCGGCGTTGTGCTGGCGCAGCACGGTGCTGCGCGCCAGGCCGTCGAGGCCGATGTTGTAGGCGAAGCGCACCAGCGCGCCGAGCTGCTCGGCGTTGGGCTCGACGGTGAGCAGGCGCAGCACCTGGCGGGTGTAGCGCGTGACCTCCTGCAGGAAGCGGGCGTCGACCTGGTCCTCGGTCCAGACCATGTCGAGCGTGACGCCGCCCTCGGTCTCGCCCCAGCCGATCGTCGGCACGCCCTTGACGTCGAGGTAGGCGGCCAGGCGGCAGTCCTCGGAGCGGGCCAGGGCCTCCACCGCCGGCCAGGGGATGGCCCAGCGCCAGCCGCGGCCCTTCAGCCGCGCGACGTGGGCGTCGAGCCGGGCGCTCATGCCGGTGCCCCGGCGCGCAGCCAGGCGACCATGGCCACGCACTCGGCGCCGCTCATGTCGCGGCGGGCCTCGTGGCGCGGCTGGAGCTGGGCGCAGGCCACCGCGGGGGCGTAGTCGATCGCGTCGAGCGGCGGCAGGCCGGGGATCACCGGCGCCGCGCTCAGTTGGCGCTCGAGGCCGGGCGCCTTGACGATGCCGTCGCGGCCCTCGAAGTAGACGCGCACGCCGTACAGCCCGGCGCTCACGACCCGCCCCCCTTGCCGCCGGCCACCTGGTAGAGCTGGTCGGTGTCGAGGAAACCCGGCCGCGTGGTGTAGGCCGGCGGGCCGGCGCGCCAGGTTTTCCAGCCGCTGGCCAGGAACAGCAGCCAGGTGCCGTTGCTGACGATGTCGGCCCAGCCCGGCGTCTCGCCGAACCACTGCTGGAAGCCGCTGCAGGTGGCGGCGCCGAGCAGCAGCACGTAGAGCAGGCGGAACAGGCGCCGGCTGCGCCAGCTCATGGCGCGGATGCGGCAGTAGCAGACGAAGCCGATGCCGCTGCACAGCAGCCAGTTGGCGACCACGATCGGCCGCAGCTCGAAGATCTCGGTCATGGTTCACCTCCTTGGCCGCCGCGGCCGCCGTCGCCGTTGCGGCGGTTGGCGATGGCCTCGACGGCATTGCGCGCCAGCGCCGCGGCCCAGCGCGCAACAGCCGGCCAGTCGGGCCCGACGCCGGCGATGACCACGGCGACCGGGCCGAACAGCCAGCGCCGCTCGATCTGGAAATAGTCGGCGCCCCAGCTGGCCAGCGGCACGGTGACGATCAGCGCCAGCACCACCATCATGGCGATGTGGCGCAGCGTCGAGACGCCGCCGCGCGGGTCGAGCCGGCTGGCGCTCCAGGCCGCGCCGAGCAGGGCCCCGAGCACGATGACGGCGTAGGGGCCGAGGGCGTGGCCGAGGGTGTCGCCGAACAGCAGGCTGGCGACGAGCACCAGCAGGCTGACCAGGTCGATCGGTGGCGGGGGGGGGACCGTCATGGTGTCGGCGCTCCGGTAGGGGGAAACAGGGGCGCCGGCAGCTCGGCCAGCGCACGCAGGACCCAGGCGCGCACCTGGGCCACGGTATGCGGGCCGCAGCGGGCGCGCCAGCGCGCGAGGCGCCGGCCCGGGTCACTGCGGTAGAGATCCGGCGCCGGCGCCGGCGAGGCCGCCGCGCGCAGCCGGTAGCGCAGCGTGGCCGCGGCCAGGCGCTCGGCGCGCCTGACCGGGTCGTTGCGGGGGTTGCGGCGGGCCGGCATCGCGGGCGCTCGCTCAGGGGGCCGGCGTGGCGTCGATGACGGCCTGGCGCTGTGTGGCCAGGGCCGCGTCGCGCTCGGCGTTGGCCTCGGCCGCGGTCGTGGTGGCCGCCGTCAGCGTGTCGATCACCGACTGCACGGTGCCGCCGAGCGCGTCGAGCTTGGCCTGGGCCTCGGGCGTGAAGCCGCGCGCGGCGACCAGCGCCGACAGCTCGCCGATCTTGGCGCTGAGCGCCTGCAGCAGGCCGATGGTGGCCTCGTTCTGCGTGACCAGGGCCGCCGAGTCGTTTTTTGCTTCGGTGGCCGCGGTGAGCGCGTCGTTGGCGATGCCGACCAGGGTGGTCACCTTGGCGCCGATGGTTTCTAGTGTTTCCATGATGTTGAGCTGTCCTTCGTTGAGGTCGATGAGTTCGCGGTTGATCTGCAGTTGCCTGCGTTCCATCCGCAAGAGGGTGGCGGCGATGCCGTCGAGGGTGGTGGCCATGGGGGGTCTCCTTACTTCACACGACAACCGGCCACCACCGTCGTCGAGTTGGTCGTCAATCGCGGCACCTTGCAGAACCGCGAACCGAACTGAATGACCTGCACCGCGCAGTCGCACGGCTCGCCGGGCGTGGGGGCGCTCGGCCAGGGGGTGATCGAGCGCGTGCCGTCGGCGCGCAGCGGGAAGGCCTGCGTGGCGCTGACCACGTACTGCGTCGGCGGCGGCGGGTTCGGCACCGGCACCGCCGGCGGCACCGGCGCGGCGTCGCACCAATCGGCCGGCAGCGGCGCATTGAACACGGCCGGATAAGGCGGTTTCGCCAGCTCGCTGCAGGCCAGGTAGGCCAGGCGCAGGCCCTCGTATTCGTCGAGCGTGCCGGGCGGCGGCGTGACCTGGGCCGCGGCCAGCTCGGCATTGGCGGCGGCCATCACGTCGGAGGCGGCCAGCGCGCGCGCCGACGCGGCGCCCCACTTGACCAGGTCGCGGTGCTTGGCCAGCACGACGAAGATCTGCCGCCGCCAGCTGATCGTGGTGGCGCCCGGCGCCTGCGGCAGCTCGCACCACCAGGCGTAGGCGCTGCCGGCCGGCGTATCGACGCGGCGCCAGGTTTCGTCGGGCCAGATCGACCACGGCCGCGGCAGGCAGTCGAAGGCCTGGGCGGCCAGCGGCAGCAGCAGCGTGAACGCGAGCGCGGCGAAGCGTTTGATCGTCATGGTGTGTTCACCCCCACGGGCTCGCGCCCGCAATCGGAAACTGGAAAGGGCCGGCGGTGTTCAGCGTGGCCGAGCGCAGGCCCGGGCCCGAGGTGCCGGGCCCCCACATCAGGAACAGCTCGCCGGTGGCCTGGAAGGCGTTGCCGAGGCTGACGCCGTTGCGGTGGAAGCGCACCACGCCCTCGTCGACCTCGATGCCGAAGGTGGCCAGGCCGCTCGGCCCGTAGGCCGTGGCCTGGCCGTTGAACTTCTTGCCGTCGTAGGGATAGAAGGCGAAGCCGTTGGCCTCGCTGCCCGGGTAGCTGCCCAGCGGCGCGGCCGCGCGCGCGACGCCGAACAGTTGGTTCGTGTCGCCGCCGAGCACGATCTCGGCCTGCCAGCGGCCGCTGGCGTGGCCGGTGACCGAGCGCACCGAACCGAGCGCGCCGCTGGTGCTGGCGGTGGCGCCGTTGACGGCCACCGCGGGCGCGCGGTCGGTCGTGCTCCAGGTGCCGGCGGGCGGTGGCGGCGGCGGCGCCACGATGGGCGGCGGCTCGGCGATCACCGACTCCTTCACGCTGGACAGGGTCAGGCTGGCGGTCGGCTGCACGCCATAGTCGACCACCAGCGCGCCGGGGATCTGCACCGGGCAGCCGTACTCCATCTCATAGAGGTCGGCGTCGATCAGCACCGCCGGGCCCCAATGGCGGCCGCCGTCGTCGCTGAAGTAGGCGATGGCCGCCCGGTCGGTGTTGCGCCGTGTCACGGCGCACAGGCGGCCGGCGTCGGTGCGGATGCACTTGGGCGCCGCGTGGCCCTCGAAGGCCGGCACCGGCGCGCTCCATGTCGTGCCGTCGCTCGACCAGTTCACCGTGGTCGTGCTCGGGCCGTCGGCCGTGCGGTGCAGGCAAAGCAACTCGCCGGGCGTGGCGACCAGGCGCGACTCGTAGGCCGGCGCCGCGGCGATCTGCAGCGCGCCGCCCCAGGCCAGGCCGTCCGCCGACTTCAGCAGGCGGCAGGCATTCAGGTCTGGTGGGTCGCCGCTGTTGGTGCCCTCGACCGTGACCCAATAGAAGCCGCCCCACTTGACCACCGGCCCGGCGGTGAACGACTCGCGCGTGAAGCCCGCGGGCCCGTGCAGGTCGATCCAGGCGCCCCAGGTCTTGCGGTCGGTGCTGGTGACCAGACCGGCGCGCCCTGTGTTGGCGACGCCGACGTTGTTGCTCCACAGCGAGACGAAGGCGCGGCCGTCGATCCAGGCCACGCCCATGGCGCTCGACCACAGCGGGCTGTCATAGACCAGGGTTTCGGGTTGCCAGCTGGCGCCCTTTTCCCGCGCATAGACGGCGCCGCTGTTGTCGCCGTGGTGGCTGTTGCCGCGGGTGTAGACGCACAGGCGGCCGCCGGGGATGGCGCAGCTGTCGGGCCAGGCGGTGTAGGCGCCGGCGGCGACGACACCCGGCGCCGGCGCGCCGGCCGGCACCTCGAGCGTGGCCTGCGCCTCGAGCAGCAGCGCGCCGCCTTCGGTGAACCGGTGGATGGTGGTCAGTTGCATGTCAACCCCAGGCCGACGCGCCCGAGGGCAGGCCGAAGACGAAGGCGGCCTGGCCGACGTTGATGTTGGCCGAGCGCAGGCCGCCGCTGCTGCTGCCGGGGCCGAAGGCCAGGTAGAGGGTGCCCGACAGGCCGGTGTAGGCCGACCCGAGCGAGGCCCAATCGCGCCAGAAGGTCAGCGTGCCGGTGCTGGCGTCGTACTGCACGCCGAAGATGCCGGTGCCGGCGTAGTTGGTGCCGGTGTTGTTGTTGTACTTCTGGCCTTGCGCGCAGTAGAAGCCCCAGCCGTTCGCATCCTTGCCGGGGAAGTCGGTCAGCGTGGCGGTGGATTTGCCGAGGCCGGGCATCTGCTGCACGTCGGCGCCGCTGGTGGTGATCTCGAAGTAGTAGGTGCCCGAGCTGCGGCTTTGCGTGCCGCGCACCGAGCCGGCGGCGGCGGTGACCGAGGCGACCAGGTCGCTGCCCGACAGGGTCACGTCGGCGTCCTTGTCGGCCGAGTTCCAGGTGCCGCCCCAAGCGGTCGCGCCCGAGGGCAGCCCGTATTTGAAGGCCGAGCCGCCGGTGTTGAGCGTCGCGGTGCGGGTGCCGGCGCCGCTGGTGGCCGGGCCCCACATCGGGTACAGCGTGCCGCTGATCGACGTGAATGCGGTGTTCTGGACTTTGCCGTTGGCGTAGAAGGTGATCGTGGCCGCGGTGAAGTCGACCAGCACGCCGACGACGCATTGCGTGTGCAGGTAGTTCGTGGCGCTGTTGTTGTTGTATTTCTTCAGGCCGCCGGAAAAGTTGTACGGGTAGTAGCCCCAGCCGTTCGCGTTCTGGCCGGGGAAGTTGTTGGTCAGCGTGGCCGAGGCGTTGACCAGGCCGAGCAGCTCGTTCAGGCTGCCGTCGGCGTCGCCGAGTTCGATCTCGGCATACCAGTGCCCGCTCGAGTGGCCTTGCGTGCCGCGCACCGAGCCGAGCTGGTTGGTGATGGCCGCGTTGCGGTCGCTCGACGACAGCGTGATGTCGGCGTCCTTGTTGGCCGAATCCCAGGCCGAATAGACCACCGACGCGCCATGCGACGCCAGCAGTTGCTGCACCGCGCTCATGTCAGGCCCACCCCGCTGATCAGCCAGGTCGTGCTGGTGAGCTTGCGCGCGGTGGCGGTGCCGTACTGCGCCAGCGAGCGCGAGCCGGTGGCGCCGGTGCCGGCCAGGTACATGGTGTCGCTGGTGATGGCGATGGTGACCACCTGCGAGGTCATGTTCGAGAAGGAGAGGCAGGTGCCGACCGGGTAGGGGACGTTGGCGTTGCTGTCGATCGTGAAGGTGCGCGCGTTGGCGTCGGTCGAGGGGTGGTCGATCGACTTGCCCGAGTCGGCCGCCACCGTGGTGTACGCCGCCGATTGGCTGTTGGCCGGGACGTTGCGAAAGCCCACCATGTCGGCCACGAGGCCGGTGCTTTGCAAATCGACGGCCACCTGAGCCGGCGTCCGAGACGCCCAGGCGCTCGACTTGGCCTGCAGGAAGTTGTCGGTGGTGGCCGTCAGGCCGGCGATCGTGGCCAGGTCGGCGTCGTAGGCCTGCACGTCGCTGCCGATCGCCAGCCCGAGGTTGGTGCGCGCGCCCGATGCCGTCGACGCGCCGGTGCCGCCGTCGGTGACCGCCACGTCGGTGCCGCCGGCGAAGTAGGCGCCGTCGACGTTGACCTGGGCGATGACCCACTGCGCGCCGACGGTGGCATGGTTGCCGCTGGCGGTGCTGTCGGTGATGCAGTAGAGCGTGTCGCCAGCCTCGACGTTCGGCCCCGACGCGCCGCCGATCTTGCCGGCCACGCTGACCTTGTAGACCGCGCCGGCGTCGGCGGCCGGGTAGTTCGGATTCGCGCTGCAGTCGATGACGCCCTTGAAGACCATCACGTCGGCCGCGCCGCCGGTGACGATGCCGTCGACGTAGGTCTTGACGGCCTTCTGCGTGGCCAGGCGGCTGTCGCTGTTGGCGGCCAGGGTGCCGTCGGTGTCGCTGGCCAGCGTGGCCGCGGTGCCCAGGCCCAGCGTCGTGCGCTGCGCGGCGGCGTCGGCGTCGTCGAGCAGGGCCTTGCCGGCGGTCGTCAGGTCGTAGGTGGCCGCCGTGCCGCTGCCGGTGAACTGGATGCCCTTGTCGGCGGCCGAGGTCAGGCCGGCCAGCGCGGCCAGCTCGGCATCGTAGGCCTGCACGTTGCTGCCGATCGCCAGCCCGAGGTTGGTGCGCGCGGTGGCGGCGCTGGCCAGGTCGCTCAGGTTGTTGGCGGCCAGCAGCGCGCCGCCGATCGCGGCCGCGTCGTTGTTGCTCAGCACGACGTTGGTGCCGTCGGCGATCAGGTCGGCGGCCTTGCCCTGCGTGACGGCGACGCCGGTGCCAGCGGCGGTCTTGACGGTCAGCGTGAAGGCGCCGCTGGTGTTGTTGGTGACGCACCAGGCCTGCGGGCCGTTCGGGACGATGACGTTGATGCTGCCGGTGAGTGTGCCGGTGAAGTTGAGCACGTCATTGCGCGCCTCGGCGGCGGTGAGCGTGACATTGCTCGAGCCGGCGACGCTCTTGCTGAGGCGGCCGAGCACGCCGGGCAGGTCGTGCCAGGCGCGCGCCTCGACGAAGCTGGCGACGCCGCTGGCGCTGGTGGTGACGACATAGAGCGGGATGCGGCCGGCGGTGAAGCCGCTGGTGTTGTCGCTGATGACGCCGGCGCGGGTGGCCTCGACGTAGCAGGTGCTCGAGGCGTCGAGCGTGGTCTGCTGGTCGCTGATGGTGGTCAGCACGCCGTCGACCAGCATCACGCCGCCGTGAACGCCGAAGACCAGGCCGCTCGAGTTGGCCGGGTCGTGGCCGAACAGGGCCGACCACTGCACGGCGACGAACATCTCGCCGATCGGCGTCTCCTTGTTGGCCTGGCTGGCGCTGATGGTGGTGGGGAACGTCATGCGGCCTCGAGCAGGGGGTAGCCCTCGCCGGCGACGGCGCTGACCATGGTGATCTGCGGATAGATCGGGTTGCCCAGCGTGTGGCTGTCGGCCGCGCGCTGGGCGGCGGTGTAGGTGATGGCCGGCGTGCTGGCCGTGCCGAGGTCGCGCAGCAGGGTGGCGCCGCTGGCGTCGGTGTAGAGGCGCACGCGGTACAGCTCGGCGGCCTCGCCGTGGGCCCAGGCGTCGCCGAGGTCGCCGCCGAAGCGGGTGTCGTCGCGCGTGCGCGGCGTCCAGCTGATCAGGATGTCGCCGCTGCTGTGGTCACGCTCGGCGCGCAGATCCACCGGGCTCAGCGGTTTCAGGTTGACGCCGGCGTAGACGAAGGCCACGCCGTCGACCGCGGCGGCGCTGCGGCCGACCGCGACGCCCTTGGTGTAGACGGTGGCGCCGAGCTGGTCGACGCCGCGCGGGATCAGGGCCGTGCCGGCGGTGCCGAGCAGGGCGAAGTCATCGCCGGCGACGAGCTGGTCGCAGTACTGCTCGGTGCCGCGGTCGCCCATGTTGAGCAGGCCGGAGAAGCGCCAGACGCCGGCGCCGAGCGCGGTGGCGGTGCGGAACTGGCCCAGCACCATGCGGCCGGCGGCGCCGACGGCGAAGGCGTTGAGGCCGCGGCTGGCCAGCAGCGCGGCGCGGGTGGCGCTCGAGGGCGCGGCGTCGGCGCCGAGATCCACCGTCAGCGTGCTGGCCTCGTCGAACATCGGGCCGCGGTCGAAGGCGCCGCTGAGCGCGGTGACCTGGCCGAAGGTGGCGTCGTTGGCGTAGCTGGCGCGCAGGCCGTAGGCGACGTTGTCGTCGCTGTCGAACCAGCGCGCGCCGGTGGCGCTGGCGGTGGTCTTGACCAGGCCGAGGTAGGCCGGCGCGTTGTCGGCCGTGCGCAGCTTGGGCAGGTCGAGCGCCAGGAACTCGGCCTCGGGCGGCGGCGGCGGGTCGATGACGCGGCCGTCGGCCTCGACCGCGACGCCCACGCTGCGCAGGATCTCGGGGTCGTCGAGCACGACGTCGAGCTCGTAGGCGCCGCCGTTCCAGACCAGGCGCTGCACGCGCGTGCGCCAGGTGATGCCGTGGTGGTCGACCAGGGCCAGCACGCTGGCCGGCTGGGCGTGCGCGGCCTGGCGCGCGCCCAGGCGCACGGTGGCGCGCTGGGTGGCGTTGCGCTGGTCGGGAGTGATGGTGTCGGCGCGGCCCTGGGCCTCGGTCGGCAGCGCGTAGAGCGGGAAGCTGACCTGGCTGACCTTGTTGCCGGGGCCGATGCGCTTGCCCTGGCGCGCGTCGTTCTCGCCGTCGCGCAGCGGGTTGATGTACTGCACGGTGGTGATCACCGGCACCTCGAGGTCATTGCCGCGCGTCAGCCCGGCGAAGGGCTCGGCCGGGCCGCCGACGCCGCTGCCGGTGTAGGCGTGGGCGACGGTCTGCTCGACCGCGCCGCCGCGCTCGACGCAGACGATCTGGTCGGCGCAGTACAGCTCGAGGTAGAACCAGTCGAGCAGCACGGCGCAGGTGCGCGCCGCGGCGTCGGCGGCCTTGAAGCCGCGCACCAGCTTGCCGGCGGCGGCGCTCATGTCGATGTCGCCCGCCTCGAGCGGCTGGCAGCGCAGCATCTCGGCCTCGAGCACGTCCTGCAGGTCGGCGGGCACCGGGGTCAGGCTCTCGAGCGGGAAGTCGGGCGGGTCGAGCGTGTCGGGCGGCGTGAAGGCGGCGGTGTAGACCTCCTCGCGGCGCACGCGGAAGCTGTCGATCGACCAGGCGGTGCGGCCGATCGTCGCGCCCGGCGTGCCGGTGACCAGGCGGCCGATGTAGACGATGGCCGATGTCTGCGCCGCGGGCATGCCGCCGGCAACGCTGAAGATGGGCACGCCACCGATGTAGGCCACGGTATCGTTGCCGCCGCCGAAGACCAGTGCCCAATGGGTGCGCTCCGTCATCGCGCCACTGGCGCCCTCGACGCCGAAGTAACGGTTGGTCTGGTATTCGATCTTGTAGTCGGTGCCGTGCCAGTCGAACTGGTGCGTATCGCCGTTGCCGAAGACCACGCGCACGAAGACCTCGGCGACGTTGTGCTCGAGCGCCACCGGCGTGATGAAGCCCTCGATCGTCCAGGCGTCGCTGCCGTTGGGCGGCAGGTCGGCGCTGGCGGTCCAGTGCGCCGTGATCTGGTTGTCGAGCGTGGTGTCGATCGAGAAGCCCTCGGCGCCGAGGCTCGGGCCGCCGGTGAGCGTGGCGGCGCCGTGCGCGAAATAACTGTCGTCGGCGCTGTCGGGGCTGAAGTCGCTTTGCAGCAGGGTCAGCGGGTCGGTCGCGTCGCTGGTGGCCTCGGTGGCGATCTCGATCTCGATCAGGCTCGGCCGGCGGCCGTTGGGCATCAGCAGGTTGGTGAAGGCGAAGCCGAGCTGGCCGCGGTAGGCGTTGGTGCTGCCGATGCCCTCGGCGGCCTCCATCACCGACCAGGGCGCCTGCGCCGCGTCGCCGGTGAACAGCTCGGCGTCGGACCAGTCCTCGGTGTCGTCGGCCGCCGCCAGGGTCTCGTCGCTGGCGCCGGCCAGGCGGCTGGCCTTGACCTTGCCGTCGATGCGGATGCGCGTCCAGACCGGGTTCGGCCAGCGCGTCAGATCCACCTCGCCGAGCACGCCGAACAGGTCGGCGTGGTAGCTGAAGGTCTCGACGCCGGCGTCGCCGCCCTTGCCGCCCTGCACTTCGCTGCTCTCGCGCAGGCCCGACCACCAGCGCGGGCTCAGCGTGCACCAGACGGTGCCGTAGAGGCGCGGCACCTTGCTGCCGAACTCGAGCTGCGGCGCCGTCAGGTCGTCGAGTTTCGGGCCCTCGGGCGGGCCGTCGATGAAGCCGCCGACCTCGCCGCCGATGGCGCCGCCGATGGCGCCGCCGAGCGGGCCGCCGAAGAAGGCGCCAGCGATGCTGCCGACGATCTGCAGGCCCTGGCGCGCGCTGCTCATACCGCCACCCCCGGGACGTGGTAGCCGGCGACGTAGCGGTAGAAGCGCCGCTCGTATTGCAGGCGCTCGCGCTGGACGCGGCCGGTGTCGCTGCTGGCATGCAGCAGCACCCACTGGCCCCAGGCCTCGCCGACGATGATGGCGAGGTGGCGCGGCGGGCCCAGGCGGTAGGCGTTGAGCACCACGTCGCCCAGGCCCAGGGCCTCGCGCGGCACGCGCTCGAGTTCGGCCTCGAGGTAGGGCTGCAGCGAGCCGTCAGGCTGGCGCGGGTAGCCGTTGACGTCGAACTCGGCGCCGCGCAGGCCGGTCTCGCGCGCGGCCCAGATCAGCGGGCCGGCGCAGTCGAGGCCGATGCCGGGCGCGCGGCCCTGGTGCAGGTAGGGCGTGCCCTCGCAACGCAGCACGGTGGCGACCCAGGCGGCGCGCGTGATCATGCGGCCAGCTCCCCGGTGACGATGTCGGCGACGCTGGGCTTGGTGTTGCAGCCGCCGTTGTTGGCCGCGTTGTCGAACTTGCCGACGCAGTCTTCGGTGAAACGGTGCAGGCAGCCCGCGATGATGGTGACCTCGTCGCCGACCTCGATCGCGCGCGGCGGCGGGCGCGTGAGGGTGATCACGTCGCCGACGCTGGAGGCGATCTGGCGCCAGATGCCGTTGGCGTTGGCGCCGACGGTGAACAGCAGGCGGCCCTCGTCGTACCAGCCGTCGGCCTGGCCGAGGCCGGCCAGGGTCAGCGTGCGATCGCCGCTGACGGCGCTGACGACGACGCCGGTGTCGGTGAAGGCGCTGAGATCCTTGCGGCAGGTGGCCGGGTCGCCGACGGTGTAGCCGCAGGCCTCCTGGTGCACGCGGGTGGTGTCTTGCTGCAGGGCCTGGCGGAAGTCGCGGAACTCGAGGTCGAAGGCGCCGATGCGCGGCTCGGCGTCGGCGATCACGCCGCAGGGCCAGTACTCCTTGCCGGCCGCCGGGTCGGCCCAGTTGACGCGGAAGATGCGGTAGCGGGCGCCGTCCCAGACGCCGTCGATCACGTCGAGGCTGGCCAGCTCGTCGCCGCCGTCGCCGATCGTGAACTTGCCGTTGTCGACGTCGAGGCCGACGGTGCTGGCGATGCTGCTGAGGCTCAAGCCGGCGGCGGCGTGGTAGGTGTCGCCGTCGACCTCGAGGTCGCGCGTGGCCGAGGTCCAGCGGAAGGCCTCGGCGTCGGTGCGCAGGATCTCGGCGCACCAGGCCAGGGTGTGCTGGCCGCCGTCGATGTGGGCGGCCAGGCCGCCGAGCGCCTTGGCCGTCATGCCACCTGTCCTTCGCGGACTTCGACGATGTCGATGTCGTCCCACTGCAGCAGGTTGACGTTGCGCGAATTGCGGTGCACCAGGCGCGCGCGCAGCTGCGGCGTGTCGTAGCGGCACAGCACGTCGAACTCGCAGGCGACCTCGAGGGTGGCGCCGGCCCAGCTGGTCAGCGAGGTGACGATGCCGGTGTCGAGGTCGACGGTGTAGTGCGTGGTCTCGGTCTGCAGCGCGTTGTTTTTCCAGATCTGCAGGGTGCCGGCGACGATGCGCTTCAGGGGCCGCACGTATTCGAAGTCGGGCTCGTCGCCGCCGTAGACCTTGTTGATCTGCCAGGCGGTGGTGCTGCCGGTGAGGCGGCCGTATTCGACCGTGTTGTCGCGCTCGACCTCGAAGTCGCTGTAGTCCTTGAAGCGGAAGTAATGAAACCCGCCGCGGGTCTTGGCGTAGTGGCCGCGCGCGATCTCGTGCAGGCCGCCCTCCTCGATCGCGCGGGCGACGTTCCACTCGCCGCGCGCGTCTTGCCAGTCGAGGTTGGGCGTCTCGAAGCCGCCCTGGTGGTCGACGCGGGTGATCTGCCAGTGCATGTGACCGCCGATCGCGCCGGCGGCGATGTCGTCGGGGAAGCGGCCGGCGAGGATGCCCATCACGCGCCCCTTCGCTGCAGGTAGCGTTGCGCCTTGGCGGCGATGCGGGCGGCGCTGCGGTCTTCGGCCATGCGGTCCATCTGGCCGTGGCTCTGCACGGTGAGGCCGCGCAGGTCGACGTGCACGCTGTGGTCGCCGCCGCGGCCGCCGGCCGCCGGCTCGCTGGCCGCCGTGACGCCGCTGAAGCCGGCCCAGGCCGCGCCGCCGATCACGCCGCCGTCGTGGAAGCGCGGCGCGGCGTGCAGGCGCTCGAGGTCGGCCAGCGGGTCGGCGCCGGCCGCCGGCGCGCGCCCGTGCGGGCCGGCCTCGAGCGCGGCCTGCCAGACGGCGCCGGCCTGGCCCGGCAGCGCGGCCAGGCCGAGCGCGGTGTCGAAGGCGGCGGCAGACGTCTGCGCCGGCGCGGCGCCGAGATTGTTGCGGTGGCGCGGGTCGGCGGCGGTCAGCACCTCCATGCCGCGCGGCAGCAGGGCCGGCACCTCGTCGGGGGCCAGGCCGGGCACCGGGGTGCCGAGGCGCTGCACGATGATGCCGCCTTTTGCGATCAGTTGCTGCATCGGCGTGGCGCTGTCGCGGTGGCGCGGGTCGCCGGGCGGGATCAGCTCCTCGCCGGCCTGCAGCACGGCCTCGACCCGGCCCGCCGGGTCGGCGGCGTGGCCGCTGACGCCGCCGGTGTGGTAGCGCACCGCACGCGCGAAGGCGCCGGCCGGCAGCGGCCGCGCCTCGCCGCCGGTGCCGGCGACGCCGCCGTCGTGCAGGAACAGGCCGAGGTCGAGGTTGCCGAAGTTGGCGCCGCTGCCAAAACCGCCGCCGCCGCCGATCAGGCCGCCGAGGCCCAGCGAGCCGATGCCGCTCGAGCCGGCCAGGCCGTTGGCCAGGCTGCTGGTGCCGATCTGCAGCAGGGCCGCGGCGGCGGCCTGGGCCGCGACGGTGAGCGCGCCCAGCGCGGTGGTGGCCGGGATGGCGGCCAGGTCGGGCAGCTTGCCGAGCACCGCGGCGCTGCCGGCCGACGCGCTGCCCAGGCCGGCGACGCTTTGCGCGGCCTTGCCGAAGATGTCGCCGAAGGGGTTGGCCGGCACGCCGCCCGACTCGCCAGCGCCGGTGAGCGGGCCGGCGCCGACCAGGCCCGACACGCCGGCGGCCGGCGGCGCGCCGAGCACGTTGTCGAGGCTGAAGGCGGGCGTGCCCTGCCCGGTCGCGCCGCCGCGCTTGAAGATGTCGGTCAGGATGTTGCCGCCGTCGGCGCCGCTGCCCTTGATCAGGTTGGCCAGTTGCTGCGCCAGCGGCTTGGTGATGACCTCGCGCTCGAAGATGTCGAACACGTTGAGGCCGATGGCCTTGATCGTGTCCTTCAGCTTGCGGCCTTCGGTGTTGGCGCGGCTGAGGCCGTTGGCGATCGCGTCGCCGATGTTGTCGGCGGCGGCGTCGGCGCGCACCTTGGTCGGGTCGCGGATCTCGCGCAGGCGGGCGGCGGCCAGCTCGAGGCGGCGCAGCTCGTCGCTGATCTGGTCGTTGGCGGGGGCGGCGGCGGCCAGCGCGCGGGTGCGCTCGATCAGCTGGTCGAGCTGGGCGATCTCGCGCTCGCGCAGCGCGGCCAGCTCGCGCTCGCCCTCGACCAGGCCGGTGCCGCCGGCGCGCTGGGCGATGGCCAGCGCCTCCTCGGCGTCGCGGGCGCGGTCGGTGATGCGGGCGAAGTCGTCGCGCGCCAGGTTGAACTGGCGCTGCAGCTCGAGCTGGGCGGCGAACTGCTGCGCGCGCTGCGCGGCGGCCTGCGGGTCGGCGCCGCCCTCGATCAGCAGCTTCTCGGCGGCGCGGGTCTTGACGGCGATGTCCTGCAGCTCGACGGCGCGGCTGCGGCCGCCGTCGACCAGCTCCTGCAGCGCGGCCTCGAAGCGGCCGACCTCCTGCTGCAGGGCCTCGCGCTGCTCGGGGCGCTGCAGCGCCGACAGGCTGGTGGCCTGCGCCAGCTCGCGCTCGGCGGCGGCAAGCTTGGCGCGGGCGGCCTGGATGCGGGCCTCGCTGCCGGTGACCTCGGTCTTGTTGCGCTCGGCGGCCGCGGCGTCTTTCGGCGCCGGCAGCGCGGCCTGGAAGGCCTGCTCGGCGGCCACCTTCTCGGCGGTGGCGCGGCGCACCTCGTCGACGTTGCGGCGGCGCAGCTCGTCTTGCGCGCGGAAGCTGGTCTCGAGGCTGGTGTTGCCGCTGCGGTAGACCTGCTCGATGAAGCCCTCGGTGAAGCGGATCTGGTCCAGCTCGTCGGCCAGGCTCTGGTCGATCGCCTGCTCGCGCAGCTGCAGTTGCGCGCGCAGGCCGGCCACCAGGTCGGGCGCGCTGCCGGCGCTGCCGCTGGGCAGGCCGGGGGCTTGCTTCTTGACCGGCGGCGCGTTGATGCCGCCCAGCGTGCGCGTGACCCGCTCGGCCGGCGGGCCGGCCTTCAGCGCGTCGAGCTGGGCGTTGACGGCGGCCAGCTTGCCGCGCAGCGTGTCCAGGTACTTCAGCTGTCGCGGGTTCTCGGGGTCGCGCTTGAGGGTGCTCTCGACGCCGGTGATCAGGTTCTGCAGGCGCTGGGCCTCGCGCTCGGCGGCCTCGAGGCCGTTGTCTTGGCTGCCCAGGCCCTTGAACAGCGCGCCGAACAGCGAGCCGGTGGGGCTGAAGCCGGCGATCGCCTTGAGCAGGTCCAGCAGCAGCGTGCCGTCCTGCTGCGCCTTGACGAAGGCGGCCGACAGCTGGGCGAGCTTTTCTATCAGCGGGCCGCCGAGGCGGATCTTCAGCGCCTCGCCGGCGGCGCCGATGCGCGTGAGGTTGTCGTTGAACTCCTCGGCGCGCTTGGCGAATTCGGGCGTGAAGACGCCGCCGAGCTTGTCGAGCTCCTCGCGCGCGGCCTGGATGCCGGCGCGGCCGCCGTTCAACAGCGGGATCAGCTTCTCGAAGGATTTGCCGCCGAGGGCGTTGGCCAGCGCCACCTTGTTGGCGCCATCTTCGTACTGCTGGAAACGGTCGGCGATGTCGCCGAGCACCTGGTCGGCGCTGCGCACGTTGCCGGCGGCGTCTTTCGTCGCCACGCCGATGGCGCGGAAGGCCTCGGCCTGCTCCTTCTCGCCGCGCGCGCCGGCGGCGATGTTGAGGTTGAGCTTCTTCAGGCTGGTGTCGAGATCCTCGAACGACACGTCGGCCAGCTTGCCGGCGAAGCGCAGCGCGCTCAGGTCCTCGATCGCCACGCCGCTGCGCTGGCTCAACTTGCCCAGCGCGTCGGCGGTGTCGAAGACGTTCTTGAAGCTGGCGGCCTCGAAGGCGGCGCCGATGGCCAGGCCGATCGAGCCGAAGCGGGCGGCGATGCCGCTGGCCGCGGCGTTCAAGGACTCGAGGTTGCGCCGGGCGCTGGCGAAGGCGGCGCCGCTGCGGTCGACGCCGGTCAGGACGATGCGCGGCGCGAGGTCAGCCATGGCCGGCCCCCTGCCCATCGCGCGCGCCTAGCGGCGCCGGCGGCTGCGCACGGTCATGCCGCGCATGTGCGACAGGTCGGGCGCCAGGCGCGCCGGCTTGGCGCCGGGCGGCGGCGCGGCATCGGCCGGGTCGGGCGCCCAGGCCTTGTCGGGGTCGAAGATGTCGGCCGCGCCGAAGGGCTTGTTGCTGCCCCGGCGCACGCGCGGGCCGTTGACCACGGCGGCCACCAGCGCGGCCCAGCGCGCCACCTCGCCGTGCGGGCCCGAGGGCTCGACCGACCAGTAGGCCTGGTGCAGCGAGAACTCGGCGCTCGTCATGCGCGCGCTCAGCTCCTCGAGGGTGCAGCCCAGGGTGTGCGCCAGCCGCAGCGCCGTCCTCAGCTCCGGCTGGCTTCTGAGTTTTTTTCTGCGACGCCCGGCGAAAGACCCGACAGGACCGACGAGCGGTTGAACAGCTCGAGCACCGCGGTCGGGTAGCTGGCGCTGTAGTCGCACCACTGCTGCACGTCGAAGACCGGGGCGCCCTGCTCGTCAACCACGGTGCGTGCAAGTAGGCGAGGCATCGAGTATTCAAGCGCCTCGTCGCTGTTGGCGGGGCGCAGCGCGGCGACGTCGCGGCGCAGAGCGAGGCGCTCGGTGATGCGCAGGGCCTGCACGAAGACGACGCCCCCGTCGGGGAGCGGGAACTCCTCGCGGGGGATCGGCGGGACGGCGCGCTTGCCAGCACTGGCCACCGCTCAGGCTCAGCCGTAGACCGTCGGCAGGCCCTGGAACTCGAGCTGGACCTGGGTCTTGACGACGTCCTGCGCCGAGCCGGTGGGCACGCCGGCGGCGCTGACGTAGGCGTTGCCGACCATGAAGCTGCCGTCGGCGAAGGTGATCTTGATCACGCGCGTGGTCAGCGTGCGGCTGGCCAGCGCCAGCTCGATCGCGGCGGCGTCGGTGGGCTCGAAGATGCAGCCGAAGCTGATCGAGAACGGCGACACCACGGTCGGCACGCGGCGGCGGATCTGGTCGTGGATGGTGGTGATGTCGGCGAACTCGGGCTCGCCGCCCGAGGCCGAGACGTCCTGCACGTTGGTCATCGACGCGCCGAAGGTCACCACCTGCATCGTGCCGCTGACGAAGGTGTGGTTGCCGGTGGTGTTCTCGCCGATGTCGAAGGTGTTGCCGCCGGTGTTCTCGTTGGCGACCTCGAAGGCGCGCTTGTGCAGCTCGGTCATGCCGGCGATGTCGGCGACGACGATGTCGCCGTTGGCCGGGTCGGTGCCGGTGTAGGTGACGACGCCCGGGTTGGCCTTGGTGATGCCGGTGACGGTGATGGCGGTGGCCAGGGCCGTCTGGATGTCGACGTCGACGTTGGACCAGAATTTTGCGCTCATGGTGCGGGACCTTTCAGTTGATGACTTCGGGGGCGTTGCTGGACGTGTGGAATCGCACGCGCAGATACAGGGTGATGCGGCCGCAGGCGGCCTGGCCTTCCTGCACGGTGTCGCGCTCGATGCGCTGCAGGACCATCGCGGTGTTGCCGATCGACAGGCTGCTGCTCTGCTTGCTGGCGAACAGCGCGGCCAGGGCCGGCGCGGCCATGTCGTTGTTGAGCGCCTGGCGCAGGTTGTCGGCGGCGGCGACGTAGCCCTCGCAGCGCACGGTCAGCTCGTGCTGGTTGCGGGCCGGGAAGTTGGCGCCGTGCTGGATGACCTCCTCGTCGCCCTCGCCGACGCGCCAGGCCGGCAGCTCCTCGGCCGAAAACGGCCAGGGGTGGTCGGTGTAGACCTTGCCGGCGAAGGCCGGCACGCCGGCCAGCAGCGCGGCGACGGCGAGGACGATCTGCTCGGCGGCCAGCATCAGACCGGCCCCTGCAGGCTCAGGCGGTCGAAGGCGCCGTCGGGCGGCTCGGGGTCGACGCTGCGCACGGTGTAGCTGCCGGCCAGGTGGGCGCTGGCGGGCGTGAGGTCGCCGGCGGCGATGACCAGGCTGTCGCCGGCGGCGCCGGCGCCGGCCTCGACCAGGCAGCTCGGCTGCGTGGTCTGGACTTGGCCGTCGAGCACGACGGCGCCGGGCGCGTCCATCAGCACCGAGACCTCGACGCCGGCCAGCGTGGCCGTGACGGCGAAGCCGGCGGTGTCGGTGAACAGGCTCAGATCCTCGGTGAACATGGCGCGGCCTTCAGGCGGCCCCGGCGGGCGGCTGGTCGGCGGCCGCGGCGGCGGCCTTCTTGCCGGCCTTGGCGGCCTTGGCGGCGGGTGCGGCGGCGTCGGCCTCGGCCGGGATCTCCTCGACCCAGGCCTCGAAGGCGCGCGGCAGGCGTTCGATGCCCAGGGCCTCGCCGGCCTTGAAACTCAGCGGCGAGGTGCAGCGCACGCCGCCCGCGTCGCCGACCGGCTCGAAGGCCAGGTGCGCGCGGTGCGCGATCTGCGCCTCGCTCAGCCCGAGCACGTTGCCGGGGCCGAAGTTGCAGGCGGCGAGCAGGCGGTAACGCTTCATGGCGGCCCCGCTCAGATCATCGTCACGTAGCAGGCGCGCTGCCACAGGCCGTAGTCGGCGCCGCGCCAGGCGTCGATGCCGATCTGGATGGCGTCGTTGTCGAAGGCGAACTCGCTGTTCTCGTCCTTCATCTTGACGACCGGGTCGGTCTCGTTCTGGCGGATGAGGCCCTTGATCGGGCTGTCGGTGCGCCAGACGGCGAAGCTGTCGGTCCAGGTCAGCTCGGGCATCATCTGCACGTCGATCGACAGCCCGGCGGCCTGCATCGGGTTGATGTTCTGCTGCAGCGCGGCCAGGTTGATGGCCGACAGGCTGGCGATGGCCGGCATGTAGAGGCCGACCGGCACGGTGACCAGGAAGCGCTTGGCGTTGCTGTTCATCGGGCGGCCGCGGTCGTCCTTGAAGCCGAGGATCTGCGCGATGCCCTTGACGATGGCGGCCTGCATCTGCGCGGCGTTCGGGAAGGTGACGGTGTTGTCGCTGCCGGCGCCGGGCACGGCGCTGATGTCGACCTGGATGTCGTTGTCCTGGGTGCCGCTGTCGCCTTCGCTGTGGTCGGTGTCGAAGAAGTACTGGCCGTCATAGCAGACGGTGCTCGGGCCGGCCAGGATCAGCGCGCTCAGCAGCGTGCCCCAATGCGCGTCGCCCTCGTCGGCGAACTCGCTGACGCGGGCCTGCAGCTGGGCGGTCTTGTCGCGGCGCAGGTCGCGCAGCGCGATCTCGAGCGTCGACTCGTAGTGCTTGTTGGTGACGGTCAGGCTGCTCGAGCGCAGGCCCTTGGCCTGGCGGCCGCCGATCCACTCGCGCATGCGCGGCGTCTGGCCGAGGAAGGGGTACTGCTCGCTCGCCTGGTCGCTGCCGAACAGGTTGGCGACGCCGCCGATCCAGCCCGCGGACATCGGGTTTTCGAGGCGGGCGTAGTACATGCCCAGGACGGCGCGGCTGCTGAGAATGGACTGGTCCATGGTGGTTTTCCTCGGTGTGGCGGTGTGGGGTTACAGGGAGCGGAAGGGCAGCGCCTCGAAGGCGACGACGCAGTTGGTGCCGCTGATCCAGCGGCTGACCTTGCCGATGGCGGTGTTGCTGCCGGAGGTGAGCGTGAAGGTGGCGTCGTCGCTGGCGTAGACGGTCTGGCTGACGTCGTCGGCGCTCGAGACGCCGGTGACGGCGAGCTGCACCTGGCCGCGCACCTTGACCATCACGGTCTTGGCGCTGGCGGCGCCGAGTTCGTTGTCGGTGGTGCGCATGGCGAAGCCGAGGAAGGGGTCGGCGGCGACCAGCGGGCGGGCCAGGCCGGCGCCGTTGTCGCCGACGGCGGCGCCCTCGTAGATGGTGTCGGCGGCGATCATCGGCAGCTCTTGCGTGTCGCCGATCTCGAAGGCGCGGGGGGTGTTGCGGGCCAGGGTGGTCATGCGCGTGGTGCTCCGGGTTGAGGGTCAGGGCCGGGCGTCAGGCCTGGCGGGCCCAGGTGCCGCGCAGCTCGGCGGCGAGGTAGCCGTCGGCGTCGCCGCTGTCGATCACCACGTAGTCGCCGCGCTGGGCGGTGGCCTTGGTGTTGATCAGGTCCTTGTCGTCGGCGGCGGTGATGTCGGGGCCGAGGATCAGGTCGCTGGCGTTGGGGCTGATCGTGACGGCGATGCTGCCGAAGCTGCCGCCGTTGACGATCTGCGCGCCGAACACGCCGGCGGCGACGGCCGGCAGCGTGATCGTGACGGCGTCGGTGTCGACCCAGAACAGCTTGCCGGTGTCCTCGGCGTCGAGGGTCTTGTTGGCGCTGATGAGCTCGCGCACGCTGCGCGCGTGGTACGGGTCGCGGTAGACCAGCGCGTCGAAGGCGACGACGGCCTTGTTGGTGCTGACGAAGCGCTTGACGAAGCCGACGAAGACGCCGCCGACCGGGCTCATGACGAAGGTGTCGTCGTCGGTGGCGTAGACCGGCTGGCCGACGTCGGTGATGGTGACGCCGGTGACGCTCAGCTCGATCTGGCCGCTCATGACGGCGTCGACGTTGATGGCGGCGGCCGAGCCGCTGGCGTTGTTGGCCTGGCGCTCGGCGAAGCCGGCGAAGCGGTCGCCGGCGGCCAGCGGGCGGGCGTGGCCGGTGCCGGTGACGACGCCGATCGCGGCGCCCTCGTAGATGATGTCGCTGGCGATGACCGGCAGGGTGTTGCGGCTGCCCAGCTCGAAGCTGCGCGGCTTGTTGGCGGCGAGGGTGGTCATGGTGCGGGTGCTCCTGGGTGGGCCGCGGGCTCAGGCGGCGCGCTTGTTGCCGAGCACGCGCACGTTGCCGGCCTCGACCGCCTTGGTGTAGGCGGTGTAGTCCTCGAGGCTCAGGAACTCGGCGCGGATGGCGGCGCTGCCGTCCCAGGCGGCCTTGCAGCGCTCGTCGACCGGGCGGGTCTTGTCGACCTCGGCCGCGCGCGGCTCGAGCGCGGGCGCCGCGGCGGCGGCGGCCGGCGCGGGCTTGGGCGCGTCGCTGCCCTGCGCGGCGGCGTGCGCGGCGCGCTGCTGGCGCTCGGCGGCGACGATCTGCAGCGCGGCGTCGGCGGCGGTGGTCTTGCCGTCGAACTTGACGGCGGCGATCAGCGCCTCGTGGCCGGGCAGGCTGGCGCCTTCGACGGCCTGGATGCGGGCGCGCTCGGCGGCGGCGCCCTCGGCCATGAAGGCGGTGCGCAGCTCGGCAAAAAGCGCGGGGTGTTGCGATTCGAGGGTGGCGCGGTCCATGGCGGTGGCTCCTGGCTTGGGGGTGTCGGTGGGTGGGGTGGCGGCAGCACGCGCGCTGGGCGCAGTGACGGCGCGCGCGCCGTGGGCCGGCGCGCTGATGGCGCGGCGGCGCTTGGCGAAGCGCGCGGGGTCGGTGGCGAGGGCCTCGACGGCGGCGTCGACGCTCATGAAACCGTCGGCCAGGCCGGCGTCGATGGCCTGCTGGCCGACGAAGACGCGGCCGTCGGCCATGGTGGCCAGCACCTGGGCGCTCGAGGTGCCGCGGTGCTGGGCGACGGCGTCGACGAGGAGGGTGTAGATGTGGTGGGCGGGGGCCTGCAGGTAGGCCTTGGCCTCCTCGGTCAGCGGCGCATTGGCGCTGCCGGCGGCCTTGTAGCGGCCGGCGGTGATCTGCGTGACCTGGCCCTGGCTGCGCGGGTTGAACTCGTGGGCCATGATCACGCCGATCGAGCCGGCGTGCACGGTGGGGCCGCTCAGGTAGACGGCGTTGGCGGCGCTGCCGATCCAGTAGGCGGCGCTGGCCAGCATGCCGTCGCTGACGGCGACGATGGGCTTGATGGCGGCCAGCTCGTGCACCGCGGCGGCCAGCTCGGGGGTGCCGAAGATGCTGCCGCCGGGGCTGTCGATGGCCAGGACGACGGCGTTGACGCGCGGGTCGGCCAGCGCCGACTCGAGCTGCAGCTGGGCGACCGAGGCCGACGCGCCGCCGCTGATCTGCGTCAGCATGTTGGCCTTGGGGGCGATGACGCCGTCGATGCCGAGCACGGCGACGCCGCCGTCGCGCAGGGTGTAGTCCTGCTGCTCGCTGCTGAGCGGGCGGCCGAGGCGGGCCTCGATGGCCTGCAGATCCGGCTCCTCGCCGTGCACGCGCGCGGCATAGATCGCCAGGATCTCGTGCAGCTTCTCGGGCTGGATGGCCCAGGGGCTGTTGAGCAGGTCGAGCAGTTTCACAGGGCGCGACTCTAGGGAGCGCGCCGTCTCAAAATAACGGGGGATTTGAGACGACGCAGCGCGCCGCCAGTGAAACCAGCCAGGCGGCGAGCGCCGGCGGGGTGTGCTCGCGCTCGGCCTTGGTGACGATCTTGAGGCCGCGCGGCACGCCGCGCTGCGGCTTGATGACGCCGGTCGGCTCGCCCGGCGGCGGCAGCGGCGGCAGTTCGTCGGGGTGGCAGCCAACGATGTAGAGCCAGGTCAGCTTCTCGGCCTTGTGGCCCCAGTCGCACTGCCGCACCTCGGCCGTCCAGCCGCCGAACGCGTCGGGCGCGCGGCCGGGCAGCGGCAGGCCGCAATGCGCCCACAGCGTCGACTCGGCCGGGTGCTCGAGCACGCCGCCGAAGCGGCGCACGCGGGCGACGGCGTCGATGGCGAGCTGGCGTTCCATGGCCGGGTCGCGCGCCTTGGCGAACTGGCGCAGCTTGGCCCACAGGCGGCACGGCGGGTGCGCCACCAGCGGCACGCCGCCCGGCCAGCCGCGCGCGTCGCGGGCCTCGTCCCAGACGTCGGTGCCGGCGATCGCCTTGTAGTGGCTGTCGGCACGGGCGAACAGGACCGCGACGGTCACGCGGCCACCCGTGAAAAATACCCCTTGCAATTAGCGCAAGATGCGCTATTATTATGGCCATCCGCAACAAGGAGCCCGCAATGCAAGCCGCCAAAGTCAACGCCCTGATCGCCAGCGCCTACAACCTGCACGTCCGCAAGGGCGAGGCGATGACGCCGGCCAAGGCCGCCCAGCTGAGCCGCGGCGACCGCGCCGCACTCTGCCGGCTTCTGGAATCGAAGGGCGGCAGCGACCTTTTCAGCGCCGACGACTGCCGCAGCGCCTTTGCCGCCGTTGTGCAATGAGCGGGCGCCAGTCTCAGGCCGTCGCGCTGGCCCTGAAACTGGTGCAGCGCGGCCATACCGTGACGGCCGCGGCCAAGCACCACGGCCTAGCCGTGTCGAGCGTGCGGCGCGCATTGCGTGCGGCCGGCGTGGCCCCGTTGAAGCGCGGACGGCCGACAAAGTAGCCTCGCTACTGGCCGCGCTGCCGCCGCGCCGGCACGGGCGGGGCCTGCGGCTCGTCGGCCGGCGGTTCGGCCGGCATCGCAGGCGTCTGCGGCTTGGGCGCGGGGGCCAGGCCGGCCTGGTCGCGGGCGGCCTTCTCGCGCACCTGCTGGGCGTGCTTGACTTCCCAGGCGACGCCGTCGAAGGCCTGGCTCTCGGCCTGCAGGGTGCTGATGCCCATGTCGACGCGCTCCTTGGCGGCGCCGACCTCCTTCTGCGGGTCGATGCTGCCGGGGCCGTCGCCGACCCACTGCGCGCCGCACCAGGCGGCGCGGGCCTCGGGGCTGGCGAAGAAGCCGGCGCAGGCGATGCGGCCGGCGGCGACCTCGTCGGCCAGCCACAGCTCGTAGACCGGCTGGCACAGGTTGGTGGCCAGCCAGTCGCGCCAGCCGGTGAAGAATTTCCAGGCCATGAGCAGCGCGCCGCGGGCGGCGCTGTAGCTGCTCTGGTAGTGCATCACCAGCACCTCGAAGGGGATGCCGATGGCCATGCCGATCTGGCGCACGCAGGCGGTGAAGAAGGGGTCGAACTCGGGGTTCGGGCGGCCGGGCGTGGGGCTGGCGACCGTTTCACCGGGCAGCAGGTTCATGACCTGGCCGCTCTCGATCTGGCCGCTCCACTTGCTGCTGCGCGAGACGATGTCGCTGATGTCCTGCTCGCTGAAGGTCTCGTCGAAGGCCTTCGGGTCCATCGTGGCAAACAGCGGGAACAGCGCCGAGTTGACGGCGGCGTCGAGTTCGGCCTTGGTGAAGTTGGCCAGCTGGCGCAGCGGCTCGAGCACCGGGGCCAGGATCGGCACGCCGCGGCGCAGGCCGGGGCGGATGACCTTGTAGAGGTGCAGCACGTTGCGGCGGCCGGTCTTGGCGCCGCGCGCGTCGATGCGCTGCCAGGTCAGGCTGCCCGAGCGCAGGTCACCCGGGTGGCGGTTGGTGAAGTGGTAGCCGAGGGCCTCGCCGGTGGCGGCGTCGCACTCGACGCCGTCGGTCAGCGTGTCGGTGTTGGCCTGGCGGTTGGGGTTGCAGCAGCGGTCGGCCTCGAGGATCTGCAGCGCGACGCGGCTGTAGCCGCTGCGCTCGACGATCGGCGTGACGACGAAGGCGTCGCCGCTCGACAGCGTGGTGCGCAGCGCCAGGTCCTGCTGCTCGTAGAAGTTCTGGTTGCGCTCGAGGCTGCAGTCCTTGCTGGCGGCGTAGGCGTTGAAGCGGTGCAGGGTGTCGGCCTGCCAGGCCTCGGCCTGGTCGGGCGTGAGCTTGAGGAAGGCGGCATTGATGCGCGGGTTGAGCGACAGGCCGGTGCCGACGGCGTGGGTGGTGGTGGTGTTGACGACGCCGGCGGCGACGGCCTGGTTGCGCTCGGCGTCGCGGGCGCGCTCGCGCAGGACCGGCAGGTCGGCGATGACGTCGCTGTCGGGGCTGCCGGCGCCGGGCGCCCAGGAGGCGGTCGAGGCGCGATCGCGGCGCGCGCCGAGGTAGCCGCCGCCGCCGGCCAGCGCGGCGATGCGCTCGCTGCCGACGCGGGCGATCAGGCGGCGCTGGGCGACGCGCGGCGCGAAGTAGTTGATGGCCTGGTCGAGCAGGTTCATCGTGGCGGGCGTGCGGGGGGTGCGGGCCATGCGGTTGCGCCTCAGCCGCGCGGCACGATGGTGCGCAGGCGGCCGCCGCCGGCGGCGGCGCTGCCCAGGGCGGCGGCCTTCTTGTCCCAGAAGTCGATCATGTTGCGGATCTCGCCGGCGTCGGCATGGGTGAGCTGGCGCCCGCCGATGGCGTAACTCTGCTTCGCGGCGACGGCGGTGGAGGCCGCCAGCCACAGGGCCAGCTGGGCCTCGGCATCTGCAAGGGTAATTCCGGCCATTCCGACACGCGCTGGTAGGGGTGCGCGTGAGGCTAAGGCGGCGGGCGTCTCAAAATAACGGGGGATTTGAGACGGGCCCGCTGGGCCGGGTCGTCGACCCAGACGATCACGTCGAAGACGATGTCCATGCCCGACGTGATGCGCGGCCCGCCGATGTACCAGATCCGGCCGCTGAAGGCCTCGGTGTCGCTCTCGACGTGGGCGCGGTCGCCGCAAGTGATGGCCCCGGCCTGCGCCGCGCCGACCTGGACGGCGACGCCGTTGTAGGTGGCGCCCGAGCCGCAGCGGTGGATCAGGCCGGGCACGCGCAGGCAGTGGGTGACGCTGGCGCTCACCCGGCCTCGTCGTAGCAGGCGTCGAAGACGCGGTTGATGACGCGGCGCAGGCGGCGCTCGTCGGCGCGGCTGGTCTGGAGCGCCTGCTGCAGCGCGACGATCTTGGCGCGCGCGGCGGCGACCTTGGCGGGCTGGCCGCCGCCCTCGAGGCGCTTGACCTCGGCCCGCAGGCGGCGCACTTCGGCCTGCAGGCGCACGGCCTCGCCGTCGAAGAAGTGCGGGTCGATGTCGCCCTTGATGCCCAGCTCGCGCGCGATGCCCACCGCGGCGGTGTGGAGGCGCAGCGCCTCGACCTTGGCGTGGCTGTCGGGGGCGGCGGCGTTGTGGAGGTCGGCGGTCATGCGCACGAAGGTGCGGGCCAGGGTGGCCAGGCGGGCGCGGGCGGCTGTGGCCATGGCTCAGATCCTCGGCAGCTCGACGGCGACCTCGCCGACCAGGTGGCGCGGCGTGGCATCGGCGAGCGTGGTGACCTCGACGAACTCGACGCGCAGGCCGCAGGGGCTCAGGCCGGTGGTGGCCTCGAAGCGCGCGAGCAGCGGCTGCAGCGCTTCGCGGATCTGGAACTCGAGGGCGCGGCGTTCGGCGCGGATGGCCTCGAGGCATTCGGCGGCGGCGGTTTGGACAGTCATTCGGCGGGGCCTTTCTTCATCAGGCGGTAGATGGTGGCGCGGCTGAGGCCGTGCCGCTGCACCAGCTCGTCGGTGCTGGCGTTGGTGAGGGCGTCAGCGTACAGCGCGGCGCTGACTTCGCGCGGCACCGACTTGCGGCCGGCGCGGCGGCCCTCATGGTAGGGGGTCTTGGCGATGTCGATGCGCTCGCCGGCGAACTCGGCGCGGGCGCGGGCCTCGATGCCGCGCGCGGTTTCGGTGGTGATGGCGGGGCAGGCCTGCATGGCCAGCTCGAGGGTGCGCCAGATGACGTCGCGGCTCATGGGCGGCGGCCTCCTTGCCGGTTCTGGAAACGGGCCAGCGCGCCCAGGCTGACGCGGGCGCCGGCGCCGGCCGGGCTGGGCGGCGGGCGGTCGACCGGCGGCAGCGGGGCCGCGGCGGCGGCCGGCGTGGGCCCGGGCGCAGACGTCTGCGGCAGCGGCGGGCGATCGGCCGGCGCCGGCGCGGCGGGCTCGGCGGCCTCGAGCAGGCTGCCCTGCTGCGGCGCGACGGCGTCGCGCAGCAGCTGCCAGGCGTGCTCGGTTTTCTTGTGCAGGCCGAGCTTGTGGGCGGCGCCAAGGTTGTAGACCATCAGGTCGAGCGGCTCGTTGGCCTCGCCCTTCTTCTGCTCCCACCAGCTGAGCTTGCGGCCGCGCTTGTAGCCGTAGGTGCGATATTCAGCCGTCAGGCCCTTGTAGTAGCTCTCGGGCAGCTCGGTGCTGAAGTGCATGGCGCCGGGGCCGGCGGGGCGGCGCCAGCGGGCCTGCAGGTAGTCCTTCGCGGTGTCGGGGCCGACCAGCCACAGCTCGGCGCCGCGCTTCTCGCTCTTGCCGCGCCAGTTGAGGTCGACCAGGGTGGGCTTGCCGCTCAGGATCGGGCGGTTGGGCCGGCTGTGGCCCTTGACGGCGAAGACGCCGCGGCGGCGCAGCGGGGCGGTGAAGTTGTAGACGTCTTGCGTGTTGGCGCCGCCCGAGTCGACGAAGGCGGCGCTGATGCCGAGCAGGCCGCCGCCGGCGTGGCGGTAGCGGCCGCGCAGCAGGTTGTCGGCCTCGGCCCAGGCCTCGGGCTCGCTGGGCGGGCGGTGGATGACCTGGTAGTCGACGACCCAGCCCTCCATGCCCTCGCCCCAGGCGACGACCTTGAACTCGAGGCGGTAGACCTGGGTGTCGATGGCGGCGGTGAGCACCAGGCCCCCGGCCGGCACGGTGCCCAGGCGGTAGGGCTCGGCGCGGGCCATCAGTTCGTCGTAGCGGGTGGTCTCTTTGGTGCGGGCCCAGGTGCGCGCGAGGCGGGTGTTGTAGAAGACGATCATGGCCTCGTCGCTGCCGTCCTCGAGCTTGGCCTTGGCCTGTTCGTACTGACGCAGCAGGGAGATCCACGGCACCCAGCCGTAGGGCAGAAACATCGCGCTGATGGTGAAGCTCTCGGTCTCGCCGTCGCCGGGCACGCCCTCGCTCCACAGGCCGCGGGCGAACATGCGGGTCTTGTCGCCCTCCTCGTGCAGGCCGCCGCACTCGCTGCAGGGGTACATGGCGCGGCGGCCGTCGTCGCTGCGCACCAGGCGCGGCTCGCCGCCGTCGAAGAAGTCGAGCGGCTGGGCGGCGCCGCAGTGGATGCACTCGGCCAGGGCCTCGCGGCGGGTGCCGCGGGCGTAGAGGTCGGCGATCGCGCTTTCGCCTTCGATGGTGGGGCTGCTGGGGTAGTAGGTCTTGCGGTTGCGCTCGAAGGTGGTCTGGCGCGCCTCGGCCAGCTCGGTCGGGTCGCCCTCGCCGCCGACGTTGTCCTTGGCGCGGTCGATCTCGTCGAACAGGACGCGGCGCACCGACAGCTCGGACAGGTTGGCGGCGGCGCCGGCGGTGGCGATGTAGAGGGCGCCGCCGGTGTGCTCCTTGATGTCGTTGTTGTTGTTGCTGTCGCGGCTGGCGCGGCGCGCGACGCGCTCGCGCAGCGGGGCGACGGCGGCGATGGTCTTGTCGATGCGGGCCGCCGCGCGCTTGTGCAGCTTGCCGGTCGGCACCAGCCACAGAAAATTGCTCGGCGCCTGGTGCACGCTGGCGGCCCACCAGTTGAGGCCGACCTGGGTCTTGAGCATCTGGCTGGCGCCCATCAGCGCGACGCGCTTGCAGGGGTGGTTGTCGCTCAGCGCGCGCATGACCTCGCGCGCGTGCGGGGTGCGCGCGGTGCGGTAGGGGCCGGCCTCGTTGCTGCCGGTGCTCTTGGGGATGACCATGTGCAGGTCGGCCCACTCGTCGACGGTGAGCGCCGGGTCGGGCTCGAGGCCGCGCGCGAAGGCGGCGATGAAGGCGGCGTAGCCGTTGGAGAGGTCGCTCATGCGGTGGCCTCCCAGCGCAACTTGGCCTGGCCGACGACGGCGTGCCACTCGCGCCCCGGCCGACTCTGCCACATGCCGGGGCGGTTGGCGGCCAGCTCGGCGACGACGCGCCAGCCGGCGCCGCGCAGCGAGGCGCCCGACTCGCTCTGCAGGGTGTAGGTGACGAGGCGACCGTAACCCATCGCGCGGGCGGCCTGCCAGCAGCGCGCGTACAGGAAACTGCAGGCGCCCTTCGGCGCGTCGGCCAGGGTGCAGACGCGCACGACCTCGGCGGTGGCGCCGTCGTCGAGGTGCCTGCCGACCGGGCGCGAGACGATGGCCACGCCGACCAGGCGCGCGCCGTCGCTGCAGCCGACGGCGAACTTGCCGCCGGCCGGCGCGCCGTTGTGGCGGTGGTGGCTGGCGACGAAGGCGCGCGCCTCCGTGAGATCCAGCGGGACGGCGGCCAGGCTCATGCGGTGGCGGCCTCGGCGGGCTGGCCCAGGTGCTCGCGCAGCGCGGCGACCATCGACTGCAGCAGGGCGTCGGCGCCGCGGCGCAGCGTGGCCTCGGCGGCCTCGGCCTGGCCGGGGGCGGCGACCTCGGGGGCGATGCGGCGGCAGAAGGCGTAGAGGCCGTCGCGCAGCTCGCGCGCGACCTCCTCGGCGCCGCGCTGGACGTCGGCGCGCTCGACCAGCTCGCCGCTCTCGCGCTTGTAGCGCAGCTCGGCCATCTTGGCGTCGTAGACGCGCTCCTGGGTCTGCGCCTGGCGGAACAGGATCTCGTGGCGCGCGGCCGGCGTCGGCGGCGCGGGCGGGGCCTCGGGCGCGGGCGGCGGCGGCGCCTTCAGGTTCTGGCCGTTGCGGGCGCGGCCCTGGTCGGCGGTGTTGCGCACCAGGCGGTCGGTGAGTTCGAAGTCGACCATCTCGCGCCCGCCCTGGCCCTTGACCGTGACCAGACGCCCGGCCTTGCCGAGCTTGGTGACGTAGCTCGGCGCGACGCCGGCGTGGGCGGCGTATTCGCTGCGGGTGCCGAGGGTGGGCATGGTCAGGCGGCGGCGGGCTCGAGTTCGGGCGCCGGGAAGGACTCGCCGGTGCGCTCGAGAGTGGCGCGCTGGCCGGTGAAGGTCTGCCAACGGCGGATGGTGACGTCGACGTAGGCCGGGTTCAGCTCGAGCGCGAGGCAGTGGCGGCCGGTGGCCTCGCAGGCCATCAGGGTCGTGCCGCTGCCGACGAAGGGGTCGTAGACGGCGTCGCCGCGGTGGGTGTGGTTCTCGATCGGGCGCTGCATGCACTCGAGCGGCTTCTGCGTGCTGTGGCCGGTCTCGGATTTGCGCGGCTTGTCGATCGACCACAGGGTGGTCTCCTTGCGGCTGCCGTTCCACGACGCGGTGGCGCCTTTGCGCACGGCGTACCAGCACGGCTCGTGCTGCGGGTGGTAGGCGCCGCGGCTGATCACGAGCTGGCTCTTGGCCCAGATGATCTGCGCGCGGATCTCTAGGCCGCAGGCGGCCAGGCTGGCGTCGACCTCGCTGGCGCGCGTCGGTGCATGCCAGACGTAGGCGACGTCGCCGCGGAACAGCGCCCAGGCCTCGCGCCAGTCGGCGCGGTCGTCGTTCAAGACCTTGCCGACCGCTCGCGCGCTGCGGCCGAGGTCGCCGGTGTGGTTGCGCCAGTCGGCGTCGTACTCCACGCCGTAGGGCGGGTCGGTGACCATCAGGCGCGGCGTGGCGCCGGCCAGCAGGGCCGCCACGTCGGCCGCAGCGGTTGAATTGCCGCAGGCCAGGCGGTGCGGCCCCAGCAGCCAGACGTCGCCGGCCTGGGCGATGACCTGGGCCTCGAGCGGCGGGGTGTCCTCGGCGCGGTCCTGGGCGGCGTCGGCCGGGTCGATCGGTTCGGCCAGCAGCGCGTCGAGCCGGTTGGCGTCGAAGCCGAGGATCGCGTTGTCGATGCCGAGCGCGGTCAGCTCGCGGACCTCGAGGCCGAGCAGGGCTTCGTCCCAGCCGGCGTTGAGGGCGAGCTGGTTGTCGGCGATGACGTAGGCGCGGAACTGTGTGTCGGTCCAGCCCGAGACGTCGAGCACCGGGGCGGTGCCGTCGGGGTACGGCGTGGCGCCGGCCGCCTGGCCGGGCGCGGGGTAGAGGCGGCCGCCGCGGGCGTAGATCGCGCGGATGGCGGCCAGCGTGCCGTGCCCCTTGGCGATGACGCCGTCGCGCACGATGACCGCGCCGACCATGCCGAACTGCTCGAGGCTGGCGGCGATCTCGGCCACCTGCGCGTCGCTGTGTGTGCGCGCGTTGCGCGCGTAGGGCGCCAGCTTGGCCAGCGCCACCGCCTCGATCGTTGCCCCTTTGTATTTCACCTAGCCCCCCGCTTTTTAACCATTGCTGAACGTGACTTGCTAGCGCGAAATCGCGCCGTTTCGCCCC